>OGFY01000088.1_pt1 | contig 87376 bp, 60 predicted proteins | sample 1570951 | NCBI WGS metagenome assembly OGFY01 (sample SAMEA2581942, study PRJEB24529) | metagenome | biome: Human gut stool | place: China | collected 2011
TGCGAACCGTGCATTGATGGGATCCAACATGCAGCGTCAGGCAGTACCGCTTCTTACGACAGAAGCTCCGGTAGTCGGAACAGGTATGGAAGTAAAATCTGCGGTTGACTCAGGTGTTGCTGAAGTTGCAGAGCAGGCCGGTGTAGTTGAAAGTTCTACATCTACAAGCATCACGATCCGCCATGATGACGGAACAAAGAAGACATACAAACTGACAAAATTCCAGAGAAGTAACCAGAGTAACTGCTACAACCAGAGACCGATCGTCGATAAGGGCGAGCGTGTGGAAGCAGGACAGGTTATCGCTGACGGACCGTCAACATCCGGCGGAGAGATGGCTCTTGGTAAGAACCCGTTGATCGGATTCATGACCTGGGAAGGTTATAACTACGAGGATGCCGTTCTTTTAAGTGAAAGACTGGTTCAGGAAGATGTTTATACATCCGTTCATATTGAAGAGTATGAAGCAGAAGCAAGAGATACAAAGCTCGGACCTGAAGAGATCACGAGAGATATTCCGGGTGTCGGTGATGATGCACTGAAAGATCTGGATGAAAGAGGAATTATCCGTATTGGTGCAGAGGTACGTGCCGGAGATATCCTTGTCGGAAAGGTAACTCCAAAGGGAGAGACAGAGCTGACTGCCGAGGAGAGACTGCTTCGTGCGATCTTCGGTGAGAAAGCACGTGAGGTAAGAGATACATCTCTGAAAGTACCTCATGGAGAATATGGTATTGTAGTGGATGCCAAAGTATTTACCAGAGAGAATGGTGATGAGCTGTCTCCGGGAGTAAATCAGGCAGTCCGTATCTATATTGCACAGAAGAGAAAGATTTCTGTTGGTGATAAGATGGCCGGACGACATGGTAACAAGGGTGTCGTTTCCCGTGTCCTTCCTGTAGAAGATATGCCGTTCCTTCCGAACGGACGCCCGCTGGACATCGTGCTGAACCCGCTGGGTGTGCCTTCACGTATGAACATCGGACAGGTGCTGGAGATCCACTTAAGTCTTGCAGCAAAAGCACTGGGATTCAATGTATCAACTCCTGTATTCGCAGGTGCGAACGAGAATGACATCATGGATACACTGGATCTGGCAAATGATTATGTAAATCTTGAATGGGAAGAGTTTGAAAAGAAGCATGGTGAGGAGCTTCGTCCGGAAGTACTGCAGTTCCTTTCAGAGAATAGAGCTCACAGAGAGCTTTGGAAAGGTGTGCCGCTTTCAAGAGACGGAAAGGTTCGTCTGCGTGACGGACGTACCGGAGAGTACTTCGACAGTCCGGTAACGATCGGACATATGCATTACCTGAAGCTGCATCACCTGGTAGATGATAAGATCCATGCACGTTCTACAGGTCCTTACTCTCTTGTAACGCAGCAGCCGCTGGGAGGAAAAGCCCAGTTCGGTGGACAGCGTTTCGGAGAGATGGAGGTATGGGCATTGGAGGCTTATGGTGCATCTTATACACTGCAGGAGATCCTGACAGTGAAGTCGGACGACGTTGTAGGACGTGTGAAGACTTACGAGGCGATCATCAAAGGAGAAAATATTCCTGAACCGGGTGTTCCTGAATCCTTCAAGGTTCTCCTGAAAGAACTTCAGTCTCTTGCACTGGATGTCCGCGTATTACGTGATGACAATACAGAGGTCAAGATCATGGAGAGTGTTGATTATGGCGAGACAGATCTGCGTCATATCATCGAGGGCGACAGAAGATACCGTGATGAAAATGAATCGTTCAGAGATCATGGATTTACGGAGCAGGAATTTGTTGGTGAGGAACTTGAGAACGTAGAGCCGGAAGAGGAAGACCCGGACGACAGCGATCTTGAGAACTTAAGTTTTGATGATGACTACCTGGGTGAGGAATAATAAGGAGGAGCCGTTTTTATGCCAAATAACAATGAACAACAATACGAACCGTTAACATTTGATGCGATAAAGATCGGCCTGGCTTCACCTGAAAAGATCATGGAATGGTCAAAAGGTGAGGTTACGAAGCCGGAGACAATCAACTACAGAACACTGAAACCGGAAAAAGACGGACTTTTCTGTGAGAGAATCTTCGGACCAAGTAAAGACTGGGAGTGCCACTGTGGAAAGTACAAAAAGATCCGTTATAAAGGAGTCGTGTGCGACCGCTGTGGTGTTGAGGTAACAAAGGCAAGTGTCCGCCGTGAGCGTATGGGTCATATCGCTCTGGCGGCACCGGTATCGCATATCTGGTATTTCAAGGGCATCCCGAGCCGTATGGGTCTGATCCTTGATATCTCTCCGAGAACTCTGGAGAGAGTCCTGTATTTCGCTTCTTATATCGTACTTGACAAAGGCGAGACAAATCTTGCCTACAAGCAGGTGCTTTCTGAAGCAGAATACCAGGAAGCAAAAGAAAAATATGGAAGAAATGCATTCCGTGTAGGAATGGGTGCAGAATCCATTAAGGAACTTCTTGAGTCCATCGACCTTGAGAAGGAATATGCAGAACTTCAGGCAGGACTGGAGAATGCGACAGGACAGAAACGTGCGAGAATCGTAAAGCGTCTGGAAGTTGTAGAAGCATTCCGCGAGTCCGGCAACAGACCGGAGTGGATGATCCTTACAGCAATCCCGGTTATCCCACCGGATCTGCGTCCTATGGTACAGCTTGATGGTGGACGTTTCGCTACATCTGACCTGAATGATCTGTACAGAAGGATCATCAACAGAAATAACCGTCTGAAGAGACTCCTTGAGCTGGGAGCACCGGACATTATCGTAAGAAACGAGAAGCGTATGCTTCAGGAAGCTGTTGACGCACTGATCGACAACGGCCGTCGTGGACGTCCGGTAACAGGACCTGGTAACAGAGCATTGAAGTCTCTGTCTGATATGCTGAAAGGTAAGTCCGGACGTTTCCGTCAGAACCTGCTTGGTAAGCGTGTTGACTATTCAGGACGTTCTGTTATCGTCGTTGGACCGGAACTGAAGATCTATCAGTGTGGTCTGCCGAAAGAGATGGCAATCGAGCTGTTCAAACCATTTGTTATGAAAGAACTTGTAGCAAACGGAACAGCACATAATATTAAAAATGCAAAGAAGATGGTTGAGAGACTTCAGCCGGAGGTATGGGATGTGCTTGAAGATGTGATCAAGGAGCATCCGGTTATGCTGAACCGTGCCCCCACACTGCACAGACTTGGTATCCAGGCATTTGAGCCGATCCTTGTAGAAGGTAAGGCGATCAAGCTTCATCCGCTGGTATGTACGGCTTACAATGCCGACTTCGATGGAGACCAGATGGCTGTCCATGTACCACTGTCACAGGAAGCACAGGCAGAGTGCCGTTTCCTGCTCCTTTCACCGAACAACCTGCTGAAGCCGTCTGATGGTGGTCCGGTAGCTGTTCCTTCACAGGATATGGTACTTGGTATTTACTATCTGACTCAGTTAAGACCGGGATCAAAGGGCGAGGGCATGTTCTTCAAGAGCGTGAACGAGGCAATTCTTGCTTATGAGAATGGATATATCACACTGCACTCACAGATCAAGGTGCGTGTGGCAAAGACTCTTCCAAATGGAGAAGAGATGACCGGAATTATTGATGCAACACTGGGACGTCTTCTCTTTAATGAGATCATTCCTCAGGATCTTGGTTTCGTAGACCGTGAGGTTGAGGGAAATGAACTGAAGATGGAGATCGACTTCCATGTTGGTAAGAAGCAGCTCAAGCAGATCCTTGAGAAAGTAATCAATACACATGGGGCTACAGCAACTGCAGAAGTACTGGATGATGTAAAAGCCATCGGATATAAGTTCTCTACAAGAGCGGCAATGACTGTATCGATTTCCGATATGACTGTACCACCGCAGAAGCCTGAGATGATCGCAAAAGCTCAGGAAACTGTAGACCGTATTACAAAGAACTACAAGCGTGGTCTTATCACAGAGGAAGAGCGTTATAAAGAAGTTGTTGAGACATGGAAAGCAACCGATGATATGCTGACAGAGGCACTGCTGACAGGTCTTGATAAGTATAATAATATCTTCATGATGGCAGACTCAGGAGCCCGTGGATCTGATAAGCAGATCAAGCAGCTTGCCGGTATGCGTGGACTGATGGCTGATACAACCGGTCGTACGATCGAGCTGCCTATCAAGTCAAACTTCCGTGAAGGTCTTGACGTACTGGAGTATTTCATGTCTGCCCACGGAGCCAGAAAGGGAATGGCAGATACTGCTCTTCGTACAGCCGATTCAGGATACCTGACAAGACGTCTTGTAGACGTATCACAGGAACTGATCATTCACGATACAGACTGCGTAAAACCGGGTCAGCCGATTCCGGGAATGTATGTATCTGCATTCATGGATGGAAATGAAGAGATCGAAAGTCTTCAGGAACGTATTACAGGACGTTTCTCTGCAGAAGACATTAAAGATAAAGATGGTAATGTCATTGTAAAGGCAAACCATATGATTACTCCACGCCGTGCTGAGCGTGTGATGAAGAAGGGCGTTGACGAGAACGGAAATGCACTTGAGCAGGTTAAGATCCGTACAATCCTTACCTGTAAGTGTAAGAGTGGTGTATGCTCCAGATGTTATGGTGCGAACATGGCAACAGGAGAAGCCGTACAGGTTGGTGAGGCAGTCGGAATTATGGCAGCACAGTCCATCGGAGAGCCAGGTACACAGCTTACCATGCGTACATTCCATAACGGTGGAGTTGCCGGAGACGATATCACTCAGGGTCTTCCTCGTGTCGAGGAGCTTTTTGAGGCAAGAAAGCCGAAGGGACTTGCAATCATTACAGAGTTTGCCGGACGTGCAACGATCAGTGATACAAAGAAAAAGCGTGAAGTTATTGTTACAAATGAAGAGACAGGCGAATCAAAAGCTTACCTTATCCCTTATGGATCTCGTATTAAGATCCAGGACGGAGCAATGCTCGGTGCCGGAGATGAGCTTACAGAAGGTAGTGTAAATCCACATGACATCCTGAAGATCAAAGGCCTTCGTGCAGCACAGGACTACATGCTTCAGGAAGTACAGCGTGTATACCGTCTGCAGGGTGTTGAGATCAATGATAAGCATATCGAGGTCATCGTTCGTCAGATGCTGAAGAAGATCCGAATCGAGGAGAAGGGTGATACAGAGTTCCTGCCGGGAACAATGGTAGACGTCCTTGAGTTCGAGGAAGTCAACGAGCAGCTTGTTGCAGAAGGAAAAGAGCCGGCTACCGGTGAGCAGATCATGCTTGGTATCACCAAGGCATCTCTTGCTACAGAATCCTTCCTTTCAGCCGCTTCTTTCCAGGAGACAACAAAGGTTCTGACAGAGGCAGCAATCAAGGGTAAAGTTGACCACCTTGTAGGTCTGAAGGAGAACGTTATCATCGGTAAGCATATTCCTGCCGGAACAGGTATGAAGAAGTACCGTGATGTAAAATTAAATACAGATCTTCAGATGGAAGATGAACTGGATCTTGATGATGAGATCAGCCTGGAAGATTTAGATGCAGATCTGGATCTGAACGAAGAGATTGATCTTGAAAATACAGAAGAGACAGCCGGAGAAAGTGATGCCGCAGAGGAAGTATCAGAAAAAGCAGATACGACTGAAGAATAAGCATTACAGGAAACTCTCTGAATAAAAATTATAAGGAACCTGTTGTTCCCCTGCTTTCGGGCAGAGGAGCAGCAGGTTTTTTCGTTGAGGGGAATACGAAGTGTTTTTCTGACAGGTGAATCGCTGGAAGGGAAATGTGCAAAATTGGCAGAAAAATGTCGAATATCAGAAAGAAAATATCGGAAAGATACATAAAACCACTTCCTGAATCTAAAAAATATTAATAATACTGTTAAATATATATATAAAAAATCAATGAATCATAAAAATTTTAATAAAAAATCCAAAAATATTCTATTCTTTCAAAGGAAAGAGATGCTTATAATAAGCTTAGTCAATGAAGCAAGACGAAAATCTAAAAATAGGAGGACATGTAATTATGAATAAGAAAAGATTTTTAGCTGCATTAGCTGTGGCAACACTTGCTTTCTCAATGGTCGGATGTGGTTCATCAGGTGGTGGAGATTCAAAAGGATCAGACAGTGGCGTAGCAAATAAAGACAAGCCGCTTTGCTGGTTCAACCGTCAGCCATCCAACAGCTCAACAGGAGAGCTTGACAAAGAAGCACTCAGCTTCAACGATGATACATATTATGTAGGATTCGATGCTAATCAGGGTGCTGAACTTCAGGGCGAGATGGTACTTGATTATATCAAAGAGAACGCAGCTAAGATGGACCGTAACGGAGACGGTGTGATCGGATACGTTCTTGCAATTGGAGATATCGGACATAACGATTCTATCGCACGTACACGTGGTGTTCGTTCCGCTCTTGGAACAGGCGTAGAGGCAAGCGGAACTGTTGATTCTACACCGGCAGGAACAAACGTAGATGGATCATCCAAGGTTGTACAGGATGCAACGATCGAAGTTGACGGAAAGAAATATACAATCCGTGAGCTTGCTTCTCAGGAGATGAAGAACTCCGCAGGAGCTACATGGGATGCTGCTACAGCAGGTAACGCAATCGGAACATGGACAGCTTCCTTTGGAGATCAGATTGATGTAGTTGTTTCTAATAATGATGGTATGGGAATGTCAATGTTCAATGCATGGGCAAAAGACAACAAAGTTCCTACATTCGGATATGATGCAAATAGTGATGCAGTTGCAGCAATCGCAGAAGGATACGGCGGAACAATTTCCCAGCATGCAGACGTACAGGCTTACCTGACACTGAGAGTACTTCGTAATGCACTGGATGGTGTAGATGTTGATACAGGTATCGGAACTCCTGATGATGCAGGAAACTGCCTGACAGAGGGTGAAGATTACAGATACAGTGAGGAAGAGAGATCCTACTACGCATTGAACGTAGCTGTAACAGCAGATAACTATCAGGACTTCACAGATTCCACAAAGGTTTACGACAAAGTTTCTAACCAGTTGGATGAGAGCAAGAGTCCATCTAAGAAAGTATGGCTTGATATCTACAATGCTTCAGATAACTTCTTAAGTTCTACATATCAGCCACTGCTGCAGAACTATGATGACCTCCTGAACCTGAAAGTAGATTACATCGGTGGTGATGGACAGACAGAGTCCAACATTACAAATCGTCTTGGAAACCCAGGAGAGTATGATGCATTTGCAATCAACATGGTTAAGACAGATAACGCATCATCTTACACATCAATTCTCTCAAAGTAAACTAATTGTTTTAAAGTAAAATGATTTAACTCAGAGGGGTGTCAGATAAAAATGATACCCTTCTTTTACTAAGAAAAGGAAGTAGAGATATGGCAGAGGATAAGAACAAATATATCTTATCGATCAATGGCATGAGCAAATCCTTCGGTAGAAATAAGGTGCTGAAGCATATAGACCTGAATGTGAAGCCCGGAACGATCATGGGACTGATGGGTGAGAATGGTGCCGGAAAATCGACGATGATGAAATGTCTCTTCGGAACGTATCAGAAAGACGAAGGGGTTATAATATTAGACGGCAAAGAGGTAAATTTCTCTGGCCCTAAGGAAGCACTTGAAAATGGTGTTGCAATGGTTCATCAGGAGCTGAACCAGTGTCTGGAAAGAAGTGTTATAGACAATCTGTTCCTTGGTCGTTACCCGAAAAATTCACTGGGGGTTGTCGATGAAGGAAGAATGAAAAAGGAAGCATCTGACTTATTCAGAAAGCTTGGAATTACTGTCAACCTGACGCAGCCAATGAAGAGAATGTCGGTATCAAAGCGTCAGATGTGTGAGATCGCAAAAGCAATCTCTTATAATTCCAAGATCATTGTACTGGATGAGCCAACCTCATCACTGACAGCACCGGAAGTTGCCAAGCTTTTCAAGATGATGAGACAACTGAAGGCACAGGGTATTTCCCTGATCTATATCTCACATAAGATGGACGAGATTTTTGAGATCTGTGATGAGATCTCAGTTCTCCGTGATGGTAGTCTGGTTATGACGAAGGAAAGTAAAGACACCAATATGAATGAGTTGATTTCAGCCATGGTTGGTCGTTCTCTTGATAACCGGTTCCCTCCGGTAGACAATACACCTGGAGAGACGGTTCTTTCCGTACAGAACCTTTCTACAAAATATGCACCGAAATTACAGAATATTTCCTTTGATATCAGAAAAGGTGAAATTTTCGGACTGTATGGTCTGGTTGGTGCAGGACGTACCGAGCTGCTTGAGACGATCTTCGGAATGCGTACAAGAGCGGCAGGAAATGTAATCTATAATGGAAAGACGATGAATTTCTCGTCACCAAAAGATGCCATGGATCATGGATTTGCATTGATCACTGAGGAACGAAAAGCGAATGGACTGTTCCTCAAGGCAGATATTACATTTAATACGACAATCGCAAATATGAATCATTATAAAAGTGGAATTGCTCTGTCTCATGACAGTATGGTTCGTGCAACTGCTGAGGAGATCAAGGTCATGCATACAAAATGTATGGGACCGGATGATATGATCTCGAGCCTGTCAGGTGGTAACCAGCAGAAAGCAATTTTTGGAAAATGGCTGGAACGTTCTCCAAATATCTTCATGATGGATGATCCTACCCGAGGTATCGACGTAGGTGCAAAATATGAGATTTACGAACTGATCATCAATATGGCAAAGCAGGGAAAGACGATCATCGTAGTTTCATCTGAGATGCCTGAGATCCTTGGAATTACAAACCGTATCGGTGTTATGTCGAATGGACACCTTGCGGGAATTGTAAATACAAAAGAAACGAATCAGGAAGAATTATTGAGACTTAGTGCGAAATATTTGTAAGAGAGAGGAGCATTGGATATGGCAGACAGAAGTACTATCCTTTCGGCTGATGCAGAAGAAAAGCTTTTACAGCCGATTGAAGAATATGTTGGAAAGATACAGGCACAGATTGATGAACTTCGTGTAGAAGGATCTGACAAAGTCCGCAGCCTGAAAAATCATATTGCCATCGCAAAAGAAGACAAAAATCTGTCAAAAGACGAAAGAGACAGAATGATTGCAAAGGATAAGGCAGACCTTGAAAAGGCAAAAGCCGTAGAAGCATCAAATAAAGATAAAGTTGCCAAATTAGTAAAAGAGGCAGAAGATTATCTCGCACAGCATTATGATAAAGATTACTATGACAAAGTAGCTGCAAGCTGTGCGGCAGAAAAAGCGATTGAAAATGAAGAGTACGAAAAGGTACGTGCCACGATCAAGACAGAGCATGAGCAGAACCTGAAAAAGCTTTCTGCTGCTGAAGATATCAAAGATGAAAAGTATGTATATAAGAACAGGCTTTTCGATGCTGAGATGGCTCACGAGTCAAAACTGCAGGAGATCAAGGACAGAAGACATGATGCATTTGCTCATAAATATCACCTGATCGATCTGCTCCGTATGTCAAAATATACATTCGGACAGAAAATGGCACAGAGATTTGAGAACTACAAATACACATTCAATACAGCACAGTTCCTGTATAAGAATGGTCTGTATATTGTAATTATCCTGATCTTTATTGCATTATGTATCATTACACCAATCGTTAAGAATACGCAGCTGTTCACATACACGAATATCCTGAACATCCTGCAGCAGGCTTCACCTCGAATGTTCCTGGCACTTGGTGTTGCAGGTCTGATCCTCTTAACTGGTACTGACCTTTCCGTAGGACGTATGGTTGGTATGGGTATGGTTACAGCAACGATTATCATGCACAATGGAATTAATACAGGTAGTGTGTTCGGACATATTTTTGATTTCTCTAATATGCCGGCAGCAACCAGAGCAATTCTTGCTTTGCTTGTATGTATTTTATTTACGACTGTATTCTCCTGTATCGCAGGATTTTTCATGGCAAGATTTAAGATGCATCCGTTCATCTCCACAATGGCGAACATGCTGATCATCTTCGGTCTTGTAACTTATGCAACAAAGGGTGTATCTTTCGGTGCGATCGATGCAGCGATCCCGAATATGTTTATTCCACAGATTGGTAGTTTCCCGACGATCATTCTTTGGGCAGTTGTAGCAATTGTAGTTGTATGGTTTATCTGGAACAAGACAACATTTGGTAAGAATCTGTACGCTGTAGGTGGAAACCCGGAGGCGGCAGCAGTTTCAGGTATTTCAGTATTTAAAGTAACTCTTGGAGCATTTATCCTTGCTGGTATCCTTTATGGATTTGGTTCATGGCTTGAGTGTAACAGAATGGTTGGTTCTGGTAGTGCTGCTTATGGACAGGGCTGGGATATGGATGCCATTGCAGCCTGCGTAGTTGGTGGTGTATCATTTACAGGTGGTATTGGTAAGATCTCAGGTGTTGTAACCGGTGTATTGATCTTTACATCCCTTACATACTCTCTTACAATTCTTGGTATTGATACAAACCTTCAGTTCATCTTTGAAGGTATCATCATTCTTGCCGCTGTAACTCTTGACTGTCTGAAATATGTACAGAAGAAATAAGCAACGGTAGCAGAGAGGACGATCATGTAAAAATGAAACTGGCAGAGAATATCTGACCAGTGAGCCGTTCCGGTCAGATGAAAATTGACCGGGGCGGCTTTTTTAATCCCGGAACGGGCAGGGATACATTCTTTTTAATCAGGGGATTCAGTATGGAACGGTTCTTTGCTATAATAAGAGGCAGTTAGGGAAAGGAAGAAAGGAACTGAAAATGGATAAGTATAAAGTACTTCTTGTTGATGATGAAGAAGAAGCAATAGAGGCGATCAGACTCAAACTGGAATGGGAAACGCTTGGATTTGAAGTGATCGGCAGTGCGAATAACGGGGTAAAAGCACTGGAACTTGTGGAGCGGCTACAGCCGGATGTAGTGATCACAGATATAAAAATGCCTTATATGGACGGACTGGAACTGGCGAGAGCCCTGAATGAGGACTATCAGAATATTCATATTATTATTTTTACCGGATTTGATGAATTTGAATATGCCAAAGAAGCCGTTCATCTGGAGATTGAAGAGTATATGCTCAAGCCGATCAATTCCCAGGAATTGTCGGAGTGCCTGAAAAGGCTGAAAAAGACGCTGGATAATGAACGGGAAGAAAAGTTGAATGTAAAAAAGCTGGAGCATTATTTTAATGCATCACTGCCGATGTTTCAGACCAATTTATTTATCTCATTGATCGAAGGACGGATTACGGAGGCAGATTGTGAAAAATTTCTTGCAGCATATCAGATCCATATGACAGGGCCACTTTTTGGATGTGCTGTCTTTCATACTTCCGAACATCATGTGCCGGAAGGGATGAATGCATTGCTGTTATCCATGTCGGTAGAGCAGGAGATCCGGGAAAGGATCGCAGAGAAATGGAAAAGCCAGATGTTTACTTATCTTGGAAATACAGTGCTTGTGATGGAATTAAATTCAGAAGAGGAAGCGGTTGCGTTTACGGATGATTGCGACAGATTTTGCAGATGGGCGTACAGAGTGATGGGAGCGGTTGTGACAGCCGGGATCGGAAGAGCCTGCGACAGTTTGTTTACGATCAACCAGTCGTATGCAGGAGCGAGAGAAGCGGTGTCTTACCGGGTGCTGTACGGGACACAGAGGGCGATCAACATTGGTGAGATCGCTCCGACAGAGCAGGAGATCTCGGTTCAGTCCGAGGATACCAAGATGCATGCTTTATTCAAGACGATCAACCTTGGAAGCAGGGAAGAGATCGAGAAGGCAGCTCAGAGTGAGATCGAAAAGCTGCACCGGAATGCGAAGACAGTGAGCCAGTACAAGCTGGCAACGATGGAGATGGTTGGGGCATTTTATCGTTTCTGTGCAAATAATTTTATTGACTTTAAAGATTATTGTGCAGAGGTAGAAAATCCTTATGAAAAAGTGCCGGAGATGGATGAAAGTACCCTGAAGGGCTGGCTTGTAAATTCAGCAGTGGCGATCAGTGAAGAACTGAAAAATGCAAGAAATACGACTTCAAGACGTATCGTGGAAGAGGCAAAAGGAATTGTGAGAGACCGGTATATGCAGCCAGATCTTTCCCTGGATACAGTATGTTCGGAGCTGGGAGTATCAAATTCGTATTTTTCATCACTTTTTAAAAAGGAAACGGGAAAGACATTTATTTCCTGGCTGACAGATTACAGAATGGATCATGCAGCAGATCTTATGCTTGAAACCAATGAGAAGAGCTATAAAATTGCGGAACGTGTGGGATATCAGGATGCAAACTATTTCAGTTATGTCTTTAAGAAACGGTTTGGGATGTCACCATCCAAGTATCGGACGGAGCATTAAAGTCGGGGGCTTTTGACCCCGACATCACATAAGAAATGAGATAAGAAAAAGCAGAATGAAGTGGTAAAAGGGGATCGAAGTGAAGAGAAACGATACGAAGAGAAAGGAAAATTATGGATATTCAATAAAATTGCGGATACAGAGATGGTTTTGTCGGGGAAGGTTTATCAGTTGGGATATTCAGTCAATTATTATGGCTGTACTTACTGCACTGACAATCGTAACCACGGTTCTGATGGGATTCCTGATCTACAGCAGATTTAAAATGGCAATCCGGCAGACAGCGGTTGCGAACACGGAAAGTGTTGTGGAGAGTGCGGTAGACAGGCTGGAGGCAGATTTATTGAACGTCAGACAGATTTCCAATGCAGTCAATTATAATATCATTCAGGAATATGATATATCCAGTCAGGAATTTGAACGACAGTTTAGTCTGCTTTATGAGATTAATACAGACAAGATCCAGAGCATGGCACTGTATGATAATGAAGGCAATCTGGTGGCGGCAGAACCACTTGTCAACGAGAAAGCGGATGCCGGGGCAGCACAGCAGGACTGGTATCGGAATGCAGCGGATGAGATCGAAAATATTCATTTTTCCTCCCCACATATCCAGAATCTGTTCGAGGATGGAACGTATCGGTATTACTGGGTCATTTCTCTGAGCAGATCGGTGGATATTAACGATGGGGAGAAGCCGGTAAGCGGTGTGTTACTGGTGGATATGAAATATTCCATGATCCGTGAAATTCTGGAACGTATCAACCAGTCTTCGGATGAAGTCTATTATTATCTCTGCAACCGGGATGGCGAAATGATTTATCATCCAAGACAGGCAGAAATTGACAGAGGACTTCTGACAGAGGAAAGTGGACAGATCAAAGAATATGAGGATGGGACGTATGAACTGCCGGTCAATGGGCAGAAGGGCTCGGTTGTAGTTGGAAGTATTTCTTATACGGGCTGGCGACTGGTAGGAGTAGTTCCTGACAGTGTTCAGACATCCAAAATTCAGCAGTTCCGGTATTATATTGTCGTGACGACTCTCATTTTCTTCATGATGCTTCTGGGAGTGAACCGCATTGTAGCAAGGAAAATATCAAATCCGATTTTTAAACTGAATGAATCTGTAAAAGCTTACGAGACGGGAAAGACAAAAGATATTTATATCGGAGGATTCTCTGAGATCAGACACCTTGGGTATTCTGTGAAAAAATCCTATGAGCAGATAGAAGTCCTGATGGAAGAAATCATCCGGCAGCAGAATGAAAAGCGGAAAAGTGAGATGGATGCCCTGCAGAGTCAGATCAATCCACATTTCCTGTATAATACGCTGGAATCAATCACATGGATGGTAGAGGCTAACAAAAATGAAGAAGCAGTCTTTATGATATCAGAGCTTGCGAAGCTGCTCAGGATTAGTCTGTCGAAGGGAAGAACCGTCATCAGAATCGCAGATGAGCTGCAACATAGCACAAGTTACATGAATATTCAGAAAGTTCGTTACAAAGACCGTTTTGAGACAGAGTTCCTTATAGAGGAAGAGATAAAAGAATATTGTACGATTAAGCTGATCATCCAGCCAATTCTGGAAAATGCCATTTATTACGGAGTAGGAAATATGGACGAAGATGACGGCGGAAAGATCACAGTCAAAGGAAAAAAGGACGGAAATGATATTTATATTTCTGTTATTGATAATGGAATGGGAATGAGTGAGGAGATTGTAGAGAATCTTCTTTTGGATAATGGAAAGGTACCAAAGCATGGTTCGGGCGTGGGACTGATCAATGTACATACAAGAATCCAGCTTATGTATGGAAAAGAATATGGTTTGAAAATATACAGTGAGCCAGACGAGGGAACGGAAGTTGTAATCCATATTCCTGCAATCCCATTTTCAGAAGAGAACAGAAAAAAACTGGAGGAACAGACTTACAGGAAAGGAGAAGCATATGACGAAAAGAAATAAAATAACTTTCCTGATAGCAGAAGCGTTGCTTGCGGTTCTTGCAGCCTATTTTTTCTACAGTATCTTTCATGGAGATGTGCCACCTAAAAAAGTGGCGGTGATCGTAGAAAATTCAGGAGACAAGAGATGGGACAGCCTGCTTAACGGAATGAAGCAGGCGGCCAAAGTCCAGAATCTGTCGCTGATTATCTGTAATACGGACGAACAGGAAAGCTCTGAGGATGAGCAGGAGATGATCCGGGAGCAGTTGGAGAATGACGTAGATGCATTTATTATCAACCCTGCTCCGGGACAGGATACGAAGCAGGTTTTAGAGCAGTTGCAGGGAACGAAACCGTTTGTGCTGATCATGCAGGATATTTACAGTTATGAAGCGGATGCCGCCTCTTCATTTGTAACAGTCAAGCCGGATAACTATAAAATGGGGCAGGAACTGGCAGAGCAGATGTTGAAAAATACATCCGGTCTTATGAATGGAAAGCGAATCGGAGTTGTAGCAGGAAATGCAAGGACTGAAGAAAGCAGGAACCGTGTCAGAGGATTCTGTGAGGTGATGGAAGCCGGAGGTGGCAGGATCATATGGAAGTATAATCAGGAGAGCAAGGAAGATGCCGGTGAAATATTGAAAGCGAAAGAAAAAGTAGATTATCTGGCAGTCCTCGATCCATATATTCTGGATGAAGTAGGAGAAAAGGCAGAAAATGGGTTCTATAGCGGAGCAGAAATTTACGGGATTGGGACAAGTATCAAAGCCTTTTCGCTGTTGGATGCAGGAAAGATACAATGCCTGATCGTGCCGGATCTGTATGAGGTCGGATATGAAAGCATGAATGAGATTGCCAGTAAGTTAAAAAATTCCTGGTATCAGATGGAAAGTCATGAAACAGAAATACAGGTAGTTTACAAAAAAGATTTATTTTCGGAAGATATAGAAAGGTTTTTGTATTCTTATGAGTAGAAAAAAGAGAAGAAAAGCAATGATATTTCTGACGGTGTCCGTTCTTGCTCTGTCATTTCCGGGGTGTGGAAAAAAAGAAAATACCTCAGACCGGACACTGAGGGTAGGCATTGTGACGTATACACAGGACGATCCTTTTATCAATACCATGACAGAGCAGATCCGGGAGGATCTCAAATTAAAAGAGTCAAAAGATATGAAGATTCTTGTTTCTGTAAAGAATGGTGATAATGATCAGAGAGACCAAGATGAACTGGTGGAAGAAATGATTGCAGCAGGGTGTGATGTGCTGTGCGTGAATCTGGTTGACAGAACCGCACCGTCAGATATCATCAAAGCAGCAAGACAGGAAAAGATTCCGGTGATCTTTTTTAACAGAGAACCTGTAAAAGAAGATCTGATGCAGTGGGATCAACTGTACTATGTAGGGTGCGATGCAAAGCAGTCGGGAGAAATGCAGGGAGAAATTGCAGCAGATTATCTGAAAGCTCATCCGGGAGCAGATAAGAATCAGGATGGCAAGATCCAGTATGTACTCTTAGAGGGAGAAGCGGGACACCAGGATGCTATCAGCCGGACGGACTGCTCGGTAAAAACGCTGATTGAGAATGGCATAGAGCTTGAAAAATTAAGTTATCAGTTCGCAGACTGGAACAGGGGGCAGGCAGAGAATCGTATGAGCCAGTTGATCGACCATTATGGGACCGAGATCGAATTGGTTATATCCAATAACGATGAGATGGCACTTGGTGCAGTAGAGGCATATAAAAATGCAGGATACAGTCAGGAACAAAGACCGGTTATTTTCGGAATAGACGGACTGGAGGATGCACTGGAGGCAGTAAAAGAAGGAACAATGCAGGGAACAGTATACAACGATAATGTAGACCAGGCAGGAGAGATAGCCCGGCTTGCTGTTGATCTTTTTAAAGGAAATGATATCAGTAAGCATAAACTGAAAGATGGAAGATACTATATGTCTTTATATCAGAAAGTAGAAACCGGGAATGTAGATGAATTTTTAGAGAAATAGATCTTTTTAGGAAAACAGAAATATAAGTAGAAGACGGAGAAGAAAATGCAGGACAGAGAAAAGAAAGAAGAACACAGAGAAAAGAATATCGGGCAGGAAGGAAGAAATGGGCAGGAAGGAAGAAATGTTCTGGAAAGAAGAACCGGACTGGAAACTGACAGACAGGAAGACCGAGAAGAGAAATTGTGGAGAGAGGCATTTTATCAGGAGCTGGATGCAGTAAAAAGGCAGCAGATGCTCAAAGAGAGGGAAGAAGTAAGAAACATTGGTGAAAATGCAGATAGAACTACCGCGGAAATCCGGTTTATGGAAAAGCTGTGGATTGCAAGATACGGGAAGAGAAGACCAAAAAAAGATGCATTTGTAGGAAGTCTTATGGAATTAAAATATATTGCAGAAGGAGGCTCTGTAGATCTTGGCGGGCAAAAGAGAAAGCTTGCAATAGAAATTATTACGAAGCTTTGCTTATTTGATGCAGAGAAGAGAAATGTATGGGAACAGGAACTGTTACTGCAGGAACTGAAAAATGCTTTTCTAAAGCTGATTGATGTAAGCCGGAAAGGAAGAGGATTCACTTCAATCGTATTTGGAATGGGACAGTTATCAGAAGAAAGTGTGGCAAAGAAAATTGCCGATCAGATCAGTATGATCGCATTTGCCGCTCCACATATGCTGCATATGGATAAGGAGTTTGAACTGCTTCAAAAAGCAGCTCTTGCTGCCTTCAGACAGGAATATCCCCAGAGAGAACATTTTCTGAAAAAATAATCCGTCATGGAAATGAGTTTCTTGCGAAATAAAGTTATTTATGAACCCAAGTCCATTATGAAACCGTTTTTCTCGTGAAAATGAATTGCTCCGGGGAAATAGGAAAGAGGTATCTGGTATTGTTAATTAATATAAGCTGTTTACATCATCAGTGGCGTACCATGACTCACCTTGCGGATTATCTTAAAGATGATGGTCGCAGGTAAAGAAACCAGGATGTAAAGTGTAGAGAAGACACCGACAGCCCCACCGATAATCATAAGTAAAATTAAGCCGATATTCATAATGTTGCACACTCCTTTTTGTATTCTGAACAGTGTCTATTTTAGAAAAAAAGAATGTGAAAAGGAATAAAAAGAAAGTCTTTTTAGCATAATTTTAGCAGGCCTGATATCAGACCTGCCCGTCATCTTCTGCCATGCGGTAGCCGACACCGACTTCTGTAAAGATATAATGTGGCTGGGCAGGATCAAGCTCAATTTTGCGACGGATATTCGCCATATTTACACGCAGGATTTTATTGTCATCATCTGCATAAGGTCCCCAGACATTGGAAAGGATCGAGGCATAAGTAACAACCTTTCCAGAATTTTGTGCCAGATAGGCAACAATCTTATACTCAACAGGTGTCAGATGAACGGGTTCATCCTCCAGGGTGAGCAGCCTTTTGGAAAAATCCAGTGTCATTTTGTCATGTCTGTAGGCTTTGATATATAACTCCTGATCAGTATGCATCCGGTTGCTGTGCCGCAGGGAGGTACGGATCCTGGCAAGCAGTTCGGAAGTGCCGAAAGGTTTGGTTATGTAATCATCAGCACCAAGGTCAAGAGCCTGCACCTTTTCGCGTTCCGCACTTCTGGCGGAGATCACGATGATGGGGATACTCGACCATGTCCGCACATCCTGGATGATCTGATTTCCGTTCATATCGGGAAGTCCGAGATCAAGAAGGACAAGATCAGGACATTGAGAACGGATGAGACTTAACCCTTCCGTACCGGCATCGGCACAAAGAACCCGGTAGTCATGACGGATCAGGATTTTACGCATAAAAGTCTGGATATTTTTTTCATCTTCAATAATCAGTATCGAAAATTTAGGCATTGTCAGCTCTCCTTTTCTTTTGGAAGTGTAAAAGTAAATTCAGCTCCCTTTGTACGATCACCGGTATGGTTGACAGCGGTAATCTGCCCGCCGTGTGCCTGTATGATCGTCTGGCAGATGGAAAGTCCGATTCCCATCCCTCTGTGGCTGTCACTGGAGCCGGACGAAACTTGTCCGCCTTCAAAAATATGAGGCAGAAGATCCTCGGAAAGTCCACGGCCGTAATCCCGGACTGAAAATGAAATGGCATCATCCAGTTCTCGGATGATCAGATCCACTGGTTCTGTGCTTCCTGAATGAATCAGGGCATTTTCCATCAGATTGATCAGCACTTGTTCGATCAGGGTAGGATCCATAGGGATCATGAGAAAATTATTTGGCATTGATACATGGATCACAGCATCAGGGATTCGTTTCTGAAGCCTCAGGATCGCCTCAGAGACCACTTCTTCTACAACCTCGGCAGATTTCTTTACCTTGTCAGCAGAACTGCTGTTAATACGGGTAACGGTCAACAGATTTTCCACCATATTTAAAAGCCATTCTGAATCCTCCCGGATATTGGAAACCAGCTCTGTACATTCGGTTTCGGAAAGCTCTTCCCGGTTCTCAAGGTAGGAGTCGGCGGAACCGATAATGCTGGTAAGAGGTGTCCTGAGGTCATGGGAGACGGCTCGGAGGAGGTTGGCACGCAGTTTTTCCTTATCTGCTTCAGCAAGCTGCTTTTCACGTTCGGAGATAGCCTGCTGCTGTTGCTTGAGTGAGGTGGTTACTGCACCGGTGATCAGTGCAATCGTAAGCATTCCGGCAAAAGTGACAGGATATCCGTCCAATGTAAAATTTAATCGGAAATAAGGGTATGAAAAAAAGTAATTTACTGCGAATACACAGAAAATCGAAGCGATGATCCCATAAATATAACCACTTGTCTTTAATGCGATCAGGATCAGTGCCAGTGTATAGAGGACTGTGATATTGGCAGTATATTTATTTCCAAAATGAAAGAAGCAAAAAGAAATAATGGTCGTTACAGCCAGAAGCAGGACCGTGATTGCCAGGTTCCATCGTATTTTTTTCATAAAGAATCACTCCTCTTAAAAATGAATCATCCTGATTGAAAAATTAGCACAGCCATAGGCTGTGCTAAAATAATCTTTCAGAGATCCTGCGGGAATCAGAAGATCAGATCAATCAGAAGATCAGATCAATCAGAAGATCAGATCTTCTCTCCATTTTTGTATTTGCGAAGAACATTCTGGATTCTTTCATTCGGACTTAAAATCTGACTCAAAGAACCGTCATGGTTCAGAGTGTCGATAATCAGTGCAATATACTTGCTCATATCGCAGTTGATATAATATGGTTTGGAGAGCAGCTCCGGTGTCTGATAGATCAGGTTTGTAGTCAGAACACCTGTCAGAACACCCTCTTCATAAGCCTTATCAAACTTCTCAAGTCCATTTGTGAAGAGTCCGAATGTAGCAGCGGCAAAAATGCGGTTCGCTTTTCGGCGTTTCAGTTCGGTTGCAACTTCAATGATACTTTCTCCTGAAGAAATCATATCATCAATAATGATCACATCTTTTCCTTCTACGGAAGAACCGAGAAATTCATGAGCAACAATTGGATTACGTCCGTCTACAACCTGTGTATAATCACGGCGTTTATAGAACATACCCATGTCAAGACCGAGGACATTTGCAAGGTATACGGCACGGTTTGTTCCGCCCTCATCCGGGCTGATTGCCATCATATGGTCACTGTCGATCTGAAGATCTTTATAAGTACGAAGCAGTCCCTTGATAAACTGATAAGTAGGGGAAACTGTCTCAAATCCGCTCAGCGGAATCGCATTCTGTACACGAGGGTCATGAGCATCAAATGTAATAATATTGTCAACACCCATCCGCACAAGCTCCTGAAGTGCAAGGGCACAGTCCAGAGACTCACGGGAAGTTCTCTTATGCTGGCGGCTCTCATAGAGGAACGGCATGATTACGTTGATACGGCGTCCTTTTCCTCCGATTGCAGCAATGATACGCTTCAGGTTCTGATAATGATCGTCCGGTGACATATGGTTTGTATTGCCGGTAAGAGAATACGTGACGTTGTAGTTGCAGACATCCACCATCAGGTACAGATCCTTACCACGTACAGATTCTTCGATGATGCCCTTAGCTTCACCGGATCCAAAACGCGGAACACTGGCTCCGACAAGGAAAGTATCTTTCTCATAGCCGGAAAAGGCAGCATCACCTTTAAACTGATGAGCACTTTCATGACGCCATTTTACGAGATAATCATCCACTTTCTGTCCCAGCTCTTCACAGCCTCTAAGGGAAATAATTCCAAGACTTCCAACAGGGATATTTTCTAAGGTTCTTTCTGATCGAGTTAACATGAGTATCCTCCTAATGTTCTAACTTCTTTTTGATTCGTATATCATCACCGATGATCTTCAACAGACTGTAACTGCTTGTAATCCTGGAAAAAGAGCGTTCTGTATACAGATCCGCAAGAGATTCCAGAGAAAGGTTTGTTGAGATGATCGTTGATTTCCTGTGTAACAGTCTTTCATTGATACAGGTAAAAAACTGGGATGCAATGAAAGAATTTGTATATTCTGTGCCCAGATCGTCGATGATCAGCAGATTACACTCAAAGATGTATTCACTCATATTGCGGGCATCCACATCTTTTTTATCGAAGGTATTCTGAGCCAGCGTATTGAACAACTGCGGAGCAGAAAAATAGATCACTGAAAATTCACGGTTGATGATCTCTTTGGCAATACAGGTGGAAAGATAAGTCTTTCCGACACCTACATCCCCATAAAGGAAGAGATTGTGAAATTCTGTTCCAAAGCTGTCAACAAAATGACGACAGATCTCTAAAGTATTTTCCATCGCCTCCCGGGCAGAACGTCCGGTTTTTTTATCGTAATGTGAACGAGAGTAATAGTCAAGCCTGAAATTTGAAAAATCTGCATCTTCAGGGATTTTTTTTATGTTCGACTGCTCATAAAGCAGTTCTATGATGGCTTTTTTAAAGCAATGACATTTTTCATTACCGATATAACCGGTATCCTTGCAGTCGGGACATTCATAAACCGGTTCAAGGTAATTTTCCGGATAGCCGGCAGATGTCAGAAGCTTTTTTTTACTTGCACGAAGAAGGGCAAGTTCTTCTTTCAGGGAAGAAAGGGCAGTGGGATCTCCGTTGAGGAGCTTCTTTCCGTACTGGACAGAAAGAATGGAAATAGAGTCATCCAGTGACTTGAACTCAGGAAGCTTTGTATAGACTTCCTCATAGCGTGCAGTCTGGATGTCGTGGCTCTTCAACTGTCTTTTTTCATATTCACGCATGATGGCATGATACTGTGCATTTCTTAATCCCATGGGATGTCTCCTTTTAAATTGCTTTTGGTTCCTGGTACCGGGTTGAAGGTTTCAAAACCAGGTGGTATTTCCAATCTTTAATTACTTTTCAGCAACTGGGCTTCTAAAGAGTCCATATCATAACTCCGGCGTTCAAAGTTATTCAGGTTCTTTGTATTTGGCTGCCTTGGGGCAGCAGCTCTGCGGCTGCTGCGTTCCTTCTGATACTGCTCGTCCAAAGCGGCAATATCCTGAAGATGGCGGACACCCTGCTCATACCAGCGGGTCAGGATACGGTCTGCATATTCAAAACTTGGCTGATGCGTTGCAGAAATCGTCCGGCGGCAGGCCTCCTGGATGATGTCGGCTTCAAAGCAGTACTGCTCTGCCCATTTATTAATGAAAGCAAGCTCAGAAGTTGCCGGTCCGCGGTTCTTGATTCCGAAGGCATTCAGGACAGTATAGCAGTTGCGGTTATAAACGGCAGACTGTTCCTTTGCCTGTGAGACCGTGCTGATCCCGTCCTTTGCCCATGCAATGGCAACCTTCTGTATATAGTGCATACTTTTATGCCCGCTTTCCACGCACGTCTCAAGCAGATATTCAATCAGGGAAGAGGACATATGAAGTTCATTGTAAAAATATGTAATCATATCGACATCCGTATGCGAAAGCGTCTTTCCGAGGTATTGCTCTGCAATAAAGAACAGAGATTTTAATTCTTTCTGTGAACGGAACGCATCCATGGCGATCGGTTCAGAGGAAGTACCGGAGAAAGAAGAATCCGGGGAAGACTCGAAAGTTCCGGAAGATTCATCAGGTACTGTTCCGAAAACGTTCATAACAGAAGCAGGCTCTTCCATACTGTCTGTCAGTTCCTGTGAAGAGGAACCCGGAGAAAACGCTGATGCATCTTCTGTATCAGAGGACAAAAGCTCGATTCCTGAAATACTTCCATCCGCATCTTTCGTGAGACGGAGCAGTCCGGTGGACTCCCAGTAACGGAAAGCACGAAGGACGTCATTCTCCGTATTGTTCAGGCAGTCAGCGATCATGGAAACCGTCAGGACAGAACCCGGCTCGTTCAGATAACGAAGAAGCAGCAAATATACTTTTACAAATTCCCCGTTGGCACTGACCATATAATGATCTATAAATTCATTCGGCAAGATGGTTGCATTTGCCTGAAACCGATTCTTTAACTTCAATCTCTTCATGACGTTATCCCACTTTCTATTTTATCTCTTTTGTCAAACTGCTCCGACATCTTATAGGTGTGATTATTATAGCATTTTCCGAAACTGTTAAAAAGGACTTTTAAGTGGGTAAATCCCCCTTTTTTGTAGATAACTATGTGGAAAACCTGGGGAAAACTCGTAGAAAATGTGAATATCTCTGATCAAAAGCCAGTGGGACAAGCAAAACCCGGCAGAAGCTACAGTCCGAAGATCCTGTACTCTGCCGGGGAATATCCGCCTGGGCGGGATTATTTTAAGATGTCTTCACCAATCTTCACTACATCTCCGGCACCCATGGTGATCAGCAGATCACCGGACTTGCAGTTCTCTTTCAGAAATGCCTCGATCTCTGCAAAGCTTGGATAGTAGTGTGTGTCCGTTCCGAGTTTTGCGGCTTCTTTGGCAAGGTCGGAAGAGGAAATACCAAGGGTATCCGTCTCACGGGCAGCATAGATATCTGCGAGGACCAGATGGTCGGTATGAGAGAGGGCTTCTGCAAATTCATGGAAGAAAGCCTTGGTACGAGTGTAAGTATGCGGCTGGAATACGCACCATATTTCGTTGTGTGGATAATGCTGTGCAGCCTTGAGGGTAGCAGCAATCTCCGTCGGATGATGTGCATAATCGTCCACAACGGTCACACCGTTAAAAGTTCCCTTGTATTCAAATCTGCGGTCTGTTCCGCTGAAGGATAAAAGTCCTTTTCTGATCGTATCCATCGGAATACCGAGCAGCTCTGCTGTTGCAATGGCAGCCAGGGCATTGGATACATTATGGTCACCGGTCACGGAAAGCTGAACGCGTCCGCAGGAAGTATTGTGCTTTAATAACTCAAAGGAAACAAATCCTTTTTCATCATACTGGATCTCAGTTGCACTGTAATCAAATTCTGCAGAAGAACCGTAAGTGATAACATTGCAGTCCAGTCCTTCATAGATCTCCTGGTAATCCTTGATGTCTCCGTTGATGATCAGAGTTCCATCAGAAGGAAGTAAGGCACTGAACTGGTGGAACGAATGACGGATATCCTCCAGATCCTTGAAGAAATCAAGATGATCCTCTTCAATATTAAGGATGACACTGATCTTCGGATAAAAATGAAGGAAACTGTTCGTATATTCGCAGGCTTCTGTGATAAAATTCCCGGACTTTCCTACCCGGATATTTCCACCGATCGTCTTCAGGATGCCGCCTACAGAAATGGTCGGGTCCATATCTGCTGCAAGAAGTACCTCGGAGATCATGGAAGTAGTTGTGGTCTTTCCGTGAGTACCGGATACGGCAATCGGAGTATCGTAATTTTTCATAAGCTGCCCTAAAAGCTCCGCACGGGTCAGCATCGGAATCTTCTTGCCGACAGCTTCCATCAGTTCCGGGTTACTCTTGTTGATCGCTGCTGTATAAACGACGCAATTAATATCATCTGTAATATTTTCGGCACACTGTCCATAATGAATCACTGCACCTTCAGATTCCAGCTTTTTCGTCAGAGGTGATTCTTTTGCATCGGATCCTGATACAGTGAAGCCTTCTTCAAGAAGAATCTCTGCCAGCCCGCTCATGCTGATACCGCCAATGCCGATAAAATGAATGTGGATCGGTTTTTGAAAATTGATCTTATACATAGATATTCCCTTCTTTTCATAAACTTAGTAGTATAAAAAATTCTGCAAAAGCACTCAGAACAGATGGTACTTTTGCGGATTCAGGCAAAAAAATGCCTTTTTTAGTCATAAAATAGCGTTGTCTTCTATATTATACTATATATACAAAAAAATTAAAGGAGATATTTTTGGTGGAAATTGATAAAAAAAGAAAAAAAGAAAGAAAAAAATTGTAAAAAATGTTTGCGTAGCAAGAAATTATGCTATAATAGGTATAACTTACTAGAAATGAGGTGACAGAATGTATAAGAAAGAAATGATTGCCATGTTGCTTGCGGGAGGACAGGGCAGTCGGCTTGGTGTACTTACGTCGAAGGTCGCAAAACCTGCTGTAGCTTTTGGCGGAAAGTACCGTATTATTGATTTCCCGTTGAGTAACTGCATTAATTCGGGAATTGACACTGTCGGAGTACTGACCCAGTACCAGCCCCTGCGTCTGAATACGCATATCGGGATCGGAATCCCGTGGGATCTGGACCGGAATGTAGGAGGAGTATCCATTCTCCCACCGTATGAGAAGAGTTCCAACAGTGAGTGGTATACAGGAACAGCGAATGCAATTTATCAGAATCTGAACTATATGGAGACTTATAATCCGGATTATGTACTGATCTTATCAGGTGACCATATTTATAAGATGGATTATGAAGTGATGCTGGATTTCCACAAGGCAAATCATGCAGATGTAACGATTGCAGCCATGCCGGTACCAATCGAAGAGGCAAGCCGTTTCGGAATCGTGGTGACGGATAAAGAGAACCGGATCAAAGAGTTTGAGGAAAAGCCGGAGAAGCCCAGCAGTAATCTTGCATCCATGGGAATCTACATATTCAGTTGGCCGGTTTTACGGGATGCACTGATCAAGCTGAAGGATCAGCCAAACTGCGATTTCGGAAAGCACGTGATTCCGTATTGCCACAGCAAGGGGGACAGGCTTTTTGCATATGAGTATAACGGCTATTGGAAAGATGTGGGAACCTTAAGTTCTTACTGGGAAGCAAATATGGAACTGATCGATATCATTCCGGAGTTTAATCTTTATGAAGAATACTGGAAAATCTATACGAACAGTGCGAACCTGCCGCCACAGTATATTTCAGAACAGGGGGTAGTGGACAAGTGTCTGATTGGTAATGGTTCTGAAATCTATGGTGAAATACACAGTTGTGTGGTCGGAGGAAGTGTGACTGTTGGAAAGGGAACGGTGATCCGAGATTCGATCATCATGCAGGGTGTTACGATCGGTGAAAACTGCGTGATCGATAAAGCAATCATAGCAGAGGATACGGTGATCGGAGACGAAGTTTCCATTGGAATCGGCAGTGAAGCACCGAATAAACTGAAGCCGAATATTTACAGTGGCGGACTGGCAACGATCGGTGAGAAATCCGTGATACCATCCGGTGTGCAGATCGGAAAAAATACAGCCATCAGCGGTGTTACATCAGCGGAGGATTATGTTGGCGGAGTACTTGAGAGCGGAGAGACATTGATAAAGGCAGGTGAAAGAGTATGAGAGCAGTAGGAATTATTCTGGCAGGCGGGAATAGCAGGAAGATGCGGGAACTGACTTCCAAGCGTGCGGCAGCCGCCATGCCGATTGCAGGCAGTTATCGTGCCATTGATTTTACGCTGAGCAATATGACAAATTCTCATATTCAGAAAGTTGCAGTGCTTACTCAGTATAATGCAAGATCCCTGAATGAACATCTCAATTCTTCCAAGTGGTGGGATTTTGGCAGAAAGCAGGGAGGCCTGTACGTATTTACGCCAACGATCACGGACGATAATGGATACTGGTACCGCGGAACGGCAGACGCGATTTATCAGAATCTTGATTTCCTCAGGAAATGCCATGAGCCATACGTGATCATCACTTCAGGGGATGCAGTCTATAAGATGGATTATAATAAAGTCCTGGAATATCATATTGCAAAGAAAGCGGATATTACAGTGGTCTGCAAAGAACTTGCACCGGATGAGGATGCGACCCGGTTCGGAACCGTAAAGATGAATGAGTCCTGCAGGATCGAAGAATTTGAGGAAAAACCGGTAGTTGCAAGATCACAGACTGTTTCAACCGGGATTTATGTGATTCGCAGAAGACTGCTGATCGATCTGGTAGAGCAGTGTGCAGAAGAGGAACGGCATGATTTTGTAACAGATATCCTGATTCGTTACAGGAATGTAAAGAAGATTTATGGTTATAAAATGGGAACTTACTGGAGTAATATCTCAACAGTAGATGCTTATTATAAGACGAATATGGACTTCCTGAAGCCAGAGGTAAGAAAGTATTTCTTCAAGGAATTACCGGCAGTTTATTCAAAAGTGAGCGATCAGCCGCCGGCAAAATATAATCCGGGTGCTGTGGTAAAGAACAGCCTGGTCGGAAGTGGAAGTATCATCAACGGCACAGTGGAAAATTCCGTGATATTTAAGAAAGTATTTGTGGGAAATAACTGTGTGATCAAAAATTCGATCATTCTCAATGATGTGTATCTTGGGGATAATACCTATATTGAGAACTGCATCGTGGAAAGCAGGGATACGATCCGTGCAAATACAAGGCACGTCGGAGAAAACGGGGTCAAAGTTGTCGTAGAAAAGAATGAGAGATATGCATTATAGTTCAGAAAATGCTTATGAGAAAAGGAGAACGTAACTATGCAGATTACAGATGTACGTGTGCGGAAAGTAGCAAAAGAGGGGAAACTGAAAGCTGTAGTTTCTATTACGATCGATGATGAATTTGTAGTTCACGATATCAAGGTCATCGAAGGTGAAAAGGGCTTGTTCATTGCGATGCCGAGTAAGAAGGCAATGGATGGAGAGTACCGGGATATTGCACACCCGATCAATTCGGGAACAAGGGAAAAAATCCAGTCAACGATTCTCGGAAAATATGAAGAAGCTCTGGAAAAGGAACCTGAAGAGGAAGTGCAAGAGGCATAATGCATAACGGTTGATCAGAAGAACGGAAATAAATGTGGTGTGTAAATGAAGTGAAAGCCGGAGAACAAAAGCAGTCAGGTTCTCCGGCTTTTATCTTTATGTTAATAGAAGTTTAATACGGACTATTTGGAATGAAAATATGGTACTGATTTTAAAGAACTTTCCCCGAGGACAGCGGATATTCTTCCGGAACCGGCAGTATAAATTCCATTTTTTTACCTGTTACAGGATGGCGGAAACTGAGCCGGAATGCACAGAGGAGCAGCTTCGGGGAGGAAGTTCCTGTCAGGTTATATTTCCGGTCACCGATCAACGGATGTCCCATATGTGCCATTTGAACACGGATCTGATGATGCCTGCCGGTATCCAGATGAATTTTAAGCAAGGAACAGGAACTGCCGTCAGCAGTCGTTCCGGCTGCAAGTACCTTATAATGAAGTTTTGCAATTTTTGCCTGTGGTGTATCTTTGGAGCAGATGTGAGAGGTATTTGAGCGTGCATCTTTTACAAGATAATCGGTCAGATCCGCTTCTGCTTCAGAAGGAACTCCCTCTGCCACTGCAAGGTAATATTTGCCGAACCCGGAAGTTGTCAACTGTCGGGAAAGCTCTTTGGCGGACCGGGGAGTCTTGGCAAAGACCATCAGTCCCTCTACAGGCTGATCCAGCCGGTGAATCAGGGCGAGATAAGGTGAACGGGATTCTTTCCTGAGATGATTTTTTAAAATACTGACCAGGTCAGGCGTTCCGATTCGGTTCGTCTGTGCAGGAACACCGGAAGGCTTATGGCAGACCAGAATTTCCTGATCTTCAAAAAGAATCCGGGGAATTTTAGATAATGACATAGAAATACGTCCTTTCTTTGTAGTTTCTTGACAATTTTCGTGGCAGCGTCTAAACTGAATTATGATATAAATGAAAGAACAGGTCAAGCCTTTAAGGAGGAAATACCCTATTATGGATTATAAATGGGAACAATTTGGGGATGAAATAAAGCAATCAGTTCAGGATGCAGTGGAACGCGGCGATTTCAGCCGGCTGAATCAGACGGTAAATGACTCTGTGAGCAGAGCGGCAGATGCAATCTCGCGGGGAATGAAAAATGGGGGCTGGTATCGTGATCCAAAAGCCAATGGCGGCCGGAATCCAGATCCAAAAATGAATAGCGGCCGGAATCCGGATCCCGGAATGGCAGGCAGCAGGAACGGGGCAGATGCCCCATGGAACAGAGGCGGACAGCAGAATGTCAGACCGCAGTATCCGGCACAAAGTCAGGTGCGTTATCTGAAAGGAACATCAGAAAAGATCGGAGGCGTCTTCCTTGCGGTGACAGGTGGAGTTTTTGGAACCGTGACACTTGCAGCAACGATCATCATGCTCGTAATGCTGGCAGTTACCACTGCCGAGGCAGCAACGATTGCCGGTACGCTGATCTGCGTATTTTTCTTTCTGATCTTTGCAGGAATGTTCGGGAAGGGAATCGGGATGGTAAGCCTGGTGAGCCGTTTCAGAAGTTATGTGAAAGTGATCGGTGAACGGGAGTTCTGTGATCTGGGAGAACTGGCAACAAGAACCGGACGGGATTTGAAAAAGATCCTCAAAGATGTGAAAAAAATGATTGGCAAAGGATGGTTCAGGCAAGGGCATCTGGATGAAAATGAGAAGTGTCTCATCGTCAGTGAGGATGCATGGAATCAGTACCGCAGCACGATGGAAAATATTCACAGGCAGCAGGCAGAAAAAGAAGCGGCCGAAGAAAGAATGAGGCAGGAATATGACAGCCTGACGCCGGAAATAAAAAAAGTAATCCAGACAGGAGACGAATTTGTAAAGCAGATCCGGGAGGCAAATAAAGCGATCCCCGGTGAAGAGATTTCAGCAAAGATTTCTCATATGGAAATGCTGGTGGATAAGATTTTTGACCGTGTAGAGCAGAATCCGGCATCAGTGGGAGATATCAGAAAGCTGATGGAGTATTATCTTCCGACTACGATCAAATTACTCCAGGCATATCAGGATCTGGATGCACAGCCGGTGCAGGGGGAAAATATCATTTCTTCTAAAAAGGAGATTGAGAAGACGCTGGATACTCTGAACAGGGCATTTGAAAAATTACTGGATGATTTATTTCAGGAAACTGCATGGGATGTATCTACGGATATTTCCGTACTGCATACCATGTTGGCACAAGAAGGACTGACAGAGGATGGTCTGAAAAAATAAAGAGCAGATGGAGGACGAAAAGATGAGTGATGAGTTTAAGGATGTGAGCACAGTTCCAACTCTGACGCTGGAGCCGTTCCAGCCGGAAGCGGAAAAGCAGGCTGTTGTAAAGACAGAGGAACCGCCGATGGATGAGACGATCCTGACCGAAGAAGAACGGAAGATGGTGGATGAATTTGCAAAGCAGATCGATCTGACCAATTCGGGTCTGGTACTTCAATATGGAGCTGGTACGCAGAAGAAGATGGCAGATTTCTCAGAGTCAGCACTGGAAAATGTAAAATCAAAAGATCTCGGTGAGGTGGGAGAACTTTTATCCGGTGTTGTAAAAGAACTGAAATCCTTTGATGAAGAGGAAGAAAAAGGGTTCTTTGGAATCTTTAAAAAAGCTTCCAACAAGATCGAATCCATGAAGGTGAAATATGCCAAGGCAGAGACGAATGTCAACGAGATCGTGAAAGTACTTGAATCCCATCAGGTGCAGATGCTGAAGGATGTTGCTCTGCTGGATAAGATGTATGAACTGAATCTGACCTATTTTAAAGAATTATCCATGTATATCCTGGCCGGAAAGAAGAAACTGGAAGAGGCGAGAAGTACCCAACTGGCAGAACTGATGGCGAAGGCAGAGCGGACCGGACTGCCCGAAGATGCCCAGGCTGCAAAAGATTTTGACGCAATGTGCAATCGCTTTGAAAAGAAACTGCATGACCTTGAGCTGACCCGTATGATCTCGATTCAGACAGCACCGCAGATCCGTCTTGTTCAGAATAATGATACACTGATGGTTGAAAAGATTCAGTCTACGATTGTAAATACGATTCCGCTCTGGAAGAGTCAGATGGTGCTTGCTCTTGGAGTGGAACATTCCACGCAGGCAGCCGCAGCACAGCGTCAGGTGACGGATATGACGAACGAACTGCTCAGGAAGAACGCAGAGAAACTGAAAATAGCAACCACAGAAACGGCGAAAGAATCAGAACGTGGTATTGTTGATATTGAGACACTGAAGGCAACAAATGAAACTCTGATCTCTACTTTGGATGAAGTGATGGCAATCCAGAAAGAGGGAAGAGAGAAACGTCAGGCAGCAGAGGCTGAACTGAAAGTGATGGAGCAGGATCTGAAGACAAAGCTGCTTGAGATCCACAGTTGATGACGGAACATTGGAGACACGCTTCGGATCCGCAGTTGGCAGGATCAGCAATTTCATGATGGAAAAGATAAGATTCTTGACACGTTCGGATTTATCAGTTAGAATCATCAATGACAGAAAGCGAAGAACGGGATTAGTAGATAGAATGAGTGCTTCAGAGAGGAGACGGTTGGTGTGAGTCTCCGCAGGAATCTATAGAACCGGCCCGGGAGCTGCTGTATGAAAATACAGCGTAGAGCCTGCGTTAAAGGCGAAGTGAGTGGATGATGTATGACAGATACATTATTAATTAGGGTGGTACCGCCGAGACATTCGGTCCCTATCGTGGGGCTGCGTGTCCCGGCGTTTTTCGTTTACGTGAGTAATGAGTAAAAAGGACAGAGAAGGAGAAGTACGATGGCAAAGAAATTAGTACAGAATATCACTGCCAGGGAAGAAGATTTCGCACAGTGGTATACAGATGTAGTGCGTGAGGCAAAATTATGTGATTATTCAGGCGTAAAAGGTTGCATGAATTATCTCCCGAATGGGTATGCATTATGGGAGAATATCCAGAAGGAACTGGATGCACGTTTTAAAGAGACAGGTGTAGAAAATGTATATCTTCCGGTTATGATCCCGGAAAGTCTTCTTCAGAAAGAAAAGGATCATATTGAAGGATTTGCACCGGAAGTTGCATGGGTGACTCATGGAGGAACAGAACCGTTACAGGAAAGATTCTGTATCCGCCCGACATCTGAGACACTGTTCTGCGATGTGTGGAGCAAGACGGTACAGTCTTACCGTGATCTGCCAAAAGTATGGAATCAGTGGTGTTCTGTTCTGCGTTGGGAGAAGACGACAAGACCGTTCCTGCGTTCCAGAGAATTTTTATGGCAGGAAGGACATACGATCCATGCCACATATGAGGAGGCAGAAGAGCGTACAAAGCAGATGTGGAGAGTCTACAGAGACTTCGTACAGGATGTACTTGCAATCCCGGTAGTATCAGGACGCAAAACAGAAAGTGAAAAATTTGCGGGAGCTCAGGATACTTACACGATCGAAGCACTGATGCATGACGGAAAAGCTCTTCAGTCAGGAACCAGCCATTTCTTCGGAAGTGCATTCCCGAACGCATTCGGTATCCAGTATTCAGATAAAAATAATGAACTGCATGAAGTTTACGAGACATCCTGGGGAATGTCCACAAGAGTAATCGGAGCATTGATCATGGTACACGGAGATGACAGCGGTCTTGTGATTCCACCGAGAATTGCACCGGTTCAGACGATGGTGATCCCGATCGCCCAGCATAAGGAAGGCGTACTTGATAAGGCAAATGAACTTCTTGATACATTGAAGGCAGCAGGATACAAAGCGAAGATCGATGATTCAGACAAAGCACCGGGATGGAAGTTCAGCGGACAGGAGATTCTCGGAATCCCGACACGTATTGAGATCGGACCGAAGGATATTGAGAATAACCAGGCGGTTATCGTTCGTCGTGATACAAGAGAAAAGATCGTAGTTTCTCTTGATGAGATTACAACAAAGCTGGCAGAGGTTCTTGAGACGATGCAGAAGGACATGTTTGAGAAAGCAAAGACATTCCTTGAGGCACATATCAATACAGCGACTACCATGGACGAGATGAACGAGAAATTCAATGAAAATCTTGGATTTATCAAGGCAATGTGGTGCGGTGATGAAGCGTGTGAAGAAGAGATCAAAGCACAGACAGGCGGAGCAACTTCCAGATGTATCCCGGAGGAAGAAGAACAGCTTTCCGATGTCTGCATCTGCTGTGGCAAGCCTGCAAAGCACATGGTATACTGGGGCAAAGCATATTAAAATAAAATCGCTTGAGGCAGAAAAGAGTGGAAATTATTTCTGCCGGAAAAGGATTGTCAGAAGGACATGCCGGAAAGTGGATTTTGCTCAGGAAAATAACAGAGGACATTTTCTGAAGAAAAGAGAGTGTACTCTGTTATTTTTTATGCTGAAAATGCGAAAAAGCCTTGACTTTCGGCGATAAACGTAATAAACTAAACGAGCGTGCGAAAAAAGGCAATGTTCTTTTGATGCACAAAAAAGGATAATGATTTGCTTATCCGCAGCCCCTTGAGGCATAGGCCCAAGGTAACGAATAATTCATAGGAGGTGAAAAGAATGCCAACATTTAACCAGTTAGTTAGAAAAGGACGTCAGACTTCTGAGAAGAAATCTACAGCACCGGCACTTCAGAAAGGATATAACTCACTGAAGAAGCGTGCAACTAATGTATCTGCACCACAGAAGAGAGGTGTGTGTACAGCAGTTAAGACAGCTACACCTAAGAAGCCTAACTCAGCTCTGAGAAAGATCGCCAGAGTTCGTCTGTCAAATGGAATCGAAGTAACAAGCTACATCCCAGGAGAAGGACACAACCTTCAGGAGCATAGCGTAGTTATGATCCGTGGAGGAAGAGTTAAGGACCTGCCAGGTACAAGATACCACATCATCCGTGGAACACTTGATACAGCAGGTGTTGCTAAGAGAAGACAGGCTCGTTCTAAATACGGTGCTAAGAGACCGAAAGACGCTAAAAAATAAGTCGCGGATCGCAGTATAGTATTTCAGATTAAGTGTAACTAATAGTTAAATCGTATCACAAACAGAACTATGATTAGTCGTAGGTTGCGGATGCTATATAGATTTCGCGGCTGCGAGCACATGGAATGTGATCTCATAGAAAGACACATGTGAGTACCGATGAATTAATCCCGGTGAAACCGGAAAATATGATTAAGGAGGGAAGGACCGTGCCACGTAAAGGACATACTCAGAAGAGAGATGTATTAGCGGATCCAATATACAACAATAAAGTTGTTACCAAACTTATCAACAACATCATGCTGGATGGTAAGAAAGGCGTAGCACAGAAGATTGTATACGGAGCATTTGAAAGAGTAGAAGCTAAGGCTGAGAAGCCGGCTATTGAAGTGTTTGAAGAGGCTATGAACAACATGATGCCAGTTCTTGAAGTTAAAGCAAGACGTATCGGTGGAGCAACATACCAGGTACCGATCGAAGTAAGAGCTGACAGAAGACAGGCACTTGCACTTCGCTGGTTGACTATGTATTCACGTCAGAGAGGCGAGAAGACACAGGAAGAAAGACTGGCAAATGAAATTCTTGATGCAGCTAACAATACAGGTGGAGCTGTAAAGAGAAAAGAAGATATGCACAAGATGGCAGAAGCAAACAAAGCGTTTGCTCACTATCGTTTCTAATTATTTTAGGAGGAAAAAATCTTGGCTGGAAGAGAATATCCATTAGAGAGAACCAGAAATATCGGTATTATGGCTCATATTGATGCTGGTAAGACTACACTGACAGAGCGTATTCTTTACTATACCGGTGTTAACTATAAGATTGGTGATACTCATGAAGGTACTGCTACCATGGACTGGATGGAACAGGAGCAGGAAAGAGGTATCACAATTACTTCAGCCGCTACAACATGTCACTGGACATTGGAAGAGAAGACAAAAGTGAAACCGGGTGCGTTAGAGCATCGTATCAATATCATTGATACTCCGGGACACGTTGACTTCACTGTAGAGGTTGAACGTTCACTTCGTGTACTGGATGGTGCTGTAGGTGTATTCTGTGCTAAGGGTGGTGTTGAGCCTCAGTCAGAAAACGTATGGCGTCAGGCAGACACATACAACGTACCGCGTATGGCATTCATCAATAAGATGGACATCCTTGGTGCTGATTTCTACAACGCTGTAGAGCAGATCAAGACAAGACTTGGAAAGAACGCAATCTGTCTTCAGCTTCCAATTGGAAAAGAAGACGAATTCAAGGGAATCATCGACCTGTTCGAGATGCAGGCCTACATCTACAATGATGAAAAGGGTGATGACATCTCTGTAACAGACATTCCGGAAGAAATGAAGGATGAAGCAGAGCTTTATCATACAGAGCTCGTTGAGAAGATCTGCGAGCTGGATGATGACCTTATGATGGAATACCTTGAGGGTGAAGAGCCTTCAATCGATGCAATGAAAGCAGTTCTGAGAAAAGCTACATGTGAGTGTACAGCTGTTCCGGTATGCTGCGGTACTGCATACAGAAATAAAGGTGTTCAGAAACTCCTTGATGCAATCATCGAGTTTATGCCGGCTCCAACAGACATCCCGGCAATCGAGGGTGTTGATGAAGACGGAAACGAAGTAGTAAGACACTCTTCTGATGAAGAGCCGTTCTCTGCTCTCGTATTTAAGATTATGACAGACCCATTCGTAGGTAAGCTTGCTTACTTCCGTGTATATTCAGGTGTTATGAACTCCGGTTCTTACGTACTGAATGCTACAAAGCAGAAAAAAGAGCGTGTTGGACGTATCCTTCAGATGCATGCCAACAAGCGTGAAGAGCTGGATAAAGTATATTCAGGAGATATCGCTGCAGCAATCGGATTCAAGTTCTCTACAACAGGAGATACAATCTGTGATGAGCAGCATCCTGTAATTCTTGAGTCCATGGAATTCCCGGAGCCGGTTATCGAGCTTGCTATCGAACCTAAGACAAAGGCTTCTCAGGGAAAACTTGGAGAATCTCTTGCAAAACTTGCAGAAGAAGACCCGACATTCCGTGCTCATACAAATCAGGAAACTGGACAGACAATCATCGCTGGTATGGGTGAGCTTCACCTTGAGATCATCGTTGACAGACTTCTTCGTGAGTTCAAAGTTGAGGCTAACGTAGGTGCACCTCAGGTTGCTTACAAAGAGTCCATCACAAAACCGGTTGATGTTGACAGCAAGTATGCGAAACAGTCAGGTGGACGTGGACAGTACGGACACTGTAAAGTTAAATTCGAGCCAATGGATGTCAACGGTGAGGAGACATACAAGTTCGAGTCTACTGTAGTCGGAGGAGCTATTCCGAAGGAATACATCCCGGCAGTAGGTGAAGGTATTGAGGAAGCTATGAAATCTGGTATCCTTGGAGGATTCCCGGTAGTTGGTGTTCATGCTAACGTATACGACGGATCTTACCATGAAGTCGATTCCAGTGAGATGGCATTCCACATCGCTGGTTCTCTTGCATTCAAGGATGCAATGAAGCAGGGATCACCTGTACTTCTTGAGCCTATCATGAAGGTAGAGGTTACAATGCCTGAAGAATATATGGGAGATATCATCGGAGACCTGAACTCACGTCGTGGACGTATCGAAGGTATGGATGATCTCGGTGGTGGAAAGATCGTACGTGCGTATGTTCCGCTGTCAGAAATGTTCGGATACTCTACAGACCTTCGTTCCAGAACTCAGGGACGTGGTAACTACTCAATGTTCTTCGAGAAATACGAGCCAGTACCGAAGTCTGTACAGGAGAAGGTATTATCCAATAAAAATGCCTAAAATATTATAAAAGGCTTGAAAATCGGCTAAGTTTGAAATATAATCAAACTTAGCCAGGTTTAAAATCGAAACCAAAACTAGGTTGCCCCATATCGGGCTATATTTTTAAGGAGGATATTCAAAATGGCAAAGGCTAAATTTGAAAGAAACAAACCGCATTGTAATATCGGTACTATCGGTCACGTTGACCACGGTAAGACAACTCTTACAGCTGCTATCACAAAAGTACTTTCTCACAGAGTAGAAGGTAACGCATCTGTAGATTTCGAGAACATTGATAAAGCTCCAGAAGAGAGAGAGCGTGGTATCACAATTTCTACAGCTCACGTTGAGTATGAGACAGCTAATCGTCACTACGCACACGTTGACTGCCCAGGACATGCTGACTACGTTAAGAACATGATCACAGGAGCTGCTCAGATGGACGGAGCTATCCTTGTTGTAGCTGCTACTGACGGAGTTATGGCTCAGACTAAAGAGCATATCCTTCTGTCCCGTCAGGTTAACGTACCATACATCGTTGTATTCATGAACAAATGTGATATGGTTGACGATGAAGAGCTTCTTGAACTCGTAGAGATGGAGATCCGTGAAGTACTTAACGAGTATGACTTCCCAGGAGATGACACACCGATCATCCAGGGATCAGCTCTTAAGGCTCTTGAAGATCCGGACGGAGAGTGGGGAGACAAGATCATGGAACTTATGGATGCAGTTGATAGCTGGATCCCAACACCAGAGCGTGCTACAGATAAGCCATTCCTGATGCCAGTAGAGGACGTATTCTCTATCACAGGACGTGGAACAGTTGCAACTGGTAGAGTAGAGCGTGGAACACTTCACGTATCTGACGAAGTTGAAATCATCGGTATCCATGATGATGTTAAGAAGACTGTTGTAACAGGAATCGAGATGTTCCGTAAGCTTCTTGATGAGGCTCAGGCTGGAGATAACATCGGAGCACTTCTTCGTGGTATCCAGAGAACAGAGATCGAAAGAGGACAGGTTCTTATTAAACCAGGTACAGTAAACTGCCATAAGAAATTCACATGCCAGGTTTACGTACTGACAAAAGACGAAGGTGGACGTCATACTCCATTCTTCAACAACTACCGTCCACAGTTCTACTTCAGAACAACAGACGTAACAGGTGTTTGCGATCTTCCGGAAGGAGTAGAGATGTGCATGCCTGGAGATAACGTAGAGATGACAGTTGAACTGATTCATCCAGTAGCTATGGAGGAAGGTCTTCGTTTCGCTATCCGTGAGGGTGGACGTACAGTAGGATCAGGAACTGTAGCTTCTATCATCGAGTAATTAATATCCAGTTAGAGTTAATATCGATATGAGATCCCTGGAAACCTTGTGTTTCCAGGGATTTTTTGCCTTTAGGAATTGCTGCTGGTGAAATATTGTAATAAGAGCCGTTCAGGAATAGTGTGAAAGAAAGAATGAGCTAACTTGCAATAAGAAAGATTAGATTGAGAATTGACAGAAGCTATGGTAAAATTTTAACAAAGGAAAGGAGGCATTTTATGGAGAAAAACCAATTTCTTATTACAAAAGTTTTTACTGTTCCATATTTTGATAGTTTAGTTGAAAAAAAAGATGTGCCGGATTCTTTCCTAAAATGTATATCTCGATATGTGAAAGAGGATGATGAACTGACATACGGTAAGGCAATCAGTTGCATTTATGAGTATATGAACAGTGAGTATAGAAATGAATATTACTACAAAAATACTATTTTTAACCAGTTGTTAATACAAAAACATGATTTATATAATACAGCAGCATTAACAGAGTTGCCTATTGCTAATTCTAAAGCAGATTTTGTAATGATTAATGGAAAAGGTGTGGTATATGAAATAAAGACAGATTTAGATAATTTTCAAAGACTTCAGAGCCAGATAAAGGATTATTATAAAGTATTTAGTTATGTGAATGTTGTTGTTAGCAAGAGACAGGTGGAGAGAGTAAAAGAGTTTTTGAGAGATACTAAGGTTGGCGTTTTTGAACTTACAAATTCTGGAAAACTAATTTGTAGAAAAAGAGCATATTGCGATAATGAAGAACTGTCATATGATGCAATGTTTCAAGTACTCCGAAAAAAAGAATTTGAGAAAATACTTCTAGAATACTTTGATAAGTTGCCAAAGGTTAATAATTTTGAGTATTATAGGGAATGTTTACGGTGGATGAAAGAAATTAATATTGTAGCATTGCAGAAGAAAATAATGAGAATTCTAAAGCAAAGAACAATATTATCAATTGATGATGTATTTGAAAAAAGAGTACCAAATGAATTGAGTTTTTATGCATATTTCTCAAAAAAATATAGATCAAATTATGATGCATTAGATGAGTTCTTAAATAAAAAGGTGGAGGTGTAGTAATGTATTTTCCATATTTAAGGGGCAGACAGAATGAATTACTGTGCTTAAGAGAACTGTTAGAAGTCGATAGATTGTATAGCACTATTATTCCTATTATTGAGCCAGTGCGTTGCAATAGTACTTTTTTTACAACTTTAAAAAAATTTATTGAAGCTGATAGGAAAATTATTATAATTAAAAATCCGAAGGTCGGTAAATTTCGAAGTGATTATGAAGAATTAAAAAAGAAAATTGAAGACGAGACTAATGAAGTTAAGAAGAAGAAACTAGAGGAAACTTTAATAAACTATAAAGAATTGTTGAATAATTCTCATATTATTAGTGGATATCTGTGTGATGATAAAGTTATTTCTCAGTGTCTTGATGGTAAGAAGAATGTGAAGGATATTGTTCTGATTAATACGGGCATTGATACATTCGGTTATTATGAAGAATATGGATCAAAATTAGAAGCAGTATATACATTTATTCCAAAAGATGAAGACTTTAAGGACGAAGTATTTGGCGAAACAGTAATTTTAGAAGATGTATATGTGAAGGCAAAGAGGAATGTTGATTATATTGAGTCACCAGATGAATTATTTAGTAGAAATCATTTAGTTTATAGAAAACGTGGTTATGTAGGATTTTCCGATTATTCTATAGTAGGTGATGCCTATGAAGAGAGTGGATTTGCTCCATTGGCGGTCGCAATTCATATTTTATATTTTGGACAGAAAAGTGAATTGAGAGTTCACCATTTTGTATCAGAATCAAATGAGAATATATCTGACCCGGCACGAAAATTTGCAGAGGCTATGCAGAATCTATTAAGTTGGGAGAATTTTGATATTATTCCGAAGACGAAGGGTTTACAGAATTTGCTTGATTACTATTCAAATGGTAAATTTCCTGGATTAGGGGTGATAAAAAAATGCTCTATTATGCATCATCTGGAACTAATAGGGAAGTATTTAGAGGTGGATGAATGATATGTTGTATGGACTGTTTTGATGATAAAGAGGTAAAAGCAGCAATTGAAATGATTGGTCATAGGGGGAATTGTCCTGTCTGTGGTAAATTGGATACATGGATTTATGATTCGGATTTTGATGGTGATAAATCGGCGGTTGAGGATATGTTAGGTTCTATCATTGAAATTTATGTTCCTGAATCAGAATTGCCAAGTATTTATCCTTCAAGTGACAAGAAAACAATTGCTGAGCGTTTATGTGACGAATGGAGTATTTTTTCCGGTTCTTTAGACAAGGTGTTTAAAATTGTAAAGGGAATTGTCGATAATTCGTTGTTCTTAAGTGAAAAGATTCTTATTGAGCCTGTGGGAATTCCACAATTATATGATGAGGAATATTTGTTGAAATACTCTATTATGAGGAATCATACATGGAAGGAGTTCAAAAAGAGCCTTAGGAATGTGAACAGATTTCACAATGATTTTATTAATTTGGAATTGTTGAGAGAAATATTGAAGGTTGCAAAGATAACCATTCCGATGGGGGAAAGATTTTACAGAGCTCGAGTATCAAACGAAAAGGGAAGTTCAGGGTTTACAAGGAGAGAAATGTGGGCACCTCCTGATGACATTGCATCACCAGGACGAGCAAATTCTAAGGGACAAAGCTGTTTGTATCTTTCTAATAGAAAAAAGACAACAGTGAAAGAAATAAGGGCTCATGCTTTTGATTATGTAACGATTGCCACTTTTAAATTGATTAGAGAGATAAATGTCTTGGATTTGTGTTCTATAACGCACAATTCGCCTTTTTATGCAGATACTGATAAGGTGGATTATTTGATTAATGAGCAAATAATGCGTGCTATTGAGAGGGATTTGGCTAAACCTATGAGCCGTTGGGATAGTGAACTGGATTATTTACCGACACAGTACATCAGTGATTTTGCAAAGTTTTGTGGTTATGATGGAGTAAGATATTACAGTACATTTGATAAAGACGCATATAATATAGCATTATTTGATTCAAGTGCATGCTCATGTACATATCATAGGAATTTTTTAGTAGGAGATTTGGAATATAAATTGTCTTCTGTATAGGTGTTTCTAATTGATATTTCGTTATCCTAATTAACCTGTTCAAGATATAAAGAAAAATATGAAAAATATAAGGGAAAACGGGATTAAAGTATCGTGAAGGTGGACGTACTGTAAGATCGGGAATTTTGAAAGGAATAATACACCAAAAGCAGATTTACAAAGGGAGGGAGAATAATGAGATGTCCATATTGTAACGAGGAAATGATATGTGGCGCGGTTCAGAGTCAACGCGAAATTTTCTTCACAACGAGAGCTGACAGAACTTGGCTTATACCGGCACTGGCAAAAAAAGATGAAATAGTATTAAGTTCTCATAATTGGTCGAAACCAACCTGTATTGCGTATCATTGCCCTGTCTGCAGGAAAGTTATCATTGATTATTCAGTTAAAAGCGAATAGAAACTGACTGTTCGGAAAAAAATATATACTGAATAAAAAGATATAGTTTAGATATGCCACCGCTTTTGGACGTGGATGGGGTAGCGAAGAAATGTGATAGGATAGTGCTGCAGGGAACGCAAGAAGTATTGAAAGTGAGGCATGATGAAAATGAAGTCACGTTTACCTCAAATAATCTACATACTGACGGCAATCTTCACAGCCGGCACAGCTGTAACTACAATTTTATACAGTCAACATCGAAAGAAATCGCATAGACTATGTGCCAGTCAGAAGTTACTTGCGGCAAAAAAGTAAAAATGCTTCCCGCCTTGACAAGCAGTAAAGATCAAAGTAAAATATAACCTATCTGAATAGTGGGAAATACTGCGGATAAAAGGGAGGAAGCAACATGGAACATATTGCCAGAAAAGATGCTTTTGAGTTACTTAAAAAATATAATAAAGATCCGTTTCACATTCAGCATGCTCTGACTGTAGAGACTGTTATGAAGTGGTATGCAAATGAACTGGGATACGCAGAAGATGCAGAATACTGGGGCATCGCAGGACTGCTTCATGATATTGATTTTGAATTATACCCGGAAGAGCATTGTTTGAAAGCACCGGAGCTTTTAAGAGAAGCTGGAATTTCAGAAGATCTGATCCATGCAGTATGTTCTCATGGATACGGAATCACAGTAGGATGTGGAAAGATGATTGATGTAGAACCCGTCCATGAGATGGAAAAAGTACTATTTGCGGCAGACGAACTGACAGGTCTGATCTGGGCGGCTGCGTTGATGCGTCCGTCAAAAAGTACAAAAGATATGGAATTAAAATCTCTGAAGAAAAAATATAAAAGCAAAGGATTTGCTGCGGGATGTTCAAGAGAAGTCATTGAAAGAGGTGCAAAGCAACTGGGCTGGGAACTTGAAAAGCTTCTTACCATGACCCTGCAGGCAATGGCAGCATCTGAAGATACGATCCGGGCTGAGATGGAAGAAGAACAGGAATAGGGAAGCACATAGGAATTGAACAGAATTCCACCTGATAAAGAAAATGATTGGAGAGGTAAAGAAGGCTGCAAAAGCATTTGAAAGAAATGTTTTTGCAGCCTTCTTATATAAAAAGCAAGGGGAACAAGCAAAGTGATGGAACAAGCACGATAAAATTGTATAAAATAACAAAAATAAATAAAAAGAAACGCCGATATTGAAAAAAAGAAGAAAAAAGATATAATTATATGCAAAAGGAAAATGGCACAGAGATAAAAAATAGGCAAAATATCTAATGGCATGGAGGGGCGAGTTTATGAAAAACAAATTAAAGCGAGTTACCATTGCAACTTTATCTGCTTGTATGATTGCAAATGCGGTACCGATACCGGGGAATGTAGCAAAGGCAGCGGTGACGCAGGAGATGATCGATTTTACCGATGAGAACAGTCAGGGCGGCTGGGTAAAAGATGGGGCAAATGGAACGATCACTTTCCAAAATGGTGAGGGTGATGATGGATTTATGGTACTTGAGTCTGCAGGAGAGTCCTTTTTCAAATATGGAAATTCCAAAACCCGTCAGGATGGAATTCTTGAAATGGATCTTACCCTGACGAAAGGACCGAATGGGGCGAGAATGTTGATTTTGTTCCGTTACAATTCTTCCTCTGACTGGGAAGGAATTGGAGTAGACGGTACTCACTGGTTCTGGCAGAAAGGTTCTTCTAACTGGGGAGATCTTAATTCCACAAAGACGACGTTTGATGCATCAGATATAAACCAGAAGCATCATATCAAACTGGAGTATCGTGGAAAGCAGATCAAGGTTTATCAGGATGGAGAGGTGATTATTGATCAGACAGTAGATGCATTTAGTGATACGATGTCCGGACAGATTGGAATGAGAGTCTGGGGAGAACCAACAGAAACCCATGGATGTGCTTTGAAGTTTGACAATATAAAAACTTCCGATATTTTTTCAGCAGTTTCGATTGATCCGAAAAGTGTGAAACTTGAACAGGATACAGCGGCAGCACAGGATATTGAAGTGGCAATAACAGGCGAGAATACATTAAGTGCGATTAAAAATGGATCAGAGGTATTGGAAAGGGGAACGGATTATACTGTAAATGGTCAGAATGTCACAATTAAGACAACTTATCTTGAAAAGATCAAAAGTCAATCCAGTACAAAGCTGGTTTTTGAATTCGAAGATGGGCAGACACAGACATTCACGATTAATATTAACATTCCGGAACCGACGGTATCCTATACAAGAAATTTTGCGGCAGACGGAGCAGACGGCTTTACGAAAAAGAGTGGAAGCGGTTCTATGAGTCTGGAAAATGGTGCCATGAAGCTTCAGGGAGATGGCGTATTTATTGATGATAATTCGGCAAGCCTGAAAGACCAGGAAATTGAATTTACATACGATCCAATGAATGATAATTGTGGATATGGGGCAGTTCTCCGGTATGTAAGTGATAATGAGTATTTCTATGTTGGACCGTCTTCACAGAATAATCAGCATTATACCAGATGGAATATCTGGAATGCACAGGGACAGTCACTTCTTGGAAGTGAATATAATGACAGTGGTTTTATTCTTGCAAATAGAGTGGTTCCATATAAGATAAAAGTAAGGATTGTGGACAAGTATGTGACAGTATTTGTTGATAATGAGGAAATTCTTAATAGAGAACTTAGTAATGTTACGACAAATCCGGGAAAAGTGGGATTCAGAACCGGAAGTAATAATGGAATGCTCATCCAGAAGTTTACGCAGGAGAATGCAGCTGTACCGACAGTTGTGGAAAATACAGAGCCTGTAACAATTCAGTCAGATGCCATGACAGTCCGTCTGGACCGTGCATTCCCGCGGGTAATCGATTATACATTAAAGAACGGTGGGGAGACTGTAAAAGGACAGGAACTTGCATTACATCAGATTGAGTTAAATAATAAACTTTATACACCGGATGTTACAGCAGATATCAGTGAGAATAAAGCGGTTTATCATGTGTCAGAGGCGACGACAGGAATTTCATTTGATGTTATATTTACTGTAGAAGGAAATGTCCTTTCTATGAATGTAAAAAATATAGTTGATGATCAGACGAAACTGTACACTTTGAATTTCCCGCGTCACAGTTTGATTTCTATGTCAAGTAAAGATGCGGACGGAAAGCTGACTGTAAATAATTATCAGGGACAGAATGCGATTTCGCTTTCTTCAGCCAATGCATCAGAAGCATATAATGAGACGACGCTTGCAGTGTTAAGTAATCGGAATGTTGCTGCTGCATTAAGTGGAGAATCATATAAAAACCGTCATGAAGTAGCATACCAGACGTTTGCGGCAGGAGACCATAATTCTACAGGTTTATGGATGAATGAGTATACTTACCGTGGACTGGATGGAGAGATAATGTATCTGCCTGCAGTCAAGGTAGCGGTCACAGCAGATTGCAATGGAGATGGAAAAGTAGACGCTCAGGATGGTGCGATTGTACTTCGGGATAAGTGCATGACCAGAAAAAGTGGAGCGGACGAAGTGACAGACTCCTGGACAATGATCGCAATGAATGTAGGATCCGAAGCTCAATATCCATTTCTCCGTATTTTGGATAATGTGAAGAAGATGTATCTGGCTACAGATGGATTTGGGCAGAATATTATTATCAAGGGATATCAAGGTGAAGGACATGACTCATCTCATCCGGATTATGCAAATTATAATAAGCATGCTGGTGGTCTGGAAGATTTCAACACTTTGCTGAGTGAGGCAGAAAAGTATAATGCACAAATAGGTATTCATGTAAACCAGACAGATACTTACCCGGAAGCTCCGCAGTATGGAAAGCTTGCAGCAAGCCTTCCGGCCTGGGATTGGTATGATAGTTCAAAAGGCATTATTCGTGAGAACGACGATCTTGACACATCAGAAAATGGATTGGATGGACGTTTTTCGCAATTATACGATAAAGATACGCAGGGAAAGATTGATACGACATATGTAGATGTATTCTTTGGAACAAGATGGCCGATGTATAAATTAATACAGAATATAAAAGGCCGCAACATTATTCTTGGAACAGAGAATCCTGATGAAATGGTTTCCCACAGTGTATTTGTCCATGGTATTCAGACCGGGGCAGGCAACTTTAAAGGAGCAGGAAATCTGGTTCGTTTTGTAGAGAACAACCAGTCTGATATTTTCCAGGGAACAACTTTGTTCAGAGGAATACAATCGAGAAACAACGGCGGCGATACAGGCGGAGCAAGCAAAGGTGGTGCTGGTATTGACGGTTGGCAGCAGTCTTCACAGGGAAATAATGCAGCAAGTATGAATGATTCGCTGGATACATTTTATTGCGAAGTACTTCCGGCTAAGTTCCTTGCACAGTATCCGCTGATGCAGTATGAAAGCGAATCGCGGGCAGTTCTGGGAAATAGTAACGAAGTAGTAACTGAGATCGTGAATAACGTTAATGTTATTACGCTGGACGGTGAAAAAGTTGCCGAAGGAAATAAGATTTTCATTCCATGGGAAAAGGATGATGATGAGCAGGGTAAGATTTATCATTATAATAAAGATGGAGGTTCAAGTACCTGGACACTTCCGGAATCCTGGGGAAATGTAACTGAGGTAACGATTTATAAACTGTCTGCAGAAGGAAAATCTGATAAGAAAACGCTTCCTGTGACAGGACGTAAAGTAACAATTGATGCGACAGCAAAAACAGGATATGTACTTTACAAAGAGGATGCTGTAAAAGTTGATACGGCTGATACAATGGAGTGGTCTACAGGATCTCCTGTGAAAGATATGGGATTCGATTCCTATAATTTTGATGAGTGGAAACCATCATCTACATCTGATAGTGTAGATCATATAAAGATTAAGGATAATAGTCTTGGAAATGCACACCTTTATATAGAGGGAACAAAAGATGGACAGGTAAGTCAGACTTTAACAGGTCTGGTTCCGGGGCAGGCTTATTCGGCATCTGTATGGTGCATTACTGATGATGGACGAAAAGCATCAATTGAGGTAAAGAACGGGGACGAAGTAGTTTCAAATTATATGGAACAGAGTAATGTCACGTATGGAGTTCATCATAATGATAAATATTTGACTAAGGCTCAGCGTATGCAGGTACGTTTTACTGCGGCATCTGACACGGTCAAATTAACGCTTTCTGCAGCAGCAGGAAAAAGCGATACATCGGTTGTTGACTTTGATGATGTGCGGGTGGCAAAAGTTGATGCTTCTACTAACCCGGATCCGAATAAGTATACTTATTGGGAGGATTTTGAAAATGTAGATCAGGGCTTTGGAGTATTTGTGTCTACGGAGTCTGATCAGTCGCATTTATCTCAGAAAAATCCAGTGAATCCAGAGTATACGACGGATGTGATTGATGGAAACTATTCTTTGAAGATTCGTGCAAAAGATTATATGAGAACCATTCCATCAACGGTTAGATTTAAACCGAATACAGAGTATAAAGTAGGCATTGAATATAAAGCACCAAGTGCAAATGCGTTTACTTTTGCAGTAAAATCTGATAAGGCTTCAAAGACGCTTGCAAGTGCGGTGGCAAATGCCCAGAGTGGAAAGCTTGTTCTCGAGTTTACAACAGGTGATGAAGAAGACTGCTATGTAGATATTACAGGACAGAGCAGTGAATATTATGTTGATAATTTCTATGTAGAAGAGGCATACATCCCGGCAGACTTTTCAGAGTTACAGAAGGCAGTAGATGAGGCAGAAAAATTAGACAGAACGGTATATATGACAGAGTATTATGCTGGTCTGGACAAGATTCTTGCGGAGGCTGAGAAAGTACTTGACAATCCACGGACAGAGCAGAGTGAGGTTGATGAGATGACCCAAAAAGTGAGGGATGCAATAAATGCATTACAGCCACTTGCGACAAATGCTGACTTTGCAGCACTGGAAAAAGCAGTAGAGGAAGCTGAGAAAATTATAGTAAAAGATTATAAAGACACATCGGATTTTGAAAGTGCATTAGCTGCTGCAAAACTTCTTTTGGAAGGCAAGGAAACGAAAAAGGAACTTAAGCATACAGAGGTAGCAACAGCAACTGATACGCTCGTTGAGAAGCAGAAAGCACTAAAACCGGTAGATCCAAAACCGGTTGACCCAGATCCGGTAGATCCAAAACCGGTAGATCCGAATCCGGTAGATCCAGATCCGGTTGCCCCAGGCAAGCCATCTACTCCGGATAATTCGAATGGTGCAGGACAGACGACAGGAAGTGGCAAGCCATCTGCTGACCAGAAAAATCCGGCGATGGGTACAAAAAAATCTGGAAAAGCAACAAAAACCGGCGATACAACTCCGGTTGTACCGGTGGCAGGAGGGGTACTGGTCTCTGCAATGATGCTTCTTGCAAATTTTCTCAAAAAGAAAAAAGACAATTGAGATGAAAGAGTGATGTTTGAATAAAAAATATGCTCCGTTCAGGCAGACAGGAACAAGAAAACCTGTTGCCTGAAGGAGCATATTTTATCTTAAGCACTCTTTGCATTTCCACTGACCAAGACCTCATATTCACGCAGTTTCTCTTTCGCCTGTGGAGTTAAGTGCCTTGGAACTTCAATCTGAACCGTTACATACTGGTCACCGTGAACCGAAGGGTTCTTCATGGAAACAATTCCCTTTCCTTTCAAACGGATTTTAGAACCGGACTGTGTACCCTCACGGATCTTACAAAGCACATTGCCATATAAAGTCTGAACCAGTGCTTCACCACCAAAGACAGCCGTCGTGAAAGGTACAGTAATTGTCGTATAGACATCCGTTCCCTTTCGCTCGTATCCCGGTTTGTCAGCGACCTTGACCTTCAACATCAGATCCCCGGCATCTCCGCCATTTGTACCGGGCATTCCCTTGCCACGGAGACGGATCGTCTTACCGGTGTCGATTCCTGCAGGAATATGAACCTTCAGTGACTGGGAAGGATTTCCCGGAGCATTTGGATCCTGTAATGTAATGACCTTGTCACAGCCAAAAGCAGCTTCATCAAAACCAACGGTTACTTCTGCATTCAGATCGGATCCCTTTGACTGAAAACCACCGGACTGGAACCCACCATGGAAGCCGTTCCCAAAACCGGAAGAAGTCTTGCGGGAGGTTCCTCCGTGGAACATATTTCCGAAAATATCTCCGAACATATCATCCATATTACCACCCTCAAAGTGGTATTCCTGATACCCACCGTTTCCGGTAAAACCGCCACCACTGAAACCACCACTGCCAAAACCATTGCTGCCAAATCCGGTTCCGTCAGATCCGGCTCCACCAAAGCCACTTCCATAGAATCCACCATGGAAACCACCGGTGCCGTAACCGCCGGCTCCATCGGCAGCACCGCTCTGGTCAAATGCAGCGTGACCAAACTGGTCATAAAGTTTCTTTTTCTCAGGATCACTCAGGATATTGTAAGCTTCTGTGATCTCTTTAAATTTCTTTTCGGCCTCTTTATCACCGGGATTCGTATCCGGGTGATACTTTTTAGCAAGCTTTCTGTAGGCTTTTTTTATTGCTGACGGATCGGCACCTTTCGCCAGTCCGAGCAGTTCATAGTAATCTCTTTTCATAGACTCACCCTCATATCTTTCCGTTACGTTTGTATCATCTGATCTGCATTACTTTTTACACTATTGTATGCAAAGAAACAGTATCATTCATACTGTTCTATATGTAATATAGCAAAGAGAATAAAAGCCGTCAAGGGAGAATCAAAAAGAATGTTCCGAATTAGACAAAATAAGCGTGGGAATCAACCGAAAAGAACGAGCCGAAAAATTCTGCTGTTGTTATAATAGTATTAAGTCAGAGTGGGTAAGCTCGTGCGTAGACAGAACAAGATTTCAGAACAGGAGGGGATGCGGAGTATGAAGAATCGAAAAAAGCAGTTCCTGAAGATCGGAATTGCAGTATTGGTGATCGCGGTCGCGGGAATTGTTGCCGGGGTTGTCCGATACAGAATTGATAATCGATTCGATTTAACTGTTGGGGGGCATACAATCAGCAAAGATGAATATGTGAACTGCATGAAATCAGTAGAATATGATACAAAAATGCAGATTCAACAGGACTATGATGCCGTTTATGAAGATGGCTTCTGGGAGAAAAAGTATGATGGAAAATACGGCTACGAAATTCTGACGGAAAATACAGTAGAACAGTTGAAATACGTTCATGCGGTCTATGACCTCGCAAAAGAATGCGGTGATGTATCAGACAGCAGCTATAAGGCTTTGGAAAAGCGTTGGAAAGACGAAAATGCAAAGCGGAGTGAAAAGGTTGAAAATGGGGAAGTGGTCTATGGACTGAAAGAATATACCTTTCAGCTTTATCTTCAATATGAGATGAGTACGCTCAAAGAAAAATACTGCAATGATGATACTCGTGAGGGCATGGAACTGACAGAGGACGAGATACTGGAATACTACAACAGCCGCGAATGGATCTTCGGGGACAGCGAAGAGAATGCTGATCTGGAGACAGCAAGGATTGCGGTGGAACGTGAGTTGCGTGAAAAGAAATATGATGACATCATCACGCAGCGTGAAACTGATTCTCAGGTGGACGGGAACATGGCGGATGTAAACCGGTTTACCTTGAAGAATATAGAATGATGGAAGGAGCAATGTTATGAAGAAGAAATGGATGAGCGGTGCTCTGGCTCTTCTGCTTGCAGGAACTACGGTTGCATCAATGGTGCCGGCAGTTGCTGTTAATGCTGAAGGACAGGATACTGCGACAGGAACAACATATTATGTTGATTCTAAAAGCGGAAGTGACAGCAATGACGGAACTTCCGAAAGCAAGGCATTCAAGACACTTGATAAAGTGAATGACCTTGATCTTGAGCCGGGAGATACAGTTCTCCTGAAGAAAGGATCTGTATTTGAAGATCAGGCACTCAAGTTCACAAAAGAAGACAGCGGTACTGCTGAAGCACCGGTCAAGATCTCTACTTATGGAAATGGAGACAGACCACAGATCAATACAAATGGTCATGGTAAGTGGGAGCAGAACTATGGAGTCGCACTGGACAACCAGAACCACAAGTGGCATGGTACAGTATCTTCCAGTATTCTGATCATGGATACAGAATACATTGAAATCGAAGGGCTGGAACTGACGAACGACAGAGCCAGTGCAACAGATACAGAAAAAGATAAGACTTATAATGATGCTTATGCAATGGACAGAACCGGAGTTGCCGGAGTTGCAAAAGATAACGGAACAGTAGATCATATCGTACTGAACGATCTTTACATCCATGATGTAACAGGTAACGTTTATAACAAGCACATGGCAAATGGCGGTATCTACTTTATCGTGGAAAAGCCAACAAATGAAGCAACAACAGGAATTGCAAGATACAACGATGTTCAGATCAAGAACTGCTATCTTGATACAGTAAACCGTTGGGGAATCGCAGTCGGATACACTTACAAGCACGGTCAGTTCAACAATGCTGCTCTGAGTGATGAAGTAATGTCCACATACGGTTCATCTAACGTAGTAATTGAGAACAATTACCTGAACAATGTAGGCGGAGATGCAATCACAACAATGTATCTTGACAGAGCTTTAGTTCAATATAATGTATCAGAAAATGCAGCGAAGCAGATCAACTATACAGATTTCTCCCAGCGGCAGCCACAGCTCGATGCAAATGGTAATGATACAGGAAATAAACTGGGCGTAGGTAATGGACGAGTTGCAGCAGGTATCTGGCCATGGAAGTGTAAAGATACAGTCTTCCAGTACAATGAGTGCTTTGCAACACTGAATGCAGCTCATGGTAATGGTGACGGACAGCCATGGGATGCTGACTACGGTGATGGAACAAACTATCAGTACAACTACAGTCACGGTAATACGGCAAGTACGATCATGTTCTGTGGACCGCAGTCCATCAATAATACATTCCGTTACAACATCAGCCAGAATGAAGATATGGGACCTCTCGATCCTGCAGGAAATACAGGAAATTGTCAGGTTTACAATAATACTTTCTATATTAAGAAAGGACTTACAAGTATCTGGTCTACAGCACATTCTAATAATGGACCGGTAACGATTGAGAATAACATCTTCTATTTTGCAGGAGATACATCGGTTAATGCGACAAACTGGAATCCAGGAAATAACAAGACATACAGCAACAACCTGTACTACAATGTATCCAATTATCCAACTGATGCAAATGCAGTAAAGGTATCCGCAGGAACAGCAGTACTTGTTGATGCAGGTTCAGGTCCGGTTGCAGCAGCAGAGGACAAGCAGGCAAGACTGCATGAAGATCCGACAGCCACTACAGTATTTGACGGATACAAGCTGGCAGCAAACTCCCCGGCTATCAATGCTGGTAAAGTAATTGTTGACAGAAATGGTTATTCTATCGATCATGACTTCTTCGGACATGCAATCACAGCAGTACCGGAAATCGGAGCAGCAGAAAGTGATGCAGTTACAGCACTTGTACTTCGTTCCAATACATACACAATTTCAGGAACAAATGTAAGTGATCTTCCGAAGAATACAACAGTAGAGCAGTTCCGCAACAACATCATCGTTGATACAGGTGTTACAGTTACTGTAAAAAATGGTGATAAAGTTCTTGGCGATGCAGATATCGTGAAAGGTGGAGCAACCGTCGTTCTTTCTTATGAAGGAATGGAGGATGTAACTTATACGGTAGTTGCAAGTTCTGATAAAGAACTGAAATCTTCTTACTACATGGTAAGCGGAAAGACACTGAGTGTTCCTTATACAACAGCAAATGCTACAACAGTCAGCGAGCTGAAGAAGAACATCACAGTAGCTGATACAGCAACAGTTTCCGTACTGAACAATGGAACAGCATTAGCTGACGGAGATGCAGTAACAGCAGGAATGACAGTACGCATCACGGCTGAAGATGGAACAACAAATGACTATACGGTAGCTCAGAAGAATACATACAACTGGACACTGGACTATGCAGGACAGCAGCAGGGAAATGTATGGTTTGCACAGCAGAAGAACGGTAATGGCGACTGGGCTGATATGACAGCTTATGATAATACTTATCCGAACTGGGTACTGAATACATACTATGGTGTTGGTGTAGATGCTCCAAATCACAGTACAGCAATGAGCGATTCCATTCATGGACTGATCTCTGCTCCACCGCAGACTTCTTATTCGACAGCAATGGTATTCAGAGCACCGAAGAGCGGTACAGTATCCTTCAATGTAAAAGATGGTGAGCCGTATCTGCGTCAGGCTGGAAACTCAGGCGGAACAGTTACATTAAGCCTTCTTGTAAATGATACAGTAAAACAGAGTGTAACACTTTCAACAAGTAATCAGAAAGCAGCAGACTGGGCAAATTTTGATGAGATTGAACTGAACAAGGGCGATGTGATCCGCGTAACAGCAAGCTGCAACAGCAATCCAAGCAAGCCGTCTGTTCATGTTACTCCGATCATCACATACGTTGACAAGGCAGTAGTTGATACAGAAGCACCGGATGCTCCGACAGCAGTAAGAACAGCAGATGTTACAGAGACAACAGCTCATGTTGCATGGGAAGCAGCTCTGGATAACGTTGCAACAACTGGATACAACGTATATGTAAACGGAGAAAAGGTAAACACAGAACTGGTAACAGCTACAGAGTATGATCTGACAGGTCTTACACCAGCTACAGATTACAGCGTAGAGATTGAAGCAGTAGATGCAGCAGGAAATGTATCTGAGAAATCAGAGGCAGCTACATTTACAACAGCAAAGGCAGTCGATACAGAAGCACCAAGCGTTCCGACAGACGTAAAAGCATCTGATGTTACAAAGACAGGTGCAACTGTTACATGGACAGCTTCTACAGATAATGAAGGAGTTGCCGGATACAATGTATATGTAAACGGAGCTCAGGTAAATGATACACTGGTAGCAACAACAGAATATGTACTGACAGGTCTTACAGAAGGAACAGAATACACAGTAGAGGTAGAAGCTGTTGATACAAATAACAATGTATCCGCAAAGGCAGCAGTTACATTTACAACAGCGAAAGAACCTGTAACTCCTGAGCCGACAGTAGTTGACAAGACAGAACTCAAGGCAACTACAGCAAAGGCCGATACAGCACTTGCAGCAACAGACAAGTACACAGCAGAATCACTGAAAGCCCTGCAGGCAGTTTACGATCAGTACGCATCCGTTCTGAATGACGAAAATGCAACTCAGGTTCAGGTTGACGAAGCAAATAAAGCCATCGCAAAAGCCCTCAATGCTCTTGTAGAAAAGAAGACAGATGACGGCAAGAAAGACGACAGCAATAAGGGTGACAATAAGAAGGATGATACAAAGGTTGATAACAACAAGAACAATCCTTCTAACACATCCAAGTCTGACAATAAGACTACAACAAAGGTAGACAATACTAAGAAAGCAGCTAAGACAGGCGATACGACAAACGTAGCAGTTTGGGCATTTGCACTGGCAGCATCCGCAGCGGCAGCAGGCGTTGTAGTAAAGCGTAAAAAAGAGAACTAAAAAAAGCTTACTTTTACGGATTTAAAATTCAGAAAAAGCGGAGAGGTCATGAAAATGCTGACCTCCTCTGCTTTAATAATAAAATGAGGAACAAAATGAAGAAAAAGACCGTATCAATGTTTATGGGCCTTGTTCTTGGAGTGACAACTGTATTTAGTTCAATCGGACCGGCAGTTGTTACTGTATCAGCTGCCGCAGCTGAAAGCGGAGTGACAGATTCTAGCTGTACAAATACAGGTACAGCAGAACCGGCATCAGATGACGTTGTACCGGATGCGAACCAGTACAAATATCAGAAAGATGAACTTGCAGCATTCTGCCACTTCGGTCCGAATACGTTCAATGAAATTGAGTGGGGAGAGCATTACGGAGATAAGAAGCCGAGTGAAATCTTTAGGTTGAATCAGAAATTTGATGCAGAAACCATGGTGAGCACATTAAAGAGTGCAGGATTTAAGAAACTTATTATAACAGCGAAGCATCATGATGGTTTCTGTATCTGGCCGAGTGAATATACAGACTATGATGCAGAGGCAGCAGGGTATAAAGGAGATATTCTTGAGGAGATATCTACTGCGTGTACAAAACATGGTATGGACATGGGACTTTATCTGTCTCCGTGGGATATTCATGAGCCATCTTACGGATATAAAGATGCGAACGGAAATCCAACAACACCAGACAAAGATGTAAAGGATTATAATGAGTATTATAACAATCAGTTAAAAGAAATCCTCGGAAATGAAAAGTATGGAAACAAAGGACGTTTTGTTGAAGTATGGATGGATGGAGCCAAAGGAAGCGGTGCCAATGCACAGGAGTATGACTTTAATACGTGGTTTGAAACAATCCAAAAGTATGAAGGAAAAGAAGTAGCAGGTAATTCAGCAGACTGTATGTTATTCGGAGCTCAGGCATATACAACCGTTCGCTGGATTGGAAATGAAGATGGCGTTGCTCACGAAAACACATGGGCAAAATCTAAAGTCAATGAAGCAAATAATACAATTGATAGCAACGGAACTACACCATATACCATTGGATATGCAGATGGAAACAAATGGACCGTACCAGAGTGTGACGGACGTATTACATCCGGATGGTTCTGGGGAACCAAAAAGAACACTCCGAAGACAATTACACAGCTTGCTAACATGTATTTTGATTCGGTAGGACATAATGCAACCATGCTTCTGAATGTACCGCCGAATAATCAGGGTACAGTGGATCAGCCAATTCTCAACAGAGTAAAGGAATTTGGAGAGAATGTGGAAGAAACTTTCAGAACGAATCTGGCAAAAGCAAAAGGAACCACAATTGAGGCATCTAATGTTCGTGGAAATGATACAGCGTTTAAACCGGGAAATGTAGTAGATGCTAAAGATGAAACATACTGGACAACAGACGATGGAACAAAAGAAGGAAGCCTGACGATTAAGTGGGACAAAGCTAAGAAGTTCGATGTGGTTTCTATTGAAGAAGCAATTCAGAAAGGACAGCACATCAACAGCTATAAAGTTGAGTACAAAGCGTCTAACGAAGCACCGTGGCAGACACTGAAAAGCGGAGAAACTGTTGGTGCAAAGAGACTGGTTAGAACCCCACCGGTATCAGCAACTCAGGTGAAGATTACAGTAGGAACATCAGACGGAAAAGTACCGATGTTGAGTGAAGTTGGTGTATACAAAGCAAGTAAAGGATTCCAGCTGGCAAGTACAGCTCCGGAAGGAATGGAATCAACAAGTGTTAATGATACAAATAAGTTTAAATTTAGCTCCAAAGGATGGAATCCTCAGACAGGAAGCCAGTACATCAACGGACAGAATACATGGTCCAATCAAGCAGGTGCAGATTTTACTTTTAAATTCCACGGAACCAAAGCATATTTGATGGGTACAACAGATCCAGGTCATGGTCAAGCGGATGTATATATTGATGGTGAAAAGGTAAAAACAATCAACACTCGTGCAGAAAGCAGATCCACAGGAGCAAAAATCTTCGAATCTGAAGATTTAGAGGATAAAGATCATACATTAAGACTTGTAGCAAAGACAGATGCAGCAATCGGTGTAGAAGCGGCTTACGTAATCAACAATGGTGGCGTAGGAATGATTGAACTTGAGAATTCTGCATACACAATGAATGAAGACTCTTCACTGGAGGCAACAATCAAACGTGTAGGTGGAACAAAAGGAGAAATCACAGCTAAGATCCAGCCAAATCCGGGAAGTGCAATTCAGGATGACTTTAAGACCGAGTGGTTGCCAACTGTTACATTAAATAATGGCGAATTAGAAAAAACCGTTACAGTAGCGAAGACAAAACGAAATACCAATCTGACAGGAGATCGCGTATTTTCAATTGAGCTGACAGACAAAAAACCGGAGAATGCAATTATCGGATTTAACGGTTCTGCAAGAATCACAATCAAAGATGCAGATGGAATTACAAAAGATAAACTTCAGACATTGGTTACGAATTCAGCGGCGTTGGAAGAACATCTTTATTCAGAAGGATGGGACGCATTTGCTAAAGCACTGAAGACAGCTCAGGAAGTAGTGGCAAATGAGAATGCAACAGATGCAACAATCAGAAGCGCATACACAGAATTAGATAAAGCAAAAGCTGCACTTAAGGTTCGTGAAAAGTATGCAGAGAATGATCGTTTCAATTTCCCATGGAGAGCAGAAACAAGTGCTAAGCTGGAAGCGGAATTTGCGACAGAGTTAAAGGATGATCCAACCTCTGATGCTAAGTACCCAATGAAGATTGATGCTAAAAACGATGCAAGTAATGGAAAATTTGTCACAGATATGGCAGCAAATGATGTTCTGAAATATGCCTATCATGCAGACAAGGCTGGTACTTATCAGGTGGTTATGAGATACCGTAGTGGTTCTGACGAAAATGCGAAAAATAGTATCAAGATTACAGAAGCAGATGGAAAGATTAAAGACAAAGAAGTTATAGTTGATCCTAAGAAAGAAAGTAATAAACCTGTTTTTGCGGATGCAGAATTTGATATTGAAGTAGTAACACCTGGAGATGGTATGATTGTTATCACACCACCAGTAAAGACAAATGGACTAGATGGTAAAGGTCCTGGAATCGACTACTTCATCATCAGCCCGAAGAATGTTGTATTAGAAAAATTTGCCATCACAGCTACAGCTGGCGAAGGTGGAACTATCACAACAGAAGACCTTACAGATGGTAAAATAACAGAAGGTGAAAACGCAACATTTACAATCACTCCGAATTCAGGATATGAAATCGCAGATGTAAAAGTGGATGGAAATTCCATAGGAAAGAAAACTTCTTACACATTTAGTGATGTGGATAAAGCACATAAAATTGAGGCAACATTTGCATTTACAAATTATACTGCAGCAAATCCATTTGAATTCCCGGCAACAAAGGGAACGACAAAGACTCTGGAAGCAGAGCATGCAACAGAACTGATCAACAGTAATGATTCAGATTCCGATCCAAGCTGGCCGCTTGGTCTTGGAACAGGCGACTGGGCAAGTAATGGAAAATTCCTGAACGGCATGGCATACAAAGATTATGCAAAATATGCATATGTAGCAACAGTTCCGGGAACATACACTGTAACAGGTACTTATCGTGCCGGAGCAGCAAATAAGCTTGCATTCTCAGAAGAAAATAGAAAGATCACAGCTACTCAGGTTGACTGCCCGTCAACAAGTGAAAATAGTTCTCTGACAGTGAAGACATTCACTCTTACACTTGAAGTAACAGAGGCAGGAGCAGGAACTCTGATCCTTACAGCACCGGATACAAATAAAGCTCCACAGCTTGATAAGTTTGATATTGTACTTACAAAGACAGCAGATGAAGCTGACCTTACAGAACTTCAGACAGCGATCACAAATGCAGAGGCAATCCTCAATGCAGCAGATAAAGATAAATATTCTGCAGCAGCACTTGTAGAACTTCAGGAACTTGTAAATGCAGGAAAGCGGTTGACAACAGCAAGCTCTCAGGCAGATGTAGATGCAAAGAAAGCTGAGATCACAGCAAAGACTGCTGACATCCAGACTCAGTTCACAATTACAGCAACAGCAGGTGAGGGTGGAAAGATCGCACCGACAGGAGCAACAAAGGTTTACAAAGGAACATCCAAAGCATTCACGATCACACCAAATGCAGGATACCATGTAGACAGCCTTACAGTAGATGGAACTGCAGTTAACGTTGTAACAGAATATACATTCTCAGATGTAACAGCCAACCATACGATTGCAGTAACATTTGCAAAAGATGCAGTAACAGTTGCAAAAGAAAATCTGCTTGCAGCCATCAATACAGCAAATGAGAAGCTCGCACAGACAGACGCTTATACACCGGCTTCTCTGGAAGCACTTCAGAATGCTGTTGATGAAGCTCAGACAGTTTACAACAAAGCAGATGCAACTCAGACAGAAGTTGACAATGCGAAAGCAAATGTAGAAGCTAAGATTGCAGCACTGAAAGAGAAGGCAGACAAATCTGCACTGAGACTTGCAGTGACAGCAGCAGAGGGTGAAGCAGCTCTGACAGACAAGTATACAGAAGAATCTATCGCAGCTCTTCAGACAGCCATCAATGAAGCAAATGCAGTTCTGGCTGATGACAACGCAACTCAGGCGGATGTAGATGCACAGGTTGAAGCTGTAAATGCAGCAAAAGCAGCCCTTGTTGAGAAGAAAGCACCAGTTGTAATAGAGGAGCTTGAAAAGGCGGTTGCAGACGCAACAGAAGTTGTCGGAGCAACAGACAAGTATACAGCCGCATCACTTGCAGCCCTTCAGTCAGCAATTGATGCAGCCAATGCAGTTCTTCAGGATCCAGATGCAACTCAGGACGAGATTGATGCAGCAGTACAGTCTATAAAAGAAGCGAAAGAAGCCCTGAAAGCAAAAGATGATAATAAGAAAGATGACAGCAATAAGGGTGATGACAAGAAGGACGATAATAACGGATCCAATAATAATGGCGGAAATAACAACGGCAATACAAATGCAGGATCAAAGAATAATGGTTCTTCCAACAACGGTACTGCAAATGGCGGAAACGGCACATCAAATGCAGTGAAAGCAGCCAAGACCGGTGATACAGCAAATGTAGCTGGAATGGCGATGCTTTGCCTGGCAGCAGGACTTGTTGCAGTAATGGCAAGGAGAAAAAGAACAAACTAATCAGAAGTGAGTTTTGAAGTTCCAATGCAGTAAAAGACAAAATAAAGCACAGCCAACAGAGTTTTATCTCTGATGGCTGTGCTTTATGATATTTGAAAAAGTTTTTATTTCAAAATTGCTTTTCTGTAATGTGACGGTGTTGCATTTACCACGTTCATAAAGACTTTGGAATAATGCTGGGAATCTTTGAAGCCGACCTGAAGGGCAATCTCTGTCAGTGTCAGACTTGTATTCTGCATTAATTCAATGGAACGGTTGATCCGGTAAATGTTAATGTAATTAGAAAGGGTTACCCCCATATAATTCTTGAAGATCTTACTCAGATAGCGGACAGAGATATGCAGCTGTAAGGCGATATCCTCCTGACGGATCTTTTGGGTAAAATGTTCCTGAACGTAATTCAGAGTATAAGCCACGTAACTGTTCTGAAGCTGTGGTTCGGAAAATTCACGCTCTGTTTCTGTGTGGTCAAGGATATACAACATCAGGTTCATCAGTGCAACGTTAATATTTGCAGCAGAGAAGAGACTGTTGGATGAAGCATAGAGCGTAATGAGCTTCTGAAGATGTTCATTGATGACCGGATCCGATTCCATTCGGTAATAGAATTGGGCAGAAAAGAGGATCGCGTGCATCAGAGTGATAGGAAAAACTCCCTCATCTTCAAGAACAATCGTGGAAAACATCTCAGGATTAAAGTGAATATGCTGAAATTCACAGTCCGATGTATCATTCAGATAGAAAGAATGGATCACATCCGGGAGCAGCATGATAAACTCACCCTCTGTACAGTGGATGGTTTCCGACTGGATATCCATATAACATTCACCGGAAAGAATCCGATAAATCTCAATATTTGTATGTAAGTGCCGGGCAAAACTATAACCGGCTTTACGATATTCAACAACAGCACCGGACAGAATGGAATCGGACAATGTCATTAATCCAGGTACTTCGTGTTTCTGAATCTTAGTTTCCTCAGAAGGAGGAGTGGAATGTTTATTTATTGACTGAACGGTAGTTTTTTTCTTCATGTGTAAAAAAATCCTCCATAATATAAGCACAAATAATAATCATTAATGTGTATTATAACAGAAATAAAGAAAAAATGTACCGAAAAATACAAAAAGTGTGAATGATTTTTTAAAAAATATAAATAAAATGTGAATCCGAGGTTCTGAATTTGACAAAATAAGCGATTATAAAGATTAAATTGAACAAGCATGATCAAAAGAAAAGCTTTATAATGTAGATAATTGGACACTGGGAGGAGTCTGCCTGAAGAAATACGAAGGCAGAGGAATTTCGTGACAATAAATAAGATACATCAAGAACGTATCAGAAAGGGGTATTATGAGAAGAAAAATGAAATGGCGGGTACTTGCAAGTGCCTGTGCAGCAGCAATGGCTGTGACGTCTCTGCCGTATATGGCAACGCAGGTCAATGCGGAACCGGTCGCTGCAACGCAGCAGACTGGTGACAATGATCTGAAGCTGTGGTATACAAGTCCGGCAGACATTACCAAGTATTACGAAGGCTGGCAGGAAAAGTCGCTTCCGATCGGTAATGGCGGGATCGGTGGAACAGTATTCGGCGGAATCACCAGAGAACGTATCCAGCTCAATGACAAATCGCTTTGGTCAGGAGGACCAAGCACCAACAGACCGAACTACAATGGAGGTAACCTGGCGAATAAGGGGAATAACGGATCTACCATGACTCAGATCCACAATTATTTCGCAAACGGAAAGGACAGCTCCGCGATCGAACTTGCCAACAGCAACCTTGTTGGTCTAAGTGATGATGCAGGAACAAACGGATATGGATATTACCTTAGCTGGGGAAATATGTATATCGATTTCAAAAATGTATCATCCAACAGTGATGTAAGCAATTACAGCCGCGACCTGGATCTGAATACAGCCATCGCAGGTGTAAACTATGACAAGGGAAATACGCATTATTCAAGGGAGAACTTCACAAGTTATCCGGATAATGTCATCGTGACTCATATCACAGCAGACGGATCTGAAAAGATCAGCCTGGATGTGAGTGTAGAACCGGATAATACAAGCGGAGGAGCTGCCAATTCCATCGGAGAGAACGGCTATAAGAGAACATGGAATACAACCGTGTCAGGTGGACGGATCTCCGTCAACGGACAGCTCACAGACAACCAGATGAAATTTTCATCCCAGACCCAGGTTATTACCGACAATGGCGGTACAGTGACAGATGGGGATGGAAAGGTAAGCGTTTCCGGTGCAAGTGAGGTTACGATCATCACTTCCATGGGAACAGATTACAAGGATGAATATCCGAGCTACAGAACAGGTGAGACGGCAGATGAGCTGACAAACCGTGTAAAATGGTATGTGGATCAGGCAAAGGTTAAGACTTATGAAGAACTGAAAGAAAATCATGTAAATGATTATCAGAATATCTTCAACCGTGTCGACCTGGATCTGGGACAGACCATTTCAACAAAGACGACAGATGCACTTCTTTCTGCATATAAGGCAGGAACTGCATCAGAAGCTGAAAGACGTCAGCTGGAAGTCATGCTGTTCCAGTATGGAAGATTTATGACCATCGAGTCTTCAAGAGAGACAAGGACAGATGGAAACGGTTATGTCAGAGAGACACTTCCTTCCAACCTTCAGGGACTGTGGGTCGGAGCGAACAACTCTCCATGGCATTCAGATTACCATATGAATGTAAACTTACAGATGAACTACTGGCCGACATACTCAACGAACATGGCAGAGTGTGCTGAACCACTGGTTGATTATGTGGATGCCCTCAGAGAACCGGGGCGTGTGACCGCAGCGATCTATGCAGGAGTTTCCAGTGCCGATGGTGAGGAAAAAGGATTCATGGCACATACGCAGAACAACCCGTTCGGATGGACCTGCCCTGGATGGAGTTTCAGCTGGGGATGGTCACCGGCAGCAGTACCGTGGATCTTACAGAACTGCTGGTCTTACTATGAGTATACGGGAGATGTTTCTTACCTGAGAGACAATATTTATCCGATGATGAAGGAAGAGGCCAGGTTGTATGATCAGATGCTTGTCCGTGACAGTGATGGAAAGCTGGTATCTTCACCGGCATATTCACCGGAGCATGGACCGGTCACAAGTGGCAATACTTATGAGCAGACGCTGATCTGGCAGTTATACGAGGATACGATCAAAGCAGCGGAGATCCTCGGAACAGATGAAGAACTGGTAGCTACATGGAAAGCAAACCAGGCAGATCTGAAAGGACCGATCGAGGTCGGCGACAGCGGACAGATTAAAGAATGGTATACAGAGACAACCTTTAACCATAATGCAAGTGGAGCAACACTCGGTGAAGGATATAACCACCGTCATATGTCCCACCTTCTCGGACTTTTCCCGGGAGACCTCATTACAGAGGATAATGCAGAATGGTTTGCAGCAGCAAAGGTATCGATGCAGAACCGTACAGATGCAAGTACCGGATGGGGAATGGCACAGAGAATCAACAGCTGGGCAAGACTGGGTGATGGAAATAAAGCTTATCAGATCATCAAGAACCTGTTCAACGGTGGGATCTATGCAAACCTGTTCGACTATCATCAGCCGAGATATTTCCAGATCGATGGTAACTTCGGTTATACATCCGGTGTGGCTGAGATGCTTCTGCAGAGCAATGCAGGATACATCAACCTTCTTCCGGCAGTTCCGGATGACTGGGCTAACGGAAGTGTAAACGGACTGGTTGCACAGGGCAGCTTTGAAGTATCCATGGACTGGGCAGACGGAAATGTAACAACCGCTACGATCCTTTCCAAGAATGGCGGAGAAGCAGTAGTACAGACAAAGAATGCATCTCTTGCAACCGTGGTAGACAGCGACGGAAAGGTAGTCGATGTGACACCTGTAAAAGAAAACCGGATCTCTTTCGCAACAGAAGCCGGAAAGAGCTATACATTAAAAGATATCCCGGCATCCGCTGAGATAGCAGTTCCAACAGGACTGACAGCACTCCGTGCAGACGCTGAGAATGTAGAACTTTCCTGGGATGCCGTAACCGCAGAAGAGGGAAGCAACGTAACATACAATGTATACCGTCAGGTAGCAAATGGTGATGTGATCTGCATTGAGACAGGCTTGACAACGACAACTTATACAGATACAACAGCAGACAAGACACTTGGAACAATGAAGTACCAGGTATCTGCAGTTATAGAAGGAAATGAATCTGAAAAGAGTGCAGCAGTGACTGAGGCAGAGCCGGTTGGAGCAGGCAAGATCGACAATGCAGACGAAAGAATTGCATATGTAGGTGACTGGGGCAACTGGACGCAGGACAAGAATGTAAACTATATGGATACGATCGCGTATCTGCAGAATCCGAATGGCGGCGAGACTGCGACTCTTACATTTAAGGGAACAGGAATCAAAGTGATCGGTTGTACCAATAAGGACAGAGGTAAGATCGAAGTATTTATTGACGGTGTGTCACAGGGAGTTGTTGATACATACAGTGCAAGCACAGTGCGGCAGAAAGAATACTTCAGCAAAGAAGACCTTACAGCAGGAATCCATACGATCCAGTTGAAAGTCCTCAATGAGAAGCAGACAGCAAGTTCCAATACAAAGATCGAGCTGGATGCATTTGAAATCCTGGATTCAACACTGGTAGCACCGACAGGTGTGGAAGTAAGTTCCAAATCCGGAATGACTACAGTATCCAAAGCAAACAGTACGTTACAGTTAAAAGCGACTGTAGCACCGGATGATGCAACAGACAAGACAGTTACATGGAGTACCTCCGATGACAGTATCGCAACAGTAGATGCGAACGGACTGGTAACATTCTTAAGTAAGAACGGAACCGTTACGATCACAGCAACTTCCAGTGCAGATGCTACAAAGAGCGGAACGATGGAACTGAAAGTTGCAATAAAAGAGGATGTGGCAGATGTCGAGACAATCGTAGAAGACGGTACCGTACCGGCATCCGGAACAGCGGGAACAAAGAACAGTGCGATCACCTGGAATGGAGCATGGTCTAACTGGGCAGGAGAACAGACAAAGCATCATGGCGGAACAAAGACAGAAACCAGAAATGATTCAAGTGCGGCGGGAAGCTATTTTGAATACACGTTCAATGGAACAGGTGTAGAGGTTTATTCTCAGAAGCATGCCAACTTTGCAAGCTTTGATATCTACGTTGATACCGTAAAGATCGGTAATTATTCACTGAATGGTTCAAGCAGCGGAGATAATCAGCAACTGATCTTCTCCAAGACGGATCTTACAAATGGTGAGCATACGATCAAGTGTGTAGCAGTTGCACGTGATGGAAAATATCAGGTCAACCTGGATTACCTGAAGATCCTTTCACCGGGTGAAGGTGTAACGGCTGATAAGTCAGCACTCCAGACATCGATTGAGACAGGTGCGGCACTTACTAAGTCAGCATATGATGAGACAAAATGGAATGCATTTAAAACGGCTTATGATGCAGCAGTTGAGGCAATGAATGATGCGGATGCAACACAGGATGATGTGAATGCAAAGAAAGCAGCACTGGATGCGGCAATCACAGCACTTGGCACACCGGCAGTTCCTGTAGTAGAAGACCAGACAGGTTCTGCAGTTCTTGTTGAAAGCACAAAGGTTGTGCTGAGATGGGACAAGGTTTCAAGAGCAGCACAGTATCGAGTAGCTGATACAGAGAACGGAATCGACATGACAGTAAGCGGCACAGCCGCAACACTGGAAAACCTGACACCGGGAACAACCTACAACTTCAAGGTATACGCCCTGAGCAATGCAGGTGAGGCATCAGCGAAGGCCATCGAGATCGGCAATGTAACAACAATTGCTGACGGAACAGTAGCAGGTGAGATCGAGTCCATTACAAAAACAGCAGTCAGTGATAATTCTGTAAAACTCACATGGACATTAAAAGAAGGTTCTTCCTTCGCAAGCTATGACGTTTATGTAAACGGTGAGCTGAAAGGCAATACCACAAAGCCAGAGTACACACTCAGTGACCTGAATGACGGTACCTATGTTGTTAAGATCGTTGCAAAGACAGCAACAGGACAGTCAGTGCTTCCGAAACAGTTCTCATTTACGATTGAGAATAACGGTGGTGGTGAGACAACAAAGAATGTACTCAGCGTAACCAATCCGGCAGGAATTTCTGTAGAAGAAGGAACTGCATTTAAGGATCTTGAATTACCGGAGAAAGTAACTGTCACAGTGACAGGAAATCTCAATGAAGAAGTAGCCGTAACATGGGCGAAAGGTGATTATCAGACAACACCGGGAACTTACACATTGGAGGGAACTCTGACAATGGGTGAGAACATGGAGAACCCGGATGGCGTGAAAGCTTCTATCCAGGTAACAGTTACAAAGAAGCAGTATGAGATCAAGTCCGTTGCAAAACTGGATAAGAAAGAAGTTGCGTACGGAACGGCTGTATCAGAACTGAAGCTTCCGACAGAGATAGAAGTAACCTATACAGACAGCACAACCGGAACAGCAAGCGTTACATGGAATACAGACAGTTACGATGGAAATACGGCAGGTGATTATACTCTGGAAGGAATCCTTTCCTTTGCAGATAATATTACAAATCCGAAGAACCTGACAGCTTCTGTAAAAGTAAAAGTTGCGAAGAAGGCAGAAGAGCCGAAGCCGGAACCGAAGAAAGAAATTAAATCCATTGTAAATGCAAAACTGGATGATATTTCTGTAAAAGAAGGAACTCTTGCAGCAGATCTCGGACTTCCGGGACAGGTTGAAGTAGAACTTAAAGACGGAACAACAGCAACCGTTAATGTTGACTGGGATCTGAGTGCTTACAAGTCAGATGTTCCGGGAACTTATACATTGACAGGAAAACTTGTTCTTGGTGATGAGTTTGAAAATCCGGGTGGTCTGGAAGTTACTGTTGATGTCAAAGTAACGAAAGTCAAAGGTGACGATGACAAGAAGGACGACAGCAACAAGGATGACAACAAAAATAACGGCAATAAGAATGATGGCAACAGCGGTACAAATACTGGCAACAATACAGGAAATAATACCGCAGGTTCTACATCAGGATCAAATGCCGGAACAACTTCATCCAACAAAGCTGCAAAGACCGGAGATGCTGCTCCACTGATCCTGTGGGGAGCTGCGGCAATGTTGGCAGCAGGTGCAGCCGTTACAGTTGTAACACGCAGACGTAAAAGAAGATAAAGATTCTTTCCGCAAGGTAAGATGAAAGAAAAGAAAATTTGAGAATTTTCTGTAAAAGAAAAGGAGTATCGCGATGTGCGGTACTCCTTTTTTGTCTAAGATTTTTCAGATCACTGGTTCCGCAGAAACTGCTTGCGGTAGGCAGTCGGTGTCATGCCACAGGATTTACGGAAACACTGCGTAAAGTAACTGGAGGAAGAAAATCCACATTGCTGTGCGATCTGTGCAAGACTCATATCTGTGGAAGTCAGCAGTTCCTGACTGGTAAAGATCCGCTTCTGAGTCAGATAATTCATCGGCGAGATTCCATAAGTTTCTGTGAAGGTATGAGAAAAATAGTACTTGTTGATCTGTGCGATCTCTGAGAGCTTATCCAACGTAATATTTTCCCGGAAAGAAGAATCAATATAACGCTTTGCCCGGCTGCATTCCCGGGATTCCATTTTATGGAATGGAAAGATCTCCACAGAAGAGGAAGCGTAGCGGGAAAGATGGACGACCAGAATGTTCAGCAGATTCTGGCAGACCTTTTCGTAATCCTTCTGCGAGTTCTCTGTCTCTTCCAGGATCGTACGGAAATAGAAATCAAGTTGATCTTTCATTTCATCGGAGTGGAACAGAAGATATTCATTTGCATCGTCAATGACAAAATTCAGACCATCTACACCCAGTACGATATATTCCAGCGGATCTTCGAGGCTGGATTTTTCGGTGTGGGTGATATTCGGATTGATCACGATCAGATCGTGTTTTGCGATCGGAAAGGTTTCGTCTTCAACAAGAAAACTGCCGCTTCCTGACAGCACGAAAAAAAGTTCTGTGAAATAATGTGTGTGCGGATAACTGCTCCAGTCCTCTTCGTATTTTGAATAGGTAGAATACAGAAGATGACAGGTGTGGTCATGCCTTAAGGGGGAAGTAAAAGTATGTCGTATATTACCCATAAGTGTCCTCCACAAAATTTAGAAATATTGTCTTGAAAACGATTTCAAGTGGTTATACAACCAATTATGCAAATATTATAAAGAATTTTAGAAGCCGATTCAACAGGATTCGGGAGAGTTTGGCAAAAAAAGAGAACTTTTTTTATCTCCGTGTGTGAAAAAATAACAAAAGAATATGAAAAAACATTTTTTAAGTCATATGATATGGTGGTATTGGAAAATATCCCAAAAAGCAAGATTTATAAAAAAAAAGGCAAAAAGAAAGGTTGAAAAAGAGGGAGAAATAGTATATGATAGACATACCAAGTAAAACTGGAAAAAGTTATAAGGAGGAACTATTTAAATGAAAAAGAAAAAACTTATCAGCCTTGTGCTGGCAGGTACTATGGTTTTCGGACTTGCAGCATGTGGATCCAATGGGGGAGACAAGAAATCTGAAGGAGATTCTTCAGACAGCGATAAGGTAGTAAAGGTTGCAGTAGTTGAGACAGCATACGGTGCAGATATGTGGAATGATGTTGCAGCTGCATTCGAAAAAGAGACAGGTGTTAAGGTTGAACTTACAATCGACAAGAACATCGAGGATGTCATTCAGCCACAGATGAAATCTGGAGAGTATCCGGACGTGATCATGAGAGCTGTTGGTTCTGAGTCAGCTATCACAGAGACATTCATCAAGGACAACAACGTAGAGGAACTTACAGACGTTCTTGATATGACTGTACCGGGTGAGGATGCTAAGGTTGGAGATAAGATCCTTCCAGGATTCACAGAGAACTCCATCGTTAATCCTTACGGAGACGGAAAGACATACCTGATGCCAATGTTCTACTCACCATGTGGACTGTTCTACGATGCAAATCTGTTCAAGACAAAAGGATGGGATGTACCGGAGACATGGGATGACATGTGGGCACTTGCTGACAAGGCAAAAGCTGACGGAATCTCACTCTTCACATATCCTACAACAGGATACTTTGATGCATTCTTCTATGCATTACTGCATGAGACAATGGGATCAGAGGACTTTACAAAGGCTCTGAACTATGCTGAAGGAATCTGGGATACAGACGGAGCTAAGAAGGCATTCGATATCGTTACAAAGCTTGCTACTACTGTTGAGCCTACAACAACAGCAAATGCTAACGACAACGACTTCCGTAACAACCAGCAGCTTGTTCTTGATGACAAAGCTCTGTTCATGCCAAATGGTAACTGGGTAATCGGTGAGATGGCAGATGCTCCGAGAGCAGACGGATTCGAGTGGGGATTCACAGCTCTTCCGGCAGTAGAGAAAGACGGAGAGAGAGCTTCCTATACATTCTTCGAGCAGATCTGGATGCCATCAAGTGCTGAACACAAAGATCTTGGAAAAGAATTTATCGCTTATATGTACTCTGATGCAGCAGCAGATATCTTCGCTAAATCTGGAGCGATCCAGCCAATCGAAGGAATGTCTGACAAGCTTGACGGAGACAACAAACTGTACTACTCAATCTATGATACAGGTGCTGTAGCTGTTATGGATGCATTCGCTACAACAGATCCAGTAGAAGGTGTAACAGTTCGTACAACATTCTTTGATCCGGTTAACTCTCTTGTAACTGGTGACAAGACAGAAGACGACTGGGTAAATCAGATTAAGACAGATAGCGACAAACTTCGTGCTGCTTTAAAATAATCTGAATAAGTTACCGGGAATTTCCTTACAACTATAAAATGATTTGGAAGGAATCTCACAGGTGAGGCAGGCGGTGAAATCTCTTCACCGCCTGTTTTAATGCCGATATCTGCTATGACGGTATGAATAGCCGTTGGATGGCGGCGGTTATTCAATGAAACGGATTTATAGAATTGGAGATGAACCAATGAAAGAAAGAAAAGGCAAGGGGCTGTTTGTATTCTGTTGCCTGGCCCCGGCAGCAATATTATTTATCTTATTTATGATTGTTCCTACGATCGAAATCTTCCGTATTTCCTTATATAAATGGGGCGGATATACAGATAACAAGACATTTGTAGGACTGAGCAACTTTAAATCGTTGTTACAGAATCAGAAGTTCTATCAGGCGTTCCAGAACCAGATTCTTCTGATTGTATTAGTTACGATCATTACATTTGCATTTGCGTTAGTGTTTGCATACATACTTTCAAGAGAAAAAATCAAAGGACAGGGATTCTTCAGAGTAATCTTCTATATCCCGAATATCCTTTCAATCGTAGTTATCAGTGCTATCTTCTCTGCTATCTACAAACCAAATACAGGACTTCTGAATTCCATCATCGGAATCTTCAAGCACAGTGATGATCAGATCCTCTGGCTTGGTGATCAGAAGGTAGTTATTTACAGTATTGTGATCGCCATGGTATGGCAGGCCATTGGATATTACATGGTAATGTATATGGCAAGTATGGCGAACGTATCAGAGAGTCTGTACGAATCTGCCAGCCTTGAAGGAGCAGGTAAGATTTATCAGTTCTTTACAATTACGATTCCGTTGATCTGGACAAACATCAGAACAACACTTACATTCTTCGTAATCAGTACGATCAACATGAGTTTCCTTCTCGTTACAGCAATGACGAGTGGTGGACCGGACGGAGCTTCCAGCGTATTCCTGAGCTATATGTACCAGGAGGCTTATACAAACTCTTCATATGGATATGGTATGGCAATCGGTGTATCAGTATTCCTGTTCTCCTTTGCACTTGCCGGACTGCTGAACGTTGCAACAAAACGTCAGGAAGTAGAAATTTAAGGAAAGGGGAATCGGAATGGAAAAGAATACATCAAAAAAACCGTTTGGCTTTAGTAAACTGATTGTGTATATTTGCCTGATTCTTCTTGCAATTACAATCATCGTGCCGGTAGCATGGGTCTTCCTTGCATCGGTAAAGCAGAATAAGGAATTCTACGGAAATCCGTGGACACTTCCTGAGAAACTTTATTTTCAGAACTTTGTAGATGCCTGGACGAAAGCAGACATGGGATCTTACATCCTGAACTCTGTGATTGTTACAGCACTTGCGATTGCAATGCTGATCGCAGTTGCACTTCCGGCAGCTTACGTACTGTCAAGATTTAAGTTCCGTACATGTAAGTTCTGGAATCTGCTCTTCATGGCAGGACTTTTCATCAACGTAAGTTACATCGTAGTACCGATCTTCCTTATGTTGAACAACTGGGACAAGTCACTCAGACAGATGATCGGAAGAGGCTTCTTCCTAAATAACTTGTTCATATTGGCGGTTGTATATATGGCAACGGCACTTCCGTTCACAATCTACCTGCTGTCAGGATACTTCAGTGGTCTTGCAAAAGACTTCGAGGAAGCAGCTTATGTGGATGGTGCAGGATACTTTACGACAATGGTTAAGATCATCTTCCCGATGGCAAAACCAAGTATCGTAACGATCATTCTTTTCAACTTCCTGTCATTCTGGAATGAGTATGTAATTTCCATGACATTGCTGACAGATGCCAAGTTGAAGACTCTGCCGGTAGGTCTTATGAACCTGATGGCTGCTCAGAAATCAGCAGTTCAGTATGGTCAGATGTACGCAGGACTGGTTATCGTTATGCTTCCTGTTCTGATTCTGTATATGTGTGTACAGAAGACACTTACTCAGGGAATGACTCTGGGTGGATTGAAAGGTTAAGGAGGTATTTACAATGAATGAAAGAACTAAAAAGATTATCACTGCGATTGTTGTTATCGTGATTTTCGTTGTTTGTATCGGCCTTATCATTGTCGGACAGAGAAATATCGGACCAAAGGGTCTTCTTACTGAGATCGTAGGTCTTGCAGGTTTGGTCGGACTGCTGGCATTTTACAACAGCAAATATAAATAATTGTCTACATTGCAGGAAGGATACCTGTGATAAGAAAGCATAAGGAAATCTGCCGATGGCAGATTTCCTTATATAAACTAAAAATCAGAGTATTTAAAGAATAGAAGAGGATAATTCAATGGAGAAATCAAAAGGACTCGTTACAATTCCTACTGACCTGGACGTAGTGCCACAGACACTGGAATTAATGAAGCTTTGGGGTGCTGATGCAATCCGTGATTGCGATGGAACAGATTTCCCTACAGAGCTGAAAGATGCAGATGCAGAAATTTATTCAACATATTATACAACTCGTAAAGATAATGCATGGGCTGAAGCCAATCCGGAAGAAATTCAGCAGATGTATGTTATGACACCTTTCTATACAGCAGAGTCTGAAACTCTTGAAGTGGAAGTAATGAAGGGACTTTACCCGGATATGCTGAAACCGAATACAAGAGATGATATCAAACGTTGGTGGGAAGTAATCGACAGAACAACAGGAGAAGTTGTTCCGACAGATAAATGGGACTACAGTGAAGAGACAGGAAAGGTTACACTTGCTGCTGTTCCGTTCCATGAGTATACAGTAAGTTTCCTTGCTTATATTATGTGGGATCCGGTGCATATGTACAATGCAGTTACAAATGACTGGAAAGATGTTGAGCATCAGATCACATTTGATGTACGTCAGCCAAAGACGCATGAATATACAATGAAGCGTCTTAGAAAGTTTATTGAGGATCATCCGTATGTAAACGTACTTCGTTTTACCACATTCTTCCATCAGTTCACACTGATCTTTGATGAGCTTGCAAGAGAGAAATATGTAGACTGGTATGGATATTCAGCTTCTGTAAGCCCATATATCTTAGAGCAGTTTGAGAAAGAAGTCGGATACAAGTTCCGTGCTGAGTATATTATTGATCAGGGATACTACAACAACCAGTACCGTATTCCGAGCAAAGAGTATCAGGATTTCCAGGCATTCCAGAGAAGAGAAGTTGCCAAGATCGTAAAAGAGATGGTAGACATTACTCATGAGTGTGGAAAGAAAGCCATGATGTTCCTGGGAGATCACTGGATCGGAACAGAGCCGTTCATGGAAGAGTTCAAGACACTTGGACTTGACGCAGTTGTAGGTAGTGTGGGAAATGGTTCTACATTAAGACTGATCAGCGATATTGACGGAGTAAAATATACAGAAGGACGTCTTCTTCCGTATTTCTTCCCGGATGTATTCCATGAGGGTGGAGATCCTGTAAAAGAGGCACGTTATAACTGGGTAACAGCAAGAAGAGCTATCTTAAGAAAGCCAATCGACAGAATCGGATACGGCGGATACTTAAAGCTTGCACTTGACTTCCCGGATTTTATTGATTATGTATCACAGGTATGTGATGAGTTCCGTACACTGTATGATAATGTAAAAGGCACAACACCTTTCTGTGCTAAGAAGGTAGCAGTTCTTAACTGCTGGGGTAAGATGAGAGCATGGGGATGCCACATGGTACATCATGCACTGTATCAGAAGCAGAACTATTCTTATGCAGGAATCATCGAGTCTCTGTCAGGAGCACCGTTTGATGTGAAGTTCATCAGTTTCCAGGATATTCTGGATGACAGCTCCATCTTAGATGACATTGATGTTCTTATCAATGTGGGGGATGCTGATACAGCACATACAGGTGGAGACTGGTGGGTAAATCCACACATCGTTGAGGCTGTCAGAAAGTTTGTTTACAACGGCGGTGGTATCATTGGTGTAGGTGAGCCGACAGGACATCAGTTCCAGGGACGTTTCTTCCAGCTTGCAGATGTATTTGGAGTTGAAGAAGAGCATGGATTTACTCTTGGTTATGATAAATATAACTGGGATGAGCATGAGCATTTCATTCTGGAAGAGACAGAGAGTGTTGATTTCGGTGAGGGCAAGAAGAATATCTATGCACTTGCGGGATCTACAATCCTTGTTCAGAAGGACAAAGAAGTTCAGATGGCTGTTAATGAATATGGGAAAGGACGTGCTGTATATATCAGCGGACTTCCGTATAGCTTTGAGAACAACCGTGTTCTTCATCGTGCGATCATGTGGAGTACTCACAGCGAGGATGAGCTGAAGAAATGGTTCAGCACAAACTACAATGTGGATGTACACGCATATCCGAAGAATAACAAATACTGCGTAGTAAATAATACAGATGATCCGCAGAGTACAACAATCTATCGTGGAGATGGAAGCAGTTTCGATCTTGAGATGGAGCCGAACGGAATCATCTGGTACGAGATCCAGTAATTGAGGATTTGAATTTAATGTGAATTTCGAGAGCTGAAATATCCAAAAGATATAAAAGCGGATCGGAAAGTATAAATCGGAGATAATCCGGGTAATAGAAATGCCGCATACCTGCTGAGTAAATCAGAGGTGTGCGGCATTTACTTTTGGGAGTAAATTTGCTATGATAAGAGCGTTAAGCATGATAGCTGGACGAATCTTTTGCCCGGCATAATTTTTTAAAAAGAAAGGAATAGAGGAATGAAAATCGGAATTGGAAATGACCATTCAGCACTGGAACTGAAAGCAGAGATTATTGAACTTCTGAAAGAGAGGGGACATGAAGTAGTAGATTATGGGACAAATTCACCGGAGAGCTGTGATTATCCCGTTTATGGAGAGAAAGTGGGACGTGCAGTTGCATCAGGAGAAGTTGAAAGAGGAATCCTGATCTGTGGAACGGGTCTTGGTATTTCACTGGCTGCGAACAAAGTAAAAGGGGTTCGTGCGGCCGTATGCAGTGAGCCGTTTACAGCCAAGATGTCCAGAGCTCATAATAACTGCAATATTCTTGCCTTTGGTGCGAGGGTTGTCGGTGCAGAACTGGCTAAGATGATTGTGGAGACATGGCTTGATACAGAGTTTGAGGGTGGCCGTCATCAGAGAAGAGTGGATATGCTGATGGATATTGAAAACCGGAATGAGTAAGGTGTGGGTATGAATGTATACACACTCTCTCAATGGCTTTTATTTTTCTTTTTATACAGTTTTTTTGGATGGATCTGGGAGAGCTGTTATGTATCGCTAAGGGAACACCGATGGGTAAACCGTGGATTTATGCACGGTCCAATGCTCCCACTGTATGGTTCGGGAGCTGTCAGTGTACTGATTATTACGTTGCCGGTGAGAGATAATCTGCCGCTGGTATTCATCATGGGGATGATAGGAGCGACATTGCTGGAATTTTTTACGGGGATGGTCATGGAATCCCTGTTCCATGTCAGATACTGGGATTACAGCCATCTGAAATTCAATGTAAAGGGATATATCTGTCCGGTTGCTTCTCTGTGCTGGGGCGTTTTCTCTATTATGATGGTGAAAGTTGTGCATATTCCGATTGAAGAAGTGATTCTGAAAATTCCGATGGCGATCGCAGACGGACTTGCATTTGTTCTTACGGTTGTGGCTGCGGTGGATTTCACCCAGTCTTTCAACGAGGCAATGGATATGAAGAAGATGCTTGCCCAGTTGGATGAGACGAAAGTTCAGATCCGGAAGCTGCAGGAGCGGATCAGAGAGGCGTCAGAAGACATGTCCGAAAAACTTCGTACAGCAGCAGGAGAGGTGCCTGAAAAGCTTCGCAGTGCAGCAGCAACAGCAGGCGAGATGCCGGGAAGATTGCGTACAGCAGCAGGGGACCGCTCCGAAAAGCTTCGTACAGCAGCAGGGAACCGCTCCGAAAAGTTCCGTACAGCAGCAGGAGATGTACCGGAAAAGCTTCGCCTGGAGCTGGCAGAATTAAAAGAAAATGCGGCAAAAGAACTGCAAAAGATCTTATCCAGATCGGACGAAACTCATGCAGGAGCAATGAAGCAGTTGCGTAGAAACCCGACAGCAGCATCTTCAAGATTTAAAGATGTACTGGAGGAATTAAAGAAATATACAGAAAAAGATAAGTAGGCAGACGGGAGGGTGAAGTCATGACGAAGAAGCAGCGGGCATTAGAAGTGATCGAGAGATTGAAAAAGGAATATCCGGATGCGGATTGTACCCTGGATTATGATGAGGCATGGAAATTGCTGGTCAGCGTCAGGCTTGCCGCACAATGTACCGATGCAAGGGTGAATGTAGTTGTAGAAGGACTTTTTGAAAAGTATCCGAATGTAGCCGCTCTTGCAGATGCAGCGGTGGAGGATATAAAGGAAATTGTCCGCCCCTGTGGACTGGGGGAGAGCAAGGCACGTGATATCAGTGCCTGTATGAAGATGCTGCGAGATGAGTATGGCGGTAAAGTGCCGGAAGATTTTGATGCATTGTTAAAGCTTCCGGGGGTGGGCAGAAAGAGTGCAAATCTCATCATGGGAGATGTATTTGGAAAGCCGGCAATCGTCACAGATACCCATTGTATCCGTCTTGTGAACCGGATCGGTCTTGTAGATGGGATAAAAGAACCTAAAAAGGTGGAGATGGCATTATGGAAGATCATTCCAGCGGAAGAGGGAAGTGATTTCTGTCACAGACTGGTGTGGCATGGAAGGGAAGTCTGCACAGCGAGAACAAAGCCACATTGTGAGCGTTGCTGCCTGGCTGATATCTGTAAAAAGAACGGTGTATCATAGAATCAATGGAATCATAGATAAAGATATCTGAAATGATATACAGTAAAAAATCCGCAGGGACGAACCTGGAAAGTTCGCTCTGCGGATTTTCTGCTGATAAAGAAAGAAGGGATTCATTACGGTGAATAAAGCCCCTCTCTGATACGTTGCAGAATGGATTACAGTTCGATGTAGCTGTTACCTCCTGCACATGCATAATATGCTTTTTTATCCTCAGGTTTTACATAGATCTTAAGATCAGCACTGTCCATGCCTTCTGCCTTGCATTTCTCAAGAATCTGTGAGGCAAGCTCTTCAGCATTGTAGTCAGCTCCCTGATACTGGATGTAAAGATCATATGCTGCAGACGGCTGGGAAACCGGTGCTGTAGTCTCTGCAGCAGGAGCTACGTCATCTGCCTTAACCGTGGAAACAGTTGCAACTGTGACTGAAGCCTGGGAAACTGCGGATTCATTCATTCTTTTTAATTTCTTTTTATCAGTTCTTCTGCTCATGATTTTATCCCCTTTTCTTTTTTCGTTCGGCACTTACTATTATATAACGTGTCTGCTGAGAAGTCAAAAAACTTTCGGAATATTTTCTGTAACAGGTGAAAAGACCGAGAAAAGATCACATAGCAGAGAACAGACAACCAGGCGATCTACTGCTTTGTCATACTCTGGATCGCACGGATAAATTCAAGATCCTCCGGTTTTAATTTGAGGTTCGTCTCAAAATGCTTTCCCTCGGGAGTGGTGACGGACATTTCGAGAAGCGTGCCTTCTTCGAGAGCCTCGCGGGTTACAGCCCCAAGGAAAAGAGGAAACTTGGGATGATTGGAACGAAAAAGATCAAGATGCTTTTTTAACTCCTGCAACTTTCCTAATTGTGAAAAATTCATAATATACTCCATTCTGTCATATTGAAATAACGCTTTTTGGGGTCGGATCTACCGATAAGTAACATGATATACATTCTGATTCAAAATAGCAATAAAAAAAAGCAATAAAAAAAGTAAAAAAAATACTTGCAAAAATAAAAATAATATGATATTATATCATTCGTGTCAGAGATGACGCGGGTGTAGTTCAATGGTAGAACACCAGCCTTCCAAGCTGGATACGTGGGTTCGATTCCCATCACCCGCTTCTTTTTTTATTTTTCTAAAAATTCTCTTAAATCTGCGTTTCTTCTTATATTCCTGTTATTCCCTTGTTGTATTCTTGAATGTAGATATGATATACTTAAAAGAGTTTACTTTTGGATAAAGAATGAAATAAAGGAGCAATGAACGATGAGACTTGATGTGACGGATAACCCGGTAATAAGTGGTATGTCAAGAATATTCGATATGATGTGTCTGAATGTGCTTTGGCTGGTCTGCTCTCTTCCGATTTTTACGATCGGTGCATCTACGACAGCGATGTATACGGTGATGCTGAAGGTTGTAAAGAATGAGGAAGGATATATTGTAAAAGGCTTTTTTAAGGCATTTAAAGAGAATTTTAAAAAGAGTACGATCATCTGGCTGATCCTGCTGGTGATCGGGGGTTTCCTGGGGGCAGATTTATATCTGACGAGTTCGGCCAAAGGTTCTGTGGGAATGGCGTTAAGAGCGATCTTTGCAGCACTGGAACTGCTGGTACTTGCAGTCGGGATTTATGCATTTGGACTGACCGCGAGATATGAGAACAGTATCAAGGGAACCATCCGTAATGCATTGACGCTGACACTGGCAAGATTTCCGTCTTCCATACTGATGGTAGCCATCATGATAGCGTTGATCGGTATATCAATATGGAATCTCCAGTTGATCACATTTGCTCTTCCATTTTGGGCATTATTTGGAGTTTCGATCATTTTCTGGATCAACTCAAAGTTATTAAGAAGAATTTTTGCAGGAATTGAAGATCATACAGAGGAGGAAGTAGAAGAATGAACTTTTTAGAAGAGAGAATTATGAAGGACGGTGTTGTAAAAGAAGGAAATGTCCTGAAAGTAGACAGTTTCCTGAACCATCAGATGGATATTCACCTGTTGAATGAGATGGGAGCAGAGTTTAAAAGAAGATTTGCAGATAAGCAGATCAACAAGATTCTGACGATCGAGGCATCCGGGATCGGAATTGCCTGTATCGCAGCTCAGCATTTTGATGTGCCGGTCGTATTTGCAAAGAAATCCCAAAGCATCAATTTAGATGGTGATATGTATGTGGCAGAGGTAGAGTCGTTTACTCATAAGTGTAAGAACCATGTGATCGTGGCACAGAAGTTCCTTTCTCCGGAAGATCATGTACTGCTTATTGATGATTTTCTTGCAAATGGCTGTGCATTACAGGGACTGATCCAGATCGTGCAGTCGGCAGGTGCTACTGTAGAGGGAATCGGGATCGCAGTGGAGAAAGGTTTCCAGTCGGGTGGAAGGATGATCCGTAATCTCGGATTCCAGTTAGAGTCACTGGCGATCGTTGACGGAATGGACGCGGCGACAGGTGAGATCACATTCAGAGAGCAGCCACAGTGGGATGCGAAGTAAATAGATAAAAATGAACCGGTCTTTGAATGAAAAGGCCGGTTTTTCTTTAGAAAATCTTTGGAAACTTGTATCTGAGACCTTTAGATTTAGCAGCTAATATAAGGATATGCAGGAGGGAAAAGCAATGGAAATGAATCATGTACTGGTAGTAGAGGACGATAAAGAGATCAGGGAAGGCGTAAAGATCTATCTGAAAAGTCAGGGATATGAAGTGTACGAGGCTGCGGATGGTATAGAGGGGTTGAAAGTACTGGAAAAAGAGGAGATCCATCTGGCGATCGTGGATATTATGATGCCGAGACTGGACGGAATACGGATGACGATGAAATTAAGGGAAAAGTATGATTTCCCGGTTATTATGTTATCGGCAAAGTCAGAGGAAGTAGATAAGGTGATGGGACTGAATATTGGGGCAGATGATTATGTGACGAAACCTTTTACACCGATGGAGCTGATGGCGAGGGTCAATTCCCAGCTCAGAAGATACCGGAAATTTATGGAGCGGCTTGCACCGAGGGAAAATATCCATGTGATCGGAGGTCTGGAGATCAACGAGGATACGGTGGAAGTATCTGTGGACGGAGAGCCGGTCAGACTGACACCGATCGAGTACAAAATTCTGCTGTTGCTTGCAAAAAATCCGGGAAGAGTTTTTTCTTCAGAGGAAATTTATGAGCGTGTATGGCAGGAAAAAGCGATCAATACGGATACGATTATGGTACACGTAAGAAATATCAGAGAGAAGATTGAACTTGATCCAAAAAATCCGAAATATTTAAAGGTGGTGTGGGGCGTTGGTTACAAAATTGAAAAGCAGGGATAATCTGAAGTATCTGATCCTGGTGATCCTGATCTGTATCTGTTCAACCGTATTGCTCAGTCGGTATGGATCGTTTTACGAGGCAGGAGAAAAGGCTCAGAAAGAGAAGGCAGATTCTATGGAAAATGTCATTTCTGATATGGGTGACGGACTTGCGATCGGAAACTGTATTCTGGACAATGAAATATCCGGAGGGCGAGAGCAGTCGGAGCTGTTGGAAGAATATGGAATGTCTCAGTTTAATCTGCTGAAAAAATATATGGAGTACGGGGCATTTGACCGAAATGGAGAGAGTCTTTTAAAGAGTACGTCGGATTCTGTGGCAACAAGGCTTCTGTCGGATTCGGATTCCATTTATGGTATTCGGGTGGCATATACTTATGATGCGGATGGGGAACTGTCAGATATTGAAGTGTCAGGCAGCAGGCTGACACCGGAAGAAGAATATGAGGCAGAGCAGAGCTTTTTAGCTGATGTACGGTTTATGGAAGATGCTTATGGGATTGAATTATCCGGTGGACAGAGTATGACGCTTATTTATGGAATGTCGGCTGCGAATGTAGAGAGTTATGCTGAAAATTTTTATGAAGATCAGAGAAGCGGGGATATGGTCATATGGTATAGTGGACTGAGCCGTTCTGTCAACTGCATGATGCTTTTGCTGGCAGTGGCTGCGGCACTTCTTCCGACACTTTTAAGGACGGAAGAATATAAAGGAAAGATTTTCCGCGTACCATTTGAAGGAGTCATATTGATTCTGATTGCTATTTTTGGATGGAGTGCCGACTGGCTGTACTATCCGGCAAATATTCTCTGCAGGACAGTCGATGGGACATTGGTGCATATGATAAGACCATTCCGGCAAATGGCAGAGATAGGAATTAATTTGGCGATGTGGAGCGGTATTTTTCTGATTCTCTGCTGGGCAGGGGCGTGTCTTTGTGGTATATTCACAAGAAAGAGAGCATACTGGAAGGAGCAGACGCTGACCAGCATGCTGATCCGGTGGAAAAATCAGCATGAATTGCATATGGGAAAAGATTTTGTGAGCCTGGTAAAAGGGATCATGAAAAGGCTGAAAAAGCTGGTACGAAAGCAGTATGATGCTCTGACCCATATAGACTTCCGTGATAAGACGCATAAAGCAATCTTAAGAATTGTTATAGTGAATTTTGTTATACTTGTAGTGGTTGAATTGGTCAGCCTGATGTGCGGATTTGAATTTTATGCACTGGTGATCTACTCGATTGTACTGTTCCTGATCCTGAGAAAGTTTTTCCGGGATGTACAGAGAAAGTATCAGATGCTGCTTCATGCGACAAATGAACTGGCAGAAGGAAATCTTGATGTGGTGATCGAGGGGGATGCAGGAGTTTTCATGCCGATACAGAAGGAGCTGTGCAGGATCCAGCAGGGATTCAAAAAGGCAGTGGATGAAGAGGTAAAAAATGAGCGGATGAAGACGGAACTGGTGACGAATGTTTCACATGATCTGCGGACACCGCTGACTGCCATTATCACTTATACAGATCTTCTGAAAAATGAGACAGATCCGGAAAAGCAGAAAGAGTATATTGAGGTACTGGAGCGGAAATCTTTCCGGCTCAAAGTGCTGATCGAGGATTTATTTGAGATCAGTAAAGCAGCAAGCAAGAGTGTGAAGATGAATTATATGCAGGTTGATCTGGTGGGGCTGATCCGGCAGGTGGAGCTGGAAAATGATTCTAAGATCCAGGATGCAAAGCTGGAGTTCCGCTGGAAATTGCCGGATCATAAGGTGATTATGTGGCTGGACAGTGAAAAGACCTACCGCATTTTTGAAAATCTGATCGTGAATATCACAAAGTATGCCATGGCACAGACGAGAGTTTATATAGAAATGAAAGAGTTTTCGGATAAAGTCAGCATTTCTATGAAAAATGTATCAGCAACAGAACTGGATTTTGATGTGAATGAGATCACGGATCGGTTTGTCCGTGGCGATTCTTCAAGAAATACAGAAGGATCAGGACTGGGACTTGCGATTGCAAAAAGCTTTATTGAATTGCAGCATGGTACGTTGCAGATTACGACAGAGGCAGATCTTTTCAAGGCTGAGATCGTGCTGCCCAGGCTGAGCGAGGGACAGACCGGGCAGACAGAAGTTTAAAATAACTGCGACTCAGGAATGCATTGTCAGAAATCTGGTTTGAATTGTATGAGCAATGCAAAGATCAGCTTGGAACAGACAACGCTATAAATAAAAATAATGATAAGATCAAGCTGATGATGGCGTATATTCATGATCATTATGCAGGAAATATGTAAATAGATCAATCTGATATGCAAGACTTGACTTTTCGACAGATGTCACTCAAAATGAAAAGAAAAGAGGAGGTCTTGGGTATGAGATACGAAATAAAAGGTGATACACTTCCTGTTGTTGTCTGCTATCTGGAGGGTGGAGAGGGCGTTTTCAATACAGTAGTGACAGGACCGGGGCGGGTCTGGCTGCAGACGATGCCGATCTCTAATGTAGCAGGTGAGATCCTGAAATTTATGCCGTCAGGTAAATAGAGGATTGAAAGGATGAAAATAGTTACGATATTTTGGATCCTGCTGGCGGTTCTTTGTGGTGGATATGGACTCCTGATCCGGGCGATTGGTTCGGGAACCGGTTTCTTTCTTGTGTGGATTGCACTGGCAGTCATTTTCGTGGGATGTTCGGCAGCAGCACAGGCCGGCTTGTGGGGAATAATGCCACAGTTTCTGCGGAGAGTGACATTGGTATTGTTATGTCTGATATTGGTACTTTTTACAGGAATTGGTGGCTGCATCGGAAGTAAAATGAACACAGAAGGGAAACCGGGACTGGACTATATCATTGTTCTTGGGGCACAGATCTATGAGCGTGGTCCAAGTGCAGTTTTAAGGTTTCGGCTGGATAAAGCAGTGGAATATTTAAATGAAAATCCACAGACCAAATGTATTGTATCAGGTGGAAAAGGCAGCAATGAACCTTGTTCCGAGGCAGAAGGAATGAAAAAATATCTGATCCGGCAGGGGATCCCGGAAAAACGGATTTTGAAAGAGGAGAAGTCGACGACGACGGCTGAAAATATCCAATATAGCAAAAAGTTCATAAAAAGCAAGGAATCAGTTGGCATCGTCACGAATAACTTTCATATGTTCCGTGCGTTGCAGATTGCTAAAAGGCAGGGACTGGAAGACCCGTCAGGAATTGCTGCAGAATCGACAGCATTGTATCTGCCGAATAATGTGCTAAGAGAGATACTGGCAGAGATCAAGTATTTGATTTTTTAGAAAAGAACATATAAGATGTCAGGGTCAAAAGGTCTGAAACCACGTGTGCTTGCACACTGGTGGTAGAATGACCTTGAGACCCGCCCCGATATGAGCATAAAAGTGGGGCGTAAGCACCATGATATGCGAATAGCGGGTAGGATTGTGGGGCTTTTGCCCCCAACATCCATATAAGGATAAGATAAAATGAGACAGACAGGGAATACCCGAAAGGAGAAGGCAGTTCTCTGTCTGTCTTATTTTTATGAGAATCAATCGTATTACAGGTTATCTTCAGTCTCAGAACCGGAAGTCTCTCCGGTTATCCTGCTCAATCAGTCTGAGGTTTTCAAGCACGATCTTTCTTGCTTTTTCATTCGGAACATTCAGGACTTCCTTTTCAATCAGCCGGTTTCCGATTGCTGCCGTTTCAGGAGAGGCATAGTCTGTCAGATATTCTTTCAGTGTCATCAGGGCATTTGGGTGGCAGCAGTTCTGGATCTGTCCACTTTTACACAGCGACATGAAGCGGTCACCGGTACGGCCTTCCCGGTAACAGGCAGTACAGAAGCTGGGGATATAATCCATTTCCATAAGCCAGCGGACGACTTCATCCAGTGTCCGGGTGTCGCTGACGTCAAATTGTTCCGATTTTTCATCTTCAGGTTCAGGTTCGCAGTAACCACCGACGCTGGTACGTGATCCGCCGCTGATCTGAGAAATACCAAGATGAAGAACACGTTCTCTTGACTGCTGATTCTCCCGGGTGGAAATGATCATTCCGGTATAGGGAACTGCAATACGGATGCAGGCAACGATCTTGGCAAAGGTATCATCATCAATTCCATTGTCAAACTGGTCAGGATCAATATCATCGGCATGTCTGAGCCGTGGAACGCTGATGGTATGCGGGCCGACTCCGAATGCGGCTTCAAGATGTTCTGCATGCATGAGCAGTCCGGCAAATTCATAGCGATATTTGTCAAGCCCGAACAAAACTCCGAGGCCGACATCATCAATTCCACCCTGCATTGCCCGATCCATGGCTTCGGTGTGATAATTGTAGTCATGCTTTGGTCCGGTCGGATGAAGTGACAGGTAACTTTCCTTATGGTAGGTTTCCTGAAAGAGAATATAAGTTCCGATCCCTGCCTCTTTGAGCAGTCGGTAATGATCGACAGTTGTTGCTGCAATATTGATATTGACCCGGCGGATCGCTCCATTTCTGTGGTGGATACTGTAGATGGTCCGGATACATTCTAAATAGTAGTCCATGGTATTACGGACTGGGTCTTCGCCTGCTTCCAGGGCAAGACGTTTATGTCCCATATCCTGGAGGGCAATGACCTCTTTCCGTATTTCTTCCTGCGATAACTGTTTCCTTGCGATATGCTTATTTTTGGCATGATAAGGGCAGTAAGTACATCCATTGATACAGTAATTTGACAGGTAAAGTGGTGCAAACATCACAATTCGGTTTCCATAGAAATCTTTTTTGATCTGTTCTGCAAGCCGGAAGATCTCTTCATTTTTTTCCGGGATCGGACAGGCAAGAAGCACGGAGGCTTCCCGGTGTGACAATCCTTTTCTTTTTTTTGCTTTTTGAATAATAGAATCGATCAGGGTACTATTTTCTTTATTTTGATCTGCATAGGCAAGTGTATCAAGAATCTCTTCATGATTAATGAAATCATCTGCACAGGATGAAGTGATATCGTACATAAAAGCCTCCTTAAGTATACTGAGTTAAATTGATCGGTTTCGTGAGTCTCCTCTGGACACAACAACCTGGTATCCGATGGATGCCATTCTCTGTTCAAGGCAGCCCCTGCACTGAGCAGATTCTTCACCGGTACAGATCTTGTTGTCGTACAGGAGATAATTCTTTCTTACTTCTGTTGGGGAAAGATTCGGCATTACGACATTTGCTCCTGCCCGGATTCCCAGTTCCCGTCCCTGGGGTGAAATCGTTCCAAGAGCCGTAGTTGCGGGCAGCAGTACTTTCGGAATCATCAGCCGGATCAGGCCCAAAAGAAAGAGCGTCAGCTCCAGAGTTCCGGGTGGCTCATGGGAAAATCGGGTATCGTGATGAGGAATGAAAGGTCCGATCCCGACCATCTGTGGATTGAGTTCCTTCAAAAAGAGAAGATCATCAGCCAGATTTTCTGCGGTCTGAAATGGAGAGCCAACCATAAAGCCTGTCCCGATCTGATAACCGATTTCCTTCAGATCCCAAAGGCATTTCCGTCTGTGAACGGCAGAAAGCGAATCAGGATGAAGCCTGCGGTAATGGACAGGGTCATATGTTTCATGACGGAGCAGATAACGGTCAGCACCCGCATCGAACAAAGCCTGATAGCTTTCCCGTGAACGTTCACCGATGGACAGTGTAATAGCACAATCAGGAAAATGCGAGTGAATCTCTGCAACAATCTCTGCCATCCGTTTTGTTGTAAACCAGTTATCTTCACCACCCTGAAGTACAAAGGTGCGAAACCCCAGTTCATAACCGATGTGGCAGCAGGAAAGAATCTCAGACGGAGACAGGCGGTAACGCAGAATGTTTGGATTGCTTTTCCTGATACCGCAGTAATAGCAATCGTTGTGGCAGTAGTTGGTAAATTCAATCAGTCCGCGGATATAAATATCATGGCCATATTCGCGGATGCGGACTGCTTCAGACTTTTCAAAAAGATATCGTTCCAGTGCATCAGAACGGTGTTCGATCAGAAAGATCCATTCATCGCGTGAAAGAAACTGATCTATTTCTAATTGATCGATCAAGTGAAATTCTTCCTTCATAGTTCCCTCCTCACAGAAGAAATATTGAGAAAATTATATCATTTTGTTGAAAATTTGTAAATGAAAGTGTCGAAAGGAAAAGAGTTAAAAAATTATGAAAATGCTATAGGAAGTTGTCAGAAAAAGAAAACTTGTGATAGAATAGCAATGAACAGCGTACAAAAAAGAGGAGAGATCTTATGGCTGATATCAGAAAAAGAATTGTATTCCACGGACGGGTTCAGGGAGTGGGATTCCGCTATACGGCGAAATATCTTGCCCAGTCACTGGGGCTGACCGGATGGGTGCGAAATGAATGGGACGGAACAGTGACACTTGAAATCCAGGGGCGGGAAATGTTGATCAATAAACTGCTTGTAGGGTTGAATCATAATCAGTTTATTACCATAGACTGGATGGATACAAAAGAAATTCCTGTGGAGCAGGAGAACAGTTTCTGGGTGAAATAAGAGAAGAAGCAGGAGAAAAAGCAGAGGATGCTGCAAAGGATTCTTCAAGGGCATCCTGTGGAAAGATTCTGCAGAAATTATTGATACAGGAGGAATGTGACATGAAATTAGGTTTTATCGGAACAGGAAATATGGCAGGAGCAATCATGGGAGGCATCATTAAAAAAGGAATCATTCCTGCAGAAGAGATCATTGGATCAGATATTATGGAAACGGGAAGAAATCATGTGAAAGAACTGTATGGAATCCAGGTGACAGCGGATAATAAAGAAGTGGCAGAGAAGGCAGACATATTGGTGCTTTCTGTAAAACCGCAGTTTTATGCAGAGACGATTCAGGAAATCCGGGAATCCGTAAGAGAAGACCAGATGGTCATTACGATCGCACCGGGAAAGACACTGGCATGGTTGGAAGAGCAGTTTGGCAAACCGGTCAGGATCGTGCGTACCATGCCGAATACTCCGGCGTTGGTAGGCGAGGGGATGACGGCAGCCTGCCCGAATCAGTATGTGACAGAGAAGGACAAAGCATATGCACTTAAATTACTGGGAGCTTTTGGAAAAGTAGAGGTCGTACCGGAGCATATGATCGATGCGGTTGTGGCTGTAAGCGGAAGTTCTCCGGCATATGTCTTTATGCTGATCGAGGCGATGGCAGACGGAGCAGTTGCGGAGGGAATGCCACGGGCACAGGCATATGAGTTTGCTGCACAGGCAGTTTATGGAAGTGCAAAAATGGTTTTGGAAACCAAAAAGCATCCCGGAGAACTGAAAGATATGGTCTGCTCTCCGGCGGGAACGACGATCGAAGCGGTCCGTGTCCTGGAACAAAGCGGTTTCCGGAGTGCAGTGATCGAAGCAGAAAAGGCATGTGCAGAGGTTTCAAGAAGTTTGTAGAAAGCGATCTGCGGGAAGATTGGTAAGAAGAAATTTGCAGAAAAGGTAAGGGAAGACAGAACATGATGTATGATATTGGAATTATCGGTGGGGGGACTGCAGGACTTACGGCAGCGATTTATGGACAGCGTGCAGGAAAAAGAACATTGGTAATCGAGGGAGGAGCTTTTGGCGGTCAGATCACAACGTCACCAAAGGTGGAAAATTATCCGGGTATCGCCAGTGTCAGCGGCAGTGAGTTTTCCATGAATCTGCTGGATCAGGCGATGAAGCTTGGGACAGAGCCGGTGAGAGAACGTGTGACGGGGATTTTAGAAGAAGACGGGATCAAGATCATTGTAACGACTGAGAGAGAATATCCTTGTAAGAGTATTATTCTGGCAACAGGAGTGACGCACCGGCATTTGGGCGTTCCCGGAGAAGAACGTCTGACAGGTGCGGGAGTTTCTTATTGTGCGACCTGTGACGGAATGTTCTTCCGGGGAAAGGAAGTTGCGGTTGTCGGAGGCGGAAGTACCGCTCTTCAGGATGCCGAATTTTTATCAGAATATTGCAGTAAGGTTTATCTGATACACCGGAGAGATTCATTCCGGGGTGAGGAACGAATCGTTGAGGGACTTAAGAAAAAGGAAAATGTTACTTTTATTTTAGATTCAGTTGTGAAAGAAATCTGTGGAGAAATTCAGGTAGAAGGATTGGAACTTCAGAATCTGAAGACGGGAGAAAAGAAGAAATTGCCTGTATCGGGAGTATTTGTTGCTGTGGGACAGATCCCGAAGAATGATCCGTTTGAAAATGTCGTGAAACTGGATGCAGACGGATTTATTCTTGCAGCAGAAGACTGTATGACATCAGGAGCGGGAATCTTTGCAGCCGGAGACTGCCGGACAAAGGAAGTCCGCCAGCTTACGACGGCAGCGGCAGATGGAGCAGTGGCTGCACTTGCGGCATGCAAATATCTTGCGGAATGACTGAACAGAGCCATCTTGTAGAAGGACAGAGCTGACCTGTGTATATGGCAGGGATTTCAGTATAATTTACAGACTGACAGTGAACGGAGATGTAAATTTGGTGACAAAATTTGGTGACAATGGAGAAAAAAGTAGAATTGGATTTGAAAAAATGATACAATAAACTAAAGATGTCAGGGTCAAAAGGTCTGAAACCACGTGTGCTTGCACACTGGTGGTA
>OGFY01000100.1_pt1 | contig 84028 bp, 79 predicted proteins | sample 1570951 | NCBI WGS metagenome assembly OGFY01 (sample SAMEA2581942, study PRJEB24529) | metagenome | biome: Human gut stool | place: China | collected 2011
TGTAGCTGTGATTTAGTTTAAGTCACTTTGCATAATAAATTTGTTGGCATAAGAATTAGGCAAGGGCTTCTGTTTTGAGGCACGACAAAAGCGGATGATTATTGATGACCGATATTATTTCGCTGACCTCGTTTTTTACAATAGATTACTGCACTGCAACGTGGTGATTGAACTGAAGAATGATGAGTTCAAGCATGAATACCTCAGTCAGCTCAATGCCTATGTGTCGTATTACAGAGCAAACGAAATGCAACCGGGCGATAATCCACCTGTCGGCATATTGCTCTGTACGCGAAAAGGGAAACAAATGGTTGAGTATGCTTTGGCAGGTATGGATAATTCCTTGTTCGTTTCGACCTATCAGTTGTGCCTCCCCGACAAGAAACAACTCGAAAAATTCTTGGAGGACGTGATGGATTGACCCAGCTCGCTTAACGGTAAATTTATTAAATTTTGAAAATATGAAAGCGTCACATATATTCACGTATATAATTGAGCGGTTGAAGAATGAGGATTTCCTTATGGATTTTAAGTTCAGGAAACGAGACAACTGTTTCATCTGGCATGAAAATGGCATTGGTCGTATGATTGAGTTGGATCATTGGATAAGAGGTAATTTGCTGACAATATATCCTATATATATGGTGCGCTTTGATATATTGAAGAAATGGTTTGAGCCGTATAGTTTCAAGACGTTGCGGGATCAACGAGATAATCCATCAGTTGGCTTTAGCGGTAATATGCTTGAAAAACAGGACAAATTTATTTTTACGGAGTCATCTATTGATGTGGAATATAGTAAACTCTGGGGCACAATTAAGGAGTGTGCCGAGATGGTGTTTAGTCATTATGCCAACTTGCAGGATATGTATGATGGCAGAATTGTACCTGTATTGGATGGCAGGCAACAATTACCGGATATTGGTGCAGATTGGGCATTTGAATATTTGACATTGACACGTATTATTTCTCCGAAAGATTATGAAATAGTAAAGGATATTATTATAAGGCAAATAGAGTGGATGAATAAAAAACAAGAGCCGAATATAGTAGAGTATTATCCACGACTTGAGGAAATATTAGATTCAATGGAGCAACAATTCCCAATAGATTGATGAAGAATTGGCAGAAAATAATAGGCTTGATTATATTTGTCGCAATATTCATCTATGGAGCATTGACTTGGATTAATGCTTATGTGGATGGGAAGTATATCATAGAGCCATTCAATATTGACATTATAGAGGAACGGTACTATTTGTACGTCGATAGCTTATCTACGCTTATGTGGTTCAATTTCATATTGGCTCTCGTAATGTTTATTGTTCTCTGGCGGAAAGGAGGCCAGCGATGAAACAAATTCTAACTGATTATCTTGAAATCTGTAATAAATTCAGAACAGAGGGACTGAGCAAAGTCGAAAGAAAAAGTCGCCATTCCATGCTTCAAGAATGGGCGAAAAAGGAATATGGAAAGGAAATTGTACCGATAGCTGATATTCAGGACTTTTGGCATAATAATGATAAGATTTGTTGGAATCAACTATTCATACAGAAAGTTATATGTCCGGCGGTATCAGCGGACTTGGCTAATAACGGACATGAGGGCTTGATATTCCTATTTCATTGTTTCAGGGGTCACGAGAGCTCATACAGATATTCCGATAGTCCTCTTGCGATTTTTTGCCAATATTGTAATTACAAGTATGAGCCGCTACAACTGGCAAATCTTCTGCTTGAGTATGATTCAAGCAATATGGATGCCTTGAATTACAAGTATCATGCGTTAAAAGAGTATCATGCTTTTTCTATCCATGAGATACCTTCCGGTATTTTGAACGGAATGAATGGGGCAAGTGTTTCAGACATCCCGGTAATGTTGAAAGATTTGGATGAGTTTGAAATGATTTCTAAAAAGCTCGACAAACTTGATTCGAGTCTGATTGCGGATTGTCGAATATATTATAATGCCTACAAGGATTATCTGCAAAATCTAAACAGATATAAGAATTTTGAGGACTATCTAAATTCTAATTCCATACCATATAAGCCATACACAATACGTTATGACTATAAGTAATTATTATTAGCCAAAAAGCTAGAAACGATGAAAGACAAACGATTTTGGAAATGGCTCACAATATTTGCATTTATGCCTATTGTGATGAGCGTTTTTGCTGCATTGGTTTTAATGAGCATTGACTCAGTATCAGAATTATTCTATTATAGTTACGTGGAGTTGTTTATTGTATGGGAGATAGCATATCTGTTAGGTGGATTACTTACATATAGGGAAAAGAATAATGTCTGGATAAAGAGTGCTTTTATATCTTGGGGTATAGTTGGTGTTTTTATTGTAATTGGTTCATTTATATGGGCAGGAATTAGAATATCCGATGGCTTTAGTGGATTGGCATACTTTGTGATTTCTTGCTTATCATGGTGTTTTAGCTTCTTTTCATTATTGCCATGTATGTATTCGTATAAACGTAAATTCAAATAAATCACATAACCAATGAATCCCAACGATAAACGATTTTGGATAATAATTTTGATAGTCAGTCTCATCACATTGGTATATCGGTTTGTATTTTATCGACATGATGTTAAATTTGAAGAAATCAAAAGCGAAATAAATATTTCTAACCAAGGTGAGTATAGTTTTTATCCTTATGGCTTCACACTTATTCATAATGAAGAGCAGTTAGAGTATTATAAAGATTGTCTTAATCCTTGGATTGAAAAGGCTCTTAGGAATTGTGATTTTGAAAAGTTTTCTTATCTGATTACTTTTGGCAATCCGGTTAATAGACTTTCCTACAGTTGGTATGATACATTCAGATATGACTATTCTCCAAGTTATGCTAAACTGTGGAACGATAACCATCAATTATTAATAGTGGATTACAGAGACTTTACATATAGGGGATTCTCAATAGAAAATAATGCTTTTCGAGGGAATGATAGTATCTACCTATATCGTCTTCCTCATTTACCTTTTCTGAGAGGATTACAAGGTCTGTAAACAAAACTCCCCATGCTCGCGCACAGGGAGTTCCAGTTTTTGATATTGAGAATTGGTAAGGGTCAATCTTCGGTCGGATTGAAGTAGAGGAAGGTCTTGTCTGCTCCGTATTTGTGTTCCCAATGGCGGATAAGGTTCTTGATGCTATCCTGTTCTTGTGGTGTGCCTGTCAGGAAATCACGCTCGGTATTGGAGATAATTCCTTTTTCCTCATCGGTACGGTAGTAGGTTCTATGTCTGCGGTAGAGCCATTCAATCTCAGTCAACCGTGTATTCTGGTCGAGCAGATGGAAGAACCCATAACCGAACCCACAAGCACTGAGAAAGACAATGGTGAAAGTGACATAAATCCACCGGGGTATTGATGCCCATATCGCTCCGTTGACAAGATTGCGGATGCGGTAATTGAGCCTTTCGGCAGCGTCCTCCAATCGGGAGTATCGTTTTGAGAATGCTTTGTCTGCGCATTTCTGAGCAATCTCCTCAACCAATGACTCGTCAAGCTCAGGATTGCCAATCTTATCGAGGAGTGGCTGCAAACCGTTGGAAACAGCCTTGACCGTGACCTGCGTCTGGTTCGCTATCGCTATCTCAAGCAATTTTACGAGCGATTCCTTTGTGGCGATGTTGTCTGGCACAACAACGGTGATTTCCGGCATGACCGCCGATTGAGCCGGAGGCGTGGCCTGTGAGCGTGTCTCAAGAGTTTCGATGCGCTCGGTGTTGTTGCTGACCCTCCGTTGCAGTCCGTCAAGCTGCTCTCCTTGTTTTTTGACGGTATCGAACATATTTGCCATAGCTTCTAAATTCTGATTCCTTTTTTCTTTTTACGTTTTCTCATCTCGCGCATGAAGGCTTCTTCCTCCGGGTCAAAGCCGGGCCCGACCTTGAACAGATCCAAACCGTTTCCGACAACAGCTTCCGCCACAGCCTCGACAACATTCGGTTGCTTCGGCGGCTCGGGCTGACTGTATTTAACCTTCGGTTGAGTGGCCGGAGTGGATGCGTGCCCCTGCCTGCGGTTCAACTCGAACAGATTGTTGAGGCGGCGATAGGTAAATGCCCGACCGATTTTGCTGCCGTTGACCGTAATGTCGCCATCGGAAAATTTCACCCCGATATGCTTCCCGGTGTCCCGGTCGTCGTGAAACTTTACCGTTATTCCGGCACATTCCAGACGGCGCGAGAACTCATCCCATGACTTGCAGCCGTAGATTGCGGCGCGGATCTTGCGTTCAAATTCGGGGATTTTATCCTCATATATCTGCTTCAGTGGCGAGTAAGTGAGGTTATATTTATCCTTTATCGATTTTACAACCTTGTCGCTCCGCTTGAAATTATTGCGTTCATCGACGGTTCTGCCCTGCATATTCACGCGGTTATAGACGATGTGAAAATGCGGATGTTCGGTTTCAAGATGTCGCACGACCAGATACTGCGTGTCCTTTATGCCCATACCCTCCATGTATTCTTTGGCGAGTTGAGCCATGAATTCATCGGTAAGACGGGGAGCATCAGCCTTGTCAAAGCTTATGGCGATGTGTCCGGCAGGGGCTTCCTTTTCCGGCATAAAACCGTGTGCCGCCTCGAAAGACTGCACCATACGGCGATAGTCAAGAGTGAGGATATTGTCGCTGTCGATGACGCGCCAAGTGTCGGGAGTGTATTGCTCAGGGTCGTGGAACTGGCGCGTCACATACCCCACGACATCGTGAAACGAGCCGCTTTTAAGTATTCTTGCAAACATAATCAGCCTCCTTGTTTGGTCTTAATTTGCCGAGAATTTCAAACATATTATCGACAATTTTCAGCAGTTTCTGAGCTGCACTGCACAGTTTCAGTCTGTTCAGCCAAGCCAATGCCTGATTGAAATCAGAGCTTAGACGGAGTATCCCCTGCGCCACGCTCATCTCAATTTCCGACAAACGGCTTACGATTGTCAGGCGAAACGCCCCGTGTCTGACGAACTCCGCGAGTTTCACTCCGGCGGCTTTGGCACGCTTGCAGAGGTCGGAGTATTCGGCATCGGTCAGTTTGATTGTCACTACATGGGTACGCTTCTCATCGGTCGGTTTCGAGGGCCGACCACTCTTTCGTTTATGGGTCACATTCATAATTAAAATCATTTGGATGGTTATAATGGGGAAAGCAAAGAGCGGCTTGTTTCCGCGCAGTTTCGGGAGGTTGTTTTCGGAGAAAAAGAAATCCCGAAACATATCCTTGCTTTCCCAATCCACTACGTTACTTGTGAATCTGCCCCACGGCTTCGCCGGGTGCAGTGGTGCACCGGATTTTCAGAGTTTGCGCCATACTTCAACCTTCGGTTTTATCTCCTCCAGATAATGGGTGAGGATGGCATTGATGTAGCCGGTAGTGTTGGAATCCATGTCACCGATACGACGCACGATAAACTCCAACTCTTTCCATGTGGTATCCTCGATGACCACCGTGTGACGCTTTGAGATGTTGGCAGGAATGAGGTATTCACTCTTGTAAACCTCCAATTCCTCTTTCGCCTGTTTACGGCTCATTCTCGTTGCTTTCGGTTCTTCCGGTTCTATGGATTCTTCGGAATACTTGGTTTCACCGACACTAATGGCAGACTCGGGCGCATTGGCTTGGTCGGGAGTATTGGTTGCATCCGCGTTGCTGATTTCATCGGCTTGTTCGGGCTTGCTCGTTTCACTGAGTTGCATCGTCGAATCCGTGTCATTGGTGGTTTCGATTTCGTCAGCGAACAGCAGCGGCGATTGAATTTGGGCTACCGATTGCGCTTCAGATACTGCGTCTGCTGATTTATCAGCGTCAGACGTGGTGATAGACTTCACCGATTTCTTCTTGTTGATTGAAGAAGCCGGTTTTGTAGATTTCTCGGTGGTGCTGTTCAACTGAGTTGACTCTGACACCGGGCTTGATTCTGAATTTGCTTTCATCTCAAAATTGTGGTTTAGTGGGTTTGTGACTGCGCCGGATTTCTCCGACAATTTGTTTTCTGCCGATGGCAGAGTGATTGAGTCAATTGAATTGCTTGTGGCAACTCGGTTCTCCGCCAGACTCGTTTGCGGTGGCATATCGCTTTCAATGGATAGTGCCGATTGGATGGGTTGATTTTTTCTCATTGGTGTGCTCATGAGATTTGTTCCCGCAGACCGGGAATGTTGTTGAATTTGATAATTCGATGAAAAGAAGATCCAAATATCTATATCTCAGTGTTCTATACATTCATCATTGTTTCATCATCATTTTGGCACAGAGAAGAAGGGCTTGGGAAAAGAAAAACTGTCATCCGTTATGGTTTCTTCTCCACAGGTTTAATCTGTGTTGAGGCAATGATGAAGTGGCGATGAAAAGAAAAAGATCTGATTCTTATCTTGTTATCTATACTTTCATCAATTCATCAAAAAATATATAGACCACTGAGAAAAAAATCATAAATGCTCCAACATTTGACGGGTAACTGTGTAGAACCGTCCGACTTTCTTGGTCTCCACGTATGCCGGTTCGTTGAGGAACACGCCCATCTGATAAGTGGTGTAGCATAGGGAGTTTGGTGCCGGACGAAGTTTCCAGCAGTCCTGCACTACTTTTCTCAGTGCCGTGCGGTCGGCCTTGACTCTCTGATAGTCGAAAAGGTTGAGAATGTCGTTGAGGCAGAAATCTACGGCTTCAATCTTCCGGCTCTCCATGATGTCCATGAGCAATTCTGAGAGTTCTATCTCCACACGGTTACGGTTGGCGCGTATTATCTTCTGCAACGCTGCCGTATCGGTCAGCCGTGAGTCGAACCACATACGGCTTTCTTCGGTGGTGGATAGTTGGCGCTCCGACAGATGATGGAGAAACGCAGGTATTTCTGTCTTGACCTTGTCGAGAAATGCCGTGTCATCGGATTTAAGACGCTCAATCTTTCGAACCCAGTAGCGTGTTTCTCCAGGGTCTATCACAACAGGGAGATATTCGTTGTTGGAGCATAGCACGAACTTGGCAAAGAAACTCACTTCCTCTCGATCTTGTCCTTTCGCCTCCATCTTGTAGCGGTAGGTTGTAGATAGATTCTTCAACCGCTCGGAGTCTTCTCTCTTGTTTAGCAGCACCTCGTCAACCACTATCAGCAGTTTGCCGTTCCAATCGGAATTGAACTGGCTGCGGAAGCTCTCATTGGTGTTGAAAGTGACATTGTCCTCAAACAACGCTTTGAGAAAATTGAGGAATGTTGATTTCCCCGTATTTCTTTCCTCCGAAACAAGGAGCAGTATCGGAAGTTTCTGCAATGGCTTCGTATAGAGCAGTTGCAAATAGTCGAGTCCAAGTTCATACTGGCTACCGAAAATATGGCGTACAAGAGCTTCTATTGTCGGCCATTCTCCCGGCGTGGGGATATGGCTGATTGGTGCGTAGCGGTTGAGAAACGTGCCGACAACTGTCTTGTATCCTATGTGTGAGGGTACGCAGCAGAAGCCGTCATATTTCGGTATGTTGGCGAGGAAGTCCTTGCCGTAGTCTTGACGGATAGTCTCGACGCTCCACGGCAACCGTCTTTCAGACAGTTCTCCTGCCGCGTTGGGTTGGCGCACAATCTTGTAGTAGGTCGTGCCAATCCGCTCAAAACGGTCTTCAATGATTTCGTTGTTCTCCATAGTGTTTTCGGATTAAGGTCTTGCTCCACGTTCCACGATCACGCGGGTGACATCGCTCTGACGATAGAATGACTTTTTGCCGACCTTGACCGGCACGAGGATTTTGTTGCGCCCCCAATTCCAGAGGGTGGTGTGGCATACTCCGAATTTCTCCATCACCTCCTTCTTCGACAGGAGGGCTTCCTGCGCCGCGCACACCATAGGGGTGAGGAGTTCCGCTTTAGCGGCCGCGATGCTCTCCTTGACCAAGAATAGCAGGTCTTCGGGAGTGACACTGATGGTTATCCCGGTGATGCCGCTGTTGGCTAACTCTAAAAGATTTTGCATAGGCAATACTGATGCCGCCGGATTGTTAAGACCAAACGGTTTCGGCTGGCTTTATAAACCGTTCAGCCACCGTTCCATTCTGAAACGGCGATGCAAATATAATGGACTAGTGTCCGATTTGCAATATCTAAAACGCTTTATATCAGCCAAATAAATTCGTTTTATTTCGTTCTTTTAATTAAACGAATTAAACGAAATGAAAACACCCGGATCAATATGGATACAAACAGAAAAAGCCACCCGACCGCGAAGGTCAGATGGCTTCAATTTCATAAAATTTCAGTGTCGTTCTATCAGGCTGCCACCTCGAAATGTCTGCATACCATTTCAAACGTAGCCTTATACTCCCCGAAGTCGATAATGCGTTGTCCACCTTTCATCGGGGTGGTGAGTATTTTATGTGCGTTCTGCACACCGCGCACTCCTACAAATTTTTGTTCGGGGAAATTCTCATTGAGAGCGTTGTGAAATGTTGTGATGTCGCATTTGCAGATATGCGAACCGTCACAAAGAAAAATATAAAGCATCGCCAAGTGATTGCAGCTTGAGTGCTTTTCGACAAATTTCGATATTTTCTCGATTAACCGCTCCGTGTCATCGGGTATAAGTGCAACAAGAGAAGCGCGGTTCTTTTTGCGTCCTCTTTTCGCTGTCGGCTGCGGAGTTTCCTCATTCTGCTCGGCTGCAACATCATCTGTCGTAGAATTATCCACGGCTTCCTCTTCAAATTCCGGCATTGTGGAATCGGTCACAGGCAATATCAGCCCCATTGATTTCTGTACTTGACGAAATTTCTCCCAATCCTCTTTGGTGCGGTGTTCAAGGGCTACGCTTTGCTTGATTGTCGCACGGATTATAAGACGCGCCATGCAGCGGTCGAAAAATCCGGAGCCTTTCTCCTGTATCAGTTCCTCGTTGTATGCCACAATCATTTCCCAACTCTGACCGAAGTAGAGCCAAGCGAGCATCGCCGGAACAATGGTAGTCTTGTCCTGCGATTGGAAATCATCGAGTATTGATGTGCCTATGTCGGCATCGGCCAGCACTTTTTCAAACGCTGACAGATCATCGTCCGGATTGTCGGCAATATGCGTCATCAACATTCTCGCAAACATCGGTGCCACGGTCTGTGCATATTGGAAGATGCACTGCACTCCCTGACGGTCGCGGCGGCTTACCTCATTGACAAAGGCGCAGTAGTCCTCGCGGTGGCTGTCGAGCCACTTCCTGATAAGTGCCTTAAATTTATCGTGCGTTATAGTTAGGGGCTGAATCTTCATAAATAAAAAAGTAGAATCGTGCAGGTCTCCTTTGACCCACAACATTCAAAACCCTAAACCGCATGGGAAAGTTCAGTCCCGATTTGAATTAAAAAAATGTTAATACATTCACCAGCCGTTCATATGTTTCAATCCACGACCATTCAGAACAATTCAACGACCCTCCCAATAGTGACTTTTGTAGTGACTTTGCGAAATAGTGACTGAATGAAAAATCGCCAAGTATCTGTGATTTAGATACTTGGCGATTTTAGAGGTGGTGCCACCAGGAATCGAACCTTTTGTTTCGGTTTATTCTAATTCCTTGAATGACTGCACATTCTCGCTTTATCTTTTATGAAAGCCATTGAATTAGCCTTACACCAAATTCATTGCTTTTCTTTATCAATTCAACATCCATTATCTCTTTGACGTTGCAAAGATAGTGAAAAAGTTCAATTCCTGCAAATAAATGCACCTTTTTTTATTATTCTATACCACGGCTCTTTCATTCAAAAATGCTTTGAATTTTCAATGTCTGTGAACGGTAGGCGGTTAAAGGCAAGTCTCAACTTCATCCAACAAGGCATTTTTATACATTCCAAAGGCTGGACTTGGGTAAATTGTAATTTATTCAAGTTGTTGCCAAACAATGCCAAAGTTAAATGAAGCCGTGTATTCTATAAAGAAAAAATATTGTTCATAACAGTATAGCCATTAAATCTGATTTTTATGGTTTTTACCAAAACTTTGGATTTGTTACTAATGGAGCATTCAAATTCGCCTTTAGTGATAATTTGATGTTTTTTTGATTTTAAATGAGTTGCTTTTGAAATTTGTTAGAGTTGTTTTCATTCAAAAAAAATAATTCAACCAATATTTTATTATACAATTAATTGTGATTTGATTATATTATTTATATTTGCAAAACCGACTGGTTGGTTTAATTATTTGGTTTAATCATGAAAAATACAAAGGAAAAATACAGTAATCTGTTGGATAAATATTCTTCCAGCGTGAAGCATATATTGATTCCATTGCCGAACTTTAAACGTTATCATCAAACTGAATCTGAAACAATGACAGATGATTTTGGATTTATTGGTCGACAAGCAATCATCAGCAAACTGAAAAGTTGGCTGGCAAATAAGGATACGGTAACTGGTGCATATCTGATTACGGGGTTTCGAGGAATGGGAAAATCCAGTTTTGTTGGTAAGGTTCTCAATGAGTTGACACAACATCATCGATATATAAAAGAACGTTATTTCCATTTTGTCAAAGGAGGCTTATTGCTAGTAACATATCTGTGTTGTATTCTTTATGTTTGCGGCATTGCTTTTAATGAAGATTTTGGCAGGTATCTTGCATTAGGAATAATATTAGGATCTATTGTGTTGGGTGGTGTTATACTTTATTATTTGCATATAAAGAGGCAGAGAGAATATCTAAAATCGAACAATCAAAAAAGGAAAGTCAATAATGGGGAAGTTCATACAGAATATATACCTGTACGTATAAATATTGGTAATGAACTGCTTAGCAAAAATGATGAAATTATGAAGCTTATCATTAAAAGTGTGTATGATACTTTTAATGATTATACTAAGCGTCCTGCAAAACATTTGTTGTATTCATACTCTGCATTATGTCTTCAATTGCTTTTTATTTGGGGAATTATGACGCATTTAGCTCTAATAGAAATAAGTCCGTTAGATTATAAAAGTATAAATGGTACGTTAAGAGGCATTAATGATGTATTTTTATTCTTGATAGATAGATATTCGTTGCTATTTGCTGCATTGGGGTGTTTTTGCTTGTATCTTATATCAATCTATTTGATAGAGAAATTGAGTTTGTTAATTGATCATTTTCACCTGTTAGGATTGACTACGCTAGGTGGAATCAAAAAGCAAATGTATGATTTATATTTAAGAAGTATTGCCACTATAGATGAGGACTATTCGACCATCTTACAATACATACCCGCTATTTTTAAAAAGAAAAAGTATGAAAAGGTAACTGTTAGAGAAATGGAACAAGCATTGATTGCTGTTTTTGAGAAATTGCAAGAGATGTATTGCAGCATATTTCATATGGATATTCGTTTTATTATAGTTTTGGATGAAATGGATAAAGTGGAAACTTCCAACAATGATGATATGCTGAATAGAGACAATGATGACAATCAAGTGCCTTTTTATGAATCTTCCATAACCGGATTTCCTGGAACAATGAATGCCCGTAAACGTCGTCAAGAGTTGATGAGGACTTTGGCCAATATGAAATATTTCTTATCTACAGTAAAGGCTAAGTTTATTTTCATCGCTGGTAGAGAACTTTATGATGCTTATTTAGCAGATGTGTCAGACCGTGAATTTGCTATCAGTAGTGTTTTTGATGGTGTTGTCAATGTCAATAGCTTTTTTAAAGCAGGGGACTACTCCAAAGATATTACTGGTATGACAGAAGAGTATATTTGCAATAGGCTGATGCCAGATAAAGAGGAAGGGAAACGTAATCTGGCTTCTTACTTTAAATATTTAAACAAGGCTAATCCAGATAAAAAAGACCGTCATGTAAGAAATGTTATTTTTTTGTATCAGTATATATTGTATTTGGCTCATTTAAGTAATGGATCCCCTAAAAAAATAGCCGTTTATTTTGAGAAAGATATTAGGACACGTGATTATCTGACAGTCATAAAGGGATATACTTTGGAAGAAGATGATTGTATGCACTATCTGTCATTTGGCGTGAAGGATATTCAAAAAATAAGATTTATGCACTATATTTCTTATCCAATCATGCAGGCGATGGTTAGTAAATCAAAAATTTACGAAGATAAACTTTTGGTATCAACATCTTTTATGATTAATCATCTTTACAAATATCACAATACAGGATTCTCTTGGCGTAATTTGGAGCATATTCCAGAGTTGTTAGACATGAATAAAACTCCTGAATTGCGTGATTTTTTAGGAACTATTATTGCATTTCTTCGTCAGACCCATTTGTCACCCATACAATCAGGGTTGTATTTATTTAAATTTCCAATGAAAATCTCTGAAGAAATTTCGTTCTTGTCCAAACGGATTGAGGGCATATCGGCCTTATTTCATTTTTCGAAAGACGAATCATTGCCTGTAAAGAAGCATTATATGCGTTTATTGCAGTATTATACAGAGAAATGTAACCAAATTACCGGAGAGGAATTGCATACTTTGGCCAGTATCCATCATATTCTTGCAGATATTTACCAGGCTGATGAAGATTATTCACAGGCTATTTATGAGCATTTAACAGGATTGCAATTACTGTCAAAACAATTGGCTGGAGCAGATTATGATAAGGATGCGCATTGGATATCATATATGCTTTTCTTGATTCGTAATATGTTAAAATTAGGTGTTGCCTATGAAAAAAGAAAGACTTTTGATTCTGCTTATGTCGCTTATAGCGAACTGGAAAAGAAACTGATAGACTATCGTGATTTCAATGAGAAGGATTTAAAACTGGAATATAATTTTGAGTGGGATAATTCTACTATTGGGAAAAATGCCGTACTTTACCAAGATGTATGTATTGATGGCAACAAGACAAAAGAAGAATTGTTCTTGGTCAAGGAATGGAAGGATAGTCCAGATTATCAATATGCGTTTCAAGCAAATCGTATCGGTTCTGAATTTTCTAGAATTTTGTCACCTGTGAAGTATGCCATCTTGATGCGGCAATCCTTTTTTTATGATTTACGATTAGCTTACCTGCCGACATTGGCAAAGCTATTTGTTTTGGAAAAAATGGATACGGAAGGGATTACACAAAATAACATTGATTTGGCAGAGGCAGAATTTTTTTATCTGCATGTATTTGTGGATGATTCGGACAAACCTATGGTATATGCTGATTTTTTTCAAAAACTTGGTGACATTATGTATTATAAGAATGGTCTGATAGAAGAACGTTATAATAATATATTTCAGGCTGTGTCTCTTAATGGATTTGATTTAAAGGGACTTATCGATAAGATTTGCAAATTGCTTCAATCTGAAGGCATTAATACCTATTATTGCAATCGAAAGAAAATAGAACAATTATTTATGCAGTCTCATAATGAAATAAATTTGGATTCATGTCAAAATGTAGGACTGATTGCTGCTAAGATTTGTGAGTTGATAGGCGGAAATTGTTTGCAGCATAAAATAGCACAATTATTGCATGATTTGCGTTTTGACAACTATTCTAATGAAAGATTGAAAGGTTGCATACTCAATCGCAGAATAGCATGTCAAAATGGGAAAAAGATACCTTGTTATGCTTGTAAATATTATAATATGAGTTTGGATTCTATTTTAGATCAGATTCTTCATTATCATATTGACCGAAAAAAATCGAAGTCGATTAATATTATGGTGTGGCTGCTAAATAATCACAATCAAATCAGAGGATATAAAGAAGTGTATTTATTATTGATGGGGAATACAGTTAAAGGGCTTGCCAATGTGATGCTTAGTTGTTCAAATCAAATCGATAACATTAGAGATGCTTTCTTAGAAAAACTAATAAATGCTTTCAAGGTATTTTATGGTAATGGAGATATAAATAGATTGAGGACATTCAATGAAAATGATACAGAATTGAATGCCTTAGAAAAATCATTATTACTTTATATGGAAGCTGCTATGTTTTTTGATATAGCTGGTAATAAAAATAGTGCAGCCCAAATGTTTCGACAGATTCTGGAGGTACTAAATTTTTATTTGAGAATATGTCGTTCAGAAGGGATCATTGAAAAAGAATGTAATACGATAAAAAATCATCTTGATAGTATAGAAGAAATTGTCGGATATGTCATTATGTTATTATATGGACATTGTGATGGCGTTAATATATTAGAGATTGATAAATTTAAAAAACTATGTGGTAAAGACATAGATGAAGGTATCTTGCTTAATCAAATACCGTTCTCTCCTGATATTGAGGAACTGATTTATCGGTATTATTCACTTAAAATTAGATGTAGGGTTGATGAATGTATCAAAAGCATCTATGGAAGTAATATGATGGGAGGTTATAAACATATTAGTACTTTAAGTCAGGATATTCAAAATTTGAGATTCAAATTTTTGTTGAATGAATGTATTTTTGAAAAAATAACTGGTTTAAGAAGGAAATCTGAGAACGTATTGGAGGCTGAGTTTCTAGAGAAAACCTATATTTATTTTGAGGGAAAAAGGGATGTGTTCTCTATTCTAGATGAATATGGTATAGATATTGAGGATAAATCATTTTTGGGTAAAATAGATATCTTAAACTATTTTATAGTTGATAGTTTAGCTTGCTTATCCAAAATCTCGAATACACTACAGCCTTTGAATAGCCCGACACTTTTTATTTCCTACTTTTTAGGAGATATTAATTTATATACGGAATTTTGGAAAAGATTATACGACAGTTTGTATTTGTTATATAAAGATGCGGACTGTTATGCTATGACAGGTAGAATAAGTACAAGGAAGAATATTCAAAACGCCAAAGAGGTGTATAACAATATTATTCGTCGAAATGACAATTATGATAATTTGTGTCGCTATATTGCCAATCATAATGGAGAAATCAGATTAGCTCAAAGATTGAAGAAATATATGCAAAAGAAAATTGATAATGTCAGTATGGAACGCTTGTCTTGGAACTATAATGCAGAATTGGCAATTCAGAACTATAGCAAAGCTATTGAGATGCATACAGAAGGACGTACTTATAAAGATATGGTAGCTACCTTGTATTTTTTGGATGATGATTTGAATAATGATACCCTGCAACAACAGATGGCCATTGAGAGGTATTTGATTAATTCAAATAATATTCAAAATCGTATGGCACAGATGCAAGAAAGATTAAGTAAATCTAGGATTTATAATGTGAGAAAATATACAGATGAGTGAAAAGCCTTATTATAAGCAGGGATGGAAGGGCAATCAGTCAAGGGATGTCTTTTAACCGTTGAAACACTTAATTTTGCATTGTGCTTATATTTTGGGAATATAATAATAAATAAAAATACTAAAAAATGTTGTTATGAAAAAAAAGACCCAACTAGAACTGTAAATGTAACAGGGGAATTAAATGTAACAGGGAAATTAAATGTAACAGAAGTAGGTGGAGAAGAAAAAAACTCTAGCGCAAGTGATTATTTATTAATTGAAATTAAAAAATTGCTTGGTAAGATGAAACCTGACATAAAAAAATGGTATCATGACCTTTGGCTATTTTTATGCTTACTAATATATCTTTTTGCAATTGGTTATTATATTATTAATGAAATAACAAAACATATATACTGTACAGTGAATAAAGTGGAAGCTCAAGGGCAAGTTATAGCTACAATAAACAATAATACCGAATTGTGTTTCTTGATGTTGTTTTTACTTGCAATTATTGCTATAGTATGTCCATTACTTTTTCTTATTTATAGTAACAATAAAAGCAAGGGGCAGGAGGATTATGCAATTGCAAATAACGAATCTTATTATAAAATGGTGCATCATATTATAAATGTCGTTTCTGACATGGAAATAAGAGCTCAACAAAAGGAATTGCAGAATCCACAACCGTGTATAACAGAAGAAAGCCTTAAAGCAATATTAGACAAATGCTTAGAAGAGCAAAGACGTAAGTTCGAGGACTCCTCGCATAAATTATCTGAAAAAATAACAAATCTATCTGGTAATATGGGACAACTATCTCAACACGTAAAAGATTTAGACAGGAAATTGCCATTGGATGCAACTTTGATAAAAATAGAGCAAGTGGTTGAATTAGTTAAAGCTTTATCAGACAACGGAACGGCAAAAAGCAAGAATACTTTTCAGGCGGATAAAATTATTGTCGAAGATTCGCTGTAAATAAACTTTGTAATAAGCAGTCCCTTAAAAAAGGATACTTATGGTCCTTTTGAAGGTAATCTTCCAATAAATCGTAAGCATTCAACTAACTATTGGTGTTAAAGGTTAATGTACAACAATAGTGGCTGTAATAGTTGCAGTCGCTATTGTTTTGTTAAAGCTATATGTTGCAGCCGGCATTAGTTGGCGGATTCTGTGTTTTACCAATATACTTTTTGGAAGTTGTATTTTCCATTTGTGTGGAAGTAGATGCAAGAGTTTCTCGTGGTTTGCCTTTAATATGATAGGGCATTCGGCCGATGATGTCATTCTGATGATGAAATGTATGATATTTTCAGCCAGGTTATTATCCCAAACAGGTGTCCATCCTTCAGGCATTAATAGTCTGATATATGTTGTAATAATATTCATATACTTTAGCTTTTGTAATCAAAGCATATTACCTTATTGACTGAGACTTTGATTCGTTGTATCTTTTAAAGTAAAATCTCTATCAAAAAACAGATAATTCAGCTTTTGATTTTTTGTGACTTGTTCTATTTCATCTTTAACGATGTGCTGAATTTGTTTATCATTGTTTGATGGTTCTTCAGACAATAGATATTTAGCCTTTATGTGAATATGAATAAGCAGAAAGCGTTTTTGTCTTCCAAGCATCCGCGTAAAAAAATGGATTTGGAGGGATAAGCAACAGGAGGGCTGCGTACTGTGTGATAAAGTTGTGCGGTTGGTCATTTTCAGAGGTAATGTAGCTTGTCGGTTCTATTGCCACATGTTATCTGACGACTTTTGATGACATCTGACGACTTTGTTTTTCTCATTCCAGGTATTAATCTGTTCTTTGTCTTGTGTGGTAACAGTGAGTCGGTTCATGAAAAATGTCATGCTATGAACATACAGGAAGCAAAGAAAATCAGGCTTGTTGATTTTTTAGGAGGACTGGGGCATCGCCCGGTCATACAGCGTGGGAACAGTGTGTGGTACAAGTCTCCTTTCCGGATGGAAAAGGAGGCATCCTTCAAAGTTGACTTTCGGAAAGAATTGTGGTATGACTTCGGTCTGGGGAAGGGCGGGGATATTATCACCCTGGCTAAGGAAATTTACCGGACAGATGATATAAGCCATGTGCTGCGGTGTATTGAAGATAAAAGGGCGGTTTTGAAACCGGTTACAATTTCCTGCCCTGTGGAAGAGGCGGCACCCGCCTTCCAGGAGTTGAAAATCAGGCCGCTTGCCAACCGTATATTGCTTGCTTATCTGAAAGAACGGTGCATTGATGTGGAAACGGCGGGGAAAATATGCAGGGAGGCTTCCTTCAAGCGGAACGGAAAAAATTATTTTGCCATTGCCTTTCCCAATATTTCCGGTGGGTATGAGGTGCGGAACAGGCTTTTTAAGGCTTGTATCTCCCCCAAGGATATTACTTGTATCACGAATGGACAGGAAACGGGCAGGTGTTATGTGTTCGAGGGATTTATGGACTATCTGTCTTTTGAGCCGGCCTTTCCTCTTTGGCCGAAGGGGGATTGCCTGGTGCTGAACTCCGTCAGCAACTTGCCGAAGGCTTTTCCCTTTCTTTCACGATATGATGACATTTACAGCTGTCTGGATAATGATACTGCCGGAAATAATACGATGATGGCGATGAAAGAAAAATATGGCGGCCACGTACATGACCTTTCACAGGAATATGCCGGTTATAAGGATTTGAATGAATATCTGTGCCGTAAGCGATGAAACGTATGATTGTTGGAAGGATTATGTGAAAGGGGAATTGAATGTCATTTTGAATAATAAAACTACAGAATCATTTTCATTCTTGATTATTTTCGTTATTTTTGTACCGATTATTAATTAAATATATGTTTATATGAACGAATTGTTGACTCAAATACAGGATGTATATGCCGCATTTTCTACAGATGCTGCGCTTCAGATTGAAAAGAATAACAAGGCCGCAGGTACTCGTGCCCGCAAAGCTTCGTTGGAATTGGAAAAATTGATGAAGGAGTTCCGCAAGCTCTCTCTGGAAGAGTCCAAAAAATAATTTCTTCTTTTCCGATTATCTTTACTTGCAGTTGCGGGATGTCGGTTTGTGACAAGTCGCTTGCCACCACTCTTTTGATATTTTTTTGACAGTACAACCAAAACGGATATATCCAATAGGCTTGGATTTACCAGTTGCAGTCCGTAATGGTTGTATTGTCCTGCAAATATGGGTTAAGGATGTTCCCTGTCTTGTTCGTTTCCCGCCCACAATGTCCGGTAGTCTTGGCAAATCCTTTCGTAATCTGCCGGCTTCAAGTGCGGGAAATTAGTGGCATACATATATTGAAGGTCTTCCGGCGTCAGTGTCGGATCTTGTCTTAGGATGTCATAGATTTCATCCTCGCATTCATAGCGGTCATTGAATATGCCCGTATGCGGATAGGCAGCGGTACAATCCTCAATGATATGCTCTACAAACAACAGGCCTTTCATCAGGTCTTTCTTGACCGTTATCTCCTGGTCTGAATGAGCGTTGTAATAACCGCAACTCAGATTGATACAGCTGACATCCAGCCCATTCTCTTTCAGGACCATTACGTCGGTCAACAATCCGTTGTTCTCCTTATAGCCCCATTCTTCAGGCTTTACCGCTTCTATGAACTCATCCGAACAAAGTTCCGAGAAACCGATGCTTGTAATCAGGTCGGAATTGCCTTTCCGGTCGGGCTGGATGACAAACCGTACGTCGTTGAAAAAGGGCATGTATGCGTTGGAACTGCCCGCGCATCCGGTTTCCTCCTCTTTAAAGAAGGCTATTTTAATGGTATCGTATTTTTTCAGGCATTCCAGACAGATGAATATTCCGTTCTTGTCATCCGCCCCCGGATTCTCAAACCGCCTTTTGCCCGGGGAATAGCCGAAAATGATGTCCTTTGTCTCTATCGCCTTGAAATCCTTGGAGTGGTGGCAGTGTGCCACCTGGTCGATATGGCTGACCAGGCAGGGATAGTTTTCCCCCGTCCCTTTTATCACATAAAGATTTCCGTATCGGTCCTGTGAGACGGATATGTCACCGGGGAGTGTTCCGATATAGGAACGGAGGAAACGTATCATATCCTGTTCCTTTCCGCTCGGGCTGTGAATGCTATACAGCTTCTTTAGCAATTGTGTATTCATGTTCTTTTTCATTAAGTTTGTAACCGTAGGGAAGACCGGTGCCGGGATTGAGCGTATCAAACGCCTCTTTGTCAAATATCCATGCCTTTCCATCCTTTACCAATTTGTCCAATGTCCCGGCGGTGATGCTTGTATCCTTATACTTGTTTTCCGCATCCGTCCATACCTGAATCCGGGTGATGTCGTCCTCCTTTTCAAACCACTCATCGTCGTATTCGGAATAATACCAGTTCTTCCGCTTGAATTCCTTCTCCGCTTTTTCCAGGCACTTGCCACAACAGTACTTCTCGCCGGTCAGGTGCGATTGCAGGGCATCCCTGTGCAATATCCATTCCTGGCATTCATCACAAGTTGTACAGTCATCATCATGGTGGTATGCGTATGTTGATTCTATCCATACAAAATCGTTCAGGTTGTCCGTATCTACATGGATTTGCGCACCGTTCCTGTAGCACAGCCGGGTTTCTTCACAATAATATCCATGATAGTCATCCCATTCATCCCCGTCCTCATCCCCATTGAGGTTGATGTCTGTGGTGTCAAGGTCGTGAGAATATTCTTCCGGTTCATAATTATAGGCTTTTTTCTTACTATGATTATACCATTTGAAGGAATCCTGGTAAGAGAGCGTGTCGTGTATATCCAATTGGCAATCGATTTCAAACTTCTTATTTTTAAGGGAGTTTCCGGAAATGTCCACAAAAGCATCCGCATCACGGCATGATGCGCCGATAACCTTATATCCGTCTATATATTCTCCATGAATCAGCTTGTCAATCAGCAGCCTTTTCAGCGTGTCGTCCTTATTGGAGGCGTATTGCCTTTCCAACAACCTCCATTTTTTACCGTGCTGGTCTGTCACGTCCGTAAACAGGATTGCCCTTGCTACGATATAATCATGTTCGTCTGTGATATAGGCGGCCTTGGCATTCACAGAATAGGCATAAAACTCATCCCTGTTCCTGCCCGTCATACAGGAACCGAAATCACCCTTGCATTTCCAATAGTCATATATCTTGTCAAACCGGTTGTCCACATGCAGTTTCGGACCGGAATCATGCCTGTAGGCATGGGTGTACCATTGCCGGGTGAAGACATCTCCGGAAAGCCAGTTCAGGATTCCCGGGGAAAGCAGCTTTCCAATCTCCGTTTCAAGGATAAGCGTCCTCATGAATTTTCCGGATTTCATTTTGAAGGTCCGGTTCCGTTCAACATTGATATAACAGACTGAAGACCTGTCCATATCTTCGCAAATCCCTTTGGATTCATTTGTCCTGTACAATCCGGAGTGATAGGTTTCCCCTATCAGTTCCACCTTGTTTGTAAGCTTTCCGTCGTTCCTTCCGGACTCCTTGACAGCCTCGGTAACTTTTTTCTGCAAGTCTGCCATATCGGATATGTGCAACAGGCTGTAATCGTTGTGTTTCAAACAATGCCGGAGCAACAGGGGATTCTTTAAATGTCCGAGCAATATTTTGTTCTTTCTGGATATCACTCCGTTTTCCCTTGTTGTAAGTCCGAACCGTTTTTTGAAATCTTCGTAGTTTTTAATTTGGTAGTATAACATATTTTCCAGTTTTGATATTGTCCATGAATAAAAAAGAGATATCCCTCCCGGGACATCTCTTTGGGGTGTTTCAAACCGCATATTCCCTCACGTTGGAGTAAGGGTCTGTATTTCCTGTTCAGGCAGGCATATACATCCGGACCGTTTTTTCATCCAGCCTAAGCAGTTCCTTTTCGGACAGGAAACAGTCTGTTTCTTCCATCAACTCAAATCCTTCCGGTGAGTTCGGGTGGTTCCGTATGGCATACTCCAGTTCGTCAGAGGCAATTTTCATTCCGTCAATTTCGATGAACGGGTACTTTATTCCGAAAAAGTGGAGATATTCAATCCGGTTGTTGTCCGCCACTTCCGTTTTGTAATTTTTCATTTCTTTCGTTTGAACCATAATCTTTCTTTTTTGATTAAACATGACCGGCTTGGCAAAAGCCGGTATTTCCATTTCTTATATGCCCCGGTTTGCTTTTTGCCGTGATTGCGCAAGGCTTGGAAGGAAAAAATACCGGAGCGAAGCGAGGATGATTTTTTCCTTCCAACCAGTCCGGAGGACCGCCTTGCCCAATCGAAGGCAAAAGGCGACCTTTGCAGGTAAGAATTGAAATACGATATGAATAGCAGTCTGCCATGGAGAAGAAAAACCGTCCGGTAAACAGAGGCGGTACAGGATTCAGTCGAACGCTTCCATCCGGTTGGCTTCCAGCAATGCCAGGACATCTTTCTCCTTGTACAATAATTTGCCTCCTATCTTGTAGTAGGGTATTTTTCCGTTCAGGCGGTAGTCCGCCAGTGTCCTTCGTGTCAGTTTCAGTTTTCCGGCAAGCTCGCTGTCCGTCATGTAACGGTCGCCGTTCAGTAGCGGACGGAACTTTTCCGCCTGTATGTCCAGAAGGCGGGACAATGTGTCAATGTTCCGGAAAAACTGCCTGATTTCCGGACTTTCCTTGGTCAATAGGGATTCTGCCATTGTATCTTGCTAATTAAAGGATTACCTGACGAATCGTATTTTCCATAAAGCGGATGATGTCCTGACGCCTGTAATATACTTTGCGGTCTATATGGCTGTAAGGGATCGCCCTGCGTCTTCGGAGCTGTAACAGTTTTCCGGGGGAGACTCCCATCAGCATACATGCTTCCTGATTGTCTATCCAGTCATCCATACTCCGGGAATTTTCCCCGCATATTTCCCGCACCTTTTTTGCAAGGGCTTCCAAGGCCCTGTTCATTTCCAAAAATGTCTGCGCTTCAATGGTTACGATTTCCATACGTTTCTCTTTTTTATCCGGTACGAAAATAGGGATGGAATCCCTTTCTTCCAAAAAGGTGTCTGTAAATGTCATCAGACAGCATCAGATGGCAAGGGGAACGGGAGTGTGAAATATTTGAATATCCCCTAGGAAAGCAGCAGGCAAAAAACGGACAGGATTTTGGTTCCTGTTTAAATTTTCTTCAAAAGGGAATGACTTGCAGGCCTTTTCCGATAAAAACAACTATATTTATCCACCATCAGGATTTTAACCTTTGAAACATTTATATTATGGAATTGATTGTGAATTTGTCGGTGATTTCGGTTTTTATCGGACTCTGGATGTATGCCCGGTATTGGAGAAGAATGTGCGGGAAGGCGTTCTGCCAATATGCGGCCGCCTGCTGCGGGAGAGAGGAGAGGGAAAAGCTGATGCGGTATGCCATAATAGCGGGAAACCGTCATGCACCCTTGTTGTATGCGTTGACTTATCCCGAACGGTTTGACAAGGCCCGGCCGTTACGCTTGTTTGAATTCAGGGGAATCCGCTGTGTGTTTGCCGGATATTATTTTCCTCAGCGTTATGAAAACTGGCTTTGTGACGACCAGTCCGAATTTGTCCGGAAGGTGTATGATTTCAAGGAAGGGAGAGACCCGTGCCGGAATTGTTTCTCGCAGGCGTTCCGGGTTCTTTCCGTTACCGGAGATGTGACCGCCATGTTTATGCCATGCAGCACTTCCCGGCGCTACCATCGACGTTTTTCCGGTATAGCCGCTTTTCTGGAGTCCGGGGGCTATGCCCGGTCGGGGCTGGATCTGATATGTATCACGGAAGACAGGGAGAGCAAACATACTTCCGGAAGACGTTCCGGAGTGGATACGGCCAATTATATGATGGCGAGGGGGCTGCGGGGAAAACGGGTCGTAATCGTGGATGACCTGCTGACCAGCGGTGACAGCCTGCTGGAGTATGCCCATAACCTGGAAAGGGGCGGCGCCATAGTGACAGGCGCTGTCTTTCTGGCCCGTACGTTCCGGATGCCCCCGCCGGCAACAGTCAGACGGGTTGTCTGGAAACATCATTTATCGGCGCTGCTGACAGGAAAGTAAGACAGCGGAGATTGTACGCGACTTGTAAAATTTACAATGCACCCTTTACAACTTTACACTTTGTTTTTTACAATAAGACGCGGAATAAAATTTGTATTCTTTTCTAATTATTTTATAATCAGGATATTCGTTTGAGACTTTTTGTGAAGCACCGGCTGACGGCACGGTTTTTTCACTATGAATGGCATATACTCTTACAGTGCGCACAAGAAAGGGTATTCCAGTAATAACCTTTAAAATACAGGAGAGATATGCCATGATGTATATAGACAATGAAGTGCTTGAGAAAATGATTATGACCATAGTGGAAGGGTTTGACCGGATGGAAAAGAAACTGGACAGTATGATGCGTGTGAAGGACTGCATGGATGGTGACAAGCTGCTGGACAACTATGACCTGGCCAGGCTGCTCGGGGTATCGTTGCGGACAGTGGCCCGTTACCGGGAGAAAGGGCTGATCCGGTATTATCAGACGGATGAGAACGGGAAGAACTTTTATCGCAGTTCGGATGTGCAGGAGTTTCTGCAACAGCGCGGGAAGAAAAAATAGAATATGTTTTATTTCACTATGAGGAAGTTATGTTAACTTTGCACCTGAAATACATGTTATGAAGACAGATATGAAATATGCGGTGGCGGTCCTGGTGGACGGTGACAACGCATCCTTCGAGAATTTGGAGGATGTGATGGGGTTTGTCTCCCGCCACGGAAATGCCATTATCAGACGGATATACGGTGACTGGACGCGGAAATCGCTTTCCGGCTGGAAGGATGCCGCCGGAGAACACGGTTTCCGGCTGGTACAGGCCTCTTCCTTTACCTCCGGGAAGAACACCACGGACATTGCCCTGGTCATAGACGCGATGGATATTCTGCGTGACGGACTTGCCGGCTGTTTTTGCCTGGTTGCCAGCGACGGTGATTATACCCTGCTTGCCCAGCGGATACGGGAAGCCGGCCTGCCGGTGTTGGGATACGGTGAAGGCAAGACCCCGGCACCGCTGGTACGCGCCTGTACTGAATTTTTGTATGCGGACCGCATGGAAGGGAAGCCGGTGGAGAATACGCCCGGATACTTTCTCCGGCGGGATATGGAATATTTTGACAGGGCTTTCGAGGAGGCCGCCGACGGTAAGACGGAAGTCCCTCTCTCGCTGATCGGAACCGCCCTGAAGAGGATGATGCCCAAGTTCAAGATAAAAAGATACGGTTGCAAGACTTTGGGAAAACTGTATGAGAAACTGGAGCGTTATGAGCTGGTCCGGACGGAAAAAGGAGTGGCGGGCGCCGTGCGGTTGAAACGCTGAACGTTTTTTATAAAGAGTGACCGAAACTCCAGTTTAGCCCGGATGAGCTTTTGATTTGAAACTTGAACATTCTTAAAGGCAAAAAGAAGCGCCGTATCATTGCTCAAAACAGAGCTTGATACGGCTCTTTTCAGGTCTTGCAGTTGCAATCTGTAGCTTTTCAAAGAGTCATTTTAATTTTGACACCCTCTGGATTTTTCAATTCGGTCATTATGACACTCTCTTTTCCGTGTTATACCGGGATGGGATTCACCCGCAACGTGTCAAGGTTGAGATAAGCTCCCCGGTAAAAGGTCCTTCCTTCCCTGAACATGCGCCAAAGGATGTCGCAGCCGGTTTGTGCCAGCATGGAGTTGATGAAGAGGTCCTGCTTCTGCAATGCTTCCGCCAGCGAACAGCTCGGTCCGGAATCCTTCTCCTCAATGGTGGAATAACTTGTCTCCTCGGTAATCACATTCATTCTGGGTATGGTGTGGTACTCGGTGGAGGCGGGCTGATGTATCTTGTTCCGGATATTGCCTATCAGAACCTGCCCGGTTGTCTGGGCGTTGCCGAAATCCATCCAGTAAATCGGTGTCTTTTCGTCATTGTGCGTATTCTTCCTGTGGTGCTTCAGGAGTCTCCACAAGTCAAGCCGGGAACGGATGTTGTCCGTGCAGGTAATGATTATATTCGCCAGTCCGGGACTGTCATCGTCGTGTTTCCGCCTTGACGGGAAACTCTTTCCTTTCGCTTCCCAGGCGTAGCCGAAGAACCGGTTGATACGGGTGACAAGTGCCACAGCCTTGTTCAGCCCGGTTTCCGCCTCGCTGAACAACTGGCGTCCGATGTTCGCTTCGGTAACGGTATCGGGGTCAAAAACCGTGACATGCAGTCCCGGATGGCCGAGCGCCTGCAATGCCATGCCCATACGTGCCAGGCCGGTGACGACCTGGGAGCCTGTGCCTCCTGCCCCGATTACGAAAACGGTTACCGGATGATAGGGATTGAGGAGGTATTGGTCTGTATAATGTATCTTTCTCATGACAGTATATCTTTTAGCTGTTTGTTTGCCGGTTTGAGCTCGTCATTGTTGAACGACCGCTCCCGTGCCTGCTCCGTTACCAAGACCAGATTGCCGCGTGTCGGATTTTCACTTCCTCCCAGGTGCGAGAATTCGCTGAGCCAGAAGCGTTTCTCCCAATATTCCTGAAGTGCGTGGAAGTCCATATTTTCCGGTTTCTTCAATGTGGAGCTGCCCAGGCACACACTTCCGCGCGTCACATTGAAGAAAGGCGCCAGATAAAGCGGTGTGTCCTCTTCCGGCATCCGTCCCTTGTAGGCGAATATTGTCATTCTCTCGTTTTCAATGATGTAGACAACTCCCGGCAGATGGAATACGCCATCCTTGATGTTCAGGCTGTCCTTGAAGAACATCCTCCGTTTCCCCGGCGGGTTGTACCATATATATTTCTCATGCCCTTTCCGGGAGTCGCACCATAACATGTTGGAAGGCATCCTGCCGTGGGGTACATTCTGTCTTTCGTCCGAATAGGATTCCACCAGGGCGTTCATGAACTCATACGTGACCGGAATGCCCGCTTCCATTCTGCCCGCCTGGTTGATGGGACGGAGCTCGAGGTAATTCTTTCCGGTTGTATAAGTGCTTTCCCTGTATTCATAGGCGATGAGCGCCGCTTTGGGCACCATTATCTCCTGCATCTTCTTGGTCAGTTCGTTCATCTTTATCTGATTTTTGATTTGAAATTTCGATTGGGGAAATTAAAAGGAGCTGTTTATATGCTGCATGAACCTCTGCATCCACTTTGAGAGCCTTTCCGGGTAATCGTCCATGCGGAACAGCCTGTCCGTTTCCGGTGTCAGGTACATGTATGTGACCGGGGTGATGGTATAGGTTTCACGGCAGTCCGAATTGAAATAAGCCTCCATGTTTTCTGCCAGCATATCATTGTTGGAGTATGCCAGCATGATTTGGGTGCCAAGTTCTATCGGTGGAAAATCCGGTTCTTTCTCATACGCCCAGTCGTAATAATACTGTATGAGACACGGGCTGTCCGGTGTTATCAGTTCCAGCCCCTCGCTTACCAGTCCGAGGAGTTCCCGTTCCGTCTTCGTTTCTGTCCGGCATTCCCGTATTTTGTCCTCCAGCCGTATGCAGAACGGCTTTCCCTCCATCCGCTTGAGCGCTTTTGAGATTTTTCCGTTTTCATAGGATTCCGCCAGCAGGCTGTTTCGCCTGACCTCCTGAGGCGAGGCGTCCGGGTCACGGTTCTTCCAGTCACGCAGTTCTTCCAGTGCCAGTTCGTAATACCATGTTTCATTGACCATGTTCAATCCGTGGTGCCGGATGAACCGGCGGATGAACTCGCGGACGATACCCCGTACCGGTACGGGGATTTTCTCTATGAAATCAATGGGAATCCAGAACAATGTGTAATCCGGCCATTCATGAAACCTGTACAGGCAGAAGTAAAGCCTTCCCGCCTTTTCCTCCAGATTGACCTGTTCGGGAAGCGCCTCGTCCATTGCCCGGTACAGTCCGGCGATGTTCATGCGGGGACTGCCCCCTTTCCGCGGACGGAAAGGGAGTTTTATCCCCGCCAGCCCGGCATATCTTAATGCCGACCGGTAGAGGAAGTCAAAATTCTCGGATGTCGTGAGATTTGTTTCGGTTTCATCCGTATTGCTTTCCATGTAATAATCGGTCGCAATGGGGGGGACTTTCCCGGTCAGAAAAGCATTAGGCTTTCTGCCGGTGGCAACCTCCGTCTTTTTCGGGAGGTCACACCCCGGCTGACGTTTGAGGAACCGGCTTCCCTGATAATCAGGCCTGCCAGGTTTTCCGTCAGGGATTTCGGTAATAATCTGCATGTTTCCTTCTTTTGGTTGTTTCTTTTTATTTTCGCCATATCCCTATCCTTTTGTCCCGATGGTTGTCTTGAACCGGTAAACCGTCCTGTCATTCTCCCATTCCGGCCCGTGCACGGTAGCCGTGGTCAGTTCGGGATAGGTCATGGAATAGAAGTCCATCACTTCGGAAGGGGACATGTTGCTGTCCGGATCTGCCAGCTCCATTTCTATAGAATTTTTCTTCATTTTGAATATCCTCTGCAATCCTTTGATTTCAAGTGCCATAATTTTTTTGTTTTTATAAGGTTTAACAACATACCGTTTCCATTTGCGCCTCATCTTTCATCCGGTATTCTTCCGGAAAGTCAAGATATTCGGCATAAGGGTCCTCCCGGAGGAGTTCCCTGTCACATTCGTCATCCTTGTCAAAGCTGTACATTTCCGCCGGCTGCGGTTGTGACCTGTACTCACGATTCCCGTTGTCTCCCGGTGCGGCCTGTACGGGGACATTCTGCGGTTGCGCCGGGACCGGCTGCTGCCATTGTCCTCCGTACACGGGCTGCTGCGGCATGTGTACGGGCTGATGGAACTGTATGGGCTGTGGCATGGGCTGCGATGCCTGCACGGGTTGTCCGGGGGGTATCTGACCCCGTTGTTCCGCATAAGGATGAGGGTAAGCCGGTCTTCCGTCCGTTCCATATTGGACCGACGGGGCAGGCTGTGCATATTGTACCGGTTGCGGAGGCTGCTGTTGCGGTACGTTTTGCGGCATGGCTGCTGCCGGTTCCGGCTCGAAAATCTGCGCCTGTCCGTCTTGCCTGTACGGCGGTCGTGCTTCCTGTCGCGGTTGTGGCGCCTGCATAAGCGGTTCCTCTCCGAAAAGGCTTCCCTCGGAGGCTTTTTTCTGCACTTCCGCCATTTTTGCGTCAATGTCCTTCTGTTTTTCAGGCGTGGCGAGTGCCTTCGCCTGCCTGAGCCACGTCAGTGCCTCGGAATAGCGTTTGCAGGCGGTCGCCTCATCCGCTTTTTTCAGCAATTTTTCCATTTTCTCCCGTTTTTCCCTGACCTCCTTCGGTTCCTTTTCCAGTGGGGATTTGGCGCCCTTGTTCTGCGACGCCGCCTGTTCCGCCTGTTTTTCGAATGTCTCCAGGTTGGTAAGGATGCCCTGCGCTTTCTGTACGGGAGTGCTGATGGCTTGAAGGAACTCCGCATCCAGTTCCTCCGGAGTGCCGTTCAATACCAGGGGGACGATTTGCCCCCCGGCTTCGCCTTTCAGTCCGGTGCGGCGGGGCATGACAGCCACGGTCAGACGGTTGTTGACTTGCCGGATACTGAAACTCAGGTCAGTGCCGGCTGTAATCATTTGGTTGATAGCTTGAAAAAACATAGTGGTAAAATATTAAGTGTTATACATTCGTTTCGTTAAAGAAATCCTTCAGGATTTGCCGCCTGTCGGGTTTTGAGGCGATGCCTCTCAACGGTTCCAGATAGTAACCGATATGTTTCGGTCTGTCCACCGTGCCGGGGATACGTTTTCTAACAGGTCTGATACGGTGTGTGGCGGGCCATGCAGCCGGTATGACCGGAGCCGGGGAAGAAAATGTCGCTGTTTTCATGACTTTGAAGGATTGAAGGTTATACGAATATGCCTGCCAGAAGCAGGACAAGAAGTATTTTTATGACAAAGGAGAGTGTCCTGAAAAAGAATCCGATGATTGTTCCCGAGAAGAGGAACAGGACGGTGGTGTACACAGGGACGATCCCCTTGCTGTAAAGCAGGCATATTCCTGCGAGCAGGACCAGCGCTACCGCTTGTCTGCTGATTTTTTCGATGAGTTGCAGTTTCATGTTCTTTATAATTTTAAGTATGAATAATCCCATCGGGATATGTTTTCCCGATTTTATAGGCTCCCGGCCCTTGGATTGCCTTTTTGCGCAAGGCTTGGGGAAAGAAAATACCGGAGCGGAGCGAGGATGATTTTCTTTCCCCAACCAAGCCCCTGAAAGGGGCCGCCTTGCAGCAAATAATGAGGCAATCCAAGACCTTTGCCGCTTAAAAGCGGAAAAACTATCCTGCCGTTTTGTCCGGACCGGAATCAGGCCGGATCTCTAAAAAAGAAAAGAGGCACGGGCCTCTGATGATGCCTGTACCTCTTTCCTCTTTTGTCAGTTTGAAATCCGGATGGCCGGTAAACCTCCTCGGGTCATTCCTCCGGCCGTTGTATCCGGCGGATTTCACCGGTGATCCCCTTCACCAGTTCCAGTACACCGTCCAGAAATTCCTCTGGTGTCCGTTCGCCCCGCTCTATCTGTGCCAGTTCCGCTTCCCAGCCTGAGGTGAGGGAGGCGTCGGCTATTTTCATGCCCCGTACCGTTTCGTAGAAAAAGAGCCCCTTGGGAGTCGGAATGACGTATTTCCCCGAATAACGGATATATTTGCGTTCGAGCAAGGTGCGGATGATGTTGGCTCGTGTGGCTACCGTTCCCAGTCCGTTCCTGTCCATGAATCCGACCAGTTCCGCGTCCGTATAGGGGGAGGGCGGCAGGTTTCTCTTGCGGATGATGCTGCAACCGGCCACCTCTACCAGTTCGTCCCGGGACAGTTCGGGAAGGGAGAGACAGGAGAAGCCCTCTTCTGCGATGAGGTTTTCACGTCCCAAGACACCGGTCCATCCTTTTTCCAGTATGCGGTATGTCCGGGTACGGAATTTCTGTGCGGCGCATACCGCATCGACCGTGGTGTATTCCACCTTGCAGGATGGCGAGAAAGCTTCGAGCATCCTGCCTACGATGAGCGTATAGACCTGCATCTCCTCCCTGGCCAGGTCACCGGGTGACATGCCGGTGATGATGATGGCATGGTGCTCCGTCGTCTTCAGCGGGTTGACGACGGCCTTTGCGCCGGCAATATCCAGCCGGTCCGCATACGTCCGGAACTCCTTGCGCGCCAGCATCCTTTCCATGACGGCGGGAAGCGTGGCATACACATCCTCCGGCAAAAACCGGCAGGCGGTACGCGGATAGGAAATCAGTTTCTTCTCATACAGGCTCTGTGTGATTTCCTGCACCTGTATGGCGGTCAGGCCATGGTAGAGGTTCGCATCCGTCTGAAGTCCGGTCAGGTCATACAGAGCCGGAGCCCGAACCTCCTCCGTCCTGCGGCTGACCGCCGTGATGCGGGCTTTCCGTGCCGCCTTGCAGTCCTCGTACAGCTCCGTCGCATTCCGATGCTCCTCAAAATCTTCGGTGCGCCGCATCTTGATTATCCGGTTGTCTTTGCAGATGCTGATGAATACCGGCCAGCTGTCGGCACCTATATGGTTCTCCCTTTCCCGATAACGTCCGCTTATGGCCGCCAGCACAGGTGTCTGCACCCTGCCCAGCGAGTTGTTTCCGAAGCCTACCGCCTTGCACACGGCGTAACTAGAATTGACTCCCAGCATCCAGTCCGCCCTGTTGCGGCTGTCTGCCGCCAGGAACAGGTTGTCGAACTGATGGCACGGGCGGAGGTTCGCCATGCCCTCCAGAATGGCCTCATCCGTCAGTGACGAGATCCAGAGGCGGAGACAAGGCTGCTTGCATCCGAGGAAGCGGTAAAGGTGGCGGAACAGCATTTCCCCCTCGCGGGAGGCGTCGGTGGCCGCAATGATCGTGTCGCATGCGTCGAACACTTTGGCTATCACTTTCAGTTGGAGCACCGCGTTGATGTCGGGATTCCATCCGGTATCCGTCTTCATGTTCTTCACCGTCAGGTAAGGAGGCGGGACCAGCGGGAAATCCTCCCATTCCACCCTCGCTTTTCCGGAATCCTTCGGCATAGCCAGGGAAAGCATGTTGCCGAATGTCCATGTCACCATGTAGCCGCCTCCGGTCATGTAACCGTTCTCTTTCTTATGGGCGCCTACCACTCTTGCTATCTCTCTGCCCACGTTGGGCTTGTCAGTCAATATTGCAATCATATTCTTTTTTTCTTTTTATGTACTCCGTACCGTCCGGCACGGAGTACGTGTCCGACTTCTTCCGTCTTATGCTTCCGGTTCCTTTTCCGGGCTGATTCCCTTGATTTCCAGGACCGGTTTTCCACCGGGTCCGGGTACCAGTCTCAATGTGGCGTCCATGCTCAGGTCGATGACCGGGGTACGGAACTTCAACGGAATGGCTTCCGTCTCCATGCCTTGCAGCAACCGCTCCATACTGCCGTCCGCCTCCAGCTGTTCCTTGCTGAGCCCGAGGGTCTTCAGAACGTTCCACTCCATATCTTCCGCCTTGAGGCGGGTCTTCTGATTCGTATTCATACGTTTCTTGATTTTGGGGTTGTTTGTAAAGTCATTTTCTCTGTCATTTCCGGTATCATCCTACATGGCCTGTTTCGCGCTTTTCTTCTGCTCCTGTTGTTGGGCGTTGTCCGCCTGTGTCGCCCGGCGGGAAGTGTCCCTCCGGACATCCGGATTGTCCTGGAAATACTGCAACTGCCCGGAACCGGGGTTGACTTTCAGGTAGGAGCTGAACTGTTTTCCGTTGCTTTTCAGGTCGGAAATGAGAATGGACTTTCCGTCCTGGAGGTTTGCCCTCTCCTGTGCGGTGAACACATGGCCGTACACTTCCGCCGGGATGCGCGGCGCCTGCTGCTCGTTGAACCCGTCCGGGGTACGGGAGTATTGCGGGTTGCCGGTGGTCATGTTCAGCTTGACAAAGGCGGAGAACTCCTCTCCCTTGCGGTTGATCATGTTTTCCAGATAGACCGGCTGTCCCTTGCGGAGCAGCTCCTTGTCCTCGTGGGTGAGCTGCACGTTGCAGATCTCCTTCGGGATGTAGATTTCGCCTGTTTCCGGATTGTGGCGGGTATAGTTCGGACGTCCCGTCACCTTGTCCAGCGTGACGAATGAGGAGAACACCTCGTCGGAGTTCCTGCGTTTCATGTCCTCGACCAGGATGGTGTGCCCCTCGCTGAGCATTTTCAACTGGGTGGGCGAGAGCTGTACCCCGCCGAGGGACTGCTGGTTGAACGCCTGGTCCTTGGGGAAGATGAACTCCAGCCCCCTGCGTTCGGCGCTGTACTGTAGTGTCGCGCTGAATTCTTTCCCCTTGTTGGAAATCATCCCGTCCACGAACACCTGTCCGCCGTTCTTGAGGGTCTGTATCTCGTCGGGACTCAACTTGACACCCCTTACCTCATCCTGCACGTAGACATGCTCCTGGCGGACGGCTACCAGTTCGTTGGTGTTCTTGTCGATGGAGATCAGACAGGGTTCCGTCGTGCCTCCGCGCAGGTTCAGTTCCGCCACACGTCCCATGTTGCCGCTCTCGCGCAGGTTCTTCTTGTCCTCCTCGGTGAAGATATGCCCGAAGTACGGGCGTTCCAGCTGCGGCTCCTTGCGTATGCCGTGGATGCCGAGCCCGACCTGTCCGTTCTGCATGGGTATCAGTGAAAGGCGCGCGTCCATACGGATGGTGGCGGCATCCAATGTCAGCGTAAGCGGTACCAGTTTGTTCGTCTTGTAGCCTTTCAGCATGGAGTCAAGCAGCCCCTCCTGTTCGAGCGACGCTTTGGAAACACCGATCTTTTCCAGTGCGTTCCAGTCAATCATGTCCTCGTTGTAGCGGTAACGCGGTGCCTGCGGCTGTTGTTCCGCCTGCGGTACCTGCGGCTGTGCGCCTTGCGCCGCCTGTTGCACCTCGCTCTGTTGCAGGGGTTCCTGCGGTTGTTGCGGCTGTTGCTGTTGTTTTTTTGCCATCGTTTCTGTTTTTTCTTGGTTTACATTCTGTTCCTTCCTGTTCTCTTTGGGACGGATTTCGTAGCGCTTGAGGAACTCCTTCACCGCGTCCGTCTGTTTTCCTTCCGCCAGGTCCCTGATGGCCTGCTTGTTCATCTTGTAATCATGGACGGTCATGCGGATCAACCGGAAATGCGTGGGGTTCTTGAGCTGGCTCCAGAAGTTCTTGATGAAATTCTCGAGGATACTTGAGTTCTTGTCGAATTTCAGGAATGAATTCTCGTTCCGTTCATCCGCCGGAACAGTTTTCACCTTTCCTTGTCCGTCGATTCCGCTGACCGCCCGCACGCCCGCTTTCGGATCGTTCTTGTTGTGAACCAGCATCAGTTCGGTAATCTGTTCCACCGGAAGGGCCTCGTCTTTCGCCTTCGGTTTCCTGGTCCGTTTGGGTTTCTCGTTCATGTTCTTTTCTTGTGCCATACATCATCTTTTTGAGGTTAATGAATCGCTTTGACACTTCAAATGTATGAGGATATTTTGGATAAAATGCTGATTTTCAAAAAGGTGACATCGAACGTCATCAGATGTCATCAGATGTCCGGAAAGGTGCTTCAAAACAAGTAGGAAACACAAGGACGGCAGGAAAAAAAGAGTATGGGCAGGCGAGGGGACGTACCGCAGGGAAAAGGACAAACGGCGTGCATGGCACGGAAGAAAAAAGGAGCGGGTACAGCGGCCCATGCAGAACAGAGGGAGCTGAAGCCCCCTGTTTTTTCTTGTGGTCCGTCATATACTTATAAGAAGATTTCAGGCGGAACGGGATATGGTATGGTCAGTATTTGATTTTCAGGGAATATAAGAAACGGCTCCTCCGGAATATCTCCTGTATGTATTGCCCGTGCGTCACGTCGGTCGCAGTTTGCCCCTGTAATCATCCTTCAAATCGAAGCGGGATTGCCGCCGCATTCTTTTTCGCGGCAATTTTCCCCGGCGCCAGCCGCAAGGAAAATTGCCACGAAAAGAGTGTGGAAAATGCGGCTGGCAAGACCGGTTCGATTTTCCTTTGATGGAAGGGGAAACTGTCCTGTATATTATTATCCGGTCCTTTCAGACCTGTTCCTTGGTAATCCCGTACATGCCCATTTTCTTGTAAAGGGTCGGGCGGCTGATGCCCAGCAAGGCTGCCGCCTGTGTCAGGTTGCCTTTGGATATGGTGACCGCCATTCTGATCTGTTCCGCATTCCGCTGTTCGTCTTTTAGCAGGCAGTTGTTTATCTTTTCTTCCTTCGCAAGATTCAATATGGTCTTTCCCGCCTGCTGCAACCGTAAGCACTGAGGGGTTATCAGTTTTCCGCCGCATATCAGCACCGCCGCATGGACAACCTGTTTCAATTCACGGACATTCCCCGGCCAGCCGTAGCCCAGCAATATTTTTTTTGCCGCCTCGTCAAAATCCGGAATCTCCTTTCCCAGTTGTCCGGCAGACTGGATACGGAAAAAATCAGCCAGCGGGAGTATGTCTTCCAGGCAATCCTGCAACGTGGGCACGGTGATTGTAAAATCCTGCAACCGGTATAGCAGGTCCTTCCGGAAGCGTTTTCCCGCGACGGCATCCTGCAAGTCCTCGTTGGTGGCGGCAATGACGCGCACGTCCATCCGCTTGTCCTGCCTTCCGCCCACGGGGCGGTACCTCCGTTCCTCCATCGCACGCAACAGCATCTGTTGTATTTCCACCGGCAGATTCTCCACCTCGTCCAGGAACAACGTGCCTCCCCGCGCTTCCTGGAAATATCCCGGTTTTTCATTCGTCGCCCCCGTGAACGCCCCTTTGACATGGCCGAAAAAGGCGGATGCCGCCAATTCCCTTGACAGGCTTCCGCAATCCACGGTTATGTACGGCTTGTTCGCCCTCAGGCTCCGCTTGTGGATCTTGCCCGCCAAATGCTCCTTGCCCGTCCCCGTATTTCCGAGTATGAGCACCGTCATGTCCGTGGGGGCAACCAGGCGGATGTAGCGGTCCAGCTCGCGGAAAGCGGCGCTCTTGCGTTCATAAATCACTTTGGCGAATGCCTCGTCCGCCATCCTTATCTTTTTCAGTGCGGGGAGCAGCTTGTCTTCGAGCAGCGGTTTGAGGATATAATCCTCCGCTCCCAGTTTCATGGCATGTACAGCCGTGTGTATCTCCTCATAGTTCGTCATCATGATGAACGGATGGGTGTAGCCCTGTTCCCTCATCCATTCCAGCAGTGCGGTACTTTCCCCGTCCGGCAGTCTCAGGTCGGCCAGCACGATGTCATCCTCCCGGACGGAACGGGCGATGACCTGCCGCGCCTGTGCCAGCCGGTATGCCTTCACTGTCTGGTAATCGGCATTCTGCAAGAAATTGCAGATATAATCGCAGAACAATATATTGTCCTCAACCACAATCACTCTCATAGCTTTCCTTTGCCTGTTGTGCCAAATCAATTATTTCCTTTCCCTTGTCCAGTACTTTCCGGACCGCCCGGCCGAACTCCTCCGCCGAACATTCCCCGTCCCCCTGAAGCAGCATGAACAGGTCCCGCAGGGGCTTGCCGGCATGGATTATCTCCCAGGAACTGCTCAGGTGGTGGGTCCATTCCCTGAGCGACTCACAATCGTTCCTTTCCGCACTTTCCGCCATCGCCGCGATATCGTCCGTTGTCTCCCTGATAAGCGTTTCCAGCATTTCCAGCCTGTCGCCATACTCCAGCAACGCATGGAAATCGATCTGCTCCTGCTGCCTTTCGTCACCCAGGCATCCCGTGCAGACTTGCAGCAGCTCCTCCACGGAGAACGGTTTTTTCAGGCAGGCCGAAAACCCCGCCTCATGCAGGTCCGCCGTATTGCAGCCTCCCGAAGCGGTGGCCGCAATGACCGGAATGGTCCGCGAGTTTCCCACATTGGCTGTGCGAAGCAGTTTCAGCACGTCGAACCCGTTCATCTGCGGCATTTTCAGATCGGTAATCAGCAGGTCATAGTTCTGACGGCGGATGCATTCCATCAGGTCACGTACGCACCCGCATGTCGTGCACATCACCCCATGGTGCGCAAACATCTCCTTGACGGCGGCCAGCAGGACGGTATCGTTGTCCAATGCCACAACGGTAAAAGGCTGTACGAAAGGCCGGGTGTCGTTTTCTTTCTTTGCCGTGTCCTCCGCAGCTGACACAGGCAGGAGCACCGTGAAGCAGCTTCCGGACCCTTTTCTGCTTGTCAGTTCTATCGTGCCTCCCAACAGTCCGACCAGCTCCTTGACAATGGAGAGCCCCAGTCCCACGCCCTCCTCGGCCATCGCGTTGGGCAACCGTTCGAAAGCGGTGAAAACGCGTGCCTGCTCCTCCGCGCTCATCCCTGTACCGGTATCCTCAACGGAGAGCTGCAAGGTCTCATTGTCGAACCGAAGGCGTAATGTGACCGTTCCCCGCTCCGTGAACTTGATGGCGTTTGACAACAGGTTATGTCCTATCTGGACAATCCGTTTCTTGTCCCCGATGACCACCCTGTCCCTTGGACTCTCCATATTCAGGAAGAGGTTCTTGTCCGCCGCCAGCGGCATGAAATCCGCTTCTAGCGTCTCGATGACGGTATGCAGCCTGAACGGAACCGGATCGACCTCCTCCTTTCCGCTCTCCAGCCGGAAAAATCCCAACAAAGTGTTCAGCATGGCCTCCATGTGTCCCGCCACCCGACGTATCGTCCGGTTGTATTCTTTCCGTTTGGATATCTTTTTCTCCGTCGCGAGCAGTTCCGCATAGCTGTTGATTGTCGTAAGCGGTGTACGCAGGTCATGGGTCACGGTCAGCATGATTCTTTTTCTTGCCGCAATCAGCTCCTCGTTTTCGGCAACGGTATGTTCCAATTGCCCGATTGTTTCCTCCAGCCTTTTCTTGTAGCGGTTTATGCGTGCCATGTCCCGGTGTATAATCATGTAGGAACCTCCGAGCAGCAGGAACATGACTACCACCAGTCCGGCAATTATAGTCAGTGACCGTTCGCCTGTACTGCCCAGCTTCTCCTCCCGCTGCTGTATCTCCGACTGAATGTTCCTGTCCATGTGTCTGATAACCTGTTGAAGCTGCCCGTTGAGCAACCTGTTGCGGGAGGCGAGGATATGTGCCTGCTCGGAGAACTGGAGCGCATATTGCCGCTGTCTGTCCGCAATGGTCCTGTTGAGGACATGGAGTGCGGACGCGTTCGGGGAGGTTTCCGTCTTCTCTTTTTTCCCGAACAGCCTTTTCAGGAACCCTCCCTTCCTGCCTGTCTTTTTCGGGAGGCTTTGTCCGGCCATTTGCGAAAGTTGCCCGGTTATTTCCCTGCCGGCTTGCTGCTGCTTGCGCATAATCTCCTTGATTTGCAGCATGGACTGTTCCTTGTCCCTCCATAAGATGCGGATACTGTCTATCCCGGCGTTGGGATGCAGTTCCTGTAAACCGTACAGCAGGCTGTCAACGGCCGATTTCTGTTTCAGGTACGTGTTGAAGTCCTTCTCGTCCCACTCCGTGAATGTGTCGCAGAACAAAGAGAGTTCAAGCATTTTCATATATACATTGCGTATGGTACGCTTTTGTCTGTTTATTTGCCGGACATTCGTTTCTATTGATTTGATTTCCCGCCATTCGTGGATACCTATATATATGATACAGCCAACCGTCAGGAGCACGGTGATATACCCCGCCGCAATCTTGGCAAGAAGCGACCGCGGGTGTGAAGTCTTTCTTATCAGTCTGTTCCAATTTATCAATGTATGAGCCTTTTTACATTTGTTATACCAGTTTTAAACAAGCGGACAATAAAAACCGACCAGTCGGTATTTTTATTGTCCGCAAAGATAAACCTTTCCAAATAATAACAAAAGAAAAAGTATTCAAATGCAAGGCAAATGTGCCGTTTACATTAGAAAAATACGGCTTTTAAGCGAAGAGAAGCGGTTATTGTATTTGAAAAAGCAGTGCTCCAAAAGTCTTTCCTATGGAATTTTCGAACAATTGCCGGCTGAATGCCTGTGTGTCGTCCACAGACTGCTTGTGAATGACAACGACCGCATTGAAAAGAAAATCCTGTTCCCTGGCAAGAAGTTCGCGGTACATTTGCGGAAATTCGTCCATGTATTCGTTGGCGGAGGATACGAACTGCATGTAATACATCAATCCGTTGCCCTCCAGTTTTTCAGGAAAGCTGTCGATTACCCGTTCAATCGGATTTTTGTAGGACCGGAGAAATTCGTCCCATCTTCTCCCTTCCAGGTAATCCATTTCCGGAGAGAGCTGGGAAGCCGGGAAAAAGCGCATTTTCACGACAGTGTCAATCAAATGCCGTTTGGATGAAAAATAGTGCATGACCGCTCCTTTGGACTTATGCACGGCTGCCGCCACATCGCAGAATGAAGTCTGTTTCATGCCTTTGGTAAGGAACAGTACATACGCCTCGTCAATTATCCGCTGTTTCAAGTTTGGATCCATATCACACCTGCATTATATAAAAAATAGCACAGATGCAATCAACAACCCAAACGTGGCAGTGGAAAAGCCTAGAGATGAAGTCGACGCACCCGTGCTATATGTTTTGATATAGCGCAAGCTGTCATATCCCATCTTCTCTCTTTGAAATTTTCCACTTTTCGTTTGAAAGATGTATATGATACTATACTATTTTACCTATTAGTTTTGCAAAACTAAGCTATTTATTGCTTATTTCCAAACTTAGACTACACTTAATAACACTGTTCCATAGGAAAAACGTCCGCTTTCAGGAACAAGCAACAGGATTTTTTCACCGGACTTCAGCTCGTGTGTCTTCCAGAATTCATCCAATATGGCGAAGATGGCGGCAGAGCCTATGTTTCCTACTTGAGGCAAATTTGTATACCACCGTTTTTCATCAAATATTATATTTCTGCTTTGGATTTCTGCTATCAGATTTTTATAGATTATCATAGAAGAAGCATGTGGTAACACATGATTAATTTCCTCCAAATTGATTCCGTGTTTTGACAGGCTATTTTCAATATGATCTACCCAATGTGGAAGAAGTTCTTTTCCCAAGAGTTTAATATCTTGCTTTAGGGTAAATAAGGATCGATTTATGTAATCTTCATTATCGAATTCTTTCCAGCCTTTTAACTCACCATCTTCCCGTTTCTCTGCTCCTGCAAACATACAAGTCGGAAGTTCATTGGCATAAGAAACCATTTCAATCCATTCAATTTTCAATGCCTTTTGATTTTCAGGTGTATCCTGCAAAAAGACAGCACTAGCCCCATCACTTAACATGAAACGCAAAAAGTCTTTTTCAAGTGCCATATATGGGCTTGTCCCCAATTTGCAACATGATTCATATTCAATATCGTAATTCTTAGAGAGTAATCCTGCTGATGGTAATTCTGAAGCACTGCATATTGCGTTTCTTTTTTCTCCTGACTTGATAGCCCAATATGCAATTTTCAGTGCCTGAATTCCAGATAGACAAATTCCTGAGGCTGAAAATATTTCCAAAGGTTTATTTTTTAACAAACCATGTACCATTGAAGCATGTGATGGCATTAATTGATCAGCATTGGCTGTGGCACAACTTAATAATTCAATGGATTTCTCATTGAGATTCTTGTCGGATAGAAGACGGTTGATGGAATTAGCGGCTAATTCCGCATTAGTATGTGTCATTTCTTGTTTGGTATTAAGTGCATAATACCGATTTTTTATACCATTTTGTCTTAAAACAAGATTTTTTACTCTTGAATGTTGGCCAGATATTAATCCTAAATAGTCTTCAATAGAATTGTTGTCTATTGGATTATTGGGGAAGAAGCTGGCTGTTGCGGTTATAAAAACTTCATTCTTCATTGTGCGATTAATTGATTAATATTTTATAATATTGTACAAAAACATGAATTGCTTTTTTAGCCTATCAACATCTAATCCATTATTTAGTGCATCATCATACGATTGTCCATAAAAAAGATACCTAAAATGTTGAGCCAATAACAAACTATCCAATTCCGGTTTTATTTCTTTTTTTTCTTGCGCTCTTTTTATTACCTTTTCAAACATAATGACTTCATATTGTTTGATTTCTTGCGCTATCTGTTTAAAGTTTGGATAATAGCATTCGGCTTGGGATATTAATTTTAAGTATGCGTTGGTTATGTTATTAGGGTCATCATCGCTAAGGAATTGTTGCATTTCGTTTTTGGTACTGGCGACTTTATCCACATAGAAGTGAATAAATTCCAATAGGGAAAGATTGAATGCACCTTGCATTTTGTTGTTAGCATTCTGCTTATGCAAAATGTAGTAGTCGATTACATCATTGAACAGCTCCTGTTTCGTTGGGTAATGGTACGACATACAACCTCTTGATAAATTCAAACTCCGTTCAATTTGCTTAAGGGGGACGATGTTAAAATCTTTAGTCAGAAACAGTTTAAACGCTTCCTCCCTTATTGTCATTTTTGTTTCTGAGCCTTTTGATCCTTTCATGATTTTATATTTTTGCTCCATACAAAAATAAGACTTTTGCATTAAAAAATTGTTCTTTTTGCATATAATTAAAATATAAACCAATCAAAAGCCCTATAATTATTCTTTTTTCTATATATTTGTTATCAAATAAGCCGATTAGTCGGTCTATTCGGCATAGAGGAATTCAAACAGAAAGTGGAATTTCAAATAGAGATATTCCTCTATGTCTTTTTCCATCTTTTTCCCAATATAGATTGTACCCTATAAAAAAATCCACATAGCGATTTGACACATATATGTGCACGAAATATGTTTTCGGATTAAAAATAAAAAACCGACTAGACGGTTTTTTATTTTGCAAAAATAGAAACATTTGGAATAAAAACAAAGGGAAAGATGAAACTCTATGTTAATAAACGTTTCATCCTTCCCTTTTGACAAGTGCTGATTTGTCAAATTTATCTTGGAGTCATTTTGACTTTAACCTGTACTCCCATGGAGTTTAAGACGCGAACCGGTGCTTTTTCGCTGGCTTTCAAATAAAAAAGAAGGTAGTCTTTTGCCCGTTGGGATTCGAAATAACCTTTTTCGTGGTATTCGGCAATCCACTTTTGAATTACCGGAACCTGCCAGCGGTTCATTAATACATAGTAACCGAATTTATACTCCAAGTCACTCAAAAAAATATTGAGTTTCAGGTAATCCCACCAAAACTGTTGCTTCTTTTTGCTTTTGGCGTTGAGTATGACCACCTGATGGTCAAAGGTGTCACGGGGATTTTCCCAATCTTGGCGGGAGATAAATACATCCGGAAGCGCATTGTCCGCATTGTCCTTTGCCGGGATGAAAGGGGATAACGCCTCAATGGAACCTTTCATCTTTTCATATAAGGCCGGCTCATATTCTTTGTTATACAATATGACGTCTCTCAAGCGGGTGGACGTAAGATGGGTTACTACCGGGCGCCCACTTATACAATGTTCAGGGACAGTCATCCTTGAAGCCAGTTTCTTCATAAACTTGACTTCCGCCGTTATCTGTTCTTCCTTATCCGCTTTTTTGAAAGGGTAGTCCGTGCAGGCTATTTTCCGCATACCCCGATGCAGTTCCGTAAGCTGTAAGGCTCCATAAGCGCAGAAGATGGAAGCACGGATAATCTTGAAGATAGGGGTACGGTCGCCCTCGTGTGCCACATACGGCAGGTCTGCCACACCAAAAAGCATTTCATTTTCCACTATCAAGTCGGCGGAGATTGTCTTACCCTCTTCCAAGCGACCCTTGATTTTGAAATTACGTTTTTGCCATCCCCAGGTGTGAATGGGTTGCGTAGCCAGCAGTGTCACACAATAATTGCCATTGTGCGGCGTGAAATCTACATTTTGCGGGGTTGCCTTGGACATCAGCTCATTCAGCAACTTGATTTTTTGGATATTGTCCATAAATAAATTGGTATTAAGTGAAACATCTTGTTAACAGTGCAAATGTAGGCATCGGCTTTCGTACCCGAGTTCCGTTTTTCGCCGAAAATCACTGCAAGGTCAACCAATTATTCGATATTTATTCTATTTTCGATTCTCAATATATAGTTTGTTTCCAAGAAAAAGCGTTCCATCCGTACCGCCTGCCCCGTTCTGAACAAAGGTCTTTCGCTATTGGCTATGCAGGCTTTCTTTATAGGAAAGTTCCGTGCCTCTTCCTGTTGTTCAAAATAGCCAATGGTAGAACGTAATTGTTGTTCACCATCCTTTATCCACTGGCTGCCTTTGCTTTTTCTTTGTTTCAGTTCCACAAATATGATCGTGTCTTCATAAAACAGACAGCCGTCACAGCGATTATCCATCTTTCCGTCCGCCTTGCGTAATTCAATGCAATGGTCAACCGGTACAAAATTTACTTTAAGCCGGTAGTGATTGTCCACTGCCGCAATCCAATCCTGTCCCTGTTTTTCAGCGATGTATGCTTTTTCGGCAGCCGGAGCGGGCCGGTCACATATACCGAATTTGCGTTTGCATGAGGAGGAAATATGTTCTGTAGGGAAAAAGTCAATCATACTCTTGTTGTATTTCCAGTAATTCGGCAAAATCCTCGTTTGTTTTCTCCAGCATCCTATTGAGGAAGTTTTCATCGGAAGGCAGTCCATGATATGTGTCCAATACGGTTGCCGTTCCTTCCACTTCATTGAATTCGTAAATAGCGATTTCGTCAGGATGTATGGCGGCTTCTATAGGATAAATAGTACCTATTCTTTGTCGTGCCTCATCGGAAAGATTGCCAGAAGCCAACAACATACCGGTTTTGACAGCGATGGTCAGGCTGTTGATGAGGTACGGACTATGCGTTGTAACGACCAGACGGTTTGCCTTTAACGAATTGTTGAAAGCCAGCAATTGTTTCATTATCATCCATTGCGATTCCGGATAAAGGTTTTGTTCCGGTTCCTCCACGATGTTGACAAACGCCGACTTGTTGAATCTGGCAGAAACGGCTGAAAGGGCGATTCTCCGTTGCTCGTCTGTAAGATTCGGTATATTCCATATATTCGCCACTTCCGCTTCGAAGCGTTTCGCTTCATCGCTGCTCATCTTTTGGGCATTGTTTGCCTGGCTTTTTACAGATTCGGACAAATGCAGAGAAACCAGAAAAAGCGGTACGATGGACTGGAAGCCACTGGAAGCCTCCATCAGCTTCACTTTGTAATCCTCACCTTTGACATAGACAATGTCGTTTTGCTTGTTGTATTCCAGCTGCGCATGGTTGATAGGCAGTTCCAGACTACCCTTGATGAGTTGTTTGGCGTTGTCATATTCCGTCAGAAATACCAGCAAGGCATCCGGCAAGTCCTTAATCAAATTCGGTTTGTTGACCATGCTGATGAAGTTCCGCTCAGCGGGAACATACATGATTTGAGGGAGGGCATATCCGTTCAATGTACCTTCTTTTTTTTCTATGATAAGTTCGCCCTGTCTGGTATAGGTGAACTTATAGGAATCCCCTTCGTAGAAAATTTCAGTCCGTTCCTTTATGAAATAATTGGAAATACGGTGATAGCCGCAATATTTGTTCTTGAACTTAGCCGCGGTAAATTCTTTCTCCTTGAAATCCCCCCGCGTCAAAACCTTCTCCATCCATGTAAAGGTGGAAACCAGTTTGGCAACCGTACTTTTACCGCTACCCTGGTTGCCGGTAAAAACAGTCACTTTTTCTATGTCAATCCATCCGTCCATTGCGGAGACCGTTTCCTTGAGCGGACCGAAATTCCTAATCTTGATTCTACTCATATCGTTGTTATATAGACCATGTGCAAATATACCATTTATAAATAAGATGACCTAATATAAGGTAAGTGTTTAATGGAGTGAGCCCATTACTTTTGTTCCATGCTTATTTTGCACACAACAGACCAATCAGTCTGTTGTGTGCAAATATATTCTTTTTGTATGAGAACGGAAACAAATGTGGTACTTTTTTTGAAATGTGGGAAAGAGGGTTTTGATACCCTCTTGTTGTACGGTAGGTATTTATATGAATGAGACTTCCGTATCGGGCAGGAGAGCGGTAATGTTGTCAACCGGATTGATGGAGATTTTAACTGCATGGAGCCATGACAGTTTCTGTTTCAACTTCTGCATCCATACGCTCATTTGGGCTTTTCGTTCTTTGTCGTCTGTCGCATCCAGTTCTATGCAGGCAATGATGACTATCTTCTTCCGGTCATCAACCAACAATTGGTTGACTTGGGTAAAAAATGCTTCGTCATTTGTGGAAAAACGGGCAGAACCGGTTACTGTGGCAATCGTGTCCCTTACTTTGACGGCAATCCTGCGCATCAACTCATCGCCTTTTGCCTGAAGCACATTCCGGGTCTCCTCATCATGCGTGTGCCCCCTGTAATTCTTCACCTCAATCAAAAACAACTGTCCGTTATCATGAATACCCAAAAAGTCCACCGCTTTGGTAGGCTGCAAGGCATTGCTTACCTTTTTGTGTGCCAAATGCTCGTCATACTTGACAACAGTCCATTGGGGGGACTGAAACTTGAAGTTTATGCCGCTTTCCTGAAAATTACTCATATTGGTTGATGAATTGCTGTTCCAAATCGTAAAAAGCCGCATATTCCTCCAATATCGGATTGTTCTGTATGCCTGCCAAGGTTTCGCTTTCCTCCACAATGATTCCCTTATCTTCTTTTTTCAAGCCGAAGAACTTGACGGATATGTTGGTGTGTTCCTTATATTCGGAATAGAGAGAAAGCGTGTGTGTAAGCAGGTAGTCGTGAGTGGCGACGAAAATCTGCAAGCCGCATTCCTGAAGCACACGGATAAACTTTGCCACGACTTTCACAAGAGCCGGATTCAAGTTGGCTTCGGGCTCGTCCCAGAACAGGATGGTGTCTGCATTGATTTCCCCATTCAGTATGAGGTACAAGATGGAAGCCAGCTTGCGGAGTCCTTCGGCTACCAGGTGCGCTTCCATGTTCCCTTTTTCTGTCTGTATATAGAAACGTCCGTTCATCTGCAAAACCTTGAACTGCAATTCTTGCTCCAGCAGCTCGATAGCCGGTTTCAACGGATTGTCTTCCGACTCACGCAATATGGGGAGTGACAACGCGTGCGCCAGATTGATATACGTTTGGTCAAATGAGATTTCACGCTTACTGCTCAAACCGATAAAGCCTTCGAATAAAGAGAACATCTCACGTGGGGGAATATAGATAAAGTGGCGATCGTCCCACTTTTCGTCCGTTTCTAATTTTACAGTTGTTTTGGAAGCGGATGAAAAGCTGTATTGCAACGGTTTGCCGTCTATCGTGACTGTAATGTTTGCCCTGCCTGAAGGCACTCCCTTGTTGACCAAGTTGCCTATGACATCCGGCTTGAAATAAAATATCATGTCTTCCGCCAAGATATACTCAAACTGTTCCTTGGAAGCTGAGTTCTTGCCGAGGAAGTCATGGCGTGCCTGCAAAGTTGCCGCCAAGCATTTGAGAACGTGCGTCTTGCCCGTACCATTCTTGCCAATAAGGACGTTTATCCCTTTGGTGAAATCAAACCGGGTATTTGCAAAACCTGTAAAATCAGTTAATAATATGCTGTTAATCATTGAATATGTTTCATTTATACTAAGTAACTACAAAGGTAATTTAAAAAACGGAAGCGACAAACCCGGTTTTAAAAAAGTTATGATTATTAGGCTTATGTTTTAGAACTATCAATGATTTGCTGACAGCACCGGAAGCCCGTGCCATAGATGAAGCAGATGTATCCGGTAGTTCCGTTGCCGAAGCTACCGCCCGTGCGGTCTGCCTTCTGTCGTTTATACGCTCCTTGTATGAGAAGCATCCGGTTGTTGTAACCAAAGACGGAGTTGCTATTCCGGTGGGGAATATATGGAAGGAGCAGCAGTTGTATGCCATCTTGTTTGAAAGGGGAGAATTGCCTCTCGAGAAGTATATCACGACTCGTTTCAGTGGCGGGAAACTTGATTTCAGCCTTGTTGATGACACTCATGGATTTTCCCTTATTGACAATGAGAACCAAAACGAGTTTATTGATTCATTCCGCAAATTTGAAGAATTGGATTGGAATGCCATTGCAACGGACAAAGGGTTAGATTATAAACCGTATAATAAAAGTAAGAAAAGCAAGCGTTATTTTTCAGATGAGCAATGGAAGAAAGGCATTAAGAAATTCAGGATCACTCAGCGGAACAGGTGTTTTGGTTATGTGGATAATGGTATTTTTTATGTGTTGAGGTTTGATTTGGACCATGAGCTAAGCGATGTGGGATAATGTTTTTATAGTCTTGGTATTATTTTTATAGATATAGAAAACTGTCCAAAAACTCATATCCTGTTTATACATACTATACTATGTGTTCGATAAGAGTTCTTGGACAGTTTGAAGTATATTCTATCCCTTTCCTATTTAAAGTTTACTAAAAAAGCAAGCAATTGCAAATTTATAAAGATTTGAATCCTGCTTATCTCCATATACTTTCAAATCAAATGTGTAATTCAAAAAAGCTTCTTCTAATCTTTCTATTTCATCAACAGACAAAAAAGGTTCTTTGAAAAATAGGAACTCTACAGATTTTACTTTTCCGTACGAATCACAAATAAATGTAGTGGCTATCTTTTCAGATTTCAATTCTTCCAATCTTGCCGGTGATAATACTTCTATGTATAAGTTATTGACTGGTGTCGTTTGTCTGGCTACAAAATTGTCCAGTATTTTATCTTGCTGAAAACTTCTATTCAAAGTTTGACGATAAATCTTCTGGTTCTTATAATCATATACATAAGATTTGCCATTGGAAACTTTAACTTCGTTTTGTGCACAAATATTATTTGTAAAAACAAATAATGCGACAATTACTGAAATGAAAAAACTTAATGTCTTCATAATATCTTTTTTAAATACCGTAATTATTACTTACATAATCAAGTAGCGAAGGTTGCATACTATAAATGATACCTTTATTATAGCCAGGATCTTTAACTTTAAAAAACTCCATATAGTTATAATAACCATATCCAGCATATTTAGTGGATAACACTTCTGATAGAGAAGGAAATTTTTCATCAAGAAAACCATCTTCACATAACAACATAATCCATCTTGTATAATCATCGGCATGTGTCGGTCCTGCTCCTAAACCACCAAATCCATATCCATTAGCGCAATATATAAGTTCTTGAATAATCTTTGCTTCAAATTCTATGTTTGGAGTTCCTTCTTTACCTGCATATTGAAGAATTCCATTGAAATATACTCTATCTTGTGCGGCATGTATAAACTCCTCCTGTATTGAATTCGTTGCGATTGTTGAGCCTGTTTTCAACAATACCTCATTCGTTTTTGCATTGTACGAAGCTGGTGCTGTGCCTGTATCGCCTCGGGATATTTTTGATACCTTTTTAGTTGTCAGTTTCTTGAAAACACATCTGTATCCTTTGCCTAAAGGATTACTTTGTAATTCCTCAAGAATGGAATTGACAGAACCTTGGTCTGTTAAACTCAACGACACATTATTAATAAAGCTACTCATAGGATAAGTCAATGAAGCTCTACCCGAAAGTCCCCTTGTGGTAACATCATTTTCATAGGAGAAAAGTAAATCATCCCCAGAGCATGAAACCATAAATAAAATGGCTATGCATGAAATAAATTTGAACATCTTTTTCTTCATAATGTTTTTCAATTAAAGATTAATATTTAATTAGAGTTTACTCTTTCTTAAAGTTGATATACTAGCGAATTGGACTGCCTTTTGTTTAATGTCGTTGAATTTAACGACATTAACTATATGATCTAACGTATCTAATATAAATTTTACTCTTGTTTAAAACCGATTAGTCGGTTTGTTTTTGCAAATATATAAGTTAAAATCAAAAAATGAAAACCTATCCTTGGTTATTTTCAAAAAAATATCAAAGGGTACTAACGGAAGCTGAGTGATGTAGAATATCTCTCAGAAAAACATTGTATCTTTATGTTAAGAAGAAAAAAGGAGTTATGGATTTTGAAGGAGAATGTACCATGCGGACAGTTTTCGTATTCCAATTGAAGCGGAAAGGGGAAAAGATTACTTCAATGCTGAATCCAACTCCCGATTTCCTGGAGGTTTGGTATGGAAGCCCAAACAGAAAAGCAAATGGATAATCCCCGATTTATTTACCCGTATCATGGACTTGCCATACGGTTACTTCTGTCAGGTGGTAAAAAACAGCTGATAGACATAGCTAGAGTTTAAACTGCTTGTTCAAGCAAGGAAGTTTTTAAGGGGGGTAACCCACTCTCGATAAGACTATCAACGATTTGTTGACAGCACTGGAAGCCCATGTCATAGATGAAGCGGATGTGTCCGGCAGTTTCGTTGCCGAAGGTACTGCTCGTGCGGTCTGTCTTCTGTCGTTTATATTCTTGTATGAGAAGCATCCGGTTAACCAAAGACGAAGTTGTTATTTCGGTGGGGAATATATGGAAAGAGAAGCAGTTGTATTCCATTTTGTTTGAAAAAGGCGAATTGATTTTTATAGTCAAACGGAATATATATTGCAAATTCTATGTATTATAATTATCTATGTATCAACTATAACGCAATGTAATTTTTCGCAAATCAATTCTGTTTGACTATATACTACGTATTGTGTATTAAAATAATAAGTTTCTGTAAACTATATATTAGGTAAATAGTTTTGCGCTATTGTGTGATGGTTTGCTAATAAATAAGGAAAGGAATTATCCTTATAATTGAATAAATCCATTCCTTTTTATCTATAATGTATGTTGGGTACATTTGTCGGTGTTTTGTAATAATTGGTAAGTAATAGTTCATAATTAATATTGTATAAAGTATAATCATCTTACTCTTCGAATATATTTGTAAGTCAGTCTCCTGTTATTCGTATTTTTACAATATCTTTTTGTTTAAGTTTATTTAGTATCGAATTAATATATTCACTAGGATGTTCCTTTTCTAATTTTTCCAACTCACAAATAAATTGTTGTAATTGTTCATCAACAAGCTGAACATTAGTTTTATAATAATCTTGTATTTTAAATATCTCAGAAAAACTACTTTTATTTAATCCAGCTTTGTTAAATAACCAATAATGGAAATTCTCGTTAATTTCAAAAATTTCTTCTCTCTCTCCTGATTTATTATACAGTAAAATATCTAGTCCCATAATATTTGATAAATTTAATGATGTTTTATTATTTTTTCGTGATCTGCAAGTTCTTTAAACTCGTTTTCAGGAAAAGCTGTAACCATCTTTCCGTCTGCCTCAACTACAACACGAGATTTATACAATGGGGTTATTCCATCCGAATCTACTCCAATTGGTTTTTTATATGTTTTTTCATATATAAATCGGTCTCCACTTTGGATTATTCTATCTGGATTTCTAAATGTATCTCTGGTTGTAGTTTTCCAATCTGATCTATTTCCAGACCATTTACTTTTATGTTTCCAATCTGAATTGTTACCCACATGTCTTTCTAATACATGATCAGAACCTGATTTTAAATCAATAGTAGAAGGTAGGGAGATTTCTTTTGTCAATCCCCATATATCTACCCAACAATTAGAATCAGATACATAAGAATATAATGTTGGATTTTTTCCAATAAGCCCTATTGGGTCTTGGCTTATATAGTTTCCTATTTTAGGATCGTAGAAACGGAATCTATTGTAATAAAGATTAGTTTCTTTATCTTCATACTGTCCTTGAAATCTGAACGGACAATCAAATTCTTCGCCTATTTCAAGAGAAAGAACTTTTCCATAAGCATTTAATATACAATCCCAAATTTTATTACCTCGTTCATCGTACATCTGTATAGGTGTACCCAAATAGTCGGACACAATGGAATATTGCTTGCCATCCAGTATCTTCGCCGTTGGCACAAATGTACCTGCCTCAAACACCCAGGTGGTAATATCCTCTATCGGTTCTTTTGATAGAGTATTTTCCTCTTCATTCGGTTGCCTATCGGTGACTTTGTAGCCCCATTCATGAATAGGCACATTGCCGTCCCATACCCAACGTGTGACCTTCCCGAAGTATTGCTTCGCCGTGCGCCGTCCCAACGCATCGTAGCGGAACTCCACCGGTCTTCCGTCCGGACGTATGACTTTCTTCAGCATCCCATTGGAACTCCACTCGTAAAGCCATCCCGTTCCTGTTGCCAGACAGCGGATGCCCCGTTCTTTCTCCATGCGTTTGCGGTCGAACCTTACGCCCGTTGCCTGCAACTGCTTGAACTCACGGAAAATGAGGTTCCCTTCGTCATCGTAATGGTAGAAACAATCTAGGTCTTCCAAAAGTTTTCCCCCGGCACCGTATTTGCGGTCTTTCTTGTCCGGTGTTTCAAAGAGGTTACCCACGAAGTCCGGCACACGGTAAATCACGTCCGTTTCCGAACCTTGCATAGTCTCCTGCCGGATAAGGAAGTCGAAACGGTCGTAGTCGTACCGTGTGACAGTACCTGTCAGCTCGTTCTCCTTGGAGAGCAGGCGGTTGGCGATACCCCATTGGTAGCGGTAGGCGCCTTGCTCTATGCCGCCCGACCGTACCGACTTGCGTATCTCCCTGCCGAAGCAGTCACGTTCCGTCCTGACAGTCACACCGCCGGAAAAGGTGCGCTGCACCTCCAGCCCGGTATTGTCACGTACCCATGACGCCTGCCAGCTCTCGCCCGCCTGCATGGTCTGCAAGTTGCCTTCATGGTCGTACATATGGCGGATGTCCGCTCCCAGGCTGCTGGTGATGCGGGTACAGTTGCCCTCGCTGTCGTACGTGCGGTTGACGGTATATTCTCCCTGTTTCTCCTCTATAATCTGTCCCGTCTTCCTGTCACGGGTGAACTCCAGCAGGTTTTCGCTGTTTTCCGCCTTGACAAGCATACCGTCCTTGTCATACGTGTAAAGAGATACCTCGCCGTCGTACTGTTCTTCCTTCAGGATGTTGTCCAACCCGTCATACAGGTATTCCGTCCATTTGTCCCTGGGACGGTTTACCCGTGTGACACGTCCGGCACCGTCGCGCTCATATTCGCGTCGCAGCCCGTCGAAACCGATTTCCGTAACTACCTGTCCCAGCCCGTCCAGCTCGAAGAAATAGTTGTCACCCGCCTCGTTGCCGATGCGCCGGAGCTGCAACTCGCTGTTGTAGCCGAATGTAATCCGGTGACGTTCCTGCTCACGGCTTTTCAATACCCCCAATGCCCCATAGGTGAACTTCACCTCGCGGATGTTGTCCGCAGCATGTACCATGTTCCCCATGGCGTCGTACTCGAACCGGTGCACGTTGCCGTCCGGTTCCTCCAGCCGTATCAGGTTGTCCGCCCGGTCATAGGCGTACCGGGTGGCATTGCCTTTGACATCCACCGCCAGTACGAGCCTGCCCCTGCCGTCGTATTCCCACCTGCGGAACAGGCCGTTGGGGAACCGTAGCAGTTCGAGGTCGTAGCGGTCGTTGAAGGTGAGGGTATAGACGCGTCCCTGCCCATCGGTAATGGTATGCAATACGCCTCCCTCGTAAGTGTATTTCACGGTCTCCCCGCTAATCGTGGTGCGGCTGACGACACGGTCCATCCCGTCGTAATCCCAGGAGATCTGTTTCCCTCCCGGCGTACAGAGCAGGACGAGGTTGCGGTTTCCGTCGTAGCTCAGGAACGTATCCTCGCCGTTCTCGTCCGTTATCCGGACGGGTTGGCCGGACTCGTTGTAGGAAGTCTTGCGGGTATAGCCTTCGGGGTTGACCGTGACCTCCAGTTCCTGGTATCCGTTGTACTGCTGGCGTGTGATTCCCCCATTGGCATCCACTATCTTGTAGATGAGCTTGTCCTCCCCGTAATGGTATTCGGTTTCAGCACCCTCCCCGTTACGGATATGGGTGTAGCCTTTGCCGTAACGGATGAAGTACTCCATGACGCCGCCGTCCCCCCATGTATGCACACAACGGGCGTTCTCACCTTTGCCCTCGTATTCCCAATGGAAGGACATGCCTCCCTGATTGGTCAGCTGTACCAGCAGATGCCCGTCGGTATAGACGAAATGCTTGCTGACATCCAGTGCGTCGGTGGTCTCCACCATGTCGCCCCGGTCGTCATAACGATAGCGGACAAGCCTGGTCTCCTCACCGTCCTGCTTCATAGACACACAGCATACCCGTCCCAATTCGTCGGTTTCCACTTTCAAGCGTTCTCCCCGAGAAGATACGATTCCCGCCAGTTTTCCAGCCGAAGCGTATTCGAAACGGATGCGGAACCCGTCTTTGGTGAATATGTCCGATACCATGCGGTAGCCGAAGCGGTTCTCCGGTCCGTCAAACCGGTATTGTAGTCCCCGGATGTCGGTCAGCAGGTAACCCTGCCCGTCAAGCGTCCAGAGCAATTGTTCCTTGCGGTCAAAATAGGAATCCCCCGGTTCCAGCACGGGCAGGAAGGACTCCCGTCCGTCGGCATGGCGGAAGAGGAAAGCCCCTTCTTCCAGCTGCTGGACACCCAGGTTGTAACTGTGGTGCCAGTTGTAGCCCAACGGGCCGTCCACGGCGGCATCGCTGTAATAGGTGCGTTCCCATACGATGGGGATGGGGCCTGGCAGCTCGAAATCCACGTTGGTGTGGTACACCCTGCCTGTTGCCGCATCGACCGGCTCACCGAATGTCTTGCATTTGATGGGCTGGAGAATGTCCGCCAGCCGGTTCTTTCCTTTCTTTCTCAGTCTGTCAATCAAGTCCTGGAACTTGTCGCCCAGCTTCTTCCACATTTTTCCCAGCCCCTTGAGCCCGAACTTCATTGCCAGCGCGAACATGTCGATGGTGGGCGGCCCGCCCACGAGCACCGGCTTGCCTACGGAGGTGATGGTGGAGAGCATGGATGTGGGTGCCAGCAACGCCTTGCTCACTTTCTTGGGCTTTCCCTTGCGAGGAATGGTCGGGATGCCGACCAGGTTACAGGAGAGCGCCGGATGTGTCAGCGTGGAGCAGGGGGCACCGTCCGCCAGCACGGTCGCGCTGCCCATCCACATCTCCGACTCGGACATGCCGCTGACCAGCGGTGCCGGGTGCAGGACGAATGCGGGCAGGTGCACGATGCCTATGCCCGCCTGTGCAATCCACTGGTTATGCACCTTCACCGTAGGTGCCATCCCCTTGAGAATGCTGCACGCCACTCCCGCCACCCCTTCGGTGACGGGCGGCATGGCGGCGGCGATGCCTGCCATGATGTCCGCCATGAGGTCATATACTTTCCCCACATGCGGCACGGGCATGACGGGTGACGGCGGTGTGACCGTAGGGTGCATGTCTATCCCTATGGCAAGGTCGCCGAACTTGGCTACGGGCATGCCCGGCATGGATGGGAGCAGTCCGCCCAGTCCCGCCTGGAGCTTGTCCAGGGCAGCCTTTGAGTCGGCGAAAAGGTCGGAGAACCCCCGTCTGGTGCTGTTGTTGTCAACGGCATCAGCTATATTTTTCAACACATCTGACATAGTGAGAACGGTTTAGAAAAGTAAAGAAAGGAAACAGCCGGAGGGGTTAACCGGAGTTCTCCGGCTGTTTCAGAAAAGGGATTGCCTATGCATCCTGTGCATAATCGCTGTTCCAGTCATTCTCGTCATCCCCCTTGGTGCCTTCCAGCTTGATGACAAAACTCTTTGCCGGGAAGTAAGGAGTCAGGTGAATGTCGAGGAAAATGCGGTCTTTCTGTTTCGGGTCACGCTCGAAGCGGAGAATCTTGAATTTTTCAATGAGGCGTCCGGGACCCTGGATGCTGTCCAGGAACTTGCTGATTTGTCCGCGCAAATCCCTCTCCGCCTTGCTGTTCCAGTTCTCGAAGGCGCGCCGGTTGAGGAAGTCCATCAATACCTTGGTCACCCAGTCGAAGACGCGTACCACCGAATAGGTCTGCAAGCCCAGGTTGTCGCCGTTGAACAACGTCTTGGCAGAGAACGCCATCACCTTGCCGTATTCCTTCACCATGGGAATCAGGCCAATCTTCTCCAGTTCGGAAATCTCGCTCTTCTTCAGGTTGAAAGCCACTCCGTCCACCTCGCTCATGGAACCGTATTTCTTGCCGGCAGTGACCTGTGCCATCACCGTCTTGTACACGCTGCCCGCCAGTGCCGCGGAAGGCGGAATCAGCAAGTCCTCCGTCTCGCCCAGTTCGGCATAACGTCCACGTCCGACCAGGTAGTTGCAGGCCATACATACGTTGGACTTGTACACATCGCCTCCCGACAGGTTGGAGTCGAAGAACATTTCGATGACATCGTCCGGCTTTTCAAGGTCGGCGAAGTCGGTATAAATCATCACCTTGTTGTCATGCGCTATCTTCGCCCATTTCTCAATCACCTTGTTGGAACCCAGGTAGCCGGGGATGACCAGCAAGGAATAGTTGGTGCGCAGGTCCAGACGGTCGTAGTTGGCACGCAACTCGTCCGCAATGGCGTCGATGAAGAAAGAGTTGTCCAGGTCGGTGAGCTGCTCCATGGAAGCATTGACGATGGAAATGTTCTTAATCTTGTCGGAATCCGTATTCTTGTAGAAAAGCATGACCGTACGGTATGACTTCTCCAATTGTTTCACCTCTTCCACCGCCTTCAACTGGTTCTGGGAAAGCAGGTCGGAGACGGCCGCCGATTTCTTCTGGCATAGTTCAATCATTTCGCTGATGGACTTGTTGCCTTGCAGCATGTCCACCCACATTTCGAGCCGTTTCTCCAGCTCCTTGCGTTCAGATGCCCGTTCGGGGTCTGTAAGGAAAATGTTACGGCGCGCCTTGCGCTCCGGGTTCAGGTTCTGTATGCCGTCCACAGAGGACTCCAGGACATTGAAACCACCAAACTTAGCCAGGACCTGTAGCTCCGCGTTCAGGTTTCTGGGCTGTGCAGCAGCCTGTTGTTGTACGGCTGCCTCCCTGTGTGTGTTCTGTTCACTCATAGCTGTTGTCATTCATTTGCAGGGTTAGACTTCTCGTTTTTCTTTAAATCGTCCAGCATGGCAGAAAGCGAATTGACGAATGCCTCGCGTGTCGCCGGATTCTCCAATACCCGTTGCAGCACCTTGTTGGAGCGCAACGACTTCTCCATCCTGTCGGCGAACTGCTTTTCCGTATTCAGTCCTGACAGGAAATGACTTTGCTCCGTCATTTTCTTGACAGAAAAGTCCCCCACATTGTGAAAACGGAAGTTTTCCTCCACGGGAGCACCTTCCGCATCGGTGAACTCAATATCTATCTCCGGTAAGAAATGCGCGAAGACCTGGTCGATATTGGTCAGCCCCGTGATCACTTCGGGAGCCACCGGTTCGTCTTTAGTCAACTGCTCCACCAATAATGTCCGGTTTTGTGGAATTTCCGCAATGCCTTCGGAGGCGTCAATCTTCACTTCGTTTCCGCCGATTCCGTAATTTCCAAGATCCATAAATTCGATATTTAAGTTTAAACTATATGTTGATTAAATTCTCTTTCAGTTGAAAATACCTCCTTTTCTTCTGGCTTCCGCCTGTCGCATGGAGGGGTTCTCCACCAGTTCCTTCCAGTCCTCGCCCAGCCATTCGTGAAGCTGGCGTTCCAGCACCTCGATGTCAATCGGTGCACGCACCTGCCTGCCCGTATGGAGCGCCAGGTGTGCCGCATAGGTGAAGGTGGAACCCCGTCTGATGTCTTCGGAAAGATAGCTTCCTCCCGCCAGTGCCAGCAGGAAATATTCGAACGCCTGTTCCAGTTTCCCCTCCTCGTACCGCAGGAAGCCGCACATCCGGTAGCCCTCCATGACATAATAGGGGTCCTTCCGTTCGACAGCCTTCCCGGCTATCTCCTCGTATAAAGCCACCGCCTCTTCGCGTTTTTTTTCTGCCGTCAGGATTGCCGCCTTCATGGAAACAGCCATCTTCCAGTAGCTGTATCCCGCCGCCTCGCCATCCTTCATCGCCTTTTCCGCTTCGCGGATGGTCTTGTCGCTGTATTTCATGCTGCTTTTGTATTCGCGGATAGCATAGCAGGCTTCGGAAGCGATGAAGAGAGCGGATATCCGAATATTCGCATCCTTCAGTTCCCCGGCGATATCCAAGAGCTTCCTTATTTCCTTTTCCAGCAGTTTCAAATCCTGTTTCCGCGTGCAGTCCATGACCGCCGTCACCTGCTGTTTGAACCGGTTCTCGGGCGCAATCAGGTCGTTACCGGCATCCGCCCGCGCCATCCGGTTATGCAATGCCGCCGCCATGTCAAAACGGGGACGTATGTGGACCACCTCCGACGACTCGTCCAGAGCGACATTTCTGTCCTTCTTCAAATCAATGGTTGTCAGACGGATGCCCTGCGGGACACCCTCTTTCAGTACCTGTCCGAACCATTCCGTCCGGGGAAATTCCCCGGATTGTTCCGGAGGAAAATAGATGCAGAAGAAGGCATTCTCCAGGCGGGATATGCACTCCTTGAAGCGCAACATCTCCTTCCACAGGTTTGCCGCCGTGGGCTCGGCCGACGTGTCGGGGCGGTACTCCGTCCTGAGCAGCCCGTCGTGTCGCAACGCCTTGAGCATGTCATCCTTCTCTTCCGCCTGCTCCTCAAACCATCCGGCATACTCCTGCCAGAGCTGTGCGGCATATTCGTCGTCATCGCCTCTGTAGGGCGTGTCGAAACGGAAAAATATGTCATCGAATTGTCCTACAGGGGAACGCTCTATCTCCAGGAACTTGTCCACCAGGTCCACATCGTTCTTTCCGACAATCCATATCGCCAGTTTCCAGTCTTTCTTTCCGGCTATGTCCGCCCAGTAATCGACCGCCTTGTAGTATTCCTGTATTACAGATGCTGATGCTCCCATATCCAATCCGTTTATGAATTAATTTTCACAATGCCTCCCGTTACGGTCATGTTTGCCGTTCCCTCCACGGTGAGATTCGTGCCTTTCATGGTTCCGGTCTGTGTATTCAAGTCATATTCCTTGGCCGCCTCCAGCTTGATATTGGTGGCACTGCCGTTGATGATGTTTTTTTCGCTGCTGAACACCATACTTTCGTTGCCCGAAACCAATGTAATGTTTTTCTTTCCTTCGATGGAAATCGTGTCCGCCTGCATACCGATGGACTTTTCGTCCATTACGATAACGGACTTGTCCTCGTTGGTGATGACTACGCTCTTTTTCGCCATAATCGTAATGGCGTCCTTCCCGTCCAGCAGGATCAGTTGTTTTCCCGTCTGGTCGGTGATGACAATGCTTCCCGTCTCATCATCGAAAACGATGGCGCTTCCGCTGCGCGTGATAATGCTTTTGGTCTTGTTGTCCTTGTCCCCTCCCTTTCCTGAAGCGGAATGGAACATGGCTCCGGTCACATAGGGGCGGTCCGGATTGCCGTGTTCGTACCCCACCATGACCTGGTCACCGACTTCGGGAACAAACACCCATCCGCGGTTTTTGGATACGGCGTCGCTTACTCCCGCATTGGGGCTCTGCACCCTGATCCAGTTGGTTGTTTTCCCGTTTTTCTGCCAGTCGAAACTCACTTTCACCCGTCCCTGTTCCTTTTCGTCGTCATTTTTCTTCACCGTCGCAAGCTCGGGCAATGCCAGCGGGAGTTTTGTGTCGGGAACAGGGATGTTTACCGTTCCGTCAGGAATCCCGGCAAACGTGTTGGCATAATGCCCGTCACGGCGCACCTCGTGCGTGATTTCGGTGATGCGGAATTTTCCCAGGGGCGGCAGGTTCATGTCACCGGGGAAAGAGACCTCAATGACTTCGCCTATCCGGATCCGGCATGTCTTTCCTATGCCCCTTATGTTCAACAAATTGGCGCCGGACTCATTTTTGAGGACCTTCATCTGCCCGTCCAGCCCCGCCTTGTCGGCGATGTGCGGATTGGCGGCGGCAGTCGTCTTGGCCCCATACGCCTTTTCGGAACAGTCATGCGCAATGGACTGGAGGTCATTCATGCCATCGGGTTTGGCGGGCGTGTCTGCATTATGTTGTTTGTTCTCCTGCGCTACATAATCGTATCTTGCAGATTTGCCCGGCACCAGATTTGCCACCAGACGTACCTCCTCCAGGTCCACATCGTACATGATCTTTTCCGTGTTGTCCTTGTCGGGTTTGCCGAAATAGACTTTTTTCCCGTCGTAATAGAACCACTCGCCGTATTGGGCGGAGAGCCGGTTCATAAAGTCGAAGACGCTCTCGTTGTACTGCGCCATGTAAGGGATTTTGGCGGAGTATTTGGGATTGGAAGCCAGCGGGACCTTCCCGTATTCCTGTGTCGCCTCCTTTATGATGGCGGAGAGGGTCTGGTCCATCCACGAGTCGAGCGTCCCGTTGTTCTCATACAATATCGTGGGGCTTGCTCCGTGAATGGCCACTCCGCCCGCCTCACCCATGCTTCCGACCATTTCCACCTGTGTGACAACCCCTTCGAAGTCATAACTTTCGCCCGTCTGCTTGTGGGCGAACGAGATGCTGACAGTCTCCCCGACGTAATTAATGAATTTTTCAGGTGTCTGCTTGAACGTATTGCCGGGCGAGAGGTAATTCACAATTACAGTAAAGGCGTGATGCCGGTTAAACCGCTGATGAAGCCGCAGTGAAACGAACTTCTGTTCCTCTCCTTTCACTGTCACCTTGGTAGTTACCAAATTCAGAAAACTTGCTCCCATACTATCTTTTGCTATGAAAATTAATTAATCAATCCGACCAGTCGGTATGTTTTTTGGTGCCGAAATAACCGGAATTGGTATATTCCGGCACCTTAAAAACTTTGATTAGAAAACAACCGTTAGTTGTTTTCCGGCCAATCCTGTACAAATGTAGCCTCGTCCATCTTCACTGTCTGTGCGGAAATGGCGAACTTGATTGTCATCGGATAGGGGTTGGCCACATTCAGTGCCTCCTCGTATTCCACCACGTAACCGTTCTCAAATACCAGTTCCTTCATCTTGGCATCCTCATCCGCTTTCTTGAAGACGATGTTTCCGTTTACGGGCTGATACTGTTTGAACATCTTGTCCAACACAATGGTATCGGGAGTAGATTCAACCTCCACATAGATTTTACCACCATAGATGTCAGATGCCGGACGGCCTTTGGGGTCCACATCACGATTGAACTTGACATCCCATCTCAATACATCAAACTCTCTTGAGTCTGAAAACTTAAATGACGCTTTAAATGCCATATTCTCAAAGTTTTAAAGTTTATAAAAAAGTTGATTACGGAATTTCCGGCTATCGGCGGTTCGGCGCCTCCCCGTCTTTGGCTTTCAATTTCCGGGGGCTAATATATGGAGCTTTCTGAAAATTACAAAAGTTTTTCGGGAAATTTTTTGCGATATTTTTTGGTTTTTTCAAAAATTATGTTCGTTAACATAAAAAAATCTGCCTCGAAAAGTGGCGGGCTTATTTTTTTGCCTTATATTTGCAATGTTCTCCTGCGCAATTTTTAAATCTTATTGATTATGGATACAGGAGTTGGTTTCATTAATCTTGATGATTCTGTAAAAATTGCGCTTAACATAGCACTTGCAGTGGCTCGTGAAAATGCGAACGAGTGTTACACTCCCTCGCATTTGTTGAAGGCTCTACTTCATAAAGATGTAGGGCTAAGAGATTTTATAATAAGTATAGGTAAGGATTTGGGGTATCTGGAGGAATGGGCGGATGTCCATATCGAACAATGTCCGAAATCCACCCGGTTCGCCGAAATCAAGCCGTCGGAGAAGATTGACGCCGTTTTCCGTGCCGCCGATGACGCACGGATACAGATGGGGCTGTTTGACATCAATCCCATCTGCGTGTTGCTGGCACTGACGAAACCGGGCATCGCCTTTTCCAGTGACCAGCTCAGGTCTTTCCCTATCCTGGAGAAAGATATCCATTCCATATATACAGGCAACGAACCGGCGGGAGTTTCCGGCAGCGTGCCGGAGAGTTTCATTCAAAGTTCCGTTTCCTCTTCCACTTCCTTTCTCGCCAAGTATTGCGTAGACCTTACCGCCACCGCGGCAGACAGGCTTTACCCGACCATCAACCGTGACCGGGAGAACCGCATGGTCATGGAGGTGCTGGGCAGCCGCAGCAAATCGAACGTGCTGATTGTCGGTGATGCCGGGGTGGGGAAAACAGCCCTTGTGTACGGGCTTGCATGGAACATAGTCAACCATAAGGTGCCTTCGTTCCTGGAGGGAGCCCGTGTGTTTGAGCTTGACAATGCCTCGCTCATAGCAGGCGCCACCTACAAGGGGGAGATAGAGGACCGTTTGAAAAACATCGTGAAAGAGTTGCGTGGCATTGACAACGCCATCCTGTTCATTGACGAGATTCATATCCTGCTGGACAGCCGGCAGGGCAATTCCGGTGCCGGCAATGTGCTGAAGCCCGAATTGTCGCACGGCGACCTGACCGTTATCGGCGCCACCACCATTGACGAATACCGTAAGATTATAGAGCCTGACCATGCGTTCAACCGCCGTTTTGAGGTGGTGCAGGTCAATGAGCCGGACTTGAAGTCCGCCATACAGATGCTGCATTCCGTCCGGCAGTCATACGTGGAGTACCATCGGGTGGGAATCAGCGACGATGCCGTGGCGGAGTGTGTTCGCCTTGCCAAGCGGTATGTGAAAGACCGCCGTTTGCCCGACTCCGCCATCGGCCTGCTGGACATGACACTTTCGGCCATCAAGATGGTCAATGAAACAGGAAAGAAGGATACGGAAGCCTTGCTTGCCCGACTGGACGAGATAGAAAAGGAGGAAAAAGCACCTCAAGAAAAGGTGGAAGAGCTGAAAACGCTGCTTTTCCTGATACACAACAAATTAAGCCCCATCCTTTTGGGCGTGGTTTCCGATGAGGCGGATATCCATGAATTGCAGGAGTATGAAGAGCTGGCGGCTTACCTGCGGAGCGCACTGGCTGCCATCCTGTCATTTGCAGAAAAGAGCATAGAGGAGGTAGGAATTTATGAGGTTGCCGCCGTTGTCGCCAGCAAGACGGGCATTCCTATCGGCAAGATACAATCGCAAGAGAAGGAACGCCTGCTCAACATGGAAGACTACCTGCGCCGTCGGGTTGTCGGTCAAGACCAGGCGCTGAAAACGCTGACCGATGCCATTCTTGAATCCCGCAGCGGTATGAACAAGCCGGGCCAGCCCATCGGTTCCTTCTTCCTGCTGGGGCCTACCGGTACCGGCAAGACCGAACTTGCCAAGGCACTGGCGGAGGCGCTGTTCAACGATGAAAAGTCCATGATCCGTTTTGATATGTCCGAATTCAAAGAGGAGCACTCCGCCGCCCTGCTTTACGGGGCGCCTCCGGGATACGTGGGCTATGAGGAGGGCGGTATGCTGGTGAATAAAATCCGCCAGCAACCCTATGCGGTGGTCCTTTTTGACGAGATAGAGAAAGCGCATCCGTCCGTCTATGATATTTTCCTGCAAATCATGGATGAAGGGAAACTGCATGACCGTCTGGGCAAGGAAGGGGACTTCTCCAACTCCATCGTGCTGTTCACCTCCAATGTGGGCAGCGAATGGCTGACGAAGCAGTTGGAGTCGGGCAATGTGCCGGCTACCACCCAGATCATGGAGGTGATGGGGCAGTATTTCCGTCCGGAGTTCCTGGCGCGTCTGTCAGAAATCGTTCCGTTCTCTCCTATCCGTGAAGACATCCTGTTGAAGATATTCGATATACAGTTCAACAGTGTCAGGAAACTGCTGGACAAGCAAGGTATCGGTATCACCATCAGTGACGATGCCCGGAAAATGCTTGCCCACAAAGGATTCACTCCCAAATACGGCGCCCGTCAGGTTGCCGGGGTTATCCGCAACTACCTGCGCAGACCGATTTCGCGGCTTATCATCAATGAAGAGCTGTGCAAAGGAAAAAATCTGGAAGTGGGTCTGGACGAACAGAATGAATTAACCTGGAATATTCACCAATAATCAAGTACAGTATGTTTGGATATACAGTATTCTTAAAGATCGGCAATCTTGCCGCTTCCTCGCTGGTCGATATGTATAAGGACAGTTACCAGCTTATCGGCTGTGAGTTCGGGTTCGCCCAGGGGATAGACATCAAAGGACAGGCCCAGACCGAAGTGAAAGGCGGTACGTTCTATGTGACTTACCCCCATCTTCCCAACCGTGACATGATCCAGTGGATGCTGGATGCCCGCAAGTATCAGAACGGAGCCATCGTGGTCCATGATAACCAGGGTTCCACGCTCGAAAAGATACTTTTTGAGAAAGCGACCTGTGTGGATATGGAAATCAGCTATATCCGGCAGGGGAAGAGCTATATCGCAACCAAGCTGACCGTGCAGGCGCAGAAACTGACGTTCGGGTCGGAGGAATTTGAAAATCAGTGGGTATTTTAAAAACAACAATGTTATGGGACTCTTTAGTTTTCCGCAAGTGGACAGCAATGTGAATGTCATATTCAGTGTTGACGGTGACGAGTATGCAGTGGAACAGTTCAAAATCGGTTTTCACCAGCCTGTCGATGGCATAAAAAACCAGCCGGAAGGGGAAGTGCGCGGCGGACGCATCATGATAACCCTTTCGCAAACAGTGAAGAACAACATCTACGGATGGGCCGTGAAACCGTGGATGAAAAAGAGCGGGGCGGTGCTGTTCAAGACCGGTACGTCCGGGGTGATATTTGAGGTGGCGTTTACGAATGCGTATTGTATCAGTTTGAAGCGTTCAATTGGTATTGTTACAGGATTAACTACTAATTTAATATTGTCTCCAGAAAGTGTGAGCTTAAATGGAATCGATTTTAATAATCAATGGGTTAAATAGCTATGAAACGTTATCCAACAAATAATTATATAACGAAGGAAGAATTCTACCAACTAAATAAAGAAGGTGATTTTTATACAGGTTTTGTAATAGGACTTGGATATGCTTTTGTAGAGTATGTACCTATAGCTCATTTGCCTAAGGATTTGAGTATTAATTATTTTATGTCAAATATCCCTGTTCAAAGAGTGGATTATTCTGATGAGTCTTATGTTCGGAGTTTGAATATAACTTCTGAACAAATAAAAAAAATGCTCTGTACTTCTAATGGTGATGGAACTTATAATGTTGCTATTGATTTTCTACATCATAAAGTTATTGGTGATTTATCAGAACTTAGAGTGGATATGTACGAAGAAACTGATACTATGAAAATATTAATTGAAGTCAATAATGAAAGGTATAATATATCATTAGTAGATTTTAATAAAAGATATGGACAGCTTATTCGGGAGACAATTAATAATATAGATTATTTTAATGCTTTTGTTGGTCTCGGAATAGATATATTTGAAGATGAGTTTTGGAATAAAAAAATAAAATTCAGAAAAAATCTATCTAATAATATAAGTAGTTCCTTGAGAAGAAATGGATATAAGATTAATGCCAGTCAAATTAAGAAAAACTATATACCTAAAGCAATAGGGATTGGAAGTAGAGTTTCTAGCTTTGTTGGAGTTGGATGTGCTATTGGCTCTGCAATGATAGAAGAAGAAATAAAGGTTTCCGATATCTATGCTATAGTTGTAGCTTCTACTGCATTTGTTCCATGGATAGGTTGGGCATTTGGAGGAGCATTGTTAGCAGCTGATTGTATTAGTTATGTATTGTCGGGATATACAATCGGTGATCATTTGAATAATATGTTTGACGAAAATGGAGTTATTTGGGAATGGAAAGACAGTGAATTGTTTGATTCATTTTCATTAAATTCATTATCTTTAGATGATATAGATAATAGGCACAAAAAAATAAATCCTCATTATGGGATGGAAGAATTTATTGCTCCGAGAGATAATACTAGAGTTGTAAATCCTTTTATACAAAATTGGTGATGGGAATAGTAGATTACATATATTATAGACTATATAGGATGTATAGAAAATACAATGAACCTGCAAGATTTTCTTCTAGTTTGATATTTGGAATGTTAGGGATGATATCGTTTTTCTATATTTCGATATTATTTAATAAATTCCTTTCTAATCATTACTTTTCGTTGAAAAATTTCAGTCAAATTCATGGTATTATATGGGTTTTATTGATTGGAATTATTATTTCTATTGGTATTTTTTTTAGATATACACCTACTAGGACATCGGAGCTTCTTAAAAAATTCAAGGGTAGTATTTGGAATAAAATCATACCTAATTGGATTATTGTAATAATGCCTCTTATTGTGTTCTTATTAGGATTGATTTTATGTAAAATATTTTTATAACTATAAACTATTGGATAATTATGAATCAATATAAAACATTAATTATTTATACAATTTTGAACGACCAATCAAAAAAGTCATTTGAGAATGAGTTAGAAAAATACGGACTGGAGCGATTGGGAGAGCAAGACATCTTCGCACTTCCCTTAGACGAATACCGCACGAAGGTACAAGCATTCAAAGCCTACCTGCGAGCCTATTCGCGCAAGCATCTGGACAGTCAGGACACAGTATTGTTCGTGGAGTCACGCATGAATCCAGAACGGACCCTGACTACTATGTTGCAAACCAATCTGATGAGTGAGGACGAATAAAAGATTACGGATATTATGAGTGCACAATCGTATATCAAACTTTGGACCGCCGAGCCCTCGGAACATGATGAGGTGCAGGCTTACGACCTGTTGAGTTATGAATATGACTTCCGGAAACTGACAACCCCATGCGGGCAAGCGGCCGGAAAGACCACCGGGGGACAGATGCAGGTAAGCATAACCGGATTTCCCTCGGAGGAGTTGCTGGAATGGATGTTCAATTCACGCATCCTGAAAAGCGGGGAAGTGATGAACACCTCGGGAAAGCTGGGGACACCGAAGGAAACGATCAGGTTCAAGGGAGCCCAATGTCTGGATTTCCATGTGCATTCGACCGTAAAAGAGAGTTGTACCTCGCTGCTTATCCATTTCAGGGAAATGGAAGCCGGCGATTCGTGTCACCTAAATTTGAAATGAGATTATGAACTGGTTTGCTGCCTTGTTTAAACGGAAAGAGCCCGGAACGGTGAATGACCGTTATGCGATGAAGCTGTCCGTATGTCACGAGACATACACGGTAGAAGAATTTGACCTGCAATTCAAACGGAATACCGACCGTGACGGATTGCCGGAAGGTGAGGCATACGGCGGTTTCGTTACCTGTACCCTTACGGGTATGCCGGGTGACGGCCTGTTGCGATGGGGTGCCTACAGCCAACCATGCGAGGACGGTGACCTGCGGGTCTACCGGAAAGACAAACCGGACCAGGAAGCCGTATTCGTCCTGCGTTTCGTGGAAGGGAACTGCATCCGTTTGCAGCGTAAGGTTGACCGTATGAACCAAAAAAGCAGCATCACACTCCTGTTTGCCGCAAGGATATTGCAATTCAGTGACGACGAATTTGAGAATAACGAATGGCGCTGACAAGTATGGAAACGAAATTTTGCAAACTGCCTCTGGATTTTGGAGCCTTGCTCAGCGAGGATGTGGAAAACAGCCGCCTCGCGTCCTGTACGGAGATAGAGTCCATCGACCAGTTCATCGAGATGCTGATTGACACGGCTCCCGGGGAGCACGCCTTTGACAAGGATTTCGGTTGCGAGATTTTTTATCTTGATTTTGAGAGTATCATTTCGCATACCCGCTGGGAAGGGCAGTTTTCCGACTATATCACCCAAGCCATCACCCGGTACGAGAAGCGTCTTACGAATGTGAATGTCCGGGTCATTATCGACGATACCACCCGGCAGGACAATGTGTTCGAGGCTTCGACCATAAAAAAACGCGTGCAGGTATATGTCTATGGCAATCTGGTGCATACCGGAGAGAAGCGTTGTTTTTACTATGTGATTTATTTAGGACCCATTTCAACCCGATGACAAGCGTATGAGTATGGAGAAATATAACAAGGAGCAGATCAGGAACCGTATGCTGAAATACGCGGCGGCGTTCTGGGGAATCAAGAAAGCGGAAAATTTTGCCCCTGTCGTCAAACTGATGCTTGAGGCGCTGTCCAACGAACTGTATATGCTGGGGGAAGACTTCACGGCCATCGAGACGCGGCTGCTGGAAAAAACTGCCCGCATTCTGACACCGGACATACTGACCTCGGCACTTCCCGCGCATGGTGTCGTGCATGCCTCTCCCATCGAGCCCGACTACCTGATTACGAAAGAGTCGGGCATGTATTATGAGAATGACCTGCTGACCCAGAAGCTGTCCGCCGGAAGCATTTCCTTTTATCCGGCCTGTGACACCCTGCTGCACAAAGCCGATGTGAAATACATGGTGTGTGACGACATTCTCTATCAGGTGGACCATACCCTGTCGAAAACCATGATTGCCCGTACGGAAACAAGGACGTCCGCACGTACGGTGTGGCTCGGTCTGGCGGTGGACGACTCGCTGACGGACCTGGAAAACATTTCTTTCTATATTGACTTCCCCAACCTTACCGAAAGCTATGAATACCTGTTCCTGCTTCCGTGCACGGAATGGTCCGCCAGTGGAACCCCCATCCGGATGGAGCCGGGCATCTATGAGAAAAGCCGGTTGCCGGAGGAATCCACCCGTGCCTTCTTCCGGAACTATGATGTGATGTCCGTCATAGACAAGGAGGTGATGGAGCTCTACAACAAGCATTTCCTGCGGGTTTCGCAACCGGTCCCCCTCAATGAGGTTGACAAGGAGCCCCTGCCGAAAGCCTTGTCTTCCTGTTTCGGGGAGCGTGTGCGGGAAAAGATGCAAGAGAAGCTGGTGTGGGTGAAAATCGTATTCCCCGCCCATTTCACTCCGGAAATCCTGGAGGAGCTTCATGCGGGCATCAACATCGTGCCTGTGGAAAACAAGCTGCTGCACGAACAAACCACTTCCCTCGAAGACACGTTCAGGGTGATTCCCCTGCGTACCGGCAATTACGAGTCCCTGCTGTCCGTGCACAGCGTGAAGGATTCGGACGGAAAGAGCTATCATGAACTCCAGTATCCGGTACCCGGCTCCACGGAGAGTTACGGCACCTATTCCATCCGCAAGGGAGGCTGCGAGCGTTTTGACTCCCGCTCCGCCAAGGAACTGCTCGGCTATCTGCTGGACCTGCTGGATGACGAGACCCACGCCTTCCATGCCGTTTCGAGTGTCAAGCTGCAAGCGCTCGCCGGCCAGATGGAGCAACTGACGGCGCAACTGAAACAGGCAACCGACAACATGAACGAATACAGGGAGACACCCTATTACCTGATGATCGACCAAATGTCTGGCAAAGGGCAGGTCACCGTGAAATACTGGACCACCCACTGCGAGACAGGCAACCAAATACAGGCCGGCGTGGAGCTGTCGCCATACACCACCACCTATCTGGATCCGAAGACACTCGCGCTTGTCAGTACCACCTACGGCGGGAAGCAAGCTCCCAAGAACCGGGAGCTGATCGATATCTACAAATACGGGATCATTTCACACGGGCGTGTGCTGACGCAAAACGACATAGCCAGCTTCTGCAAGAAAGAGCTTGGCGAGCTTCTGTTGCGGACAGAAATCCGCAACGGGGTGGAAATCAGCCCGGTTCCCACCGAAGGGCTGATACGCACCAAAGAAGTGCATCTGGTCCTGGGAACGAAGCTGGACGGGCCGTCGCAGGAAAAACAGATGAAAGACAGCCTGCACACCAGACTGTCTGCCTGCTCGCCGGACACATTCAATTACCGCATATTCATCGAATACAATAACGCATAAACATAGAACTTATGGACCCTGTCACCCAACATCTGATTTCATCGTACCTGCTGATGCCCGTACTGACTGTGATTTTCGGGATTGCAGCCTATTTTATCGCACGGAAGAACAAGCTGCTCAACAATAAGAAACTGATTGTCTATCTGCTGCTGTGCGGCATTGTACTTGCCCTGCCCGCCCTGTCGGGATTCATGGACTACAACTTCATGCCCTACATCTATGTCCTGCTTGCCATCCTGTACTGGACTGCCGGGTATTACAACCGGTTCCTGCTGCGGAAAGTGTTCGCTTCGGGCAAGGAGACACCCTCTTTCGGTATCCGGTGCCTGCTGACGGTTACGGTCGTGCTGCTGGGCGCGGGGCTCTTCTCCGTAGTGTTCAACCTCTGCAACGAACTCCAGTACGGCATCTGGGCCTCCACCTGCCTGCTGCCTTTCGCCTTTCCGCTCCTGTACACCCAGACGGTAAACAGCTATTTTGACATACCCCTTGAAATATACAAGGTCTGGAAGTATTCGGAAGAGTATGATTCGGACTCCTTGTACATCAACCGTGAGCGAAGCATTGTGGTGGATGTGGAAATTTTCCGCAAGGTGGACGATCCCGCCGCGGAGCGTATTACCGGCAAGGCGTCCGAAGATGTCATTTTCGGGCATTGGTTCCAGCGCATGATCGACGACTGCAACCTCAAATCGCCGTCCTCCCCGATAGTCTATCAGAATGACGGCGGCGCCTATTACGAATGGGTGTTCTATACCAAATCCTCCTTTTTCAAGAGAAGGTTCTATATAGACCCGGACGTCACGCTTGCCGAGAACCGGCTGAAAAGCCATGATGTGATCATAGCCAAGCGCGTGGCGAACGAAATAGTGAATTACAAGGAATATTAAAAAAACAGACATGATGAATACAGGAAAACAGAAACCGGGAAAGAGATATCCGCTGGTAAACTGGGCGGACGGAATGCCGGTCAACAAGAAGCATTTTATCCAGCTGGAGGACCATTTCACGGACCGGCTGTGCGAATACCAGTCATTCCAGCTGAACCGTGCCAATTACGGGCTGCTCCCCTTCAGGAAAGGAGAAGCCGTTTCCGGTGATTTCAGCATCACGGAACTTGTCACGGGCACTCTGGAAGTCCGTTTGAAACGCTGCCTCGCCCTTACCGCCGGCGGTTACCTGATAGACTATGACGCGGGGGGAGACGACGAGCTGACCGCCAGTTTCCATATCGCCATTGACGAGACGGAGGATAAGGACCAGCGGTGGGATGTCATTCTGATGGCAGACCCTTTCGAGCGTCTGCCTTCGGGCGTCCCGGATGAAAAGGAGACCAGTCCCCGCCAGCCTGACGCGCTGCCCAACTACGCGTTGAGCGTCGTTCCGACGGGGCAGATTGACGGCAACAACCTGGGAAGGCACTTCCTGGTAATCGGCCGCCTGCGCAAAAACGGGAACCGCTGCGAGGTGGACGGGAACTTCATCCCTCCCTGTACCAGCATGTCCAGCCATCCGGACCTGAAAAACTACTATCTGAAATTCGGGCAGCTGGTCGATTCCATCGAGAAAGCCTCGTCGGATATTCTCGCCAAGGTGGAGAATGCGGAGAAGCAGACCCCGCTTGCCGTGAACATCGGCATGTTGTGCCGCCATGTCATGCTGTTCATATCCGACATCTATTTCTCCTACCGTAACGAAGGGCAGTATTATCCGCCCCTCCGTTTCCTGAACGTATTCTCCACGCTGGCACACCGCCTGTATGTCTGCCTGGGATTTATGAACAAGGAGGAGAAGGAGGACCTGCTGAAATATTTCAACGAGTGGAACGGCATCAATCCCGGCGCTTACGAGGGGCTGTTGCGGGAAAACAGCGGCCTGTTGTACAACCACCAGAACATCCGTCCGCTGATGATAACCGCGGAGCGTTTTCTGTACCAGTTCAATGACCTGTGGACCACGCTCAGCCGGCTGGAATACATCGGCAAGCACAAGGAAAACATCGTGGTTGCCGAACGCTCCAGACAACCGAAGGAGACGAACGAGTCACGCTGGAACATATTGGACTGATAATTCATACAAGAACAACCATGGCAGAAGAGACAGACAAAATCGTATGTTTTGAGGAACGCCCCCATCTGTTCAACCAGCCGGATACCGACTTCAAGGCGGAAGTGGTGGCCAGCGGGCTGAAGGAGGGCGGGTATGACGCGGAACGCACCCTTATCTCCAGACGGGGCGACATGCGTCGCGGTTTCTCGAAGGACATCCAGGAAATACGCTCGGAATACTCCCATTACGACCTAACGGATTATCTGTATCTCCACGTGAACAGGCGCAGCATTTACGACGCCCTTCCGGAAGGCATCTTCCACAAGAATCTCCATCAGTCGGGGAAAGTGTCGAAAGAACAGGTACTGGATGAAATCCGCATCCACCGCGAGGAGGAATTCTTCGCCCGGCGTTTTTTCAAGCCTTTTGAAATCTCGCTGGACCATCTGCTGGTCGCTTTCCAGAACAAGGAGCGCCGTATCGACGAGATGAACGTGCACGCCGACTTTGTGAGCATCTTCTCCGGACAGTGGCCGGTGCTCAAGCTGCTGCCGCTCCATCTGGCGGTCATGCTCGTCCATCTGCTGCCCTATCTGGAACAGATTACCGCCAGCCTTGCGAAGACGGGCGAGTGCATGAGCATCCTGACCGGGGTGCCTGTCCGCCTGAAGAGAGGCGACAAATGCGTGACAGAGGCGCCTCCCGGTCTTGTCCCCCGGTTAGGCCGGTGCCTTTTGGGCGACACGATGGTGGCGGGGAACCGTTTTGCCGACGGCACATACCGGCTGCTGCTGGAAATCGGCCCCCTGTCCGCCCGGAAAATGGAGACCTTTTTCCCGGGAGCCGCCAACAACCGGATATTGAACGCCCTCATGGAACTGTTCCTGCCATCGGACAAGGAGGTACAAGTCCGCTATATCATCCAACAGGAGGACGCCCGTTTCCGGCTGGGTACACCGGACGGACAGTGCGCGTACCTGGGAATCAGTACTTATTTATAAAGAAACAAAACATCATCCGACATGAAACCGAAAAATAACACCGAAGTGAGAAAGGCCTATCTGAGGTTCTCCGGCTACCTGACAAGCTGTATCGTGCTTGCGGTAACCATCTTTGCCTGTTTCCTCAAAACCTCCGGCACGGAGGTGAAACGGATTACGGAGCAGACGCTGGAATACGACCATGTCTATGCCAGGGAACTCGCCTTGGCAAACAGCGTGGATTCCGTGTACCAATACATGAAACTGATGAACACCTCGCCGAAGATCAACGACGTGCTTTTGCAAAGTGTGGTCAGCACACGCAAGATGAACCTGCTGAAGGATATCCAGGGCATGGATGCCAGGGATTGCAGGCTTTACAGCCGGCTGCTGGGAAATATCAACATATTCCTCGGGGTGAAGGATTCCATCCGCCTGTTGAACATTCAGGAGGAGATGGTAAAAAAAGACCTGATGCAGTGCATCCAGGACAACTGGAAGACACGGCGCAGCCTGAGTGTGGGACCCAATAACAAACAATGAGAACGCTATGATAGACAATAACAGAAAAACACTGAACAAACGGGAAATCCTTATGGGACACGCATACGTATTCCTGTTTTTTTTCATGACGACCGTGGCGTGCTGCCTTGCCATCTTCATGTGGAATTCGGACTTCAGGATGTTCGAGCAGAAAGAGTTTGTGAAAATCAAGATGAACCGTATCAAGGACTTCCAGCAGGAACAGGCCGAAAGCCAGATGCCCGTGGACTCCCTGTTCCGGAAGATAGAGGCTTTCCAGCCCGGCGTGTATGCCCAATACGAGGAGGACGACATCCACTACCTGATCAACAACCTGCGGAACACCTACGAAAGGAACAGCTGGGACAAACGGTACAAGCTGTTCATGCATATCGCCGATTTTTATGCCATGTGGTTGTCGGACAAGAAACAGCTGTGGAGCATCGAACAAAACATACGCCTGTTCAAAGCCAATCTGGAGGAGTGCGAGATCGGCTTGCGGAAGAAAGAGGAAGACCTGCGCTCGGGAACTAAAAACAAATGACGCCATGGGAAAGATTCGTACCAGAAAGATTCTGTTTGTAGTTGCAGCGATGCTGCTGTGTGTGCTTGTCGCCGTGCTGATCCGGCTGTTTTTTTCCAACCGTATCGTACGGATGACCCTGACGCCCATCGAGGTGGAAGTCGGGGAAGCCGTTCATTATGCGGACAGCACCCGCAACGCAGGTTCCTGGCTGTGGGAGTTCGGCAACGGGGATGTCTCGCATGAACGGAGCGGCCAGTACGTGTTCAAGGAACCGGGGCGTTACCAGGTACGCCTTCAGGTGGACCATTCGCTGGAGAAGAAGCAAATCGTCAAGGTGAACAGACGGGCCAATAATTACGGAAGCGACCAGCTGGTCAAGATAGAGGCGCCGGCGACCGCCTTCCAGGGTGAAATCATTTCATTCAAGGGGTACGGACCGTCGAGGGAATGGCGCTGGCAGTTCGGCGAATCGGGCATTGTGGACTCACGGGAGCAGAATCCGCTCTATGCCTACTCCGAGCCGGGCAGGTACGAGGTGCTGCTGACCACGGAAGAGACCCAATATCCGGTCCGGCACACCATTGAGGTTCTTCCGCAGTATGCGGAGAACGACTCGACGGACGTGCTTGTCGTTATCGGCAACGACATCCGCGAGCATTTGCAGGCCATCGTGGACGGAAAGCCGTTCAATGTCCATTACAATTATATCCTCAAGAAGTATCTCTGCGGAAATCCGGACATTGCGGTGACGGTCAACAATAACAAAAAGAATGACTTCTACTCCTATTGCCAGGGTTTGAAAATCATTGCCCGTCGGAAGACCCTCATCGACGAGGTGTTTGTGGATATGGGTGACAACCTGAACAATGAATGCGTGATGCAACTGATGGTGACGCAGCACGAACGTTTTTCCGAATCAAAAAAGTAATGTGAGGCATGAAAAAGAACTGTTTGTCAATCCTGTTGAAAAGAGGATGGATTTGCGGAAGCATTATCTGTCTGGCGGCCTGCGGACCGGTACACCGTTTTACACGCGTGAAGAATGTCCCCCGCGAATATGTACGGAACTATTCCGTTGAAGGCGTGAAAGCCCCCCGCAGCCTGTCGCTGTTCAAGCATGACCCGTGGATTGTCTTTGCCAACGAGCCGGGGACAACCTACCTGAGTCCGAGCGGGAAGAATGAAATGCGCCCCGTGAACTATATGGATGCGTTTCTGGTCATCAAGTGCAAAGGCGACTGGCTTCAGTTGATCCAGTATGACCCCGCCATCCTGAAAAACGGAAGGCTGAAAGAGTGGAAGCAGGCCCAGTATTGCGGATGGATCAACCGGGACAACCTGTTGCTGACCCGAAGCGGTGTGACCGACATAGCTACGGGCTTCAAGAACAAGCAGGTGGTGATGCCGGCCGACAGTGCGGCACTGGCTGAACCGGAAACGTATTTCGTTGATGATTCCGTAAAACTGTTCAAAGATACCGACCTGACACAGGAAGCGGGCAGAATCCCGTTCTACGGCATTGTGTATCCTTATCAGGCATCGGCAGACAAAGGATGCGTGCTTGTGGCGGACCGGCCCAAACTCGACGCCGACAGTATCGGGGGGATGCCTGTCGGGTGGATAGACCGGCGGCTGCTGACCGAAATAGGCCAGCAATTGCATGTGGATATCGCCTCGCTGCCCGACAGCGCACTGTTGTTTAAGGACAGTGAACGAAAGGATACCCTGACGCTGGCATCCGATGATATGCGGCAGGTTCGGGAGTTTGCCGGGCGGCATCCCGCCATCCGGTACAGTCCGGTGTTGTCCTACCGGCACAATGATACGGCGTTCTGTTTCAGAACGCATGTGCCGATGCCGGTCATTGACAAACGGGAGAGCTATGTGCTGAACGTGAACGGCCATCCGATTTATTACGGAACCTTCAAGAACAAGATAGAAAAGGACCTGCAAAAAATAAACCTCGTGTTTGTCCTGGAAGGAAAGGATAAGGCCATCGAACAGTTTCCCGCCGTGGTGAATGCCATCCAGGGGTTGCAGTCCCAGTTGGCGAACGATGAGAGTTTCTCCTTCAAGTTCGGCGCCGTGCTCACTTTCAACGAGCCGGACAGCCGGGAAGATCCCATCTGCAAACTGACTCCCGACTATATGGAATTTCTGGACTTTCTATCGGACAAGGCACGGAACGCGGAAAAACTGAAACCTGTGTACGGTAGATTCGGCAGCTGGTCGGGTGTCCGTACAGGGGTGGAACTGTTCAACAAATGCCGGGACGAGAGCAATGTTCTGGTGGTGGTAGGTGACAAGGGGTTCAACAGCGAATGGGCGGATTCCACCCTGGTGGACCGGCTGGTGGAAAACAACTGCCGGTTGCTGGGATTCCAGCTTTACGGCGGAGAACCGGACAACTTCAACAATTTCGTGCTGCAAATCGGGAACATGATAGACTGCTCGGCTCCACGCATCAGCCGGAAGAAACGGGAACTGATTGTGTATCCCGAACAGTTGCGGAACGGAAACGAATATGCGGAGGTGAACCACAATACGTATTGCCTGGATTTTCCGAACCGGAGCATGACACAGGGATGGCTTGTCTTTCCGCAGAAAAACGAGTCGCTGGAGCTGGAGGGGCTGACTACTGCCGTGGACTCCATGCTGTTGCAGGTGAAGTTTGACAATACGCTGTTGGGCAACAGCCTGACAAGGGCGTTTGAGGAGGTGGGAACCCATCGGTATAAACTTGACTCGACGCTGGTGGACTACTATCATATCCGCAGGTCAGGCGTGCAACCGATATTGTCTGTCCTGCTGGGTATCGAGCCGGGATGGAAACTGCCGGCAGAGCCTGTCGTATTGCCCGACTCGCTTTCGTCCGTAACGGACTATTACTTGCTCGTCAATGAAGAGGAGTTCAAGCGACTGAGAAAGTATGTGGAAGTGCCCGCCAAACTGGTCTTGGACTATAAATATGAGGCGGTCAAAAAGAAAAAGCAGGCGAAGGCCGATATTTGCAACTGTCCGGACGATTATCTGCCGGCAGATACAGAGGAGGCTACCATACGTGTGAAGACGGACAGCCTGAACATACCGGAATATGCCCCGACGCGCCGTGTGAGAAGGCAACTGGTAAGGCATCTGCTTTCGGAACGCAACAGGGACAAGTACTGCAAGACGGGAAGAAGGGATTTCCTGAACATGCCTTTGTCGGAAGCGTTGCAACGGTTCACATCGTGTCCTGTGGATTATCCGTTCTTCGAGGTTTACCGGGTCAAGGACTTGCGGAAAAAGGAGATGATTACGGACGTGGAACTGGACGGGCTGATTGAGTATTTCAAGGAAAAGAAAAAACTGCTGGATGAGGCTGCCGGCAAGGCGTTCCGGTCCAACGGGCAGGCTTATTATTGGATTAGTCGTGATTTATTACCATAGTTACTTACTTGAAATTTTATTATCATGATTTATCAAGCTATATTGAAAATTCGTGGCAAAGAAATTCCGATACTTTATTACAATTATCGTTGCCATATTCAACACCATGATGATTCGAACCTGAGAAGAATCATCCAGCTGCATATACAGGTTTGTGAAGAAATAGGAAATCGGGAGAATCTGCCGGTCGAGGGGGATTTGATTACGCTTGCGTTTGAATGCAGCGGAGACGAGGCGTTTTTTTATGACTGGTTGAATGAAGGGATGATGCAGGACGGGGAAATCCATTTTATCTATAATGAGGTGGAGGTTGCGGATATTTTCCGGTTCTGGGATTGCTATTGCGTGAAAATAGAGGAATACATGAGTGTCGGGAACGCTCCGATGATGATGGTGGTATATTTGTCGCCGGGGATTATCAAGAGGAATAATCTGGAGGTGAGGGAGAAGGTTTGGAAGGTGTCGGAAATTTCACAACAGCCGATTGCTCCGATTACATCTGAATTGAAGGAAGAAAAACAGCCTGAGATTGTGGAGGTGTATTGGAAGGATGCGGAGGGTACTCATAATATAGATGTTCTTCCCGAAAATGAAATAGTTACATTATGGGCACGTACAAAGAATGCATCATTAGGAGATACAATATCGTTTGTTATCAAAAATGAAAATGGTACAATTATTAGTAAGGTAGAAGATTGTAAAGTAGATAAGGATGGAATTGCCATGGTCAATTCATTCCAAATAAAACGGATTGAGAATGAAAACGCATTATTGCAAATAAATAGTAATCTGTATTGATATGGCTCTAATATTAGAAGCAATCGCAAAGAACGGTTCAAGACGACAAACTTCAATTCAAGAATTGGAGTTTATAGAGAAAGGACTTTGGTATGACGAGGAAGGCAAAGAAAAAATAAATGTTCTTAGATATGGTATGAAAAAAGTAAGATTTAGAGTATTCTTTACCAATCTGTCATTTCAATATTTGACACAATATAAATTAGGATTATGTATCGATGGAATATATTATCCGAGTTCTGAACAAACGTATAAATTAGTAAGAAATGGAAACTTGAATTATATAGACCATCTTATTTCTATAACAGGAAGAATCTTTTTTAATACAACAGAATCAATAGTCTCATTAAGTTGCTGTTTGACTTTGAAATCTGGAAAGAAAATAATATTACCTTATAGTAAAATGGACTTTTGCAGAGTGCATTTTGTTATTTTTGTACCAGAGATTATGAAATATAAAGGATGGAATATGGCTTTTAAATTTCAAGAATATTGGTTTAATAACAAAGCTAATAGTAATTGTGAAAAATGCGCTTTAACAGATGCAGTTGATATACACGACATTCTATCATTTCCTAGGGTAAGAAAAGCATATAATCAATTATTTCAAAGATATAAAACACCAAAAGCAAAAAAAATATTGATAGGACAAATTCAGAAAATGATAAATAATAAGGAGTTATTATTGCCTAAAAACAAAAATGAAAGTATTCCTTTTGGAAATTTTAGTAATTGTCTTATTAATGATGTAGATGGTAGTCTAAAGACCAAAATGCATCAGTATCAATATCAATTATTTAATTATGATGCTAGCCCATTGTTGGATCCGTTAGATGATTTTTATGGAGCCTTTGGTCAAAGTTCTTTTTATTTGGCAGCAGCTGGTACTATATCAAAGTTAGAAGAAGGATATAAAATTCGAGTGGAGAAAATCGCTGTTTATTTGAAAGATAATTTTGATTTTCAACAAACAACAGAGTTAATGAGTACTAATTCTTTAGGTGTATGGAGTTATAAAGCTATGAATGTAGAACGTAATCCTGTTAAATCATATATAAATTCTAATATTTCTCTTTGTAATGAAGATTATCGAAAATATAGAAAAGAAACAGGTTATGGTTGTGATTTTAATGTATATTCTACACATAAAGTCCATAATTTGTTCTTTGAAATAGTAACAAACGATTTATATGAATAGGATGAGTTTTTTTCAATATCTTCTATTGATGATAATTCTTTTATTATCAATAGTGTTAATATTGTTATCTGTCAATAATGTTATATGCGTAAGTATCCGGGACGGAAGAGGGGGTATGAATTTAGAAATAAATATGTATGTAGTTGTAATATATTTATTTTTGTTTAATATAATGAATCGCATTAGAAGAAATAATTGGATGAAATATATTTTATTGATTATGATTATTAGCATATTAATTATTAGTGTTGTTAATTATAGTTTTTATCCGTTTACAGAAGGATGTTATGATTCCAATTCTCTTACTTTGCATTATTTCGGTTCAGATCCTCCTTGGATAGTAGCAGGAATAGAAGATTATTCTATTAATCTGTTATTAGTTATAACTTTGTCAATATCATTTATTTTGTTAATTCGTAAGAAATATGATGAAAAATAATTTTAGTTTGTCTCTACTTTTTTTTATATCTGTCAACGATGGATATCTTTACACAATGGATTATATAGAAAACGTAGCTCGGAACTTCACTAAGAAGTATCCCTGTTACCTCATCCATAAAAAGAGTGAAGACAAGATAAAAGCCTTTTTGACCGATACGGTCAAAGTAAAAGTAGAAACCTTTGCCGACGCAGAGGCGAAGGGCATAGCTGTTACCGAAGTACGGGAGATAGCGGACTTGATAGCAGAATATGAGGGCATGGAAGGAGAACGAAACAGTTCTTCACCTTTCGGCAATCATCCTACGGACGCTCCCTCTTTGGGTAGTACCGGAGTGGAACTTGTCATGAGCATGGATAACGGGGCTTCGGATATCCGTCCCATCAATGTAGCCAAACCTATAGGTGCATCGGGAAAACCCAAGATAATGAAACGAAGTGTAATCCGTGTAACCGTGGAGTTGGAAGTGCTGATGGAAACCAAACAATACCTGCATTTCTTACAGGAACTGCCGGAGTTGTTCAGCCTGCATGAGTTTCCGAACCTGCGTTGCAGAGTAACATGGAAACAGAAACGGGTGAGCTATCAGGAATCTCCATTGCCCATTGAGGTGAAGGTTGTGGAAGACCGTAAATATCAGCGGTGGTTTGTGACCTTTACGGTATTGATGGTGCTGTGTTTCATCGGGATTATCACCCTGTTCTTTTCCATTCCGAACCTGTATAAGCAGGACATTCACTTTTTGCGGAATGATACGATTCATCAGGAGTTCTCCATTTCTAATAGCCGGATAGATTTGAAGAATGTGAATTTGATGAATAATGGTGGAAAGGATACGCTTGTTGTTAAGGATAAAAAGATTATCATTGCCAAATAAAAAATGATGGAAAATTTGATTCAGATACATAGCGTAAAAAACGTGTTGTCTCATAGCGGATGTCCAGAAGATCTGCTGGAGAGTTATTTGCACTTCTTACAAACCGGAGGGCAACAGGTGCAGATTGTCAGAGGGGAAGTTACTATGATGTTCCAAAAGGAGATGCAATACCGTAAACGAAGGAATGAGGAGATGAAAGGAACCGTCACGTTTAGCAATAAGGACAAACATAATGCCGGAAACTCAGATATGGGGGTGTTTATCGGGATGGAGTTTATCCAATGCTGTTTCGGACATGGGATTCCTGCATGGGTGTTGGATGTGCGGAGGGAACGTGGAGAGGTTGTGGAGGTTGTTGTGAAAGTTGGGTTATAAAATAGTAAATCGAATATAAAATATACAAATTTGAAAAATAAAAAAAGCAGTTATGATAAAGATTGGTGATACTTTTGGAGAATATAGAATAATCCGCCATATAAATGATGGGGGGATGAGTAGGGTGTGGTTAGTTGAAAAAGGTGGTATAGAATATGCCTTAAAAGTTTGTGAAAAAGCAGAGGAGGAATTCGTGAAAAGATTTGATAGGGAATACAGACTTATGCAAAATCTTGATAGTAAATATGTATTAAAGGCATTTCAAAAAGGAGAAATAGATGGAAAACCTTGTTTTGTTATGGAAAAAGGAGATTACTCTTTAAAAGATGCTGTAGAGAAAGGTCTTACAACAAAAGAAAAATTTGATTTTGTACTTCAAGTATGCGATGGACTAGCTTTTATTCATAATAATGGTGAAACTCATCGTGATATAAAGCCTGAGAATATATTGATAAAAAATAACATTGTTAAAATTGCAGATTTTGGAATTGGTCGCTTTATGGATAGAGATACTGCTACTTTAACGACTACTACAGAAGCATATTCTTCTTGGGGATACGCTGCACCCGAATTAATTAATAGTGGAGCATTTCGTGAGGGTTCAAAAGCCATAGATATTTTTGCTCTAGGTTCATTAGCATATTATGTATTCAGTGACGGCTCTTTACCTGCCTATTTTTCTCACAAACAGGTTGCTTCGGATATTTATCCAATATTATTTAAATGTAGGGAACAAGAACCTAATGAAAGGTATAATTCAGTTGAAGAAATCAGTAAAGCTATAAACAATGTTTTAGCAGCTAGAGGTAGATATAAGAGTTTGTCTGAGTTAGATCAAGATAAAGCTAAAATGACTGTAAAAGAAGTTACAGAACATGCATTACCTTTATTGTTTAAATCTAATGGTATAGGGGAGTTAATAGAAAACTTAAATATTTTCAAAACTTTATGGCCTTTAGTATATAAAGCAAATCCCCAAAGTGCTGATAGTATAATTCCGTTTATACTAAAAACGTTTGAAGAAGACCATTCTTATTGGTTACAATTCCAAGATACTGAAGTTATGGCACGTATGGCCGTTTTATTATGTCCAGCTGTTAGTGATCCTATTTTGAAAGTAAAATTATTTGACTTATGTCTAACCTCCTCTATCAGAGCAAATCGTTGGGATGCATTGAGAGATATTTTTCAAAATATAATAGTAAAATGGGATAAAAAAACGATTCTTCCCTATGCTACTTACATCCATGAAAACAACGGTAAATTTACTTCTTTATCTGAGATTATACATGTCCATATTCCAGCACTTGTAACAAGCTACTATTGAAAATGTTAATGTTATCAACAAGGAGGTATTTAGAAACGTGACCTCCTTGTTGTTATGTACTAAGGAAATAATAATTAATCACTCTTTTGCTGTTTGAGACATTTCTTCTTTTAACCCCAACCTTTCACATAATTCCGGATTACTTTTGATTCGGTCCATTTCCTCATTGATGATTGCCTGAGCATCCAATTTAATCCGGTCATAGTTGCGCTGTATCTGCTGCATCATGATATCGTTTCCATCCTTGTCCTTGAACTCGTTGATGACAGGGATTTTCCGATAAGCCTTTTCTTCCGCGCTGACTTTGGCATGGTCCACAATGATTTCAGCATGGAATATTTTCTGGTCTATTTTTTCGCCAAAATTGTCGGAAACGGCTCCGACAAATGTGCCTTGGGACAGGTTGGCAATCTTGGAAGCCGGGATGAGCGAGTCAAGCTGTGTGCTGATGGAGGTGGATACATCCTGGCGGTTGATGGAGACGGACTGCCGCTGCTGGAGCACTTTGCCGAAACGTTCGGAAAGCGTCTTCGCGGTTTCTCCAACCACCTGACCGCTGAAAATATTACCTACCGTGTTTTGGATGACTTTCGACTCTTTTTCACCGTAATCGCGGTTCAACTGGCTGAAATCCTGAAAGCCGAGACAGACCGCCACCTTGTTGCTTCGGGCGGTAGCGATGAGGTTGTCCAATCCACGGAAATAGATGGTCGGCAGCTCGTCTATGATGACAGTGCTCTTGAGCTGCCCTTTCTTGTTGATGAGTTTGACGATGCGGGAATTGTATAATCCAAGCGCCGCCGAGTAGATGTTCTGCCTGTCCGGATTGTTGCCCACGCAAAGCAGTTTGGGTTCCTTCGGGTTGTTTATGTCCAACGAAAAATCGTTACCTGTCATCACCCAATACAACTGTGGGGAAATCATGCGCGTAAGGGGGATTTTTGCCGAAGCGATCTGGCCCTGGAGCTGGTCCTGGGCGCCCCCTTTCCAGGCGTCCATGAAGGGGGAAAGGTAGTTTTCCAGCTCCGGATACGAGGTCAGGATGGTAAACAAATCCGAATAAGGTTTGTTGAGTAGTTCCACCGCGTGCGGAAAGGAACAATAAATGCCGTTTTTGTAAATTTTTAAATACCAGATAATTGCGGCAAGCAGGATGATGGGTGACTCCACGAAGAAATCGCCCTGCTTTTCAATCCAGGTGCGATTGAGGTTGAGCATTATCGTGTAACTCGCCTCATACGCGTCGGAGATATCCGTCATGAATTCCGGATTGATGGGATTGCAGCGGTGTGACCTGCGCGGATCGTCGAAATTGATGACATAGAACCGGGGCTTGACCTTGTATTTGTCCATGTTGTTCAGCAACGTGTTGTAAGCGATGGTGGAGAGGTCGTCGAACTTGTAGTCGTAGATGTAGCAACTGTATCCTTTGGAAATCATCTGGCGTATGTAGTTGTTTACCACGGCATACGACTTGCCCGAACCGGGCGTGCCCAGCACGATGGTGGCACGGAAGGGATTTACCACGTTGATCCATCCGTCATGCTGTTTCCCCTGAAAGCGGAAACTGGTGGGCAGGTTGACGGAATATTCGTTCTCCAACAACCGGGTTTCCTGCCGGAAGGATTCGTTTTCGATATTGAACACATCGCCCATCAGGTTATGCCTGTAAAGCCGGCTCATCCACAACCCCGCCATCAGCAGGCCGAGGTAACCTGCGGTAAGTGTTACCACGTACAGTATGGTGCTTGTCATGTGCGGCAGGGACAGGTCAAGCAGCCACCAGTTCAGAAAAAACAGCACGCATCCGGCTACCAGCGCCGCGTAGATTTTGGGCCAGGTGATTTTTTCACCCTTGACTCCATGTGTTCCCAGGCAGGATATTGCCAGTAAGGTCACAGCCAGCAGCTTGGTCCAGAGGATACAGTTGAAAATGCCGGTCGTGTTGTTGAAATTCACCAGAATCCGGTCTGTCACCTCCAGGTTCAGGTTCCATGCGGTGATACTCGGATAGCAGTACACATAGACGTGCACCACCAAAAGAAAAATACTCACTGCCCTGCCAAATTCCATGATTTTGGCAAGTGCCCTCAAATCGTCTTCCTGTTGCATAGGGATGGGGATAAATGGTTTTTGAAAATTGTCTTCCGTTTAAATGCCGCGCGATTTGCGTTTGGCTTTCTTCCTCTTTTTCATACGGCGTGCGAAAGCCTCCTCCTCGTAATCCCTTGGGTTGGTTTCCAGGGAGAGGATACCCGCCGCCTGCTCGAGCGCGCTTTCCGGACCCGCCTTGTGCCAGTGATGCTGCCAGAGTTCCGCTGCCGTATGTCCGTTCCGGTCGTTTTCAGGGATGCCGTCCAGCCACCTGAAATAGTCGTTGAACACGTTTGCGGAAAACTCCTTGCCCATGCGTGAGCCGTTGAACACCTCCCTGCGGTCGTGGTCAATGAAGGTGACGCCGTAGATGCGTCCCTGTTCATTCTCCCGGAACACCACGCCGATACGTTTCTGTCCGAGCAGTTCCACAAACCGTTGCCGTGAGTCAGCCTGTTGCAAGGCGCGGGCAATGTCCGCCTGTATGGAGGGAGCCCATTTCCCTTCCTTGAGCGCTTTCAGGTTGAGAAGCATCCGTTTTTCCAGCTGTTCGTTGCCAAAGCGTTTTCCAAAGCGGGAGCTCTTGAACGGGGGGCTGACCACCTTGCCGGCATCATCCGTGGCCGCATAGACAATGCCGGTGTAAGGCACGCCGTGGTATTCCCCCCTGACCTGTTTCGCCTCGATATTGAGGGTGGAAAGCAGGGCGCTATACTCCCCGAAGGTCTGGAAACGGTAACTTTCCAGCACCGCCTTGAGGGTGTTGCCGATCTGATGGCGGACATCCCCCAGGGAAGCATCCACTTTTTTCAGTTCCGCTTTCGGATTCCGTTTCTCCGTGTCCGCACCGTTGCGCAGGCCGAAGTCCGCTTCCAGCTCCCGGCAGGCGGTCATGGAACGGCGGTGCTCGTAGGAGTCACTGATCTTTTTCCCTTGTTCGTCCACACAGACACTGACGATATGGATGTGGGCATTGTGGGTGTCGGCATGTTTGTAGGCGATATAAGGCTGGTCTCCATAGCCCATCTTCCGCATATACCGGTCGGCAAGTTCCGCCAGTTGGTCGTCGGTCAGCCTGTCTTCCGGTGCCGGGGAGAGCGAGATATGCAGGACGGGCTTCTCCGTGTTGCGGTTTGCCAGCAGGTAGTTCTCGAAAGAGAGCAATGCCAGGCGCATGTCTTCGCTTGGCAATCCCAGCCGGTCGGAAATCATGCGGTTCCCCGAAAGAATCCCCGCCGCCCCGGTCGCCACCTTGTTATGGTTGTAGGCCAGTGCCCCATACAGGCTGGCGCCATGACTTATCTTTGCAACCATTTCCGCTCGTATTCCTGGGTGAGTGCCGTGATTTTCTTGCAGAGAAGCATCAGCTCGACGCTCAGCTTCTCCAGCCTGTAGAGCAGTGACATCGCCCGTTTCTCCCCGAAATTGTTCTTCAAGGCACGCACCACCTGGTTGTAGTTGTTGCCTATTGCCTGGAACTGCTTGTGGAATTCGGTCAGCTTGATGTAGTAATCCATGGTCGCCTTGTCGATTCTCACTACCTTTATCTGCCCCGAAAAGATGGATTTCTTGATGAACAGCGTGCGGTCCCTGGCTCCGGAATCCGCCAG
>OGFY01000104.1_pt1 | contig 82392 bp, 78 predicted proteins | sample 1570951 | NCBI WGS metagenome assembly OGFY01 (sample SAMEA2581942, study PRJEB24529) | metagenome | biome: Human gut stool | place: China | collected 2011
AAATCTCGATAAAACATATGCAAAAGTAAAAGGCGTGAAGCACGGCGAAGGCGCTGGCAATTCCTACGGCGACTGGACGAGAACGGCAAACGGCGAGTACACCGCGAAACGGCTTTCCGACGGCGACTCTTACACGCTCGGTGCGTTTGCCGAAGCGGAAGATTTCTACGTAAGCGCAAGGATTCAAGGCGGCAAAGGCAACTATGTCGGCGCGGGCGTGAATATCGTCGGCGACGATTTCGGCGATGATACGGCAAACAAAAATCTGCAATTTTTCAAAATCAATTCGGATTCTTTTGTGCAGCTGTATTCCTGGGGGCCCGGCAGCTGGCAAGGCGGCGCTAACGGCGGCGCGATGATCGAAAAAGACGGCAACTCCGCAGATAATTTCGTGTTTACGTTAATCCGCTACGAAAAGGCTTTTCACGTGTTTATTAACGGACATTTCGTCAAAACGTGGGGAAACACGGTGGAAGATAGTGGCAGAACAATCGATCTCACAAAAATCGGCACGGTAGTCCCGGGCATATTGCTTCGCGGCAACTACGGCAGCACCGACGTGAGATTTTCGGAATGGGAATACACGTCCGATAAAACGGCGGTTGCGGAAAAGCTTGCGCTGGGCAGAATCGGCGGCACGGTAGAAGGCGGAAACGGCACGGTGACGGCAACGCTTGTGGAAAACGGCGTAGAAACGAACGTGAAATATGCGGCGAACATCACGAATAAAGCGTATTCGCTTTCGCTTACCGCGGGCAAAACGTACAATCTGTATTTCGATTGCGGCACAACGGACGGCATAATTCAGGGCGTAACGGCAACGAAGGAAGGCGTCACGGCAAATCTTGATAAAACCTACGCGAAAATCACGGTAGACACGCCGGGCGGCAAGGGCACGGAAGCGGGTACGCGCGGTACGTGGACGAGATCGGCAAACAACGAGTACACGGTAGAAGGGCTGCATCACGACGACGCTTTCACAATCGCGCAATTCGGCAAAAGCGAAAACTTTATCGTTAGCGCAAGGATTCAAGGCGGCAGCGGTATGCAAGCCGGCTTCACAATGCTTACGGGCGGTACGGTGCAGAATTTGCAGATTTTCAGAAACGGAAATGTTCCTGAAACCGGGGCGCGGAAATTCACGATGTATTCGTGGGGCGTGCAATGGATAAAAAGCGGTTTGATTGATAAATCTGCGCCGTTCGACGATGAAAATTATACATTAACGCTGATTAAATACGAGAATAAATTGCATTTATATGTGGATAATACGTTTTTGGTTACGTTTGAAGGAACAATCAATGCTACGAAGGGAACGTTGGATCTTTCCACGATAGGCAGCGTTACGGTGGGTATGTCGCTTCGCGGCAAGTCTTCAAAAACGGTAAAATTCAGCGATTGGAGTTATTCCGCCACCGAAAGCGACATCACCGAATATATTTCCGCTCATAATAGCTAAACCCGAAAAAGCTCTCCGCACAAAAGGCTTCCCCCCGGGGGCGGGCATTGCCCGTTTCATTACGGACTGTTTCAAACCGTTTGAAATTTTAATAACTGCCTTTGATATAGCCTTCCCCCCGGGGGGAAGGTGTCAACGAACCGGATCATTATCAACGCTATCAAACAATCAAAAGGAACGAAAAAGCTATGAAGCGATCAGATCTTCGCATACGCGATCCGTTCGTGCTTGTGCATGGCGGAAAATACTATCTCACAGGCACCACGGGCGTAGATCCTTGGACGAAAGGCAGCAATCTCGTTTTGTACGAATCGCACGATCTCGAAAATTTTACCGAAAAATGCGTGATGGTACAGCCCCGGTATCTCGCGGGCTATACCAACGTATGGGCGCCAGAACTGCACGAATACCGCGGGAAATTTTATCTGATTTTTTCCGTATTCCGCGAAGATAAAGGCAGGGGCAGCGTCATTTTCGTTTCCGACGGTTTAAACGGCGATTTCAAGCCGCTGACGGGCGAATATATCACGCCTGCGGGCTGGGGCTGCCTCGACGCCACGTTGTTCGTATACCGCGGCGCGCCGTATCTTTGCTTTTCCAACGAATGGACGACGCCGATTACGGGCGACGGCGACGGCAGTTTGTTTATCGCCCGACTTTCGGACGATTTAACGCGCCTTGCAGAGCCGCCGAAAAAAATCGTCAGCGGAAAATACAGCGGCTTTGCCGTGCAAATCGGCGAAGAGGGTAAAACCACGGGCTACGTGGCGGAAGGACCGTACCTGTACGAAGAGGACGGGAAAATCGTATTGCTGTGGTCAACGTTTACCGAAAGCGGGTATTCCGTCATACGGAACGTCAGTAAAAACGGCGTTTACGGCGATTACGCGTTTGATAAAAAGCTGTTTGAAAAGGACGGCGGGCATTGCATGCGATTCACCGATTTGCAGGGGAAGTCGCATATCGTTTTGCATCAGCCGAACACATCGCCGCTGGAAAGGGCGGTATTGATTGACGACTGACGGCTTGTAACGAATGAAAGTATAAAAAAATGCGTGCTGCTTGCGGCACGCATTTTTCACATCGGGAAAAACAGAAAACCATGCCCCTCTTTGCTACTTTGCAAAGAGGGGCATTTCTGGCGACCCGAACGAGGCTCGAACTCGTGACCTCCAGCGTGACAGGCTGGCGCTCTAACCAACTGAGCTACCGGGCCGTAAAACGGCTGTAATTTATTGCGCCGTAACAGAAATAAACGCAGGGAAAAGCGGAATTTTGGTGGGCCTTCACGGATTCGAACCGCGGACCAATCGGTTATGAGCCGACAGCTCTGACCACTGAGCTAAAGGCCCTCGCTTGCACTTCCCGGCGCGTTCTATCACAAAACGCTTGTATATCATAGCTTATTTTTTATGATTTGTCAAGCAATTTTCGCGCAGTTTCAAAAACTTTCTTTCGTATTCGGAAATTCGGCTTGTTTTGCGGAGCGTTCGTCGTATATCAATGCGAAAAACCGTGGTCGTGCAAAAAGAGGGGCGGACCGCAATCGTCCGCCCGTTTTGTATGCTTTTATGCCGAAAATCGCTTAATCGTTCTGCTCGTTGGTTTCCTGCGTATCGTTTTCGGTTGAATCGTCGGTTTTTTCCGATTTTTCTTCGCCTTTCTTGCCGCCGAAAACGGAAAGCGCCGCAAACACCGCATATACCGCGATTTTCGCAACGGATACCAGCGTACCGATCGTCTGATGCGCGCGGTACAAGTCGCCGGAATAAGAAACGCCGCAAAGCGTGAAAAGATAGCTCACAAGCGATTGAATCATGCCGATTCCCACAAAAATGAGGGTAACGATCAGCGCTTTTTTCGTTTCGTTTTTCAAGGATTCGTCGTCCGATTTCAGAAAGAAATATCCGCCGCAAAGCGCAAATACAATCACGTTTACGTACGCGCTTGCCCAAACGATGAGTCCGCAGAATTTTTTACCGATTTTATTCATGATTTTTTTCTCCGTTTTAAATTTTTATTTGTTGTTTTCCGCGTCGGCAATAGCCGCTTCATCGGCTGCTTCCGCTTGCGGATTCTGCGCTTTTTCCGCAGGTTTTGCCGCGGCCGCCAGTTTTCCTCCGCCGATGCCCGCAATCAGCGCCGCCAGATCGATGCCCGTCGCTTCTTTTACGCCGTCAACCACCTGATTTGCGGAGTGCATTACGTCTTTCACCAGCTTCGTTGCGTTGCCGTCGCCGTACATTACGATTTTATCCGTCTGCGCAAGCGGGTCGGCTGCGTTTTTCACGATTTCGGGCAGTGCCTGCAGATACATTTCTATCACGGAAGCTTCGCCCATGCGCTTCTGCGCTTCCGCTTTCTTTTCAATGGCAAGCGCTTCCGCCAGACCTTTCGCTTTCACGCCTTCCGCTTCCTGTTCCATGGCGTAACGGATTGCTTCCGCCTGAGCGCGGCGCGCGGCGGCTTCCTGCGTCGCCTCGTACTTTTTCGCGTCCGCTTCTTTCTGGCGGCGGATAAGTTCGGCTTCCGCTTCTTTCGCGATGCGGTAGTTTTCCGCGTCCGCCTGCTTGCGGATTTCCGCGTCCAGCTGTTTCTCTTTTACGGCGATTTCCGCCTGAGCGATTTCCGCTTCTTTTTCGCGCCGCGCGATGTCCGCGTCCGCTTTTGCGATTTCTATTGTCTTGCGCTGATTTTCCTGCTGAATGGAATACGCGGCGTCCGCTTCCGCCTTCTTCGTGTCTGCGCGGATCTGCATTTCCGCCTGCTGCACCGAAAGTTCGGCGTTCTGCTCGGCGATTTTCTTTTCCGATTCCACCTTTACGGCGTTCGCTTGTTCCTGCGCCTGCGAAGAGGCAATCGCAATGTCGCGCTGGGCGTTTGCTTTGGCGATCTGCGCGTTCTTGCGGATCTGCTCCACGTTGTCGATACCCATGTTTTCAATCGTGCCCGCGCCGTCTTTGAAATTCTGAATATTGAAGTTCACCACTTCGATGCCCAGCTTTTCCATATCGGGCACAACGTTTTCCGTGATTTTCTTCGCCACGCCCTGACGGTCCTGAACCATTTCTTTCAGCCCCACAGAACCGACGATTTCGCGCATGTTGCCTTCCAGCACCTGCGTTACCAGCGCGATGAGTTCCTGCTGATCCATGTTCAGAAGCGATTCCGCCGCGCGCCCCAGAAGTTCGGGGTCGGAAGAAATTTTGATGTTCGCCACGCCGTCTACGGAAACGTTGATAAATTCGTTCGTAGGCACCGCTTCGCTGGTTTTTACGTCTACCTGCATCACGCGCAGAGAAAGTTTATCCAGCCGTTCGATAAAGGGGAGGCGGATTCCCGCCTTTCCTATTAAAATACGCCGCTTTCCCAGCCCCGTGATGATGTACGCCGTATCGGGCGGAGCCTTGATGTAACCCATCAGCAAAAATACTACGATCACCACCGCTACGATGATTAAAGCCGTTCCCCATTCAGGCATTTTTTTACCTCCTTAGCCTAAACCGTGCAAAATAAGATGCCGCATAAATTATCTTATGCAGGTTAATTGTATCATAATTCTTTGTTCCCTGTCAACGGTTTGAAGAAGTTTTTGCCTGCGTGAATAAGAATTTTCGCCGAAATTGCTTAAAATCCGACAAAATCGCGCAAAATTTTCGTTTTTCTATCCGTTATAATTTTCGGGAAGAAAAATCGCGGGGCAAAGCGAAGGAGGCACGGCAATGAAAGCGAGCGCAACGAAGAAAAACGGCATTTTACATTTTTATTTCGACGGCGAACTGGACGAGCACGCCGCGCGCCTCATCCGCAGGCAGACGGACGCGTTCATCGACGACAACGCCGCCGCGGAGGGCGCTGTGTTTCACCTGACGAACGTTACGTTTATGGATTCCACGGGCATCGGCTTTTTTATCGGCAGATATAAAAAACTCGCATCGTATTCGATTCCCGCATATTTTGCGGACGTAGGCGCCGAAGCGGACAAAGTGCTTTCGCTGTCCGGCGTATACACGGTGGTGCCGAAACTGCCGCCTTCCGCAGGGCAGGCGTGCGGAAAAGCGGGAAGAGAAAGCGGCGTAAACGGCGGGAGGAGAGCGTAAATGAAAAACCGTATGATTTTAAAGATATCGGCGATCGGCGAAAACGAGGGGTTCGCGCGCAGCGCGGTGGCGGCGTTCGCCGCGGCGATGGAACCCACGATCGACGAGCTTTCCGATTTGAAAACCGCCGTATCCGAAGCGGTTACAAACTGCGTGGTGCACGCATACAAAGGCGCGGAAAGCGAAGAAAATTATATTACGATTACCTGCGAGGCGGACGAAAACGCAAGAGTACTACATATCGAAGTTGCCGATACGGGCTGCGGCATCGAGAACGTAGAAGAAGCGCTGCAGCCGTTTTTCACCACTTCGGGCAACGCGGAACGTTCGGGCATGGGCTTTACCATCATGCAGACGTTTACCGACGGCTGCGAAGTGGAAAGCGCCGCGGGAACGGGCACAAAAGTGCGCATGAAAAAGAAATTCGGCAAAAAGGCAGGGGATAATGCTGAATGACGAACAGACTTCTGCGCTCATAAAAAAAGCGAAATCGGGCGACGGTACGGCAAAGGAAACGCTGATTTCCGAAAACGTGTCGCTGATAAAATGTATCGTAAAACGGTATCTGAACAAAGGCGTGGAATACGACGATTTGTTTCAGCTTGCCTGCATGGGTTTTTTAAAAGCGATCGCGGGGTACAACGAAGCGTTCGAAACGAAATTCTCCACGTATGCGGTGCCGATGATCGCGGGCGAAATCAAACGATTCATGCGCGACGACGGCAGCGTGAAAGTATCGCGCGCCATCAAGCAGACGGCGAAAGAAATCAACGGATTCGTTTCCGATTTTTCTCTGAAAAACGGCAGAAAACCCGCCCTTAGCGAAATCGCGGCGGCGTTTTCCATCGAAGAAAGCGAAGTGGCGTTCCTGCTCGGTTCTTCCAGAATGCCGCTTTCGCTGCAAAGCGATAAGGGCGACGAAGAAGAGGGCGGCAGAACGCTGATGGATACCATCGCTTCCGGTGAGGGCGAAGAGGAACTCCTCGATAAACTGCAGCTGAAAACGGCGCTGGAGGCATTATCCGAACGGGACAGAAAAATCATTTTTTTACGATATTTCCGCGATAAAACGCAGAGCGAAGTCGCCGGGATGATCGGCGTTTCGCAGGTGCAGATATCGCGTATCGAAAGCCGCATTTTAAAGGACTTCAAAGAGCGCATGAGCACGGTATAACCTTTTCACGGAACACTTGACAAATCGGAAAAAGCGTGGTATACTTTCTTTGCCGCTTACAAAACGGCGAAAAAACGTGCGAAGGAAGTACAATAAATGTCGGTAAAAACCGAAACAAAGAAGAAGGCGTGGCAAAAACTTATCATCGCGCTCGGCATTGCGGCGATTGTCATCGTGGTATTTTTCGGGGCGGTGATCGGGTACTTTAAGCTTCCCGTAAGCGGTTACTATAAGGCAAGCGAAAAGGCGTTTGAAATTCCCGGTATCTCCGACGGATTTGTCGCGCAGGGCATCTCTTACGACGCGCGCGAAGATACGTTCTTTCTTAGCGGCTACATGAACGATAAAAGCGCTTCGCCCGTGTACCTCGTGAAAAAATCCGAGGGCAAAAAAGCAAAGTCGAAAACGCTGTATCTGAAAGATACCGACGGATCGGACTACACGGGGCACTGCGGCGGCCTTACCGTGCACGGCGATTATATTTACGTGGCCGGCAGCGGCAAGCACTGCCTGTACGTGTACTCGTATGCGGAAGCGCTGGCTGCGGAAGATGAATCGGGGCTGGAATGCAAAGGCACGTTTCTCATCGAAAGCGAAGATAAAAGCGACTATATCGGCGTAGCGTTCGTAACCGTGTGGGATAACGCGCTTGTAGCCGGCGAATTTTACCGCGAAAAGAATTATCCCACGCTCGATACGCATAAGCGCGTAACGGCAAGCGGCGAAACCAACTACGCCATGGCGGTCTGCTATCCGTTTGCCGACGGCACGGAAGGGGAAAACGAAGCGGCGTTCGGTTTAAAAAAACAGCCGTCGGCGGCAATCTCCATGCCGGGACTTGTACAGGGCGCGTATTTCGAAAACGGCAAAGCCGTTATTTCCACATCCTATGCCGTGGCGTTCTCGCATCTGTACGAATACGATCTTTCGAGATCGGCTACGGGCGGTAAAGTAACCTTGATGGGCGCCGAGCTTCCTTTGTATTCGCTGGATAACGGTTCTCTTACCGCCGATTATAAAATTGCGCCGATGAGCGAAGAAATCGTTCTCGTGGACGGAAAAACGTACGTGATGTGCGAATCCGCTTCCGATAAATACAAGTTCGGCAAATTCACGGGCGCGAAATGGTGCTACGCCATCGATTTGACGAAGATGGGTTAATCGCAGGAAGAAATATTTATTTGACCGCATTGCCGCATAGGTAAACAGCCTATGAAACGGTGCGATTTTAGTCTTATAAAGTGAAATAATATATAAAAGTAGTTTTGATTGCGGCGAATAAAATATAACGCCCGAAACTTACAAAAGTAAAAGCTCCGAGGAAGTGAGATTAGATGAAAAAATATTTAAAAAAAATAAGTACTGTTTTAATGATGGCTTTCGTTATTGCTATTTGCGGCGGCGAGGCAATGAAGTTGCGCAAAAACTTCGCCGATGCGGGATATAATGGGGCAAACGTTCAAAACTCGTTGTCGGCAGACGAAGCGAAAACAACGCAAGTAGAATTAGGGCAATATATAAGCCTTGGTAAGTACAACGGCAAGGATGTAATATGGAGATGCGTAAGCGTGGACGATAAAGGCTCGCTAATGCTTGCCGACAAAGTGATCGACACGCTTCCTTACGACGCTAAGACCAACGACAACAACCGTTCTAAGTCGCACAGCCGCAACTATAAGCGTGACACATACGGCTCAAACTATTGGAAAGACAGCAATATGCGCTCCTGGCTTAATTCTACGGCAGCGGCGGGCGAAGTGAAGTGGTTGTGCGGCAATCCGCCGAGGGCCGGTTATGTAAAAGGAAATGCTTATGACCAAAAGGCAGGATTTTTGAATGACTTTTCCAAAGCCGAGATTGCCGCAATGAAAACCGTTACTCAACGCTCTCTTGTATCGCACCCCGAATACAATTTGGGATTTCACGATGGCGAAGGTCGCTCTGATCTGGAATTGAATTATGACATAGAGAACGTCGATAGCAACTTCGATAGCGCGTACGGCGAAAACTCGACCGAAAAGGTTTTTCTACTGGACGTTCAACAAGTCAATACCGTATGGAAAAATTTCGGCAATTATTATATAGATAGAAATGAGCAAGGAGTGGCTTGGCCGTATTGGCTTAGAACCCCTGTTACCGATTGCAACCACGATATGCGTTACGTACATAGCAACGGATCTGTCGGCAGAGAGTGGCCGAATACAGATTATATCGGAGTAAGACCTGCGTTTTATCTCGACTCAGACTATTATGTAACAACCTCCGGCGATGGTAGTGCGAGTAATCCTTATGTTGGCTCTGCGCCTGACAAGGTAGAAGATGACTATACAGTAGCCGAGCCGGAAGAGGATCCAAATCAAGAGTGGGATATAAGCCTCGATCAACAACTCAGACTTACGCTTGGTCCATATTATTCTAGCGATGGCAAATACGCCACACCGACCATTCCTGTCTATACTATCCAAAAGACAAGAAGCGACACCGAGAATATGGTAATTCTCATTTGTGGCGAGGGCTACACCAAAAGTCAGCAACAAAAATTCATCGATGACGTCAAAAAGGTGTGGGAGGGCGCAATGCAGCACGAGCCATATCGTAGCTATGCAGATCGCTTTAACGTCTATGCGCTTTGCACGGCGTCGGAGTCCAGCTTCAACAGTGGTGGCAGTACGTTTTTCGACGTGGTTATTGATAAAAAGAGCGGTCCGAGGATTTCAGGAAACAAGAGTGCTTGGAAAAACCATATTTTCGAACGCTGTATCGGACCTGCATTTCTTGAGCAAATTCACGACGCTCATATCCCTAACAAAACTGATCCTGACACGTTTATTTGGGATGATGATAAAATGTATCCGCCATTTTATTATGTGCATAAATATATCAATCAGTTTGCTGTGTTAGTCAATACAACTCAAGATTTTGGTGGTTCACATAGAAATTATAAAAGTGGTATTCATTATCTTGTAACTCCGGCTGATAGCCCACGTGCGCAAAAGACTTTTACGCACGAACTTGGCCACGGATTGCTGGAACTTGGAGATGAATATATGACTAGTGCAACAGAATCTACTGACTATACTTCTCTAAACGTAGCATACACGCACGATCCTGAAAAAGTAAAATGGAAAAAAATGATAGGATTTAGAAAAACTTTTACTTGCCATACAAATCCTTCTTACACTGCATACAATTCGAGTTGGGAATGCCTTATGCGTGACACTACCTATGGATTTTGTGAAGTATGTAAGTTGCAAGGCAGCAAGAGAATGTCGCAACTCATAGACGGAAAGAGCCTCTATGTTGCCGACCCCGAAGTCAAGAAATATACGGGGCAGTATTCTAAGCCGTCAGACTTTGCGGATACCACATACAATGGATATGCCAATTTTGCATATTATCGCAGTGGAGTTTTGCTCAGTGGCTGGGACAAAAACAAATTCAACACTGGTATGGCGGGCGAGAAAATTCAGCTCCGCACCATCGTACAAAATTTATCGGACGCTACACAGCGCTACGTTACCATGAAATTGTGGATAAAGCGAGCTGATGGCAGTGTTGCCACCACGAGAAGTGGGGACAAACTTGAGACATCGCAGACTTTCACCATTCCCGTATGGAGCGAAAAGAGCAAGTTTTGGCCAAAAGGCGCTTTGAGCTATGAAGGCAGCAATATGAATTCGGGATTGGAAAATTGTGAACTCATTTACCAAATCCCGGCGGACGCTTTGCTAAATAACGGCGACACGGTTGCTTTCGAAGTGACTGACGAAAAGGGCAACGTGCTTGCTAACGACAACACCGAAACCCAAACTTATTCAAACATAAATATTGAGTACAAGTTCGAGGACGGAACTCCAATGCCTAATGCAAACAAAGCCAAAATACCTGTTGCGGTAGGTAGTAAGCTTAATTGGACGGCGCCATCGACGATGTTTGGACATACGTTCGTTAGGGCAGAAGGACACGACCAAATGGTGAATGGGAGCGGTCAAACCGTGACGTATTATTATACCAAACAATCCAACGTTCATATACACGATTGGGGCGAAGTAAAATATACTTGGACAAGTGATAATACCTGCAAAGCGGAAAGAGTTTGCAAGCATGACAATACGCATATCGAAAGCGAAACGGTAACCGCAAGCGGAACGGTAATCACAGCGGCAACCTGCAAAGAAAAAGGCAAAATGAAATATACCGCTACTTTTGAAAATACTGCGTTTACTAAGCAAGAAAAGGAAGTTGATATCGATTTTGCCGAGCATACTTTTGGCAAGTGGCAAGACGAAATTCCTCCAACAACGGAAAAATTTGGAACAAAAGGACACTACAAGTGTTCGGTTTGCGGCAGGCATTTTGACGCTGACGGAAACGAAATCACCGACCTTAGAATTGCCAAAATCGGCACGCATAACGTGGTAATAAACGGCGAAAGTAAATTTTTTGCGGACGGCGAAAGCGTAACCGTAACGGCAGAAGATAAAGAAGGTAAAGTGTTCAAAGGTTGGCAGGACGAAGCCGGAAAAATCGTAAGCACCGAAAAAAGTTATACCTTTACCGTAAACGGCGAAACAACCCTTACCGCAGTGTATAAAGATAAGACTTCGGGTGGCGAAATTACCCCTCCTGCTAAAAAGGACGGACTTTCGGGCGGAACGATTGCGGGTATTGTAATCGGTTCGGCTGCGGTTGCGGGAATCGGCGGATTTGCGATTTTCTGGTTCGCTGTCAAGAAAAAGACGTTTGCGGATTTAATCGCCGCAATCAAAGCAAAGTTCGGCAAAAAGAAATAAGAAGATTTAATAATAACGAGCCGCTATCGTATCCGACTATTTTCAAATTTTTTTCGCTTGCGGCGGGTATATTTTTTCCGGAAACCGCGCAAGCTGGTAATCAGAAAGCAACGGGGGTAGCGGCGGAATGAACGACATCAGAAAAGAAAAAACGGAGAAGAATACCGAAGCCGGCGCCGGAACAAAGTGCGGCGGAGAATGCGGCTGGCTGCATTATCTGGCGAAAATCGAAGATCTGGCCGAAAAGAAAAGCAAAATATATTCGCGGCTGTTTTTCAACGCGGCGCTGGCGCAGGACATGGAACGTCTTGCGGTATCGCACGCGCAGGGCAAAAAGGCGCTTTTGACGCTGGCGAAAAAAGAAGAGGCGTAAACGGGGGATAAAAATGAAAAACGCGAAACGGGATATTACGTTAAACGAAAAAGACAGCATCGAAGATATGGCGCAAACCGAGCGTACTCTTTTTTATGCCTTTGCGCGGGCGTTGTTCAGGGCGGAAAGGCACGAAACGCGGGAGATGATTTGGCGGGGAATGGAACGCGCGGCGCGAAACGTGTTTTTTCTGGAAGGACTTTCCGACGGCGCGCAGCGGCAATAAACCGGGCGATCGGATAGAAAAAACGGATAAAATCGTAAAAAACGGCGAAAAAGTACGGCGAAAAGCTGTACTTTTTTCGCTTTTCGTGCTACAATGTAAAAGCGGCGCGGGCAGGGCGCAGGATGCGTGCAAACAACGCATAAACAACGCGTAACGCCGACGGCGCAAAAAATAATTTACGGAGCGTTTTTTGATATGAAACAGAAAACGAAAGAAAAGAAGATAAAGGGAATGAAGAAGTTTTTCGATGAGTTCGGCAAATTCATTATGCGCGGCAACGTGCTGGATCTTGCCGTAGGCGTTATCGTCGGCGGCGCGTTCACCGCGATCGTCAACGCGCTTTCCGAGCACATTTTAAAGCCGATCATCAATTTTCTGCTGGCGCTGATTCTGGGCGAAGATTCGCTGGAAAATATCTATACGTATTTAAGAAAAGTGCCCGCGGCGGACGGCAGCGGCGCGGTGGATCTCGCGGCTTCCATTTATATCGACTGGGGCGCGTTTATCAACGCCGTTATCAATTTCCTTTTAATCGCGTTTGTGCTGTTCTGCATCGTGAAAACGATCAACAAGGTATCGGAAGCGCACGACAAAATGTGGGACGACGTAAACCTGCCGAAGAAAAAGAAGATTGCCGAATACAGAAAAAGCGGACTTTCCCGCAAACAGGCGCTTGCAAAATACGAAGACGAAGTAAAAGCGGCGGCGGAACAGAAAGCCGCGGCGGACGCGGCGGCAAAGAAAGCGGCGGAAGAGGCGGCTGCCGAAGCGGAAAGAAAAGCAACGGAAAACACGCGCCTCCTTGCCGAAATCGTGGAACTTCTGAAAGAAAATCAGGCGAAATAAATTTCGGTACCCGATTTTCGTTGACGAAACGGCAAAAATCGGCTATAATATTTTTATCAATCATATAAACGCGATAACGAAGCGTGGGGAGTTTTCCTTTCCTGCCCGAAAAAAGGCGGATAAGCGCGCGTGCAGAGAATACCGTTCCGGGGCTGAAAAACGGTATCGGCGCGGAGAACGAACCGTTTCCCTTCCGAGCGGCGGGGCTGAAACCGGGAGAAATTCCGCGGCGCGTAGGCTTCGACGGATTGCCCACGATACGGGCGCAAACAAGGCTTGGCGGCGGCGTGCGGCATGAATGCCGGAATTTCAGGCGCGCGAAGCGAAAACAGGTGGTACAGCGAAGAATAATTTCGCCCTGTTCCGGTGTAAACCGAAGCAGGACGGATTTTTTATATTGCTGCGGAAAAAAGAACAAAGCAAGGAGCGAAAGCAGGATGCAGAAAGAAATCGAAGAATTGAAAACAAAGGTAACCGAGGCGCTGAAAGAAACGAAAGCGGTGCGTGCGCTTTATGATCTGAAGCTTCATTTTCAGTCGGAACTGAAAGTCATTTCGGGCGGAATGAAAGATTTGCCCAAAGAGGAACGCCCGGCGTTCGGCAAGCTTCTGAACGAATTCAAAAACGGCGTGGAAGCGATGTTTGAAGAACGCGCCGCCGTTTTGAAAGAAGAGGAGATGCAAAAAAAGTACGAGGCGGAGCGCGTAGACATCACTCTGCCCGGGAAAACGTGCGCCGCGGGCGCGCTGCATCCCATCACGTTGGTGAAAAATCAGCTCATCGATATTTTTGCGGGAATGGGATTTAAAGTGTTCGAAGGGCCCGAAATCGAAACGGATTATTACAATTTCACCGCGCTCAACACGCCCAAAGATCATCCCGCGCGCGATATGCAGGATACTTTCTACCTTTCCGAAAATCTGTTGCTGCGTACGCAGACTTCCGCGGGGCAGATCCGCGTGATGGAAAACGAAAAACCGCCGATAAAAATCTTATCGCCGGGGCGCGTGTTCCGTTCGGACGACGACGCCACCCACTCCCCGATGTTCCACCAGATGGAAGGACTTGTGGTAGACGAGGGCATCACGCTTTGCGACTTACAGGGTATGCTTTCGGAATTTGCGAAAAAAATGTTCACGTCCGCCACGAAAGTGCGTCTGCGCCCCTCGTATTTCCCGTTCACCGAACCCAGCGTGGAAGTGGATTTGAGTTGTTGCGAATGCGGCGGCAAAGGCTGCCGTCTTTGCAAGGGCACGGGCTGGATCGAAGTGCTCGGCGCGGGCATGGTGAACAGAAAAGTCCTTGAAAATTGCGGCGTGGACCCCGATAAATACACGGGCTTCGCGTTCGGTATGGGCATAGAGCGTATCGCCATGCTCAAATACGGCATAAACAACATCAAAGCGCTGTTCGAAAACGACGTGCGCCTGCTTCGTCAGTTCGCGAAGTAAACAAAAAAGCATACAGGCAAGGAGCGAAAAGAACAATGAAAGTACCTTACAGTTGGCTGAAAGATTACGTGGATATAGATATTCCCGCGGAAGAGCTTGCGAAAAAGCTGTTTTCCTGCGGGTTCGAAGTGGAAGAAATTTCTTATCTCGGCAGCAAAATCGATCGGGTAGTGGCGGGCGAAGTGAAAGCGCTTGCTCCGCATCCGGACAGCGATCACATGCAGATCTGCACGGTGGATTGCGGCGAAAAATACGGCAGAGATCTGCAGATCGTTACGGGCGCTTCCAACGTATACGTCGGTATGCGTACGCCGGTGGCGCTCGATAATTCCACCGTATGCGAAACAAATCCCGCGCAGCTGGAAAAAAATCCGGACGGCGTGAAAAAGATCAAAAAAGGCAAGCTTCGCGGCGTGGAATCGTACGGCATGCTCTGTTCCGGCGACGAACTCGGCATCAACGAAGATTTTTACGAGGGTGCCGGAGTGTACGGTCTGCTTGATCTGAAGGGCAATCCGCCGCTCGGCGAAGAAATTAAAAAAGTCGTGGGGCTGGACGATTATATTTTCGATATTTCCCTCACGGCAAACCGCCCCGATTGTCAGTGCGTGTACGGCATTGCGCGCGAAGTGGCGGCAATCACGAAAACCGCGCTGAAATCGCCCGATATTTCTTTCAAAGAATACGAAACCAAAGCCAAGCCCGTTTCCGTCGATGTGGAGGCGCCGGACCTTTGCCCCCGCTATATCGGCCGGTACGTGGAAGGCGACGCGGAGGGGATGAAAAAACAATCGCCCGCCTGGCTGAGAAAACGCCTTGCGCTCTGCGGACTGCGTTCCGTATCTCCCGTGGTGGATATTACGAATTTCGTGCTGCTGGAACTCGGTCAGCCGATGCATTCGTTCGACGCGGATAAAATCGCGGGCAGAAAAATCATCGTCCGTCGCGCGAAAGACGGCGAAAAAATCACCACGCTGGACGAGAAAGAATTTACGCTGAATCACGATAACCTCGTTATCTGCGACGGCGAAAAGCCCGTGGCGCTTGCGGGAATCATGGGCGGACTGAACAGCGAAATCAAGCCCGAAACGAAGAACGTGTTTTTCGAGGCGGCGAAGTTCGCGCGCGACAATATCCGCAAAACTTCCCGTAAACTGGGGCAGAGTTCCGATTCTTCGGCGCGTTACGAAAAGGGCGTGGACGCCTATACTACGGACTTTGCCATGCGCCGCGCGCTGCATTTAACGGAAGAACTCGGCTGCGGCAAGGTAACGAAGCTTTGCGCCGACGTAAACGCGGCGAAACAGGAAGATAAAAAGCTTACGGCAAGCCTGAAAAAAATCAACGAGCTCCTCGGCATCGAAGTGCCCGCGAAGGAAGTGAAAGGAATTTTAACCCGCCTGAATTTCAAGCCGGAACTTCGCGGCGATACGCTCACGGTTACCGTTCCGGGTTACCGCGAGGACGTGGAAAATTATCCGGACATCGCCGAAGAAATCATCCGTTCGTACGGCTACGAACATTTGACGCCCACGTTTCTGGCGGAGGCGCGCGTTACGGGCGGCGGACTCAGCGATTTGCAGAAAAAGGAAAACGCGCTGAAAACAACGCTTACGGAACAGGGCTTTTACGAAGCGTACAATTACTCGTTCTATTCTCCGAAAGATTTCGATCTGATGAAGCTTCCCGAAAACGCGGCGGAACGGAAAGCCGTGCGCGTGCTCAATCCCATTGTGGAAGATTTATCCGTCATGCGTACTTTTCTGGCGCCTTCCATGCTGCACGACGCGGTGCGGAACATCCGCCGCGGCAACGATACCGGCAAATTATTCGAATACGCCCGCACGTATACGCCCGAAGAACTTCCGCCGAAAACGCAGCCGAAAGAAACGGATACGCTGGGGTTGTGCGTATGGGGCAACGAGCTTGACTTCTTCGACTTGAAAGGCGCGCTCGAAGCGATTTCCGCGGCGTTCTATCTCGATTTTACGTACGAGCGCTCGAAGAAACCGTATCTGCATCCCGGAATTTCGGCAGACGTGTATCTGAATAACGAAAAAATCGGCGAAATCGGCGAACTCGATCCCGCCATCGCGGGCGCGTTGGGGCTGGATAAGCGCGTTTGCCTCGGCGAATTGAACGCCGAAAAACTGCTTGCCGCAATGGATACGGGCGTGCGCTTTAAAAATCTGCCGCCGTTCCCCGCGGTGAAACGGGATCTGGCGCTGATTGTGGACGAAAACGTTACGTGCGCGCAGCTGGAAACCGAGCTGAAACACGCCTGCAAGTATATCACCGAAGTTAAATTGTTCGACGTATACCGCGGCGGACAGGTGCCCGCAGGCAAAAAGAGCATGGCGTTTTCGCTCACGTTCACGCCGGATAAACAAAGCGAAAAAGCGTTTACGGCGGAAACCGTGGATAATTTCGTGAAAAAAATCCTCGGCAATCTTAAATTCAAACTCGGCGCGGAACTGCGCTGAAATGCGTTGCGGCGGTAATCGCCGCAACTAAACGCAGAAAAAAAACGGAGGAATCATCGGGTGAACTACACGCGGCGCATAAAAACTTTCGGATTTATCGATTTAAACAAACCGTCCGGCTGTTCGTCCGCGCTGTTTGTGGCTAAAATCAAACGCCTTACCGGGCAGCCGTGCGGGCATCTCGGCACGCTCGATCCGCTGGCTAACGGCGTTCTTCCCGTGGGCATAGGCAACGCGAACCGACTTTTTAATTACTTTCTGAATAAAGAAAAGGAATATATCGCGCGTTTTAAATTCGGCGAAACTTCCGATACGCTGGACAGCACGGGCGAAATCGTAAAGGGCGGCGACGTGCCTTCGGAAGCGGAAATTATGGCAATCTTGCCGGATTTTCTCGGCGAAATCAGTCAGGTGCCGCCGAAATACAGCGCCAAAAGCGTGGGCGGCAGGCGCGGTTACGCGCTGGCGCGGGCGGGGGTGGAGTTCGAGCTGGCTCCGAAGCGTGTGCGCGTGGACTGTTTCGAATTTCTCGGTCGCGGCGAAGAAGAAAACGAATTTGTGTTTAAAATCCGCTGCGGCGCGGGAACGTATATCCGCTCTCTCGCGCGGGACGTGGCGGCGGCTTTGGATACGCAGGGGTTGATGAGCGCCCTTACGCGCACGAAAAGCGGCTGTTTTACGCTGGAAAACGCCGTTTCGCCCGATGAATTAACCGAAGAAAACATAGAAAGTTATATCATCCCTACGGAAAGCGTTCTGCCGTTGCCGCGCCTTTCCGCCGGCGAAAACAACCGCGTGTTCACGGGCATAAAAACGGCGGCGGACGCGGCGGACGGCGAATACAAACTGTATCGAGGAGATACGTTTTACGGACTGGCGGAAGTAAAAAACGGCATGTTCGGGGCGGTAACGAAATTATGTTAGGCGAAGCGAAAATCGTGTTCAAAAACCGCAGAAGTCTGTGCGGCGCGGGCATTTCGGAAGCGGGCGCGGCAAAAACGGACGGCGGGAAAATCGGAAGCGCGGGTTGCGCGCTGCTTCTCGGCGGGTTTGACGGCTTGCACAAAGGGCATGAAACTTTGCTTGCGGCGGCAAAACAAACAGGTTTGAAGGTAGCCGCAATCGCCATTACGGGAGGCAAAGGCGCGCCGATTTATACGGAAGCGGAACGCGATTATATTTTTGCGGAAAACGGCATTTCGGCGGTGTACCCTCTCAGATTCGCGGCAATCAGAGATATGAGCGCGGCGGAATTTGCCTGCGACGTGCGGGACGAAATCGCGCCGGAAGTGTGCTTTTGCGGCGAAGATTTCCGCTTCGGTTCGGGCGGAAAAGCAAACGGCGATGATTTTGCGCGTCTTTCGGGCGTTCCCGTGCGCGTTCTGCCCGTTCTGAAAGACGCTGCCACGGGCGAAAAAATCGGCGCGGAACACATTAAAGCGCTGCTGAAAAACGGCGACGTAAGCGCGGCGGATAAGCTCCTTTGCGGCGGCTTTATTTTAACGGGAGAAGTGAAAAAGGACAGGGGCATAGGCGCAACCATCGGCTTTCCCACGGCGAATATTTTCTATCCCGAAGGCAAAACGGAGCTGAAAAAAGGCGTGTACGAAACGCGCGCCGAAGTGGGCGGCATAACGTATAAGGGCATAACGAATTTCGGTTCCCGCCCCACGTTCGGCAACGATACGGTGGTTACGGAAACGCATCTGATAGGCTTTCGCGGCAATCTGTACGGCAAAACGCTTACCGTCCGTTTCGTGCGGTATTTGCGCGACGTCGCGGCGTTTAAAAACGCGGAAGAACTTACGGCGCGGCTGCAAGCCGACGTAAAAAGAGTGGAGGAAGGCAAATGATAAAATTCGGTCCCAGCGGCAATTCGGACAGTTTTTACAAAGAGGGGTACGATCATACGGAACAGGCGGCGAAGTACGTAAAGGAACGCGGACTGGACTGTTTCGAATATTCTTTCGGTCGCGGCGTCAGAATGAGCGAAGAAAAAGCCGGTTCGATCCGCGCGGCGTTCGAAAAAGAAGGCGTGGAAATTTCCGTTCACGCGCCGTATTTCATCAATTTCGCCAACCCGTCGGACGAGATGGCGGCGAAATCGTACGAATACGTGTTGCAAAGCGGCAGAATGGCGAAGCTGATGGGGGCGAAACGCGTGGTGTTTCACCCCGCCGCGCAAGGCAAAGCTACGCGCGAAGAGGCGGTTGCGCTTACGGAAGAGCGGCTGAAAATTCTGCGCGATTATATTTATATGAACGAATTGCAGGAGATAAAATTCTGTCCGGAAACGATGGGAAAGCTGGCACAGATAGGCACTGTGGAAGAAATTGCGGAATTTTGCGGAATCGATCCCGTCTACACGCCGTGCGTCGATTTCGGACACGTGAACGCCCGCGAGGGCGGCTCGCTGAAAACCGAGGAAGATTATCTTGCACGGCTGGACGTGTTCATCGGCAGGCTCGGCTATGAAAGAATGAAAGATTTTCACGTGCATTTTTCGAAAATCATGTATTCGGCGAAAGGCGAAGTGAAGCATCTCACGTTTGCCGATACCGTGTACGGACCGGAATTCGCTCCGCTGGCGGGCGCTCTGAAAAAACGCAATCTTTACCCGTACGTTGTGTGCGAATCGGACGGAACGCAAGCGGAAGACGCCGCGGAAATGAAAAAAATTTATAATAATTTGTCCTGAGTTTGCGTAAGGCGCGTTTGTACGGTTGACGAACGGAAAAAATTTTGCTAAAATATAAGGTAACCGAAGCGGAACAAAGAGAGTCCCGTTTTGGCGGACGAGGCAGAAAATATGCAGGACGGAATTTATTTCGAAAATGCCGCGCTGTTGCCGCAGGGCGACGCGGTATATAAAAAGACGGCGGAAGAAACGGGCGCGGAAGCGCTGTTCGTATCGGACGAAACGTATAAAAGATACGTCGCGGGATTTTTGACGGAAGGCGGCTTTGCCGTAGCGGATCGCGACGGCACCACTCTGTTTACCGATGCGCGCTATCTCGAAGCGGCGGAAAAACGGCTTGTGCCGCTCGGCGTGAAAGTGGAAACGCTTTCCAAAGAGAACAAGCCGGAGCTGTACCTGAAAAAGTACAAGAGCGTCGCGGTACCTTTTTCCGAAATTTCCTATGCGGAATTTCTTACGTTGCAGCAAAGCGGCGCGAAGTTTTCCGATGCTACGAACGCCCTCCGCGAATGCGCGAAAGTAAAAACGGAAGGCGAACTCAACGCGATTTCCCGCGCGTGCGAAATCGCCGAAGAAGGCTTGACGAAAACGCTCGGCGAAATTAAAGAAGGTATGACGGAACGCGAGGTCGCCGCAATTCTGGAACACGAAATGCGCGCGTTCGGCGCAGACGGAACGTCGTTCGATACGATTGTTGCATTCGGCGCGGGCGCCGCGGTGCCTCATCACGAAACGGGCGATACGCGCCTGAAATTCGGCGACGAAATTTTAATCGATTTCGGCTGCAAAACGCAGGGGTATTGCTCGGATATGACGCGTACGTTTCTGTTCGGCGACGATAAAAATCACGAAGATTTCAAAAAAGCGTATGCGTGCGTGCTGGCGGCACAACTGAAAGTGCTTGACGAACTGAAAGCGGGCATGACGGGCGGCGAGGGCGACGCGATTGCAAGAAATTATCTTGAAGCGCACGGATTAGGCAAGCTGTTCACGCATTCTCTGGGGCACGGAATCGGTTTGAAAATTCACGAATTTCCGTCGCTTCGTCCGGGCGGCGCGGAAGTGCTGACGGATAAAATGGTGTTTTCGGACGAGCCCGGCGTATACCTTGCGGGCAGTTTCGGCATCCGTATCGAAGATACGGTTACGATGCTGGGCGGAAAAGCGAAAACTTTCATGAAAAAAGTTTCCAAAGAACTTACGGTTCTTTAATCGCGGCAAATAGTTTCGCGGCGGAAAATTAAACGATAAAAAAACGAAAAAAGAAAATTTTCGGTGTTAAGGAGAAAATAAGATTATGGCTCAGATTTTGGCAGGCGACATTCGTAAAGGCGTTACTTTCGAGTACAAGAGCGGCGTTTATACCGTTACCGATTTCCAGCACGTAAAGCCGGGCAAGGGGGCGGCGTTCGTGCGTACCACGCTGAAAAACGTTGTAACCGGGCAGGTGCTTTCCAACGAAACGTTCAATCCCACGGCAAAGCTTGAAACGGCGCAGGTGGAAACGAAGAAGATGACGTATTCCTACTTCGACGGCGAATTTTACGTGTTCATGGATGAAGAATACAACCAGACGATGCTCACGCACGATCAGGTGGAAGAAGCGCTGAAATATATCAAAGAAAACGACGTGGTTACCGTGAAATTCCTGTACGGAAACGCGTTCTCGGTAGAACCCGAAAACTTCGTGGAACTGAAAGTTATCGAAGCGGAACCGGGCGTAAAGGGCAACACGGCTACCAACGTAATGAAGAACGCCAAAGTGGAAACGGGCGCGATTATTCAGGTGCCTATGTTCGTAAACGAGGGCGAAACGATTCGTATCGATACCAGAACCGGCGAATACATGAGCCGCGTTTAATCCGTCGGAACAAAATCTCATAAACGAAATGCGGGAAAGGCAAACGCCTTATTCCGCGTTTTGTTGTATAGAATTTTAAGGAGATAGCAATTATGCGGGCAGTGGCGCAGCGCGTAACGGGCGCGGAACTGAAAGTGGACGGCAAACTGATTTCGGCAATCGGCAAAGGGCTGGTTGTGTTTTTCGGCGTAACGCACGGCGATACCGAAGAGAAAGCCGATTATATAGCGAAAAAAATCGCAAATCTGCGCGTATTCGAGGATGAAAACGGAAAAATGAACCGCTCCGTCCGCGATGAAAACGGCGAAGTTCTGTTCGTATCGCAATTTACTCTGTACGGCGACGCTTCGCACGGCAACCGCCCGTCTTTCACGGCGGCTGCGCGCGGAGAAGCGGCGAAACCGTTGTACGATCATGCTGCCGCAGCGCTGAAAAATCTCGGCGTTCCCGTAAAAAAAGGCGTGTTCGGCGCGGATATGAAAATAACGCAGATGAACGACGGTCCCGTAACTATCTTGTTGGAAATATAACAATGACGATAAGCGTCGCAATTCTTTTGTAGCGTTCCTCCGCATACCTTTGGGATATGTACTTTTTTGTGCGTTTCCGCCCGGATATGCCCGCGCGTTTCGTCCTGCCCCATTTTCCTTCTTCGGCGTAATCGGGAGAAGAACGGAGCGACTATTCAAAAAAAATATGAAAGAACTTACAAAACAGCAACAAATCGAACGTTCGATTATCACCACCTATCGAAAAGGACTGTGGTCGCCGTTCGCGCTGGCGGTAAAAAAATACCGTCTGATTCAATCGGGCGACAGAATCGCCGTGTGCATTTCGGGCGGCAAAGATTCCATGCTGCTTGCCAAACTCATGCAGGAAATGCAAAAACACGGCGACGTGTCGTTCGAACTCCGATTTATCGTCATGGATCCCGGCTACAACGCGCTTAACCGCCGCAAAATAGAGGATAACGCGCGTCTTCTCGGTATTCCCATCGAAATTTTCGAAACGGACGTGTTCGCTTCTTCGCTTGCCGCGGCGGGGGATTCCCCGTGTTATCTCTGCGCTAGAATGCGGCGCGGTTATCTTTACGCAAAGGCGAAAGAACTCGGTTGCAATAAAATCGCGCTGGGACATCACAAAAGCGACGTAATCGAAACCACGTTGATGGCGATGCTCTACGGCGGGCAGATTCAGGGCATGCTGCCGCGATTGAAAAGCAAAAATTTCGAAGGACTGGAACTGATTCGCCCGATGTACTGCATTGCGGAGGAGGACGTTCTTCGCTGGCGCGACGGAAACGGGCTGGATTTCATCGCCTGCGCCTGCAAATTTACGGAAAACACGGCGAACAAAACGACGTTTTCCGCAAGAAAACGCGTGAAAGAGCTGATTGCGGAACTGAAAAAAGAAATTCCGTCCGTAGAAGATAATATTTTTCAAAGTATTCACAACGTGCAACTGGATACCCTCGTGAGATACAAAACAAAGGGGGCAGAGGTGAGTTTTTTAAGAAATTTCACCGAATAATCACGCCTGTTCCGGGCATTTTTCATTCTTTCGCATAAACGGAAAAATACCTGAAAAGCGTTTGAAAACCTTGACAAGCGTCGCTTCGATGTGTTATAATGAACAGGAAATCGGGAAACAGGCGCGGCATAAGGGGAATCGCGACGGACGAACTATCGGCGGAGACGTTCGCTCAAAGTCTGTTTCGGACGCCGCATTACGAAAAAAACAGGAGCGTACCAACGCTATGGCTGAACAGACAATCACATACGATCGGGCGGATTGTTGCCTGACGGACGAGACGGAGGCGACGACGGAGGAGGTCGGTCGCCGTTTCGTGCATATTCCGGGGGCAGCCGAAGAACAAAAGAGAGAAGAACTTCCGCAAGAAAAAATAAAACAGAACGAAAAAACAGAGGAAACTGCCGAACCGAAATTGTCGGCGGAAATCAGAAAACGCAACAAGTTTTTCTTCGGATGCTATCTTGTGCTGAAGCGGCTGTTCGATATCGTGTTTTCGGCGGTGATTCTGGTAGCGTTTTCGTGGCTGTATCTTATTCTGGCGCTTGCGGTGAAATGCAGCGACGGCGGCAAGGTGATTTATAAGCACGAACGCGTAGGCAAGAACGGCAAAAAGATTTATATCGCCAAATTCCGCAGCATGAAGCGCGACGCCGACAAGCTGGATAAAATGCTCACGGAAGAACAGCGCAGGCAGTACGAAAAAGAATTTAAAATCGACGACGATCCGCGCATTACGAAAATCGGCAAATTTCTGCGCACTACCTCGCTTGACGAGCTACCGCAGGTGTGGGATATTTTCGTGGGCAGGCTTTCGTTTGTAGGTCCGCGTCCGCTGATGCGCGACGAGCTGGAAAGCAAGTACGGCGCCGCGGCGAAAAAATTTACGTCGGTAAAACCGGGGGTGATGGGCTGGTGGACGGCGCACGGCAGAAGCAACTGCACATACGAAAGCGGCAAGCGGCAGCAGCTTGAACTGTACTATGTGGATCATTGCTCCGTCTGGCTGGATATAAAAACGATCTTCATCACCTTTTTCGCCGTGCTTCGCCGCGACGGGGCGAAGTAATCGGAAAATGAGCGGCAACGCCGGAAAAACGGAAACGGAGGAAAGAACGTTTTCCGTTTTTTGCGCTAAGAAAGGGCTTTTGCGGCGGAAAAGCGGCGCGGTAAAACGGCGAAAAAACGAAACGTCGGCATGATAAGCGTAGAACGCCGCGGCGGATAAGGAAAAAACAAATGAAAATTTTGCAGGTAGTCAGCTATTATTATCCGCACCTCGGCGGAATAGAACAGGTGGCGCGCGATTACGCTTATGCGTTTTGTCGGGCGGGCGTCGGAAACGACGAACAGCGTATTTTCTGTTTCCGCCACGATAAAGGCGGCGATACTACGGAAGAAATCGACGGCGTGCGCGTAACGCGTTCGAAATCGTTCGCAAAGGTGGCTTCGCAGTCGCTTTCGTTTACCTACGGCAGAAATTTAAAACGCGAAATCAACGATTTCAAGCCCGATCTGGTGGTGTTTCATTATCCGAATCCTTTCGCGGCGCATTACCTTTTAAAGCAGCTGAAAAAACATCCGGAAATCAGACTGCTGCTCGTTTGGCATCTCGATATTTTTAAACAGAAAATTTTAAAATTGTTTTTCTCCGGGCAGACGAAACGTCTGCTGCGCCGTGCGGTAAAGGTCGTTGCCACCAGTCCAAATTACATAGACGGCAGCAAATTTCTTTCCGCGTTCCGCGATAAATGTATCGTTATTCCCAACTGCGTGGATACGCTGCGCCTTGAACCGACGGCTGCGGATAAAGCCGCGGCGGAAAAACTCAAGGAAAAATACCGCGGAAAAATTCTCTGTTTCGCGCTCGGCAGGCATGTGCCGTACAAGGGGCTTACGCATCTCGTCGGCGCTTCGAAGTATCTCGGCGAAAATTTCGCGATCTGCATCGGCGGCAGCGGTCCGCTTACCGAAAGTTTGAAAAAACAGGCGGCGGGCGACGATAAAATTCTGTTTACGGGCAGGCTTTCCGACGGCGGACTGAAAGCGTATCTTCTGGCTTCCGATATTTTCTGCTTTCCGTCCGTTACCAAAAACGAAGCGTTCGGCATAGCGCTGGCGGAAGCGATGTATTATTCTCTTCCCGCGGTAACGTTTACGGTGGAGGGGTCCGGCGTGAATTACGTTTCTATAAACGGCGTAACGGGGATAGAAACGGAAAACGCGAACGACGAAGCGTTTGCCGCGGCGATAAAAACGCTGGGCGAAAATCCGGCGCTTCGCGAAACGTACGGGCATAACGCTCACGAGCGCGCCGTATCGCTGTTTTCGAAAGACGTTCTTTGCGATAACGTGAAAAACGCGCTGGAATCTGTTTTTGCGGAAAACGATCATCCGGGCAGCGAAGAAAAACGGCAATAAAACGCGGAAAAAAGAAATATACTATGGAGAGGGTAACCGAAGAACTATGGAAGGCAAGTTATACGGCGTAATCATGGCAGGGGGCGGCGGCACGCGGTTCTGGCCGCTGTCAAGGCGTTGCAAGCCGAAGCAACTTTTAAATTTAAGCGGCAGAGAAATTCTCATCAACGAAGCGATTGACAGGCTAGCCCGCGTGGTGGATAAAAACGATATGTTCGTTGTTACTTCCGAGTCGCATGCCGCATGCCTGATAAAAGCCACGAAAGGCAGACTGAAAAATGCAAACGTGTTTGTGGAGCCGTCGTCGAGAAACACGGCGGCGTGCATCGGGTACGCGGCGTTGAAGTTGGTGAAAAAATACGGCGACGGCGTTATGGCGATCACTCCGTCCGACGCGGCGATCCGCGACGTGGATACGTTTGCGGAAGTTTTAAAAGAGGCGGCGGAAACGGCGGAGAGTACGGATAAGCTGGTTACCGTGGGCATTACGCCTACGTTTCCCGCCACGGGGTACGGATATATCCATTATCGTAAAAATTCCCGCTCGGCGGTGAAGAAAGTGGAAAGTTTTGTGGAAAAGCCCGATTTAAAACTTGCCAAAAAGTACGTTTCGCACGGCAGTTATGCCTGGAACAGCGGTATGTTCGTCTGGAAAGCTTCGGTGATTTTAAAGAAAATCGAACAGCTTCTTCCCGATATTTACGGCAAACTCCGCGATATCGCGGACGCATTCGATACCGACGAGGAAGAATGCGTGCTGCGCGAAGTTTATCCGACAATCCGTTCGATTTCCATCGATTACGGCGTTCTGGAAAGATGCCCGGAAGATATTCTTTGTATTCCCGCGGAATTCGGTTGGAGCGACGTAGGCAGCTGGGATATGCTGAACGTATTGCACGAAGAGGACGGCGACGGGAACATCGCGCTCGGTAACGTGGTAGCGGTAAATACGAAAAATTCGGTGATGTATTCCGCCAGCGGCAAACTGATCGCCGCGGTGGACGTAGAGGGGATGGTGATCGTAGAAACGAAAGACGCGATTTTAATCTGCCCGAAAGACAGAGCGCAGGACGTGAAAAAAATCGTGGACGAATTGCACGAAAAAGGCATGGAGGAGTTATTATGAAAGGCTATATGAAAGAGTATGAAAACTGGCTGACGAATCCCGTTTTCGATGAAGAAACGCGGAAAGAAGTAGCGGCGATGAAAGACGAAAAACAAATCGAGGACGCGTTTTATAAACAGCTTTCCTTCGGTACGGGCGGGTTGCGCGGCATTATCGGCGCAGGCACAAACCGCATGAATATTTACACGGTGGGCAAGGCCTCGCAGGGGCTTGCGAATTTCATCAATAAAAACGTGAAAAACGGCAGCGTGGCTATCGCGTACGACAGCCGGCATATGTCGCCGGAATTTGCCAAAGCATCCGCGCTGATTTTTGCGGCGAACGGCATCAAGGCGTATCTTTTCGATTCGCTTCGTCCCACGCCCGAACTTTCTTTCGCCGTGCGCGAACTGCACGCTACGGCGGGCGTAGTCATTACGGCAAGCCATAATCCGCCGCAGTACAACGGTTACAAAGCGTACTGGACGGACGGCGCGCAGCTGGTACCTCCCTACGATAATCTCGTCATAGATGAGGTGAACGCCATCAAAGATTACGCGGAAATCCGCCGTATGAGCGAAGAGGAAGCCGCGAAAGCGGGGCTTTTCGAAATTATCGGCAAAGAAATAGACGATAAATACGTCGCCGCGCTGAAAGCTCTGGTGCTCGATAAAGACGTCATCAAAAAAATGGCAAAAGAAATCCGCATCGTGTATACGCCGTTCCACGGCACCGGCAACGTGCCCGTGCGCCGTATGCTGAAAGAGCTCGGCTTCACCAACGTGTGGGTGGTGCCCGAACAGGAAGAACCGGACGGCGATTTCACAACGCTCGATTACCCCAATCCCGAAGATCCGAAAGCGTTCAGGTTGGCGCTGGAACTGGCGAAAAAGGTGGATGCGGACGTAGTGCTTGCCACCGATCCCGACGCCGACCGTCTGGGCGTGTATGCGAAAGATACGAAAACGGGCGAATATATGTCGTTTACGGGTAATATGAGCGGGCTGCTGATTGCGGAATACGAACTTTCGCGCAAGAAAGAGATGGGCTTGTTGCCCGAGCCGCGCGAAAACGGCGCGCTGGTAACCACCATCGTTTCTTCCAATATGGCGTTTGCCGTGGCGAAAGAATACGGCTTGACGGCAATCGAAGTGCTTACCGGTTTTAAATATATCGGCGAACAGATAAAGAATTTCGAACAGGCGAAAGCGGAAAACGGCGGCAAGTACGATGCGAAAAAAGGCGCTTACGAATATCTTTTCGGCTATGAAGAAAGCTACGGCTGCCTTGTAGGCACGCACGCGCGCGATAAGGACGCCGTTATGGCGGTTACCGCGCTTTGCGAAGCCGCGGCATATTACAAATCGCAGGGCAAAACGTTGTGGGATCAGATGCAGGCGATTTACAAAAAATACGGGTATTTCAAAGAATCGCTGGAAACCATCTCGTTGCCCGGCAGCGAGGGGGCCGAAAAGATCAACGGCATCATGAACGCTCTTCGCGCCTGCCCGCCCGAAAACGTCGGCGGAGAAAAAGTGCTTGCCGCACGCGATTACCTTGCCGGCGAAAGACTGGATACGGTAACGGGCAAAAAAGAAAAATTAACGCTTCCGAAGAGCAACGTTCTCTATTACGAACTGGAAGAGGACGGCTGGTGCTGCGCAAGACCTTCGGGCACAGAACCGAAAATCAAATTCTATTTCGGCGTAAAGGGCGCGGATTACAAGGATGCGGACAGAAAAGTGGCGAATCTTAAAAAAGGTTTGATGTCGCTTGTGAAAGAATAAGCGTTACGGCAAAGAAGTCGGCTGCGGATTTCCGCTTAAAAAACGGAAGTCCGCAGGCTGTCTTTTTCGCTCGCATAAAAATAAAAAATTTTTCGGAAAGAACGCTTAAAAACGGTTGATTATTTAAAGAAAATATGCTATATTATATTAGCGACTTTCAAAAAACGGACGTAACGTACGTAAAGAAAGAAGCAAAAATCTGAAAAGGCCTTGTGGTCAAGCGGTTAAGACGGCGCCCTCTCACGGCGCAATCCCGGGTTCGATTCCCGGCGAGGTCACCAAACAAGTTAAAGGCGAACCCGTTTCCATTAGGAGACGGATTCGCCTTTGTCATATACTTTAAAAAGACTTATTAAACGAAAGGCGGCGTGCGAGAATTTACCTCACACGCCGCTTTTGCTTTGTTACCACCGTTTTTCAAATACGGCGATTTTGTCGCCTATGTATTAGCGACATCCTTTTGTTCGTCAAAAGAATTATTCATTAGTAATTTTTTGTTATTAAGTTGTAATTTTTGCCTTCCGACTTGCCATATTTCAAACGCTTTTATGTTCTCTTCCTTTTCATAAAATTTGCGGATCGCGTTTAACAATGTTCGCGAAACATTATTAAAGTCGCTTTCCGTCATACCCGTAGTGTTTTTTCGCTTCCTCGTGTTTTTCCCCTCCGATAGAGTTATTCGTTAAATTTCATATTCAGTTTTCTTTTCATTTTTATGGCTCCTTTTTCTAAATTTTTTCTCAGCCTCGCATGAATGCGAATTGCGAAACCGGTCGGGCTTACTTTTCTTGTTTTATTACCTTTGGCGTTTAATTTCGCTCTTATAAAATGCCGACTCTTACGTTTCGCTTGGCAAGTTTATCGGTTATTTACCGTTAAAATTGTTGCTTGTGTGGATTCTTTTACGATTCCGTTCTTGTTCTTGTCTTGCGTTTGCGGCTTGTTTTGCGGCGGCGAGTTCTTCGGGCGCATATTCGAGTAATTTTTCCAAAAGTTTTGCCGCGCCTTCGTTGACCGTCGCTGACTTTTCTTTCTTTTTCAGTTCGTCATACAAATCGCCGTTATCTTTGGCAAGAACGTTATTTTGCTTTTCGAGTTCGCTGTTTTTCATTCTTAAAGCGATGATTTCCGTTTCTTTTTTCTTACCTGAAAAGGAAATCTTTTCCGATTTCGCCGATTCGTGACTTTCAAGCAATTCTTTCACGGGTTTTGCTGCGGTTTGCGCTTCTTCAGCTTCGCGGATTTTTTCTTCGGCGGCTTCCGTCATCTTTTTCACCTTGAAAGCGACCGTATCCAAATGCTTCGCCGTGCTGCCTTCCTTTCCGCGCTTTAAGCCGTATTTCTTGCCGACGACTTCGTAAAAATTCGTTTGCAATTCTCGCAAAGCGGAGCGGTCGAAAAGTTCTTTCGCGCATAATCTGCCGCCCGTTACCGGCATTAGGTTGAAGTGCAAATGCGGCGTGCTTTCGTCTAAATGCACGACTGCGGATACAACGTTTTCTTTTCCGTAGCGTTCCGCGAAAAACTCCGTGCAATCGTCAAAGAATTGTTTTTGTGCTTCGGGCGAAATCCCGTCGAAAAATTCTTTATCCGAACCTAAAATAAAAGAAGTTATAAGCACCGCGTCATCTTTAATTTTACGTTTCGGGGCGAGTTCTTTAATTCGCTCGTCGATGAACGAAAGATACTTTTTTTCATAAGGCAAAGTATGATAATTCAGGTGCGTTCTCGATTTATCAATTTGCGGATTTTTCGTGGCCTTATAATTCTCGTCGCGCTCGTTTTCGCGTTCGATTCCGACAACGTCGGCACGTTTATATTTTTCCATGTGACATACTAAATACGACGTAATTCATCACCTCCGTAAAAATAGTTTTTGACACCTTTTTCAAAAAGGTATAACTCACTATACCAAACCGCTTCGCGTTTGGTGCCGTTCGCCCTTGCAGGGAGCTTGTGTTCGTTGAAAAAACACCGGCTTCGCCGTAGCAAGACGAACGAAGATTGAAATGTTTTTAATGTAGTTTTTATAACTGTTCTCTCCTTTGAAATTATTTTTGTCGTGAAAATTTTATATCGATCACGGCGGGCGATATTGATTGTAATTTGTCATTGTTCTACCTCCTTAAAGACGACAAAAAAGCCGCTGATAATTTTTCTATCACCGACTTAAAACACAAGTATTAAATTTTAATTTTCGTTACATGAAGCAACTCCGATTTTGTATTTATGGATAAAAAAATCCGTGCGTTTTCGGTTGCCTAAATAGGCTCGTTCTTCGCACGGATTTCAATCCTGATTATTTAATTTTTAGTCGATTTTATATGAAAAATCGTACAACAACAAAACCCACGCCGAAATCTCTCTTTTTTAACGATTTCAACGCCCGTCGCGGTAGTTACTATGTTTTTTAGCAACTCTATGGTAAACGACGGTAATTATCTTGTCCGATTCCCCGAAATGGAACGAACAATCGGGCAATTTCTCCACGCCCGATACAACGAGAGATTAAAATATCAAACGCCTAACTCTCGTATTTAGTATTATACCGGAAATCAAACCCGTTGTCAAGCAAATACGAACAAATGTTCTTGTTTTTATTTTCGCTAAAGCAATAGTTTCTTCTTGACTGAAAGGCAAGAAAATGTTAAAATAAAGATAAGCAAATGTTAGACGGAGTGCAAGTATGACTTATTCAGAAAAAATCAAGTCGGCAAGAGAAAATTTATTGATGACGCAAGAAGAAATTGCCGCAGAACTCGGCGTTACACCCATTACCGTTTGTAGATGGGAGACCGGCAAAACCGAGCCGAGCATAAAAGCAAAAAAGGCTTTTCGCGATTTATGCGAACGGAAAGGCTTAACTTTCGGCAAAAATAATGGCTAACACGAAAGAACAGATTTCCCGAAACATGAAAAGCAACAAAGGCAAAGACACCAAACCCGAATTGTTGCTTAGAAAGGAATTGTGGCGGCGCGGACTTCGCTACCGTAAAAACTATAAAGAGTTGTACGGCAAACCCGATATTGTATTCCTTGGAGCAAGAATCGCTGTTTTCGTTGACGGGAAAATGTGGCACGGCTATGATTGGGAACACCAAAAAGATGATTTTAAAAGTCGTCGCGATTATTGGATTCCTAAAATCGAGCATAATATCGAACATGACTACGAGGTCACGCAGGAACTTATTTCCCTTGATTGGCTCGTAATGCGCTTTTGGGATTTCGAAATCAAAAAGAATCTTCAAGAATGCGCTGATAAAATCGAACGTGCTTATAACAACAGAAAAGACGGTTGACTCAACTTACAAAAAACGGAGAATAAAAAATGTTAAAAAGTATTGATTTATTCGCAGGTATCGGCGGCATTCGGCTCGGTTTCGAAAATGCTTTCGGCGACGAATTGAAAACGGTATTCGTCAGCGAATGGGACGAATACGCTCAAAAAACTTATAAGGCGAATTTCCACGACGATTTCGAAATCGCCGGCGATATAACGAAGATAAAGGAAACGGATATTCCCGACTTCGATATATGTCTTGCGGGATTCCCTTGTCAGGCATTCAGTTTGGCAGGACAGCGCAAGGGCTTTAAAGACGATTATAAAGGAATGTCGCGCGGCACGTTGTTTTTCGACGTGGCGAGAATTTGCGCCGAGAAAAAACCGAAAGTAATTTTCTGCGAAAACGTAAAGGGTTTGACGATACACGACAAGGGAAGAACATTCGAAATTATTACCGAAACGCTCAAAGAAATCGGTTATACTCCGTTCGAGCAAATATTAAACAGCCGCAATTTCGGCGTTCCGCAAAACAGAGAACGTATTTATATCGTTGCATTCAGAAACGATATTGCGCCGAAAGAATTTATCTTCCCCGCGAAAACCGACGACACAAAACGTATTCGCGATATTATGGAAGAAAATCCCGTTCCCGCGAAATATTATCTCAGCACCTGCTATATGGATACGCTTATCAGACATAAAGAACGTCACGCGGCGAAAGGTCACGGATTCGGATACGAAATTCGAGATCTCGACGACGTATCGGGTGCAATCGTTTGCGGCGGTATGGGCAGAGAAAGAAATTTGATTGTAGACAAAAGACAGACGAATTTAACGCCTACCACCCACATTAAGGGCAAAATCAATAAAGACGGCATTCGGAAAATGACTCCGAGAGAATGGGCGAGATTGCAAGGCTTTCCGGACGATTACAAACTCGTTTTGGCGGACGTTCACCTTTACAAACAATTCGGAAACAGCGTAACGGTTCCCGTAATACAAGCAATAGCGGAAAAAATCAAAGAGGTACTCGATAAAAATGGCAGAGATTAAAGGGAAAAACAAGGGCGAATGGTCCGAAATGTACATTTTCTTCAAATTGATGTCCGATAGAAAAGTTTACGTCGCGGACAAAGATATGAATAAACTGAAAGACGTGTTCTTAAATATCGTCAGTATTATTCGCGAAGAAGTTGCGGGTAAAGAATATCGTTATTTTACGGGCGATAAAGTGGTTATCACGCTTAACGGCGAAACCGTAATGACTTTGGATTCTTCATTGTTTACGGAAAAAGCCGCACGCGTTTGGAAAATGATAACCGAAAATAAAGGCAATACGACTTTTACCGATGAAGAAATCAAAGAGTTTCTTGAGTCGATTTTCATCCACAATATATCTGCTCCCGCGCAAAAGAAAAACGATTATTTCGGCGGCACAAAAGATATCGTTCTCGACACGATAGATTATCGTTCCGGCGTAAGTCAAATAATGGGCTTTTCCTGTAAATCGGATATCGATGCCGCATCGACGCTATTCAATGCAAGCGGAGATAATACTAATTTCGAGTACGAATTGGTCGGAAATATAAACGACGATGTAATGAACGAATTTAATTCGTTGTTTAACGAAGTGATCCGTAAAGGCGTAGTCTGTCACGACGTGGCAACCGGCAGCCGTATGAATTATTTGAAGTCCTGTGGCATTGATGTAAAATTCGTAAATCCCGTAAAGGAAACCGCAAGACAAAATTTAATACGTTGCGGCGGTTTGGAAACTCCTGCCGTTGTTGCGGAAATGTTGAAATATTACTACTACGACAAATCGGGAACGGACACTTCTCTCGACGAAGCGATTAAACATCTTGCCGAATCCGATCCCGCAGGGTATTCTTTCGGCGAGTTATACGATACATACCATTTGAAAATAGCAAATCTTTTGTATTCTATGTTCACGGGCTTGCGTTTTTCCAAACCGTGGAACGGCAAATCCGATGTAAGTGGCGGATATATCGTTGTTAAACGTGATGGAGACGTCGTTGCTTTCCACTCCTGCATTGCCGACGAATTCAAGGATTTTCTTGTGGACAAATTAAAGTTCGAAGCCCCGTCTTGCAGTCGTCACGATTATATGTCGATTTATAAAAAAGACGACGGCAAATACTATCTGAAATTTGCTCTTCAATTCAGATTTAAATTGAAAAAATGATGCGAGTGTGCAGTTTGTTTTGCGGAATCGGCGGAATAGACCTTGCCTTTACGCAAGCCGGGCATGAAATCGTATGGGCTAACGATATTGATAAATATGCCTGCATGACCTATCGGCACAATTTCCCCGAGTCGGTTTTGGTCGAAGGCGATATTCGCGCGATCGATAAACACGATATCCCCGATTTCGATATACTTGCGGCAGGGTTTCCTTGTCAACCGTTTTCGGTTTGCGGAAAACAAAAAGGCTTTTCGGACGAACGAGGAAATTTGTTCTTCGAAATCGGAAAAGTAATCGATGCAAAACATCCCTCCATCGTATTTTTAGAGAATGTCGCAAATCTTACGGAACACGACCACGGAAAAACGTTCAACGTTATTCATAACGAACTTGCGGGGCGCGGATATTTTATTCGCTACCTGATTGCAGATGCTTGCGATTACGGCATTCCGCAACATAGAACGAGAACCTATATCGTTGCGTTTTCGGACAGAACCGCCTGCGAAAGTTTTACGTTTCCGGAAAAAGTTCCGCTTGAAAAACGAATAACAGATATTATCGATGTGACAGTAAAAGCGGATGACAAATACTACTACTATTCGCCAGATTCGGCAAAGTATCAACGTTTAAGTCGATATATTGCCGACGAAAAGCAGTTGTATCGATTTGCGGATTACGGTATTCAATCGAGTAAAGACGGCATATCGTTTACGCTCAAAGCCAATATGGGAACGTATTACGACCGAGTGCCGATTATAAAAGATAATTTCGGCATACGAAATATCACACCGGCGGAATGTCTTGCTTTACAAGGTTTTCCGAAAAACTTCTCTTTCCCCCTTGCCGTTCCCGAGAAAGAACAATACAAGCAAGCAGGAAATACGGTGTGCGTGGAAGTTATTGGGAAAATAGCAAAATTTAACATGGAGATAACATTATGAATATTATAGATTTATTTTCAGGAGCGGGAGGATTGACATTTGGTTTTTATTATAACCTACAAAACGGTCAATTCATCCGTTCATGCAATAATTTTATTTTTGCAAATGAATATTCGGCTCAAGCAGCAACTGCTTTTTCTGAAAATTTTCCCGATATCCATATGGAAAATTGCGACATACGCGATTTAACAGAAGAAAAAATTAGAAACTTAATATATTTGGCTCGTTTACCTGAAGGCGAAGAAGTCGATTTAATTATCGGCGGACCCCCTTGTCAGTCTTTTAGCACCGTAGGACAACGTATATACGACGATAAAGCCAAATTATACGAAGAATATCTTCGCGTATTGAATATCGTTAGACCCAAAATGTTTTTATTTGAAAACGTAAAAGGAATATTGTCAATGCGAGAAACTTTTTATGAAAAAGATGAAAACGGAGAGATAAAATATCGGATTCTTAAAAATCAAGAAACGGGGAAAGAAAGCAAGCGCCCAATTGTCGCCAGACATGGAAAAAAAATCATGGAAATCATAAGAAATAAATTTGCAAATATCGATGATGGTTTCGGATATGTTATGACCGATCATATTTTAAATGCTGTTGACTTTGGCGTGCCGGAAAATAGAGAACGCGTTTTTATAATAGGTATTCGCAGTGATTTAAATTTAAATTTCCATTGGGAGTTTGTTCGCGAACAATCGTTAACAATAGCAGAAGCGATCTCTGATCTTCCAGAATTAAAAGAGGGACAATCTGTAAATAGTTATACAATGCCTGCTCAAAATCTGTATCAACTATTAATGCGCGGGACAAATAAAGAATTGACGCAACATTTTTGTGGGTTTTATGGAGATAAAATAAGAACAGTTATAGAAAATGTTGGTCAAGGTCAAGGAAAAGATGATTTTAATGCTTTAATAGACGAAGGAAAAATTCGATCAGATTATAGATTAACTTCTGGCTATCACAACACCTATGGAAGACTGGTAGCAAATTTGCCTTCGACGACTATTACGAATAATATGTGCACACCGTCGGGATTAAGGTGCATTCACTATGCTCAAAACAGAGCCTTAAGCCCGCGTGAGGGTGCAAGAATTCAATCGTTTCCTGACTGGTTCAAATTTTCGGGAACTCGAACCGATGTTACAAAACAAATCGGCAATGCGGTTCCGCCTCTTCTTGCAATAAAATTAGCTAATCAAATAGCTCGAATATTATGATTAAGGATGTTAAAATATGAATGACAAGAAAATTCCATTTAATTTTACCTATTATGCGTTAAAATTGTTGGGACAAAATCTGTACACTAACCCATGGACGGCAGTATCTGAACTCGTTGCAAACGGAATAGATGCAAAAGCTTCTAATATTGACATATTGCTTGATTTATCAAATAAATCAAGTGCTCGTATAGAAATTCTGGATGATGGATCCGGAATGTCATATGAAGACTTGCGGGATAAATATACTCTCATAGGTAGAAATAAAAGGCTTGATTCTCCAAATGATAAAACCATCTTAGGGAGAAAAGGCATTGGAAAACTTGCGGCTTTGTATCTTTCACCCAAATACTATATTTGCACTAAGACTGATAATGAAAAAAGTCTTTGGTCTGTTGATATTTCGCATTGCCGAGACGATGAAGTTCCTTCTTTAAGTTTAGTTGATGATAAACCATCTTTCGTGTTGCAAAATAATTGGTTAAAAAATAAAAGCGGGACATTGCTAAGTTTACATTGTGTTGATTTGCATAAGATCGGCGAAGCTCGATTAAAGGCTTTGCCATCTATTTTGGCAGACTATTATTTGTCTGATATTATAAATTGTAAAATTCGTATGGCTATTATAGAAAAGCCCGACGATATGCCGCAATTTTTTGGGATAAAAAAGAATATTTCTTTTTCAACACTATATGGATTATTCGATAATACGGGAAAAAATTTTGAAAAATTAAATGAATTTGTTTATATTACAAGACCATATGAAATGCCTGCTGGTATAGACGATAGATGTAAAACCGTTAAAATTTCATCCGTAGAGAACACGACTGGTATGGTACAATTAAAAAACATCCAGGGGAAATTGATTTCTGCAGCCTATTCTTTAACGGGCTGGATCGGGATACATACATCCTTGGACAGAGAGGTTTTAAAAAGAAGCGATAGCAATTATGAAAAAATAATTTATCATCCAAACGCTCTCCGGTTATACGTTAGAGGAAAACTTGCAGTTGATAATTTGATGGCATATTTGCGGAATACACAGGCTTTTTCTAATTATATCGAAGGGGAAATAAGTTTTGATGTTTTGGATGATGATTCTTTTGAGGATATATCCACATCAAGCCGTGAGGGATTTAAAAGAGATGACCCTCGGATAGAAAAATTATTAGATATAGTTGGTAAAATTGTAACAAAGCTAATATCTGAACGTATTGACGCAAGAACTAAGTTAAATGAACTCAATGAAAAATTTAAACTTGAGGAAAAGAAAAAAACAGATCAGTTATTATCTAAAGCAGCGGAACAGGTTACAATAGCGCTTACAGAAAAAACGAAGGCCGAGGAGGATGCAAAAAAAGAACGACAACGTAGTGATTATATTATTAGCGTCAGTAATGTGAAAGAAAACAATATTCTCCCTTCTATGCATGGCATTTATAATTTATCAACGAGAGAAAAACGTAAATTAGCGGCATTTAGAAAATATTGGTCGGATATACCAAAAGGTGCAAAGGATCTTGTTGAATCAATAGGAGAAATCAATAACCAAATTTTATATACCTCTAAAGCTGTTTCAAAATCAAATTATCTTCTTGAAAGTGTAACCCAGCAAATTGACTTTGGTGATTTTATCTCAGAATATATTCATCGTATTGCTAAAAAAATATACGGTTCAAAGATAAAATTCGAAATTATAGATAATTTGTCTTCTAGGCTTGTTGTAAACAGTAGTACCATTGAACTTACATCTATTATAGAAAACCTAATTGGAAATTCAATTAAAGCCTCTGCGTCGGAAATGTTTATAATATTTCAAGATACAGCTAAAGATTATTCCGTTACTTTTTCTGATAACGGAACAGGATTGTCAGAATCTATATCGGATATAAATCGCATATTTGAATTCGGCGTTACAACAACAGATGGGGCCGGATTAGGCTTGTATTACATCAAACAGTATGTTGAACAGATGAATGGGAATATTTGTGCAGAAAAAAACACTGGAAACGGTATGTCTTTCATTTTGAGTTGGAATAAATAATCAAGGAGTTCATACAAATGAGTTTAGCTTATAATGTGGCGATAATCGATGATCAAAAAGGTTTTTATGATGATTATAAAGTAATAATCGAGGAGCATTTATCGAAACAAGGCTTTATTGCAAAAGTTGACTATATTAATTCTGATTTAGATTTTGCAAAATACGAAATATCAAAACCTGATTTATATATGGTTGATTTGAAATTCGGGCATATTGATCAGGGACAAAAATTTATAAAAAAAATCCGCAAAGATTATTATACCGATATTTTGTTCTATTCATCGGATCATGAGGCTATACAAAAATATAGGCAATCCGCCGAAATGCAGGGCATATATTTTGCGGAAAAAGATGAACAAACCGGCGAAGTCGACAATCTCTTAAAAGGGTTGTTAGATAAAATGGTTTTAAAATCTAATTCGCCAAGATCAACACGCGGTATAGTTATGGAATGTGTTTCAGAATTGGACGAGTCTGTTAGAAATAAAATCATTTTGTTAGTAAAGAAGATTCCTGACGGAAACAAACAAATTATAGAAAAAGAAATATTGAAATTGTTTAAGAAGTCAAATGATGGAAAAATAAAGAAATTGGAAGATTTTTTCCAAGTTTCATTTGTCAAAGAGAAAGTCCCGACATCGGAATTTGCTTTAAAATACGAATCTATCGATTTTGAATCGTTAATCCAGGATATTCAAATTACAGATTCCACAAAAAATATAAGGATTCTTTGCAGTTTATACAAATATTTATACGGAGAAAACGAGCTTTATTCTAAAATAAAAAGATATGAGACACTACTGGGTAGACGCAATATTCTAGCTCACGTTACACAAGAGCAATCATCAAACGGATTTATTTTCCGTAATAGAAACGATGAAAGTAAAAACTATAATTTAACCACAGAAGAGAGTTTAGCACTTAGAAAATTAATTATTGAAATGGATAACTGCATTTCGAAAATATGCTAACACTATATTGAAAATTCTCATGATTGTATATTGACATATAATTGCGTAAGCATTAATTTATAATCCTTTATAGCAAGTGAAAATTTAAAAGACACATCAAGGAGCAACCAATGAAATCAGTAATATATGAACGATTTAGTGAGGTCGAAAGTATATTCAGTCGCAAACTTCGCTAAGGTGGAAGCCTATTGGGAAATCGGCAAAAGTATTGTAGAAAAGCAAGGCAACCCTATCGCCGAATACGGGACAAGTCTTTTTAAAGAATTTTCTGAGTAAATAACCGCCGATTTCGGTAAAGTCTTTACCGTTGAATCTAAAAAACATATTCCTTCCGAAGAAGAATTGAAGCGTGAAATGCAAGCCGAAAGAAAGGCGATAGAGGAAAGTAAAAAATGAGTGAAGTAATACATAAGATACCTATTACGAATTATTCTTACGGATATGCTAAATCAACATATGAAAAGTTAGAACAATATGAAGTATCAATGCAAATCCCCCATATTGGATCAAACGAAAGCATAATTGTGAGGCTAGACGGTAAAGGATTAACTTCAAGATTTAAGAGTGATACTGAATTGTTTTTGCCAGATTTTCATTTAGCAATGAAAATCACAATGGAAAACATTAAAAAGTATTTTCCTTATGTTACGTTTGCTTACTCGTTCAAAGATGAGATTTCACTACTCATTGATAAAGAGCAAATTGAGCACAATAAAGATTTTCAAAATCGCATTGAAAAGGTTTTACCTCTTTTAAGTGGTTACATATCTGCAATGTTTTCGCAATACATACCTAAAAATTTAAAACATTCGCCTTGTGAAGCGTTTACTTTTGATGCGCGAATTATAATTATTCCGACAGAAAAATTAAAAGACTATTTTCATTCCCGTCAAGCGTTTGCTATGAGTGGGTTCATTGATAGGATTTGTTCTTTCAAACAAATTACGCCCATAAGTCGAACTTTTAGTAATGTCAAACAAGCATTGAAGACTATAGGTGATGATTGGTTTAATTATCCTCAATATGTTTGTAGCGGTTATGTCGGGCGTTATAAAAACAATAAGTGGGATGTTGATACAGCAAGCGACTTTATGCAAAAGTGGAATAAATATGAAAACTTTTTAGAAACTTAACTTACAAGTTACAGGGGACATTATGTTTTTCTTTAATTTTGAAGAAGATAAGTTGAAAAATTATTATTTGGCTTATTTTGATATATTAGGTTATAATAACTATTTTGATAAAGTGCAATTAGTTGATGAAAAAATAGACTTTATCACTACTGTACATTCCAAATTATTAAAAGTTGAGGTGGCTTGTAAATGAAAGCAGTAATATATGCGCGGTTTAGTTCGGAAAAGCAGAACGAAGCAAGTATCGAAGGTCAGCTTCGCGAGTGTATGCAGTATGCCGAATATAACGGTATGCAAGTCATAGGTAATTACATAGATCGTGCATTTTCTGCTAAAACAGATCACCGCCCCGAATTTCAGCACATGATTAAGGACAGTTATAAAAATCTGTTCGATATCGTTCTCGTGTGGAAATTAGATAGATTTTCGCGCGACCGTTACGATTCCGCTCACTATAAGCGAATCTTAAAAAAGAACGGCGTACGCGTCATCTCTGCAACAGAGGCTATATCCGAAAGCCCGGAAGGAATTTTGCTTGAATCGCTGCTTGAAGGCTGTGCCGAATACTACTCTGCCGAACTTGCCGTAAAAGTCAGACGCGGCATGACCGAAAATGCGTTAAAAGGCAGAGCAAACGGCGTCCGCGCCCCGTTCGGTTATTATATCGACGGCGACGATAAATATCAAATAGACGAAACTCTCGCACCTATCGTAAAAGAAATTTATTCGCTTTATCTCGAAGGAAAACGCGTAAAAGAAATTGCGAAGTTGATGAACGCCCGCGGAATAAAAAATCGCGGCTACGATATGAATTACAATTCGGTGTTTCGCATGCTTACAAACCGAAAATATATCGGCGAATATAAATTCGGCGATATCCTTCTTCCCGACGCTATTCCTGCGATTATAGATAAAGAAACATTCGACGACGTGCAACAACGGCTTAAAAACAACAAAAAAGCCCCTGCGATGCACAGAAGCGAAGACGATTATCTTCTTACTACTCGTCTGTTTTGCGGCAAATGCGGTGCAATGATGGTCGGTGAAATCGGTACAAGTCACACGCAGTCGAAATACCGTTATTACAAGTGCAATCAGGCAAAAAAGCATAAATGCGATAAAAAAGCCGTAAAAAAAGATTGGATAGAAGATCTGGTTATCGAAGAAATCCTTTCTCTGATTTCCGACGACGATGTTATCGAAGAACTTTCCGACCGCATATATGAAATGCAGACGGAAGAAAATGCGGCGGTAGCGGTCGTGAAAAATCAACTGTCGGAAGTCGAAAAGAAATTAAATAACCTTGCCGAAGCAATTGCTCAGGGCGTGTTTTCTTCGACAACGAAAAAACTGCTCGACGATTTGGAAGAACAAAAAAGCAATCTCGAGGTAGAATTATTTAAAACACAAATCAATCACCCCGTACTAACGAAAGAACAGATTCAATTTGCCTTGTATAGTTATCGAAAACTCGATTTATCATCGCAAGAAGGAAAACAACAACTGATTGACGGTTTCGTAAACAGCATTTTCCTTTACGACGATCGCCTTCTTATCACCTTCAATTATAAAGGGCAAAGCAAAACCGTTACGTTTGAACAAGTAAATAGTTCGTCTTTAACTTCAAAGGGGCCACCATCTGCTAACAAATCCGAACACCTTTGTTCGGGTTTGTTTTTTGTATTTACCGACTGTTGTGTTTAATCGTATAATTCACAAAAAAAAGCCGGCGGGAAAATTACCCGTCGGCTGAAATTTTAAAGTGAAAATCCGCCTGTGCCGCACCCCGAAAAGGTGAAACCCGCTTTCTCGCAGGTGGGTGCTCTGTCGGTCGGCTTCGGGCTTTCCGTTTTGCTCAACAGCCGTCTACGCGGGTTGAAACAGACCTTGCCTATCCGCCCGAACGCAAGCTCCCGTATAATAATTGTGGATTACGTTTTTCCGGACTCCGTACACCGCAGACTTCTCGTATATTATAAGGGATTTTCGGCAGGATGTCAAGAAAACGGCGAAGAAAAAGAAAGGAAAATCGGTTTTTTTTCGAAATCGGCGAAAATTTGCGCGCGCGAAAGAAAATTTTAAGATTAGTTTCGTATTGTCAAGTAAATTTTGACAAAAAAAGGAAAAGACTTAAAAAAATTTTTAAAAATATGCTAAAATAGAGCGGGATAGGTAGAAAAACCTATCCCGCTGCTCGTTTTCCGCCGAAAAAATCTTAAATAAACAAAAACAATCGAAACGCCGAAAAGCCGTCCGAAAGGGCGGCTTATTTACGTTACATAAAAAATAATCGTTAAGCGATTTTCGCTAACTCTTCTTCAAATCGTTCGGCGGAATTACCGAAATCGAATATTTCCCGCGGGTAATGATTGACCCAATCTTCGCAACGCTTTACTTGTTTATCCGTTACTTTTGCGAAGTCTGTACCTTTCGGAAATATCTTCCGTATATCTCGGTTGAGTCGTTCGTTTGTTCCGCGTTCGCACGAAGTATACGGGTGGCAATAATACAACATTGTTCGAGTACCGCCGAAAATAGATTCTTCCATACCCGAACAATCGGAAAATTCAACGCCGTTATCCACCGTAATACTTCTAAAAATTTTTGAAAAACGTTTGCCGTAGTTTTTCTCTAACGTATTCAACGCGTGAACAACGCTTTTCGTTGTTTTGTCGGGAATACGAATAATAATTTCTTTTCTTGTTTTCCGTTCGGAAAGCACCAACAACGTGGGCAAGGAACACCCCACAACGCAGTCCATTTCCCAATGCCCGAAAATTTTTCTTTGAAGAATACAAATCGGTCGTTTTTCAATGGAAGTACCGCGCGGGGCACGTTGAATGGTTGTTTTTCTGTAATGCTTTTTCTTTTTGTAGCATGGCAAATGTTTCATACGCAAATGCAAAAAGAACCCGCGCGAAATGTATCGGTACAACGTGCTTTTGCTGACGTCCGTTTGAAATTTTCCCGATTTTTTCATTTCGCCGATAAGAACGCAAGGCGAAATTTTATCTTTTATAACGCGTTTTTCAACGTATTCGGCGAAAGTGAAATCTTTCCCGAGTTTAATCGGTGTGCCTTTTTTCGTCATTTCAAGTTTTGCCCGTTCTTCCGCCAAATCAGCGCTATACGATATAAATTCGTCATAAGCGCAAAAGCCGTAACAGTCGTATTTTTTTCTACGTTTTGTGCATTTTCCGCGCTCTAATTCACGGTACACGGTAGATAGCGACATACCTATTTTCTGCGCGATTTTTTTCTTTGACAGTTTCGCGTTGAAGCAATCTTCGAGCATAAGTCTTTGCGTTCTTGTAATGTATTTCGATCCTTTTTTCATAAATGGGTAACCCCCTTAAATCGTGTAAGCCACGTTATTTTTCTATATTGCTAAAATTAAGCTTCCTTTGAAATCGCCGCAAGCGCGGCGATTTCACGCTAAACCGCTTGCAATCTTGCCGCGAGAAAAGCGTGCTTTTCTTTATACGGCTTAAATCAGAAAAGGGGTCTTGCCCCTTAGGTTTCACTTGTCTCCTAAGGGCGTTCGGCTGTTCCCCTTCCTGTGCCTGCCTCTGTATCACCTTACTACGGCGCACTCACCTTGTCAAATCCGCGTACCGCGCTTTTCTGCCGAAAAGAATAGATTTGTTACAAGGTGGGAACCCGCGTGCCGCGCTTTTCTACGAAAAGTAAAGGTTCCCGCCCGTGCGGCGTAGTCTTGTGATTTTGAGGCGATCGGAAGTGGAACAAAACCACCGAACAACGGAGCCAAGCGGAACCAAACCCCGCGAGGCTCCCGAAAATGGAACGAGTTCCGTTCTCGGTGAGTCAGGCAAGGTCAACGCGGCGCAAGCCGTGAATATAAAAAAGGCAGGTAAAAGGAAAATGGACGAAATGGGCTTGAATGATAAAACCGTCCAACGGCTTCGCGAGTATCTACTCGCCGAAGGCTGGACGGCTGAAAAAATTCTTGATTTGTTCGACTATCTAACGAAATAGCCGAACGGGTAACTTAAAGCAAAGCCGAACGGGGTAGAAATGTTTTCGCGAACGTTCCCCCGAACGGCTAACCAAGGTGCGGGGCGAATACCTGCCCGCCCTGCATCTGACTTTCTTCAATTATAGCATAGCGGAAAATAAAACGCAAGCGAAAACAGGGCGCAGAGCCGAAAAAAATTTTTTAATGAGGTATACTCGAATGAAATACGAATTTTTCAAGAACGTAACAAGCAAAGAAGAACTCTACAGTCAATACAAAAAATTAGCAATGGAACACCACCCCGACCACGGCGGGCGCGTGGAAGATATGCAAAAAATCAATGCCGAGTACAACGATTTAAAGGCGCGGGTATGGAATACGCACAAAAGCGCAACAGGCGAAACGTACACGAGCGAAACCGCGACCGCCGACGCGCCCGACAGATTCCGCGAAATAATCAATGCCGTTATGGGCTTCAATATCGATTTAGAGCTTTGCGGGTGCTGGTTGTGGGCGTTCAACGCGTACGAGTGCAAAGACGAGTTGAAAAACCTCGGTTTCTTCTACTGCTCGAAAAAGCGGGCGTGGGCGTGGACGGACGAAGAGCCGAAGAAAAACAAACACAAATTGACGATGGACGAAATCCGCGACCAGTACGGAAGTGAGAAAATCAGAGAGCGCAAGGACGAAACAAAACGAATCACGGGGGCGGCGTAAGCCGTTCCCGCAAGAAAAAACAAAGGAGCAAAAGAAAAATGGAAGTTTTAACGAAATGCGTAATTTTAGATGATGAAAAATTCGTTCTGATAAAAGACAAAAGCGAAAAATTGACCGAATTTTACAAAAACGGCGAATTTTACGGAACGATTCCCTATGCGGAACTTGACGAAAACGGGAATATGAAAAAAGCGTTATACGGCTATCAGATATGTATGGAACAAAGCGCAGGCGAAGCGCTTCGAAGCCGATTGATTCAAATCAGACTGAAAAAATATACGGAAGCCAACCCCAACGCAACGGAAGAAATGCTGATTGAAAAAATCGCGGAACTGACGAAAAGCATAAAATAACCGAATGAGAACGCCGACCGCAGGCGGCAGAAGTCCTGCGGAAAGGAAATAAAAATGTTATCAATCGAATTTTTAAAAACGAAACCGCACGCCGCAACAGAACTTGACAAACGCGCAATCGATAATTTGCGCCCGTATCTCGCGAACAGAGCGCAGCGCGGCGATCTGTTCGCCGATACCCTTGAAATTCTCGACGAAAGCAATTATATTATCGTAGAAACCGAAGGTTTTGAAAATATCGCGTATATCGATTATGAAAGCAAGGCGATTTGCGAAGTCGTTCAGCCGATAAACCGCGAAAAAGGCACGTTATACCCGATACAGGAAATCGAGCTGAAAGCGCAATATAAACGCTACTAATAAAAAAGGAACGCCGACCGCGGGCGGCATAATTCCCGCGGAAAGGAAACGAGAAAATGAAGAAATACGTATTAGAAGTAACTTTACAAAACGGGAAAAAGAAGTACGGCACATTGTACGACACGAAAGAAGAAGCGGAACGGGATCGGCGCGGGTGGCTGAAAATTTGCGGCGGCAAAGCTCCGTTTAAAATGGAAGTACTCGAACTTGAAAAGGACGGAACGAAATGAGCAACCTTGACGAATTTTTCAGCCGATACGGAAGCCCCGCAAAAGAAGCGAACGAGCGCGTAGATATTTACCACACGCGCGCGGACTGTATCGACAATATGCACCGAATCACGGCAGAAGATCGGCGCGCCGTGCGGGAAATCGCCGAAATGCAAAAATATATCGAAGTGCTGAAAGCGTACCGAAAAACGTTGTACGAACGTGCGCAAGCCCTTTGCACGGCGGCATATCACCTGCAATTAAAAGTGAAACGCACGATAGACACATACCGCAATAAAAAATGGTATACCGTGAGCGTTGCAAAGATATACGAAGAAAGCGGAATCTCGCCCGAAATCACATTAGAAGAAACCTATTCGGGCAAGGAACGCGCCGCCGCGCTAAAACGCTTCGAGAAACTGAAAAAACAATATCCGAGTATCGAGCATATCAAAGAAATCGACAAATACAAATGGGAAAGGTGAAATAAATGAAAGAAATTTTAATGTCAATCAGAGCAGAGCATAACCACAATATCGAAGCGGGGTTAAAAACGGCGGAATTACGGTTAAAGCCGCCGAAATGCGAATTACCGTTCAAAGTTCTGACTTATGAATGCGGCGCAAACGGACGGCACAAAGTGGTAAACGAATGGATATGCGACAGAATTACCGAATGGCGTATTTGTATGGGCATACCCGCCCATTTGCCGAAAGTTGCTTGCGTTTCCGAAGAAGAAATACGGGAATACAGCGGCAAAGACTATAAAGACGTTTCCGAAATGCACATAACAAATTTAAAAGTTTACGATAAGCCGAAAGAATTATCCGATTTTTACAAACCCTGCCCCGATAAATTTCAATACTGTATAGGTTGTAGACACGGTTCGGTTATTCTCTCGCCCGACGAGGAAGAATACGCGTTATATCACGGCGGGTATTGCGATACTTATGATACGGTGTGCCACTACGTTATAACCCGCCCGCCGCGTTCGTGGTGCTACGCAGAAACCGAAAAAGATTAAAACGAGGTAAATTATGCAAAAATACATTTTCAGACATTACAACGAAGAATATAAAGTTACTTTAAAAGCGAATACATACAAAAACAATAAACGCCTTGCCGCGCAAATGATAGACGAAGACGGCGTACCCGTAGCAAGAATTACGGTAAATATAGCGGCGAATTTAAGTAAAAACAAGCCGAATATAAATTTTGTAGACACGAACAATCTGCCGAATATCGAGCAATTTCTCACGGAAAATAAAATCGCGAAACCTACGGGGAATTATGCCGCGAGCGGGTATTGCGTTTATCCCGAATACGAGTTCGATTTGACGAAATTCGATTGAGGGTAAACCATTGACGAAGCTTGAATTTTGTTTAAATCATTGTCCGCACGCGGAAAAATCTTGCGACAATCGCCCGTGCGAGGAATACCGCCGAAGATTTTCAAAAAAATACAAACCGCACAAACCAAAGTACAAAGTGAAAGACGGAGCGTAACGCCCCGCCTTTTTCTATGCCTTTGCTTTTTCCGTTTTCTCTACTTTCGTGATTTTGCTGATTTCCGCTTGAAAGTGGCTGTTCTGCAATTTCAATTCGTCGTTGGTGGCGATAATGGTATGATACGTTTTCATATCGTCAATGCCGATCGTATTCACTTCGGCACGATCGGTGAAAATCGCCGAAAGGCAATCGGTGGCATATCTTCCCGACCAAATCTTTTTAAACTGCCGATAATATTTCTTCTTATCGGCTAAGCCGTCCATTCTTCCGCTTTCTACTTCGAGAAGCATTGTTTGCCGCCCGAACGTGTTATACGTTCTTTGATTCAAATGAAACATTTTCGCGTACACGCATTTTAAAAGATACGGCAAAAGCGTATAATCGCCGCGGGTGTATCGGTGATTGAGATACGCGCCGTCAAACTTCGATTTCGCCCACAGATACAGCAGTTCAAAAAAGTAGAACGGCGAGAAAAACGGCAATGTTAAAGCGGGTTCGCTTTTTTCTTTGATATACACTATTTCGCCGAGTTCGCGCGTATCCGCGCCGAGACTTTCGGGGCGTTGCAGGTCGGCGAAGATTTTCACGAATACCCGATTCGCTACAACGCACGCATGGCGGCTCATTTTTACAAGGACGTTGAAAAGGTCGTTTTTCTGATTGCATTTTTTATCGTCGCGCTTGATGTCGGCGAGTTCGGGAGTATTCTTGCGTTCCTTGTCTATTTCCGAAATCACGTACACGCCGAAACCGAAAGCCGTTGCGTTCGGGTTGTGTTCGAGCATTGTTTTGCCGAGCCGAAGCATATCGAAGTCGAGAATGTGCGCGTGCCGCGAAAAACTATCCAACAGCCGACTGTCGCGCTTGAAAAAATCTGCGTTCCATATCGGGAAATTACCTACGTCCGATAAAAGCATATCGGTACGGATAGAATAATTCGAGAGAATCAAAGACGATTTTACGGTGTAAATGAGATACGCGCAGGCGTAGTCTTTGAGAACGTTCCAGATATAAGTGAGTTGTAATCCGTCATCGTATTCCAAACCGTAACGGCGGAAATCATAGCCGAAAATGTTTTCGTCCGTCGGTTCTTTATACCACGCGAGAAACTTTTCGCGCATAAACTTTACGCAGGACGGAACGGAAAACACGATATGATTTTCAATCGCTGTTTTTAGTTCGTCCTCTAAGTTTATCCAAGGGAAACACGGAAATTTCATATCGCATTCAAGGATAATTTCAAGCGCGTCGTCGCGTTGCTGAACTTCCGCCGATAACGCCATATCCGTGATAAACGCCGTTTTTCCCACACCCATAGAGCCGTAAACCACCGTTACAACGCCGCGTTCGTTGATAAATCCGCGATTACAGTTTTCGCCGTGATACAATTCCGCGTACCCGATACCGATTGCGATTTTATTCAGCAGCCACACGCCGAAAATCACAAGTAGCCACGGCGGCGTGAAATCAATCACCGCCCATAAATCGAAAAACAGTTTATATAATTGCCGATACAAATTGACGAAATCGAACGACACCACGAAATAGAAATAATACGCGATAAATTCCGCGATAATCGTAAACGCGTTGAAGTAAAACAGCCAAAGGCAAAGCCATATTTTATAGTATGCCGAATGAGTTTTCAAAAAATCGAAGAACGACAAACACCACGTTTTTACGGGGATATACGTTTTGCTTACGCATTTTTTAAAGATTTTGAGTGGCTTGCTTTCCTTGCCGTGGTCGGTGTTTATCGTACCGCTTGCACGGCGAAGCAGAATAACGATTACTATTATCACAGGGAAGCCGAACAAAAGCACACACAAAAAATAACGTAAGCCCTTGGCGAGCGCGCTGAAATACGCAAATACGTTTTCTTTTTTAATGAACGTTTGCCAATACAACACCCATTTCGCTTTAAATTCGGCGAACGTGGCGGGGAGCGGAAAATTCGGCGTGTTTGCCTGCATTCCCGAAGCGAAAAACGGTACTTTCGGGTAGTTGTTTACGGTGGCGGGAAAATCTGTGCCGCCGCCGAACAGTTCCACGCAATAGTACCCGATTGATACGCCCATATCCCGCACGCCTTCTATCAGTCTGCCGAGGGCATAGGGAAAACGAAAGAAGAACGCGGCTACGCCCATTGTGAGCGCAACCGCTATGTAGTGCATATAATTGATTTGTTTGATTTTTCGGAATAACTGTTTCATACGTGGCAACCTGTAAAAATAAAATAGCCTATAACGGCGGCAATGAGAAGAACTGCTAAGATTCGCAAAATGCGTTTAAAGATTTTCATTGTGTTTTTTCTGTTGGGTTGTGAAATTTAATTGACTTTCGTCTGCTGATAGGGTATAATAAGAATATAGAAAAGGTTCTGTTGTTCGCCGAAAGGCTTGAACTGTGCGAAAAACGATTTATCGGTGCGCGACCTTTTCTTTTTTTATGCTCATTTTTTACTTTTATCGTACGTTTCAATTATGATACGTACGGTATTTTTATCTTCACCTTGAAAACGCCAACCTTTCAAACGGACATTTTCAACGCCTTTATCGACTTTATCTGGTTTCGGACGTAAATAAGCCTTTTTTTTATTTTTTGGCTCGGGGTTGCACTCCAAAGGTATATTATCGACACCGTTTGTTTTAGGTGAAGAAGTTATGCCGATAATTTTGTACATTTTTTCATCGTCTGCATAAATGTACTGTGGATGTCCTGTAAACTTTCCATTGTAAGCCTTTCGGAAATGTGCTTGAAATCTTTTTTTATTTTCGCCGTTTATCGGCGTTTTTTTCTTTTTCATTGTAAATACCTCGTAAATACATAGCGTTGACATACCGCCCTTATTTTGCTATAATAAGCGTATCAAAGGTGGTAACTTTGAAATAAAAATAAGGGGGTATGCCGCTATGAGTTTGCTTTTTGCAGGGTTCAAATTTCTCGTAAGAAGTTGTAACGATTCGCTATTGCACCGCGACTTAGACAACGCGCACGAAAAATCGTACAAACAAACGGGAAAAGAAATCAATCACGCCCGCAAAAAAGGAAAATATATAAACGGGAAAGAAGTTTACCGCAACAATCTTAAAACGAATATCCGTTCTGCAAACGAGAGATATTCAAACCGCGATAAATTCATTTCCGATTTATAATCTTTTTATCGTGCCGAACGGAGCGAAGATTCACCCCGAACGGCACGTTTTTTATTCCCGTTTATGAAATATCGCTTTAAAGATTGCCGCAATCAGTCTGAACGGAAGAACCGCGATTTTAATAATCAGACTTATAAGCGACGGGAGCAGGGGCATAAGAATCATAAGCAACAGAATCAGGAGCAACCCGCCGAGAACGATTTGCAATAGTTTCTTCCAATCAAAATCTTTATCGGAATCGGTTGGGGAAGTAATATCGTTAATAACGTCAATCGGATTCGATACAACGGGAATCACCGTATATTCGCCGTTATCGTTAAATGTAAGTTGAATCACGTTGAAATCGAAAAATACGCTTTGTTTCGCACGATAGGCTTGTCCTGATATGTATTTGTCTGCACCCAATAAACCACCGCCAAGTTCCACGACGTCAACGGGAGCGGAATAATAATCCGTAACGGCGAATCGAAAAGCAATTATATGATTATCGGCTTTGTTTTCTTCATAAAATTTCTGTAACGTAGATACGTCGTTCTGATTGACCATTAAATTTTGAGAAATGTCAGCGATAGTACCGCTGAAATCCGCGTCTTTCAAATCGACTATCGGTTGTACTTCTTTTCCCTCTTCGTGGGGAATATCTTTAAAAACAGCATTCCAAAATCCATAATTTTTGGTGTTATCCCAAAATGACGGATCACCATCTTTCCAAGATTGCCATTTAGAAATGTCGAGCCCAGCATCAAAATTGTAACACGATTTTCCTTTCTGAATTATTCCACGGTCTTTGTCGTTTATTTTTCGGCTTTCGTCTATATCGTCCTCGAAGAGTGCGGAAATCAGTTTTCCGTCTTTGGCTTCGATAGTCTCTCCGCCAAGTTTTTCGCTGACTTCAAGCATACGTGAATACAAATCCGAGCCCTCGATTCCACCCGTAGAAGTTACCGCTTTATACGGATCATACGAAGTTATATCGTCGGTTTTGAACAAATAATATAAAGTGTGAGCAGCGGATTTTTCATCGGTAATTCCACACGCAACATTCCACGCCCAATCGGCGTAAACGAAGTGATTATTATCGTAAGGATTTTCCGCTAAGCCGTAACCGATACTTTTGTCGTATTCAATGTTTTGCCCGATATATTGCGTTGCTGTATTATAAAAGTCGCTATTGCTCGTAACAATCAAATCTTTCGTCTTGTATTCATACCATTCGGCTTTGATTTTCTGTAATTTTCCGTACTGTTCGAAATATCTGTTCGGAACGGAAAAGTAGACGGTATCCACCTGATTCTGATGATTTTTTCCGAGCGAAGAAGTATTCGACCGCCAATATGTATGATTCAAAGATAATTTAATCGTATCGAGTTTTGAATATTTTACGGAAAGAGTACTTTCAGCGGATTCGTCCGCGCCGTAGCCTTTGGCGTAGCCCGTAAAGTAAAACGTTCCGTAACTTTCCGTTGTGTTTACACCTACGGCATACGCCCCCGAAAGGGGATAAGCCGTAGCGTTCTGCGCGCCCTCTTCTATCAGTTGCAATTCGGCTATATCGTAGCGGCGGGCGTTGCTGTTTACCCGTTCAAGCATTGTTTTTCCGTCTTTCGCTCCCGTATGGTCGATTACCTTGAATTTATAAAACAAATTCTTGTAATCGCCCTCGGAAGCGGAACAGAATTGTAACTTGAAATATTCGTAATCGGTGGGCTTACTGGTTTCCGTTACTGGATTCGTATTGTATGCCGTAGCCATTAAGACCTGATTAAGCAGGCTGTCCGTCTTTATGTTCTGCCCGTTCGGGTTATAAACGTACAGATATAATCCGTAATCGTCGGATTTGTCCTTACGGAACGAATAACAGAACTCAACGACGTTGATTACATACATTTCGGGGGTACTGCCTTTATAATACGGATATTCCAGAAGATTGAAATTTTTATCCGATTTCAGATCGTCCAGCACGTTGATGTTTTCAAAGGCTTCCTGCACGTTTGCGGAATCGGCGAAAACGGGAAAAGCGAACAGGCTTGCCTGTCCGCAGAAAAGAGATATCACGCTTAATAAAAACGTCGCTATGATACGTGAAATTTTCAATACCTGCTTTTTCATCAGAAAATGACCTCGCTCGGATTCAGTTCGATTCCCGTTACAACGCCGTACAGCAAGAGCGGCACCGTCAGCGTTTGCTTCCCGTCGGGGGATGTTACTTTTATCGCGATATACGGATATTCAAGTAAATTCCCGTCTGCTTCGGCGTGAATTTCTTTTTCACCGTATACGGCTTGCAATATTTCCGAAACGGATTTATAAGAACAAAGAATCGTAAATTCGCCGTTTTCGGAAACGGTAATGCCTTTGCCGTTGTAATTTTCGACGAAAGCGCCCGTCAGGTCTTTTTCTTTCGTAAACGCGGCGGGGCGGGAATCGTCGCCGACGGTGAAGTCGAAGTCGTGAGATTTGTCCGCGTTCGGCACGATTTTCACCATGCAATCGGTTACGGAATACGCGCCCCAATCTTCCGAATTTTCGATTTTAAACGTTGCCGTCGCTTTATACGGAATAACGATTCCGCTTGTTTTATCCGTTACGATTTTACCGTCGTAGCGAAGATAAATACCGTTCGGCTTCGTAAGAAAATATGCGCCCGCGCCTACGATTCCGAGCAACAGCAAAACGACAAGCAAATACGAAATTACCCGCGAAGTGCGTTTTATGTAATTGTTCGTCTTGTAACTGCTCATAATTCACCGCCTTACTAAATTACTATGTTATCCGGATTCAAAGATACGTTTTCCACTTCATAGGTGAAAATACCCGACGAACCATACAAAGAGAAAGTACAAGTATAATCGCTATGTTCACCTTCCAAATGCACATATACTTCCGCAAACGGAATATCGGTATGGCTGTTCGCATAGTCCATAAGCTGATTCATCGAAGGAAAAGGCGTTCCGCCCTGCGGGGAAAGCTGATACAACGAAGTAAAAATATCTTCGCCGACAGGAACAACCGAACCGCTGACCTGTTTCACCGTTGCATTTACGCCGATACTCGACATATTCGCCGCAAAACTTGCGTTACCGCGAATAACATACGTTCCCGTAAAGTTTTCCTCAATAGTACCGACGGTCTTTGTATATTCGCCCTTGCTGATAGAAACAGAAGAGTTACCCGTTACGGTATATTCGGGATCGGAAGAAGAAATCGTCACGCCGCCGTTTGTGAGCGTAAGAGTATATCCCGCAACACGCTCCGCATAATCAACAAGACAAGTCGCCGTCGCCTCGGCATTATTACGGCTCGTGACCAGATCGGAAGAGCGTCACCTTAATTTGTTCGCCAAAGGCTTGCAAACATTCAACATTCGCCGTCAATGCGCCGTCTGCCGTCGGAGTTACGGTCACATAGTCGGTAACAGTCTTACCCGTCGCCCATGCGCTCGACGGATTAACGAACAAAACAGCCCAATCGACCGCTTTATTCGACGCTTTCTCCGGCAACACGGTAGCAGTCAAAGTATAAGCCGTTTCCGCTTGCGCCGAAACACCGTTTGCCGCATAGTTTTCGGGAGCAATCTTCGCGGACATAACTTTTACCCCGCTACCGACGCTTTCACCGATAATCGCGCCGCCACTGTCGGGCAAGGTTGCCGTCTGTTCGGGAACCTTTTCGTTTTTGTTGATATTGCTGACTATCCCGAAGCCCCCGGCACCGATTACGATGCCGAGAACAAAGGACAGCAGATTTGAAAATATAAATTTTTTCTTATCTGTCATTTATGTACGCTCCTTATCAGAACACAAGTTCCGTCTTATCCGTGGTAATGCTTTCAACGCCTTTCTGACCTTCGATTACGGAAGAATCGAGCGTGATTCCGAAAGTTGCAAGTTGTTCCCCGCCGTTCGCGGTATAAATTACAATTTCGTATGCGTTACCGCTGAAACCTTTAATTGCAGAAATCAATTTGTTTTTCTGCGCGTTGCTCGTATACAGGTCTTCACCCCAGGTTTTATCGAACCAATCGGAAAGGGCTTTCGTGCTACCGCCCGAATATTCGGCAAGGTCGGAAGCGTTAAGTCCTGCGTTGGTGATAGCGGTCTTGAATGCCGCGGTGGGTTTAATCGTGAAATATTCCGTTTTGTCCGTATTCGCACGGGTATAAACGGACGATTTATTTACCGTAACGCCTGCGGTAACGTTCTTCGTTGCCGCAAAAGTCGGGGTTGCCGTATAAGTCTTCGTTCCCGTAGTGGAAAGAACTTTTCCGTCAACGGAGAACGAATAACCGGTAGTACGCTGTAAATATTCAACGTTCAAAGTAGCATAAGCGGAAGTATTATCGCGCGAAGTGGTTTTTACGATAATCTGTTCGCCGAACGCCGCAACGTTCTGAACGACTGCTGTCAAAGCGCCGTCCGAAGAGGGGGTAACGGTTACGTAATCTGTAACTTTTTTACCGCTTGCCCAAGTCGAACTTGCGTTCGCAAACGCAACCGACCAATCTACTTTTTTATTCGCCGCGTCTTCGGGATAAACGGTTGCCGTTACCGTGTATGCGGTTTCAGCTTGCACGCTTACACCGTATGTTTTATAGTCCGCTACGGGAATTTTCATCGCCATAAGTCTGATACCCGCGCTTTCGCCGTTTTCGATACTGGCTTCGCCTTTTGTCGTGTTATCTTCGGGCGAGTTCGGTTCTTCCTGCGCAGGCGGTTTTATATTATCCCAATTTTTGAATCCGTTAGAAAGCACGCCCACAAAGGCTACGCCGCCTGCAACCACCAAAGAAAGCAACCCGCCCAGAACTCCGTTTAAAATTTTGCTTTTCTTGTACTGTTTGTTGTTATTACTCATTTTACTTTTCCTTTGCCGCTTATCGCATACGGCTTCGCGCATTTTTTATCGTTTTTGTTTCTTCGGTTTATCGACTACCAAATATACAACGCCTTTATTTCGGTTGCTTTTATCCGAAAAAAAGCCTACGATTTCATTTTTCGTTTTCTTCGTTAAAGAAGAAGTATCGTCGATAAAACTACTTTTTCCCGTTTTTTGACTTTTCTGTGAAGTAACGAATGCGGTATATCCGCGTTGAACGCTACCCACAAACTTATACTTCGATTTCGCGTTCCTGTATTCGCCGCTTGATACAACTTTCACTTTCGCCAATTCTTTTCGCTTTGGCTGAAAAACATTTGACATTTGTTTCTTGCTCCGTTATAATGTTATTGACGACTTTAAAAGAGTTGCTTTGCAACAGAGTTGGGCTAAGCCGCGAACTCGCGAACAAACGATAGTCGACCGTTTTTCTAACCGTCCGAAAGGGCGGTTGTTTTTTATTTTTTTTCAATTTTTCGCTTTCTTTTTCCGAGACTTTCTCGCCGCCGTCGGTTTGCTTGCAAGCGGCGGATATTTCGTCGGCTTCTGCCGCGCCATTGCTTTACCTTGTTTCCAGCCTGCTTCGAACGATTCGCGATTTTCGGGTTTGTCAAAGTGAATCGCCTTGCCCGAATACGCCGTTGCGTAGCCCATGCCCGAGTAATACGCTCGTTTTTGCGCTCGCGTGTACTTGCTTTTCTTGTTTGCCATTGTTTTTTCCGTCCTTTATATTTATTTCTCCGTGCTTTCACGAAGTTTTTTAACAAATTTTTCCGCTTTACTTTTCCTTTTTGTTATGATATAATAAATTTGCAAAAAACACCCACAAAAACAAAAATCAAAGCGGAATCGCAAGCCGTTTCCGCAAATCACGGCGAGTTAAGCCTTTTTTTACACCTTACGGCGCATAGCCTTTCTTTTCATGATTCACGGCGTTTAGCCTACGTTTTTGCGAATCCAACCTAAAAGGAGGTGAACCCGCTATGAAGAAAATTTCAAAGAAAGCGACCCAAATTATAAATGTAACCAGCATTATATTAGAAATTGCTTTTGAAATTATTCTTTTGCCTTTACATATCGTCAAAGCGATATTGAATGTAATCGAAGAAATGAAACGTTAATTTCTTTCCGTAACCGTCCGCTTCGATAGTGCGGTTATTTATCGCGTTTCGGCTTTTCTTTCGGAATAGCCTTAACTTCTTTCATTTCTTCCTGCGTGCCTTTGAAAACGTTATCCGTATTCGGGCTTTCACACATTTCGCCGAACAATTTCGCGAAATCCGTTCGCGGCGTTTCTTCTTTTTTCTCTTTCCATAAATCGTTGACGAAAACTTGTCCTAAACCTTTGCCGCGCCCTTTTTCGTCCAAACCCTCGTTATATACCGTAATTTCTTCTTTCGTGATATTCACGAAACACGAAATTCGCCGATAAAACTGATTTAAATCTTCCAAGGAAAGCCGCCTTTGCTTGCCGCGGCTTTGTATCGGTTCTTTATACCATTTCCACGGCTCGTCCGTCGAAGTGATTATTATGATTTTTCCGTCGAAAATTTTATTGTTGTATCTGCCGATAATCGACGAAGCCGTGTGATTATCTAAAATTTTCAGCATGTCCTCGAACTCAAACCAGTAATCGCGGCAATCGTCAAGAATAATTCCCCATTGTCCTTTGTAATCCTGAAACGGATCGTTCGACGAAGAGGACATACAAAAATCATATTTTAACTTATCCCGCAAAAGTTTTTTCGCGTAAGTCGTTTTTCCTGTTCCGCCTTTCCCCGTGATAAACATGACTTCGATATTCCGCTCGGTATGTAAGGAACGGTACGCGCACTCTAATTCCCAACGTTTTTTAAGTTCCGCGTAATATTTCAGCTGTTTCTCCGCGGAAAGGCTGTGAACGTATTCGATTTGCTGCGCATAACTGTATTTCGTGAAATCGCCGAACGTTCTTTCGATTTCCGCTTCTTTGACGAAATCAAAATTTGCCGTAACCTCTTCCGGGGAATATCTGTGTTTGAATTGCTGACTTTCGTTTGCGTGGGTGAGATAATCGAGCATAGAGCCCGTTTTCTGAACTTTATTTACGTACTGCGGTTCGATTCCGAACCAGCTTGCCACCATATCGAACGGAATCGTAGCGCGTCCGAAGTTCAGGTATATGTGATAGTGAGGATCTTCCAGCACCAGTTTTCCGTCTTTCGTTTCCTTGTAATCCTTGTCGTGGCAGATGATTGCATACTTTTTTATCGTTTTATACCGTTTAATCGTGTTAATCGGCGGTTCTTTGAAATAAGGCAGATAATTCATTACCTCACATTCTTTCCCGCTCGGTATTTTCTTGCTTTTTTCAGCCGTTTTCTTTGATTTCATTTTTTTACCCCTCGAAACCAAAATTTTTCCCATTTTTCCCACTTTTTCCCAACGCTTTGGACAAGCCCCGTCGCGTTGGGAATTATTATGGAAAAATTTAAGAAATCTCTTTTAGAATAACGGTTTTATTCAGTTTATAATTGAATATTTTTTTCTGTTGTTTTTTCCCGTTTTTCCCATTTTTCCCAAATATAAGTTTTTTGCGATGTTTTTATAGTGCAATCTGCCTGTAAAAGGGAAGCATTTATCTGTAAGATTCCGTGTAGAAATACCCGTTACGCTCAAAAGGGAAGTTCTGGCGCGACTTCTCCCGTGGCGGAATCGACTTTCAATGCTTTGCCCGCTATATCTTTCGGCACGGCGGGTGCGGCGGCTTGTACGATAACGGACGCGGAAGCTTGCGCTTCGTCTTTCTTCGGGCGGTCGGGTAACGTATCCGCAAATGCCGACAACAGCGTTTTGCGTTCCATATACCGATCGTCTCTACCCGTTTCTTTGTTCTCGAAGTATTTCACTTCCACGGGTACGAGAATATCACCGCACGAAACGAAAAAATTCGTCGCAATCTTGTTTTCGCCGTCTTTGTCCACATACGGAACTCTTCTCTTGAATAAATTTACTTGCATAATTGTTTCTCCTTTGGCTATTCGCCGTTTAAAATATATTTACAAGGCTATGCGCCGTTGTATCAAAAGGGGGAGCGACTTTACGCCGTCGCTCACGGCGGTTGTCGGGCGCAAGACTTGCACTTGCTTTTTTATGACGTCTGCCGTCTTTTCATAAGGAGGTTTGCCCGACATATATAATATAGTAAAAACAGACTACGCCTTTTCCGACGTAATCTGTTTTACGAAACGAGATATAAAAGTATAGTTATGGCGTAAAGAGGGTATAAAACGAACAGTAAAATAAGAACTTGCATTTTTCACTTTCATTTATGTCCCTCTCGTTACGCAATTTTACGGGGGAAAATTCTACTTTTTTCTCTCGCCCCGCCTTTCGCAACAATTATAAAACAAAAAATTTTAAGATTAGTTTTCGTATTTCCGCCGAAAGTATTTGCTTTTTTTCGATAAAAACATTAAAATAGAAGAGTATAAATGCGCCGTTTTCTGTTTTTTGCAAAAAACGGTAGTTTCAGGAGAAAATTTTTTATGGCTGTTACGGGTGAAATCAAAAAGACGACGGTGGAGTTTTCCGACTTCGGAAAGTACGAAAACCAAATCGTTACCATTAAAGGCACGGTGCACAACATACGCATGATGTCCGACTTTGCGTTCGTGATTCTGCGTACGGCGCGCGAAACGGTACAGTGCGTGTATTCCGAAGAGTTCTCTTCATACCGCATGCCGCAAGAATTGAAAGAGGAATGCGCCGTGAAGGTTACGGGCAAAGTTGTGGCGGGCGAAACGCGCGAGGGTACGAAGCGCTACGAGTTGCAGATTCACGACATGGAAATTTTATCGCACCCCGCGGCGATTTCGCCGGTGGTGATTACGAAAAAACAGGTGCAGTGCGATCTGAACACGAACCTCGATTACCGCCCCGTAACGCTGCGCAATCCTCGCGAACGCGCGATTTTCAAATTGCAGGAAGGCATTCAGCGCGGATTCCGCGAATTTTTAACGTTGCAGAATTTTACCGAGGTGCACACGCCGAAGATCAATTTTGCGGGCGCCGAGGGCGGCACGAACGTTTTCAAACTGGATTACTTCGGAAAACAGGTGTATCTGGCACAGTCGCCTCAGCTGTACAAGCAGGCGCTTGTGGGCGTTTACGAACGGGTGTTTGAAATCGCGCCCGTGTTCCGCGCGGAGCACCACGACACTTCCCGCCACCTGAACGAATATATTTCGATGGATTTCGAAATGGGCTTCATCGATTCGTTCGAGGACATCATGAATATGGAAACGGGCGCGCTGAAATACATCATGAATCTGTTGAAAACGGAATACGCGAACGAAGTGGCGCTGCTGCATGCGGATATTCCCGAAATCACCGAGATTCCCGTGATTAAATTCATGGACGCGAAGCAGGTGATTATGAAGCAGTTCAAGTATCAGCCGACCGACATGAAAGACTTCGACCCGGCGGAAGAAGAGATGCTTGGAAAATACGCGAAAAAGAAATTCAATTCCGATTTCATTTTCGTTACGCATTATCCTTCGAAGAAACGCCCGTTCTATACGATGGACGACCCGGAGGATCCCGAATATACGCTTTCGTTCGATTTGTTGTTCCGCGGGCTGGAAATCACTTCCGGCGGGCAGCGCGTGCACGATTACAACGAGCAGGTAGAAAAGATGAAGCGGCTGGGCATGGATCCCGAGCAGTTTGAAACCTACCTTATGTTGCATAAATACGGCGCACCCCCTCACGGCGGACTGGGACTCGGGTTGGAACGGCTGACGATGCATCTGTTAGGATTTAAAAACGTGCGCGAAGCGACGATGTTCCCCCGCGATATTAACCGCGTTACGCCGTAAAAAACGGCAATCCGGACAGGCAGAACGCGGATTTGAAACAGGGAAGAGCGTGGCGACGGACGCGCGGGAAGAGATGAAAAAAGTAATTAAAGTGAAAGATCTTTGCTGCGCGTTGTGCTGCGAGCGGCTTTCGGAGGCGCTGGAGCTGAAAGACGGAGTACTGAAGGCGAGCGCGGACAGGAAGAAGAACGCGGTGTTTGTGGAAACGCTTTCTTCCGTGAGCGACGAATTTTTGCGCGCCGCGGTAGAAAAAGAGGGGTTCGAAGTGCTCTCCGTGGAAAGGCGCAGAGGATTGTTTTGCTGAAACAATCCCGACGGCGGGAAGCGCGGCGCCGATGACGGCGCGCTACGGTGCGTTTCGCATAAAAAAACAGAAAAACGCTTTGGAGAAAAGAGTATGGCAGACTACAAAAAAGTAGATACATCGCTGAATTTCGCGGAACGCGAAAAAGAAGTGGTGAAATTCTGGAACGAAAATCACGTGTTTGAAGAAAGCGTGAAAAAGAACGAGGGCAAGGAAGAATTTTCCTTTTACGACGGTCCGCCCACGGCAAACGGCAAGCCGCATATCGGGCATATTTTAACGCGCGTGATGAAGGATATCATTCCGCGCTATCAGACGATGAAGGGCAAGCACGTTTTAAGAAAGGCGGGCTGGGATACGCACGGGCTGCCCGTGGAATTGGAAGTGGAGAAAAAACTCGGCTTCGACCACAAGACGGAAATCGAGGCGTACGGCATAGAGCCGTTTATAAAAGAGTGTAAAAAGTCCGTATGGAAGTACACGGAAGAGTGGAAGGAAATGTCCGACCGCGTAGGGTACTGGTGCGATATGGACGCCCCTTACGTAACGTATCACGACGATTACATCGAATCGGAGTGGTGGGCGCTGAAAACGATGCACGAAAAGGGGCTTTTGTACAAGGGGCATAAGATTGTGCCTTACTGCCCGCGTTGCGGCACGGCGCTTTCTTCGCACGAAGTGGCGCAGGGCTATAAGGACGTGAAGCAGAAAACCGCGTTCGTGAAATTCAGAGTGAAGGGCGAAAAGAATACGTATATTCTCGCCTGGACGACGACTCCCTGGACGTTGCCTTCGAACGTGGCGCTGTGCATGCACCCCGATTACGAATACGTGCGCGTGAAAATGAACGAAAACGGCGAGGAATACATTCTTGCCGAGGGACTTCTGACGGCGACGCTGGGCGCCGCGGAAGGCGTTGCGGACGCGGACGGAAACGTTTCGGGCGGATATAAAATCATCGGTAAAAAGAAGGGATGCGAATACGAACATACGGCGTACGAGCCGTTGTATCCGTTCGGAAAAGATGTGTTTAAATTCCGTGAAGAGGCGTACTATGTGGTGAACGATACGTACGTAACTTTAACGGACGGCACGGGCGTGGTGCACATCGCCCCCGCGTTCGGCGAGGACGACTACCGCGTAGGCAGAAAGTACAATCTTCCCGTCGTGCAGCTCATCGACGAAGAGGGTAAATTCCCCGCGGGGTGCGGATTCCTTACGGGACTGCACGCGCAGGAGGCGGACGAGAAAGTGCTTGCCGACCTGAAAGATACGGGAAAACTGCTGAAATCGGTGGAAATTCTGCACTCTTATCCGTTCTGCTGGCGGTGCGATACGCCGCTCATCTACTATGCGCGTTCCAGCTGGTTTATCAAAGTAACGGCGGTGAAAGACAGACTGATTGCCGCGAACCGTTCGGTGAACTGGATTCCGGAAACGATTAAGGAAGGGCGTATGGGCAACTTCCTGGAAAACGTGATCGACTGGGGCTTATCGCGCGACAGATACTGGGGCACGCCGCTGCCCGTATGGGTGTGCGAAGATTGCGGAGAAATTACCGTAATCGGTTCGAAAGCGGAACTGAAAGAAAAATGCGGAGTGAAAGGCGACATCGAGCTGCATCGCCCGTATCTTGACAACCTTACCTGCAAGTGCGGCAAGTGCGGCGGTAAGATGAAGCGCACGCCGGAAGTAATCGACTGCTGGTTCGATTCCGGCTCGATGCCGTTCGCGCAGTATCATTATCCGTTTGAAAATGCGGATTTGTTCCATGAAACGTTCCCCGCGGACTTTATTTCGGAAGCGGTGGATCAGACGCGCGGCTGGTTCTATACTCTGCTGGTGATTTCCACGATTCTGTTCGACCGCGCGCCGTTTAAAAACTGCATTGTTTTAGGACACGTGAACGACAAAAACGGCGTGAAGATGAGCAAGCACAAGGGCAACGTGGTGGATCCGTTCTCCGTGCTGGATAAACAGGGGGCGGACGCGGTGCGCTGGTATTTCTATACTTCTTCGGCGCCGTGGATTCCCTCGCGTTTCTATCCCGAAGCGGTGAGTGAATCGCAACGGAAATTTATGGGCACGCTGTGGAACACCTACGCGTTCTTCTGCCTGTATGCGGACATCGACAAATACGACCCTTCGAAGTTCGATCTGAAAAAATGCAAGCTTTCGCTGATGGACAAGTGGGTGCTTTCGAAACTGAACACGCTTGTGAAAACGGTGGACAAAGGGCTTGAAAATTACGAAATTACGGAGAGCGCGCGGGCGATTCAGGAATTTACAGACGAGCTTTCCAACTGGTACGTGCGCCGCGGCAGAGAACGTTACTGGGGCAGCGAAATGACGGAGGACAAAGCCGCCGCGTACACCACTCTGTGGCACGTATTGTACACTCTTTCGCTGATAGCGGCGCCGTTTACGCCGTTCATCGCGGAGGAAATGTACCAAAATCTTGTGCCGCAATTTTATAAAAACGCGCCGAAATCCGTGCATCTTTGCTCCTTCCCCGAAGCGGACGAAAAGGCGATAGACGAAGAACTGGAATCGGGCATGGAAGCGGCGATGAACGTAGTGAACCTCGGAAGAGCCGCGCGCAACGGCGGAAACGTGAAAAATCGTCAGCCGCTTGCGAAAATGTTTGTGGTTACGCCCGGAAACGTTACGCTTTCGGACGGGCTGAAAAAAATCGTGCTGGACGAACTGAACGTGAAAGAGTACGACGAGGCGAACGACGCAGACGAATTCATTTCGTATAAACTGAAGCCGCAGCTGAAAACGTTGGGACCGAAGTACGGCAAGAAACTGGGCGTAATTTCGGCGTTCCTTGCAAAGTGCGACGGCAAAAAGGCGAAAGAGGTGGTGGACGCCGTGAGAAACGGCGGAACGTATACCTTGGAAAGCGATAAGGATATCGTGCTGGGCGAAGAGGATCTGCAGATTTTTACGGAGAGCAAATCGGGCTACGTTTCCGCATGCGACAAGGGGTATACGGTGGCGCTGGATACCTTCCTGACGCCGGAACTCATCCGCGAAGGGTACGAAAGAGAAATCGTATCGAAGATACAATCGCTGAGAAAGGAAGCGGGCTTCGAAGTAACCGACCGCATTTACGTGTATTATACGGCGGCGGACGGTATGGCGAAGAGCGTGCTTGCCGAAGGGAAGTTTGCTTCCGACGTGCTTGCGACGGCGGTGAAAGAATCGTCCGGCGAGAGCGGCTACACGAAAGAAGCGGATATTAACGGCGAAAAAGCGACGTTGACTTTGGTGAAAGCGGAATGAAAATCGCACGGGACTGGAAAGATTATTCCGTAATCGCCACGGGCGACGGATATAAGCTGGAGCGGTGGAAAGACGTTTATCTGCTGCGCCCCGATCCGCAGGCGATATGGCACGCGCAGACGGATATGTTTGCGTACCCGAAGCTGAACGCGTACTATAAGCGCAGCGAGAAAGGGGGCGGAGGATGGACGATTTTAAAGCCGTTTCCGCCGGAGTGGAATATTTCGTACGATAAACTCGGTCTGACGTTTAAAATCAAGCCGATGGGGTTCAAGCATACGGGGCTTTTCCCCGAACAGGCGGTGAACTGGGAAACGATGCACGAACTGATTTTGCGGCGGAAAGCGGCGGGAAAGGACGTGAAAGTTTTAAATCTGTTTGCCTATACGGGCGGCGCGACGGTGGCTTGCGCGAAAGCGGGAGCGAGCGTTACGCACGTGGACGCGGCGAAAGGCATGGTGGAACGCGCGGGCGAAAACGTGCGCCTTTCCGGCATAGAAACGGGCGTGCGGTATATCGTGGACGACTGCTTCAAGTTTGTGCAGCGGGAAATCCGCCGCGGGAACAAATACGACGCGATTATCATGGACCCGCCTTCGTACGGGAGAGGTCCGAACGGAGAAATGTGGAAAATCGAAACGGATCTGTACGACTTCGTGGCGTTGTGCGCGAAGGTTCTTTCGGACGATCCGCTGTTTTTCCTCATCAATTCTTACACCACGGGGTTGCAGCCGATGGTGCTTGACAACATATTGCAATTAACGCTCGGCGCGGCGCTCGGAAAAGAAAAATTCGGCGCGGGTAATACGGACGCGTACGAAGTGGGCATCGCCACGGAGGAGGGGATTTCTCTGCCCTGCGGCGCGGGAGGTATTTACGTATATGACGGAAGATAAAATCGGCATGAGCGAGGAAGAAACGGCGGCGGGCGCGGCGGTTGCCGCGGAAACGGACGCAGCGGAAAAACAGGCGTCGGAAGCGGAAAAAATCGCCGCGGAAAAGGGCTTGCATATCTTATACGAGGACAATCATATCATCGTGGCGCTGAAGCCGCAGATGCTGGGTTGCTGCCCGGACGAGAGCAAGGACGATAATCTGTTCGATAAAATCAAAGAGTACATTAAAGAGGCGTATAAAAAGAGCGGCAACGTGTATCTCGGACTGGTGCACCGCCTGGACAGACCCACGGGCGGCGTAATGGTGTACGCGAAAACTTCGAAGGCGGCGGCGCGGCTTTCCGAGGGCATGCAGAAAGGCGATTTCGAAAAGAAATATCTGGCGGTGCTTGTGGGCGAAGTGGAAGGCGAGCGGGGCACGCTGACGAATTATCTGAGAAAAAACACCGTGAACAACATGGTGTATATCTGCACTCCCTCGGAGGACGGGGCGAAGTATGCGGAGCTTGATTATAAAGTGCTTGACGTGAAAAACAAACTGACGCTGGCGGAGATTCGCCTGCATACGGGCAGGACGCATCAGATACGCGTGCAGACGGCGGGGATTTCTCACCCCGTGTACGGGGACATGCGCTACGGCGGAGCGACGGCGAAAAAAGGGAAGCTGGCGCTGTTTGCGTATTCGCTTTCGTTCACTCATCCCGTTACGAAAGAACGGCTGAAGTTTGTGGCGCTTCCGCCTGACGAACTGCCGTGGAAAAATTTCGACGTGGAAAAATTGGCTGGGCTGAAAGAAAAAAACGCGTAAGACGCGAAAAATCAGGCAAAGTTTGGTTTCGTGCGATTAAAAAAGATGAAAAAAAGGCGAAAACATACAGAAAAAACGCGTTTTTCGCTAAATGCGATTGACAAAACGCGCGCGAGGGTGTAAAATAGTATAAAGGACTTGTAAAACAGTCTTTTTAAGCCGTTATACGGTTTTAGCGGGAAGGACGGGAAACAAGCGCCGCTTACGCGGACAAGCTTCCCCGAAAAAACGAAAAACCGGAGCGGCGGGATAAAAATTTTTTGCGAAGGATTCACCTTACAATGAACAAGAAGTTAAAACGGCTGAATATTTTTCTGGCGGGCGCGGCGTGCTGTGTTTCGCTCGGTTTCGGGCTTGCTACCGCGGGCGCGTATACGGTATACGGAAACTTTTCTTCGCGGGCGGCAACGTATGCGCCGTCTTCGATTTTTACGAGAAGCGGCGGCGTAACGGTAACGGCGGATAAGACGGACGCGAAAAAGCTTGCGTTTACCTTTACGAACGCGGACGATAAAGTGGCTTACAACCGCGATATGGCGTGGAAATGGTTCGAAGCGGACGAAACGGACGCGACGAAGGGCGTTGCGAAGTATCTGACGGCGGTATTTTCGCTGGAAGATACCAACTACAAATCGTTTACCGTAACGCTGGAAACGGCTTCTCTAACCGCTACGGAAAAGAACAAGGTAACGAATACGATTGTGTTCACGCGTTCGGGCGACGCGATTTTTGCGAATCTGAACGGCACGGACGGCGGAGAAATCGCGGTGTGCACGGGCACGACGGACATTGCGCTGACGATTACCGACGAGGGCACGACTGACGCGGGCGATTTCAAAGTGCTGGCGAACGGCATCGAAATCGGAACAATGAAGAACATCGGTTCGAATTACGCGGGATATGTGAGCGGAGACGACGGAAGAGTGCCGCTGGCGTTTACGGCGGAACTGAACGAGGGCGCGGAAGAGACCGTCTGCATTTTTAAATCGCTGAACGGACAGTCGTTTGAACTGAACGACGGTAAGGAAATCGAAGATACGGCGACGCCCGTACTGGTAATCGACGACGATACGTACGTGCCTGCGATGGGCGAAGCGTTCAGTCTGGAAACGAAAACGATAGACGTGCTGGATAGAAGTTCTTCGGTGAAGAGCACGGCGGAATATTATCAGTGGACGCCCGTAAGCGCTTCCGCGGAATACAAATCGCTGGACAACGTGAAAATTCTGGAATTGCCGTACAAGAAGGACGACGATACGACGGCGACGGTGTACGACGAGGAAGGTTGCGAATATATTTCGGTAAAATATACGCTTGCCGATTCCACGCACAAGAAGGGCGCCGAGGACGAGAATAAGAAAGCGGCTACGGCGTATGCGGCTTGGTATCTGAAAGACGTGCAGACGAAGCTGCTGAAGGACGAAGCGAATACACAGCTTTCGCTGATTGCCGTGAAAGCCGACGAGGAAGCGCCCGTATATGCGGGCGGAAAGCTTTCGGACGCGGAAAACAATTTCGCGAAAGAATATCAGAAGAGCATAGACGAAAAGACGGAGGATCTGGAAGCGGGCAGCGGCGAATCGTTCTATCTGCCTTCGCCCGAAAAATTGTTCGAGGATAATTCCACCGGCTACAAGTCGATGAAATATACGCTTTGCTACAAGTTACCGAAGAGTACTTCCGCATCGAACACTTCGAACGTTTCGATCAGCAGTCTGAAACTTTCGCTGGATAAACCCGGCGTGTACGAATTCAAGCTGTTTGCCACCGATCGTGCGGGAAACGTTACGAAATCGGTGAAAGACGGGGAAACGGAAGCGGAAAAAATTACAACCGATAATATATGGGAGCATGACGAACTGCCTACGTTCTCGTTTACGATTACGAAGCAGAAGAAAATTTATATCGACGACGGCGCGAAAAGTTCGCGTTCGGATACGGGGCTGATCGGCGTGAAATATTCGGACGTATCGTTTACGGTGAAAGGCGGAACGGCAGCGAACAGCGAATACGGCTTGTATTATTTCGACCTTGCGTATTTCAACGAGCTGTTTTCCGGGAAGTTCAGACTGAGCGCGAGCGATCTGACGTCGCTGAGGTCGGTGGACATTTCGGGCGCGGCAACCGTCGAACAGGCGGCGGAAAAATATGCAGCCGCGTTGGCGCAGAAGCTGGATTCCACAGGTAACGAACTGAAAGCGGAGAATTTTACGAAAGCTTCCGCAGACGGGAAAGTGGTATTGCGCAAAATAGAGGAATACCGCGACAAGGTGAGCAAAGAGAACGCTCCTTCCAACAAGTACGAATGGAACGCGAGCTCGAAATCGTTTAAGCCTGTGGAAAGCGGCAACTATATTGTGTTCGGCGTGTTTAAAGATACTACGCCGGGCGGCGGATATGCCGTAGGTTACAAGTCGATTGCGGTAACCGATAAGGAAGATATTAACCCCGGCGAATCGGAGTGGCTGAAAAAGAATCTTGTTTCCGTCATTCTGTTCTCGATAGCGGGCGTGATGCTGATTTTGATTATCGTGCTGCTGTTTGTGAAGCCTTCCGACGAAACGCTTGAGGACGTGGGAGCGGAAAAGACGGCAAAATCGAAAAAAGCTTCGAAAAAAGAGAAAAAAGCCGAATAAAATTTCAATAAAATAAAAAACGGTCGTGAACGGTGCGCGTTCGCGGCTGTTTTTTTTGTGAAAAAAATGCTGTTTTGTGCGGCGGTGAGGGAAAACGGTGTTAAAAAAGCGGTTTGAAAAGAAGGGCGCGACGGTGAAACGAGCTTTAAAAACGGAGGAATTATTGCGGCGGGTTCTGAAACGGAGTGCGGCGGCATACGATAATTTATGATAGCGTTGAGCGAATTGCAAACAGGGGCGCGCGGGCGGGTGGTTTCGCTGCGGCTGCCCGAAGAAACGGCGGCAAGACTCAGAATTTTAGGTATGGCGCACGGGAAAGAAATTACGCTTTTAAAGCGCGGTTTTTTTTCGCGTTCGTATCTGATTTCCACCGAGGACGGAAGAGTGGGACTGCGGCGCAAAACGGCGGAAAAAATTTTTCTGAACGCGTTGAGCGAGAATAGCAGGCAAGCAGAATCGACGAATTGAATTATTTCGCCTCGAACGGCGATTTCGTTCCGGCGGCGCGAAATAATGAGGTCTCGAAAAATACCGCGCCGGAGCGTAAGCGCTCCGCGTAACTTCGGAACGACCGATTTGTATTAACGGCGTTATTATCTTCGGGCGCGTTTTACGAAAAAAATTCAAAGTTTGCGAGTCGAAAAAAAGAGAGGCTGCATGAGAAACGGGAGGAAAAACGCACGGATATTCTGTTGACGGGTACCCCCAACGTGGGGAAAACCACATTATTCAACGCCCTGACGGGCAGGCACAATCGCACGGGGAACTATCACGGCGTTACCGCCGCGGTTTCCTGCGCGAACGGCAAGCGGGCGGGAATCGGAAAGGTGTACGACGTACCCGGATTATATACGCTGAAAAGCGGAAAAAACGAAGAAAAGATAGCCGCGCGGGCGTTGGAAAATGCCCGCCGCGAAGGAGTTGTCGTTGTGCAGGTGGTAAACGCGTGCGCGTTGCGGCGTTCTTTGCCGCTATTCAAAGAATTGCGCGCGGGCGGATACAAAGTTGTGCTGGCGATAACCATGGGCGACAGGCTGCGCGGCAGGGGCGGCGATCTGGACGTAAAAAAGATTTCGGCGTCGCTGGGCGTGCCGTGTGCGGAGGCGGACGCGCTGAGCAAAAAATCGGTACAAGCTTTCGCCGATTTCTTAGTGCGGACGGATGCACGGGCGGCGGAGGGCGCTTTCGGAAAGCAAACGGACGTTTCGGAAAACGGGGCGATCGACGGGTATACTCCCGCAAAAACGCGCGGGGAAAGCGGAACAAGCAAAGACAAGACGGGGAAATTATACGGCGCGGGCGGGTGGCTGCTGCCCGTGTTTTTTCTGGGCGTGGCGGGCGTGTTTTATCTGGCGTTCGGCGCGCGTTCGCAGGGGGTATGGGCGAAACAAGCGATAGACGGCGCGTTCGGCGCTCTGGCGGCGCGGGCGGGGGGAAAAATCGGAAATTCCGTGTTGAAAAACGTCATATGCGGCGGGATATTGCGTGGCGTGGGCGGCGTGCTTTCGTTTTTGCCGCAGCTGGCTATTTTGTATCTGTTTTCAGAATTTCTGGAAGAAAGCGGAATCGCTTCGTTTCTGGCGTACGAAACGGACGGATTTTTTTCGTTGCTCTCGCTTTCGGGCAGGGCGGCGTTCTGCATCTTTTTGGGCTATGGTTGTACGGCGGCGGGGATTGCGGCGAGCGCCGCGCTGGAAAACAAAGACGCACAGAAACGCGCCGCGGGATGTTTGTATTTCGTGCCATGCAGCGCGAAATTGCCCGTGTATCTTACGCTTTTAAGCTCGTTGGTGGAAAATCCGTTTCTGGGAGCGACGGCATTGTACGTGCTGGGAACGGGCGCGGGACTGCTGGTTTCTTCGTTCTGCGGCGGGAAAGAAGAAGATTTCATCATGGAAATTGCGGATTTTTACATTCCGTCGCCGCTTTTTATCTTAAAAAAGTTGCTCTTTCGCTTAAAAGGGTTTATAATAAAGGTATCTACTACGGTGCTTGCGTTCACGGCATGCGCGTATACGCTGGCTTCGGTGAATTTTTCCGGGGCGTGCGCGGCGGAAGAGAGTATTCTGGCGTGGATTTCGAAGCGACTGGCGGTATTGTTTTACCCGATGGGCGTTACCGATTGGCGCGCGGCGTTTGCCGCAGCGGGCGGATTTGCGGCGAAAGAAAACGTTGCGGGGCTGCTGGCGGCGCTGTGTCCCGAAGGATTACGGCTTTCGCGGGCGGCGGGCGCGGCGTATCTTACGTTTGCGGCGTTGATGCCGCCGTGTATCGCGGCGGTGGCGGCGGCTTCGAAAGAACTTGGCGCGCGCACGGCGTGGAAGTATGCGTTTTTGCAGACGGCGGGGGCGTTTTTATGCGCCTATTTTGTGTATTTTATTTTTTCGCGCGGGGCGGCGACGGTGATTTTGTGCCTTCTGACGGCTTCGGCGGCGACGGCGGGCATTGCGGTTTGTTTTGTACGTAAAAGGAAAAAGGGATTGACGAAACGATGAAAGAATGGATGGTAACGGAAGAAAATAATCTGAAAGACTTCACGGATTCGCCCGATCCGCAGGCTTCGTTTTTTTTCGACCGTCTGCTGAAAGCGCGCGAGATAAAAATCAACGGAGAACGCGTGGCGGCGGGCGGAAGCAGAACCTTGCTGAAATCGGGGGACAGAGTCTGTTATTATCTGACGCGCGCGCAGGAGGAAATGACGGCGTTCGATACGGTGTACGAGGACGAAAATCTTCTGGTAACGGATAAGGCGGACGGGGTGAACGCGGAAGCGGTGTACGAAACGCTTGCGCGGGAAAGAGGCGCGCAAGGCGTGTATTTTATTCACCGATTGGACAGGAATACGCGGGGATTGATGATTTTTGCAAAAAACGCGGCGTGCGCGGAGGAACTGAAGCGGGCGTTTAAGGAACGCGACGTGGAAAAGACGTATCTCGCCGTGATGAAAAATTGTTTTTCGGCGGACGAAACGCGGCAGACGGCGTATCTTGCCAAAGACGCGGCGCGGGCGGAAGTGCGCGTGAGCGGGAAACCGTCTGCGGGCGCGGAAAAGATAGTAACGGGATTTCAGCCGATTCTGAAAAAGGGGGATATTGCCGTGTGCGAAGTGTTTCTGCATACGGGAAAAACTCATCAGATCCGCGCGCATGCGGCTTTTTTGGGACATCCCGTGCTGGGCGATACGAAATACGGCGATAAGGCGCTGAATAAAAAATACGGAAAAACGCGGCAGTGTCTGATCGCTAAGAAAATCACTCTGCGTTTTTCCGGTGATTCGCCGCTGGCTTATGCCGACGGCAGAACGTTTGTATCCCGTTACGGGTTTGAAGAATACGGGGCATTGCCCGTATGAACGATAATATTGTTTTACGCTTTTCCGTGTGCGGCGAGCGGTTCGTCGTTTTGCGCTTTGGCTCGGTAATAGGTGGGTATGCTTCTGAATCCCGCGTCGAAAATCACTTGCGTGAGGTCGGCGTCGGGGTCGTTTTTTTTGCGGTTTTCCACGTAGTTCAGTCGCAGACGGTTGAGATAGCGGGGAAGCCCCGTGTTCGTGTAGCGGTGGAACACGCGCGATAAGTGCGCTTCGGTGTAGCCGAATTTCCGCGCGAGGAGCGGCAGGGAAATTTCTTCGCGAAAATGTTCGGAAAGGTAGGAAAGAAGCATACGGATAAGCTGAGTTTCGTCCTTTTCTTTATCGGGCACCATTTGCAAGCGGCTTTCGATAAGGGCAAGCGCCAGTTCGGTGGCGGCGCCGCGCACCCCCGCGTTTTTTTCGCTGCCCATCCATCGATCGGCGATTTGCAGAAGTTCGCGGCAGAGATCGGGATCGTGCAGAAGCGGGGTTGAGGGACGATAGCCGTTGTTGCGTTCGTTGAACGAAGATGTGTAGCGGGCGGGAACGATTAACACGCAGTCGTCCTGTTCGCCGCAGGCGGAAACGCCGTAGGAGTGCAGATCGTAGCTGGAACAAAAAAACAGATCGCCGTTTTGCACCGAATACGGTACGCCGTTGTGCACCACGGAGTGCGCGCCCTTGTTGACGATAAGAATTTCGAGACTGCGGTGAAAGTGCGGCGGATATGAGTAATGACCGTTGCGCGAAACGCAGAAATTTTCGTTGTCGTCGCGGTATTCTTCGTAAAAACCCTGCATTGTTGTGCTTTTTCCTTAAAAATTTTTCGGGGAGATTATATCATAAAATGAGAATAAATTCAACTGTTTTTGAGAAGAATTTTAAAAAAATGTATGCTATAATAGTATCGTAAAGCGGTTTGTACAAAAAATCCGGTTGGTTTTTTATAATCGCGAAAACAAAAAATAATAGGAGAAAAAGATGAAAAAATACGATTTGAAAAAGTTTACGCTTGAAGAGAAATGCGCGCTTTTAACGGGCGCGAACGGCTGGCAGACGGACGGCGCGAACGGGAAAGTGAAAACCGTGTGGGTTTCGGACGGTCCTTCCGGGCTGCGCATGCACAACCCCGAAAAACAGGAAGAAACGTTTACCGCCACGGCGATGCCCACCTGCCATGTGCTGGCAAACACCTGGAATTTAAAGCTTGCCTACGAGTACGGCGCGACGATTGCGGACGAGTGTATTTATCGCGGCGCGGACGTGCTGCTTGCGCCCGGCGTGAATATCAAACGCACTCCGCTTTGCGGCAGAAACTTCGAATATTTTTCGGAAGATCCGTATCTTTCGGGGAAATTTGCCGTAGAGTATGTGAAAGGATTGCAGGATAAGGGCATAGGCACTTCGGTGAAGCACTACTGCGCGAACAATTCGGAATACGACAGATGCCATCAATCGAGCGAAGTGGACGAGCGCGCCCTGCACGAAGTGTATTTAAAGCCTTTCGAAATGGCGATGGAGGCGAAACCCTGGACGGTGATGTGTTCGTACAGCCCCGTGAACGGCGTGTACGCTTCCGAAAACAAGAAACTCCTGAACGACGTACTGCGCGGGCAGTTCGGATTCGACGGGCTGATTATGTCCGACTGGGGCGCGGTGCATAATCCGGTGAGAGCCGTGGAAGCGACGCTGGATCTTTGCATGCCGCATTACGAAGGGTACGCGGAAAAGCTTGTGGCGGCGGTGAAGAGCGGGAGACTTACCGAAAAGCAGATTGACGAGCGCGCGGAAAAAGTGCTGGAACTTGTGGAAAAAAGCGAAAAAGCCGCGGCGAAGAGAAAGGTGGAATCCACGGAAGAAGAACGCCACGCGCGTGCCGTGAAAATGGCGGAAGAGGGCATGGTGCTTCTGAAAAACGAGGGGGGTATCCTGCCGTTGAAGGGAGTTTGCGGCGATTGCGGCAAGAAAGAAAAAATCTTCGTGTACGGCTCGATTTCGGAAACTCCGTATATTTCTGGCGGCGGCTCGGGCAGAGTGCAGACGGCGTTTAAACAAACCGCGCTGCATACCCTGATCGCCGAAAAAACGGGTGCGGAAGTGGATTATCGCGGCGATTGGCAGTTCGGTCAGGACTGGCGCGATATGTTTTTGAGAGCGTACGACGCGGACGTGACGATTCTGCCCGTAGGACACGGATATGAAACGGAATACGAGGGAGACGACAGAAGCTCGATCCGGTTATCGGAAAAGCAAGAGGATAAAATTTTAAAAATCGCGGCACATTCGCATAAGACGGTGGTGCTTGTGTTCGCGGGCAGCGCAGTAGATATGAGCCGCTGGATCGACGCGGTGGACGCGGTGGTGTTTGTAGGCTTTGCGGGCGAAGGCGTGAATGAGGCGCTTTCCGCGCTGCTTTGCGGCGAAGCGAATTTCAGCGGCAAGCTGACGGAAACCTTCCCTATGACTTTGGAGGATACCTACAAGGGCGGCGACACGAAGGACGGCGAAACGGATTTGTACGACGACGGCATTTTCGTGGGTTACCGCTACTATGATCGCGCGAATAAGGAAGTGCTGTTTCCGTTCGGACACGGTCTTTCGTATGCGAAATTTGAATATACAAATCTGAAAATCGAAAAGAAGGGAGATACGGATTACGAACTCTCGTACGATATTACCAACGTTTCCGACGTGGCGGGGAAAGAGGTTTCGCAAGTTTATGTGAAAGACGTTTCGGCGATGGTGCATCGCCCCGAGAAGGAGTTGAAGGCGTTTTCGAAAGACGAAATTCTGCCGCACGAAACAAAAACGGTGCGGGTAGTGCTTGATTATTCGAGTTTTGCGTATTACAGCACCGCGCTTGAAAAGTGGTACGTGGAAAACGGTTGGTTCGAAATTTACGTGGGCGGATCTTCGCGCGAGTTGCCGCTGAAAGGTAAGCTGAACATCGAGCTGCCCGAAGGTACGCAGTATTCTACGAAGTAATTTTCCGGCGGGATTTTAAAGCAACTGTATTTTAAATAGGCGACGCTTTGCGGCTTTTCCGAAAAATCGGGAAAGCCGCTTTTATCGCGCGGGAAGACGTTGACTTTTTTTTGAGGATATGATAAAATAAAGTCGATTCGAACGATAAGCAAAAGCTGAAGAACGCGGAGGCGGTGTATTTTGAACAATAAGACGAAAAACGGAGAAAAAGCCGCCGCGGCGGAAACGCAGACGCAGGGCGGAGCGGCGGAAGAAAGAAAAGAAAAAAACGCCGTAAGGCAGCTGCTGGATTCCGTGGACTGGCGCAACGCGAACACGTATTTCGATTTGGCAAAAATTCTTTTGTTTGTGTTCATGCTGGTGATAGAATCGTTTATACTGATTCCGCAAATCTCTTATGCGAAACAAAACAATCTGTATACGGGGCTTGTGCTGGTGAGCGCGGCCGTGCTGGTGCTTACGACGGCGGAAATCGTGCGGCTCTGCGGGTTAAAAACTTTCAAGGCGAAGCTTTGGTGTTACGTTCCGGAATTTCTTGCCGCGTTTATGCTTACCGCGGTAACGGGCAGCCGGTTTTTATCCACGCTGTATATGATTATTCTTACCGATTATTATCTGAGCGCAGAAAAAATGGCGGCTTCGATTCTGGGATGTCTTGTTTCGCTGGTGGTGTATGTGGCTACGTTCTGGGCGTCGGGGCTGATTCGCGGCGACGGCACGGGGGCGTGGCTGTTGGCGCAATCGTTCAACGATCTGGTGATTTTAATCGTTCATTTCATTGCCGTTACGTTCGGGGTGCGGTTTTTCAGGCAGTCCGCGAAACTTTCGGAAACGCTCAGACGGCTGGACGAAAGCAACGAGCGGCTGGAAAAAGCGTACGAAAATCTGGCGGAAGTTACCGCTTTGGAAGAACGGCAGCGGATAGCGAAAGACATTCACGATACGGCGGGACATTCGATCACTACGGTGATTATGCAGACGGAGGCGGCGAAACTGACGATTGAAAAGGACGCGGCGGCGGCAAAACGGAGTATTGTGGCGGCGAACCTGCAGGCGAAGCACGCGCTGGAAGAACTGCGGGAAAGCGTGCACCTGCTTTCGGGCGCGAAAGAAAATTCAACGCTGAAAGAGGCGCTTTTATCGATTGTGCACGAATCTTCGGACGGCACGGGGGTGATTATCCGTTCGGATATAGACGAGGCGGTTGTATCTCCCGCGAAGTATCGTTTTTTGTGTAATTCTTTGAAAGAAGGGATTTCGAACGGACTGCGGCACGGGGGCGCCACGGCGTTTTATTTCGAGCTGAAAGCGGAAAACGGAGAAATCGGGTTTTTGCTTTCGGATAACGGTTCGGGCGCGAAACAGCCGTTTAAAACGGGGTTTGGTCTGACGGGCATGCGCGAACGGGCGGAACGGTTCGGCGGTCGCGCGGCGTTTTCTTCCGACGAGGACGGCGGATTCGAAATACAGATGGTATTGCCGCAGGACGGCAAAGGAGAAGCTTTGAAAGGAGCGGACGAAGATGGACGAAAATAGCGGAAAGAAAATCAGGGTGCTGATTGCGGACGATCAGACGATTCTGGCTGAGGGAATTAAAAGCGTGCTGGAAACGGACGCGGGGCTGGAAACGGCGGGGATTGCGTGCGACGGCGCGGATGCGCTGGAAAAGTGCCGCGTGTGGCGCCCGGACGTGGTGCTGATGGATATCCGTATGCCGAATATGAACGGGGTGGTTGCCACGCAGCGTATCAAATCGGAATTTCCCGATACCAAAGTGGTGGTGCTGACGACGTTTGACGACAGCGATTATATTTTAAACGCCATCAATCACGGCGCAAGCGGATATTTATTGAAAGATATATCTTCTTCCGCTTTAATCGACGCGGTGAAAAACGCGTACGCGGGAGATACCATTCTTCCCGCAAAGATAGCGAAGCGCATTGCCGACGCGGCGAAAGACGTAACGGCGAGCAGGGAACTCAGATTAAAACGCGCGTTTCTGCTTTCCGACAGAGAAACGGAAATTGCCCTGATGATGTACGAAGGGTTTACGAACAGGCAGATTTCTTCGGCGCTGAAGCTGACGGAGGGCACGGCGCGCAATTACATTTCGGCGATTTATATCAAAACGGGGAGCGACAACAGGACGTCGTTTCTGCGCGTAGTGAAAGAAGTTCTGGGCTGAGTTTTTACAAAGGAGTTCGTGTTTTTGAGGTGCGGAGATGGCGGCGGAAGATTTCGATATTTATGTGTTTGATTTAGACGGCACGCTTTTGAATACGCTGGAAGATTTATATCTTGCCACAAACGAGGCGATGCGGCACGTGGGCGCGGCAGTACGGACAAAAGACGAGGTGCGCGCGTTTGTGGGAAACGGCATTAAACTTCTTATTACGCGGGCGCTCGGAGAACGGGCGGCGGACGAAGCGGTTTTCAATCGGGCGTTTTCGTATTTTAAAGAGTACTACGGGGCGCACATGTACGATCATACGGCTCCGTATGCGGGCGTTTTGGAAATGCTACGGCGGCTGAACGCGGCGAAAAAGCGCGTGGCGGTGGTATCGAATAAAGCGGATTTTGCGGTGAAAGGGCTGTGCGAACGGTATTTAAGCAAGCTTTGCGGTGTGGCGATCGGCGAGAACGAAGCGGCGGGGATACGGAAAAAACCCGCGCCCGATTCGGGGTTTGCGGCGATAGAGAAGCTGGGCGGCGGAAAGGCGGTGTATATCGGCGATTCGGAAGTGGATATCGAAACGGCTAAAAACGCGGGATTGCCGTGTATTTCGGTGTGCTGGGGGTTTAAAAGCGAAGAATTTTTAATTGCGCACGGCGCGGAAAAATGCGTTCATTCGCCCGAAGAGATTTTTTGAAAAATTTGCTGTAGAATAAAAAACAAAAAACACTTCCGCAGTGCGCGGAGGTGCTTTTTTTAGCGGCGGACGTGAAATGAAGAGCAAAAAAGAAAGTGAAAATGGACGGGAAAGAGAACGGCGAAAAAGAGAGAGAAGGTAACGGCGTGCCGGATTAAATTTCTTTTCTGCCCAGCAGGAAATCGACGGAAACATCGTACAAATCGGCGATTTTCACTAAGTTTTCGAGAGTGGGTTCTGCCGAGCCGTTTTCGTAGCGGATATACGACGGTTGAGAGATTCCGAGGCGCTGCGCAACTTCTCTTTGCGTGAAACGATTCAGTTTTCGAAGTTCGTAAATATTTTTTCTGAATATATCCATAATTTTACTTGACAATTATAGCATATTGTTATATAATAAAAGAAAATTATAGCAATACGCTATCAAACAAAGGAGAAAGTATGGAAGATTACAAAGACCAAAGAAAAAAAGCGATTAAAAAGACAAGATTTACGTGTTTAGTGGGGATTGCTATCGGCGCGGTGTTGGTGGGCATCGGCTTGCTGTTGCGCGGTAAAGCGCAGGCGTTTGGTGTTGTAATCGGGCTGATAGGTTTAGTATTCATGGTAGCCGGGGTGTATGTGAGTTTCAGCGAAGTACAAAGAATCAAACGATTATTCTGTTCGAAATGCGGGTATGGCTATACAATCAAGTGGGAGGAATCGCAGAGGAGCGAATCGGACGACGGAAAAAAAGTATATGCTTACGAAACGTTTGATTGTACATGCGAAAATTGCGGAAATGAAACGAGCTTCACAAAAAAATTTCTTGCGGCTAGTGTTAATGAAAAAGGTCGGGTTACAAATTATAATGTGCAAAAGAAAGTAAAAGATTATATTACATTCAAATTTTGAGCAGAATTTACGGATAATGAAAAAGCACAAGGCGGATGTTCGCTTTGTGCTTTTTTGACGAGATATTGTTTTAACAAAAATTTTGCTTGAAGATAAAAGGGCGCGTCGGCACTTTTTTCAAGGGTAAGCCCGTTATCAGGCTTTAAAATTATTTGCGCTTTGGGCGGGGACGGTACTCGGCGCGGAAATTGTACTCGGCGCGGGGCGCAACGATAATTCTTTAATCATCTGGTTTACGTAGCTTACGGGTACAAGCTGAATTTTATCCGCGAATTTGCGGCAGCTCGCCATACATTTCGCCGGCAATATCACTTTTCTGAATCCCGTTTTGATGCACTCGTTCACACGCTTTTCCGCAAACGATACCGAGCGCACTTCGCCCGTTAAACCCACTTCGCCGAATACCGCCGTGTATTTATCGACGGGCGTATCCGCCGCGGCGCTCGCAAGCGCGGCGCATACGGCAAGGTCTACGCTCGGTTCCGAAAGACGGATGCCGCCCATCGCGTTGATGTATACGTCCGATTGATAAAACGGCACGCCGCAGCGCTTTTCCAGAACGGCGATAAGCACCACCAGTTTGTTGTAATCGATGCCGAGCGACATTCTGCGCGGCAAGCCGTACGCGGTGCGCGAAATCAGCGTTTGCAGTTCCACGCTCATGCACCTGTTGCCGCTCACCGACGGCGTTACCACGCTGCCCGCCGCCACGCCGCGCGTATCGGACAGGAACAAATCGGAGGGGGAAAGCACGCTTTTCAAGCCTTTTTCCGTCATTTCGAAAACGCCTACTTCCTGCGCCGAGCCGAAACGGTTTTTCACGGCGCGGAGAAGCTTGTAATTTTCTTCCTTTTCGCCTTCGAAATACAGCACGGTGTCCATTATATGTTCCAGCACTTTCGGACCGGCAAGCGAGCCTTCTTTGGTAACGTGCCCGATGATGAAAAAGGTGATGCCGCGGTTTTTGGCGATGCGCATCAGCGAGGCGGCGCATTCGCGCACCTGCCCTACGCTGCCCGCCGCGCCCGAAAGCGTATCGGTGTAGATTGCCTGAACCGAATCGATGACGGCGTATTCCACGCCGTCTAAATTTTCTTCGATGCTTTCGAGGTTTGTTTCGTTGAGAAGCAGAAGCCCGTCCGATTTGAGTTCCAGCCGATCGCAGCGCATTTTTACCTGCGAACAGCTTTCTTCGGCGGAGACGTACAGAACGCGGTGATTTTTGGAAAGGTATGCCGCGGCTTGCGTTAAAAGAGTGGATTTGCCGATGCCCGGATCGCCGCCGAGCAGTACCAGCGAGCCGCGCACGATGCCGCCGCCGAGCACGGTGTCAAGTTCCGGGATGCCCGAAGAAACGCGTTGAAATTCTTCGTATTTCACCTCGGAAAGCGGTTTGGCTTTTTCGCTGCCGAGCGAAAAGGCGGAACGGGCGACGCTTTTTCCTGCTTTTGCGGCGGGAGCGGGGGCGACAAGTTCTTCCTGCATGGTGTTGAAAGCGCCGCAGGAGGGGCATTTTCCCAGCCAGCGGGGCGCGGCGTAGCCGCATTCGGAACAGATGAACTGAGAAGTTTGTTTTGTAGCCATAATCGGGGAATTTCCTTGAATTAAATTTTCTCTAAAAGTACGGCGGCGTTTGCCGTGATGCCTTTGCCTTCGCCGATGTAGCCGAGTTTTTCATTGGTGCCCGCCGAGATACCCACTGCCGTTTCGGGTAAATTCAGCGCTTCCGCAAGCGATTTTTTGATTGCCTCGATGTACCCGGAAAGGTGCGGCTTTTCCGCCTGAATCGCCGCCGACAAATTCGCGGGGCGGAAGCCTTGTTCGCGGATGAGTGCCGTTACCTGCGCGAGCATTTTCATGGAGTCGGCGTTTTTCCATTCGTCGTTTGTATCGGGAAAGTAGTGCCCGATGTCTTTTAAGCCCGCGGCGGATAAGAGCGCGTCCATCACCGCATGGCATAATACGTCGCCGTCGCTGTGCGCGACAAGCCCGCTTTCCGACGGCACGCGGACTCCGCCGAGTACGATATAATTCTGCGCGCGCCCGAACGCGTGCGTATCTACGCCGATGCCCACGCGAGCGAAAGCGTTGCGGAAATCTTCCGCGTAGGTAAGTTTTACGTTCTTTTCTTCGCCCGCGCAAAGTTTCGGCTTGCGGACGTATGCCGCGTAAACCGAGGAATCGTCGGTGAAATCGGTTGCGTTTTCGGCAATTGCTTTTTCGTATGCGGCGCGGATTTCCGTAAGATAAAAGCCCTGCGGCGTTTGTATCCGATAGGTGTTTGCTCGGACGGGGTAGGAGAGAATTTCACCGTTTTCGTCCGCCGTGGCAAGCGTATCGGTGGAGGGCACGGCACACACGCCGCTGCCGTATTTTTTTACGCTTTCTACGCAGGTTGCAATTGCTTCCGCGGAAATGAACGGACGCGCGCCGTCGTGGATTAAAACGATTTCGCTTCGTACGTGCGCCAGCGCGTTATGCACCGAGAAAAAACGCGTGGCGCCGCCTTCGCAGAGCGTGGCTCCGTACTTACGGCAAAGAGGGACGATTTCGGAAAAATCGTCCGGCGAAGCCGCCACTACGATTTCGTCCGCGCCGGCCGCCGCGAATGCCGCCATGGTGCGTTCCAGCACGGGGATGCCGAGGACGTCTTTTAAAAGTTTGTTCTTATTGAATCCCGCGCGCGTGCCTTTGCCGCCCGCACAGATAAGCGCGCAGACGGAGGCGTTTGAGAAAGCGGGGTTCGCCGGCGTTTTTGCGGCGGAAAAACCGGCGGCGTTCATGCGATCACCTCGTACATTTTCGCCGCTTCTTCTTTTTTAACGACTTCTTTTACGGAAAGCACGCGGCATTTCAGTGCGCCGCCCGAAAAGAGAATTTCGATAATATCGCCTTCTTTTACGCGGGCGCCGGACTTGGCAGGTTTGCCGTTTAAAAGAATTTTATCCGCGCCGCACGCTTCCTGCGCCACGGTGCGGCGTTTTAAGATGCGGGAAACCTTTAAAAATTTGTCGATTCTCATAGGAAAACCACCTTGAAAAAGTAAAAAATAATTCAAAATAAGGAAAAATCGGGGAAAAGGGTAAAAGCGACGTTAAAAACGCTTGACTTATTTTTGAAACGCGTCTATAATTAGATAATGTATTATTATGCGTTACTATGCCGCATTGCGCTCCGTACGGAAATTTCTTTCCTGTCTATTATAGCGTAAAGCGGCGGAAAAGTAAAGCAAAGAAAGAGAAAAAAAGTAACCCGCACGCAAAAAAATGATTTTTATCGATGAAAAGATATACTCGGTAGGTCGGCTTAACAACATCTAAGGAGTAATTTAAACCGATGGATTTACCTATTTGCAAATACGGTAAGAACGAAAGACGCAAATTCGGCAAGATCAACGAAGTGATCGATATTCCCGAACTTGTGGAAATTCAGAAGGAAAGCTACAGAGCGTTTATCGAAGAGGGCATCAGCGAAGTGTTTGAGGATTTCTCCCCGATTACCGACTATTCCGACCACTTCGAACTGTACTTCCTCGACCACCGCTTCGGCGATAAGCCCAAGTACGACGAGAAAGAGTGCCGCAACCGCGACGCTACCTATTCGCTGCCTCTCCGCGTGAAAGTGCGCCTTGTGAACAAGGTGAAAAACGAAGTGGTGGACCAGGAAGTGTTCATGGGCGATTTGCCCAAGATGACGGAGAACGGCTCGTTCATCATCAACGGCGCGGAACGCGTTATCGTTTCGCAGCTGGTGCGTTCGCCCGGCGTTTACAACGCTTCCGCCAAAGATAAAACCGGTAAGGAAATGTTTACCACCACGGTGATGCCGAATAAGGGCGCCTGGCTGGAACTGGAACAGGACGCTCAGGATACCTTGTATGTGCGTGTGGACAGAAAGAAGAAACTTTGCGTTACGGTGCTTCTCCGCGCGCTCGGTTTCGGCAGCGATCACGCGATCGAACAGCTGTTCCCCGGCGATAAGATGATTCGCGAAACGGTGGCGAAAGATTCCACCAAATCGGAATCGGACGGTCTGATCGAACTGTATCGCCGTCTGCGCCCCGGCGAAGTGCCCACGGAAGATTCCGTGCGTACGCACCTTTATAATCTGTTCTTCGATACCCGCCGCTATGACGTAGCCAAGGTGGGCAGATACAAGTACAATAAAAAGCTGAACCTTGCCTATCGTCTGCCGGGGCAGATCGTCGCGGACGACATCGTGAACCCCGAAACGGGCGA
>OGFY01000120.1_pt1 | contig 77745 bp, 61 predicted proteins | sample 1570951 | NCBI WGS metagenome assembly OGFY01 (sample SAMEA2581942, study PRJEB24529) | metagenome | biome: Human gut stool | place: China | collected 2011
GTATTCATCAGAGACTTAACAAAATAAGAAATCACTCAAAAACTCTGCGTTCTGCGGCAATTATCTTAGTTCTCTGCTGGCAGAATAAGTTAGCTTGTCGACTGCAAAATATGCTATTTATTGCGACATAATAAGCAATATGTAACAGCATGATAATTTTTGATGTGCGAAATTTGAGTTATATACAATAATTCCATATAGAAAGTGAAATATTTCTACTACAGCCAAAATAGCCTTTTGCCTGCACAAAACAGGCAAAAGGCTATTCCAAATTAACAATTTCTTATGAATTTTTAGAGGATCTGATTAGCCCGCAAATGGGATAACTGCTCCATCATATTTGTCTTCGATAAACTTCTTAATCTCATCAGATTTTAATACCTTTACCAAAGCTTTGATCGCATCGCTGTTCTCATTACCTTCCTTGACACCAATGATATTTACATAAGTCTTAGCAGCCTCAGAATCGGACTTCTCATATGCTAAAGCATCTTTACCAACGCTGTATCCTGCCTCTAATGCATAGTTACCGTTTAATACTACATAAGCAACCTCACCTTTTACTTTGGATACCTGTGCTGCTTCAAGCTCCTGGAATTTTATTTTCTTAGGATTGTCTTTAATGTCGTTGATGGTTGCTGTCAGGCTTGCACCGTCTTTAAGAGTCAATAACCCATTATCCTGCAAAAGTAATAATGCTCTCGCTTCGTTTGTTGTATCGTTTGGAATTGCAATGGTATCACCCTCTGCAACATCTTCGAGCTTTGTCTTAGTTCCGCCGTAAATTCCAAATGGCTCATAGTGAATGTCGCCGGCATCAACGATATGAGTACCATTCTCTTTGTTAAACTGCTCCATGTATGGCTTATGTTCTACATAGTTAGCATCAAATTCGCCACTCTCTACTACGTTATTTGGCTGTACATAATCATCAAATACTGTAACTTTCAGATCATATCCCTGTTTCTTTAAGGTCTTAGCGGCCTCTGCCAAAATCTCGGAATGTGGTGTCTGTGATGCAGCTACTGTAATTGTTTTGCTATCTGCTTTGTTATCGTCTTTCTTTGCATTACCGCAGCCTGTTACCAAACCTGCTGCCAATGTTAACGCTAATGTCAATGCTACTACTTTCTTCTTCATAATAAATTTTCCTCCAATTCTTTTTGTGTTCCAATCTTTCAATACGAAAGCTGGTATTTATTTTCTTCGATCAAGCTTTGCGGAGATCAACATGCCAATTCCCTGCAAAATTTGAACGAGGACAATCAAAATAACGATCGTTACGATCATGATATCCGGCTGATAACGATAATAACCATACCGAATTGCGATATTTCCCAAACCGCCGCCTCCGACAGCACCTGCCATCGCAGAGTATCCTAGGATCGTACCAAGTGCGATCGTCACACCGACGATCAAGGATGTTCTTGCTTCTACGAGCAATACTTTCCAAATGATCGTAAAGATGCCGGCGCCCATGCTCTGAGCAGCCTCGATCACGCCATGATCTACTTCCTTGAGCGATGATTCCACCATACGTCCAATAAAAGGAGCGGCAGCGATAACCAGTGGTACGACTGTAGCCGAAGACCCATAAGACTGCCCCACGATAAATCTGGTAAGCGGGATCACCAATATCAACAAAATAATAAACGGTATACTTCGCAGTACATTCGAAATCACATCCAGCACACGATATACAACCGGCTGTGGTCTGATTCCGGTTTTGTCGGTAACCGCAAGAGCGATTCCCAGTGGAAGCCCAAGCACATATCCCATAAAGGTTGACGCTAAGGTCATGTACAGCGTTTCCCAAATACCATTAATGATCATCTCCTGAACAACTGCATCAAAGTGAAACATCTGCTTCCACCTCCTTTACCGTCAGCTTACAATCACGTAAATATGTGATCATCTGCTTTGCAATATCTTCATCCTCCGGCAACTGCAAGATCATTTCTCCGGTTGCAATGCCGTTGATATCCTTGGTATCGGCATGCAATATATTAACCGGTGTCTTGTATCGAAGGATCATATTACCGATAACCGGTTCAAACGATGAATTTTCGCTAAAGACGATTCGCACCAGATGCTTTCCTTCCATCTTTGGAACACTGGTATCTTCACCAAAAATCATCTTCTTAGCGGCCGCAGATTCCGGATTGGCAAATATCTTGGAAACACTTCCCGTCTCCACCAAATGTCCCTTTTCTAAGATTGCAACTTTATTACATATCTTTTGTACCACGGACATTTCATGGGTGATCAGCACGATCGTGATACCGTAATCATGGTTGATCTGCTGCAACAATTCCAAGATAGACTGTGTCGTCTGCGGATCCAAAGCACTCGTTGCCTCGTCGCAAAGCAGGATATCCGGATTATTCGCTAATGCTCTGGCAATTGCCACACGCTGCTTCTGTCCACCGGACAATTGTCCCGGATATGCTTTTGCTTTATCAGCAAGTCCCACGATCTGAAGCAATTCCACAGCTCTCTTCTTTGCCTGTTTCTTGCTTACTCCGGCGATCACAAGCGGAAAACAAATATTGTCCAACACGTTCTTCTGCATCAACAGATTAAAATGCTGAAAGATCATTGCAATCTTCTGTCTCTCTTTGCGAAGCTGTCTGCCTTTCAAAGTCGATAAATCTTTGCCATGAATCTTGACAACACCGGCGGTGGGTTTCTCTAAGTAATTAAGACATCGTACTAATGTACTCTTACCCGCACCGGACATACCGATAATTCCATAAATATCTCCACTTGCAATTTCCAAATTAATCTGGTCGAGTGCTTTGACTTGATTACCAAAATCTTTCTCCACACCCTCAACCGTGATCAATGCATCCATGGAAGTATCACCTCCTACGATTCTTTTCCTTGTTTTCATATCATTTATATATGAATTGTATGTTATAATATAGCAGTCTCATCCATTTGTCAAGAACTTTTTTCATTTTTTTACTCAAACTTTCCATATCTTACATCAGAGACTTGAACAAATAAAGAGCCTGCACACGAATTTATTCGCGTGCAGGCTCCATGTTCAAATACCATTACAGTTCGTTATCAAGTTGCCGGATGCAGACAATTGTTCAATAAATATTCCACATCATCTGCTGTTACTGCCAGCAGTTTATCCGGTGCATCGCTCAGCTCCAACACCATAACAAACCGCTCCCCACAGTCATTAAAGGTAATACGTTTCAACACATTCTCTTCCTTATATCCTACGTACTTACTCTTGTTGATCTCGATCAGCTTATCATTCAATATGCCAAATCCATAGATCACTAACATGGTAGAAAACTGAAAGGTCAAACGCTTTGCAAAGTCTGTATTGATATTAAACACAGCCTGCATCTCGGTAATACCACCACGATCTGTCATTGCGGTACCCGGTATGGTACGAAACTTGCCGGGCGTAAAATATTCAGATAACTTTACCAGTTCCAGATCATTTACTTTCTCTGTTGTCATTACACTCCCCTCCTTTATCTGGGATTCATCTCTGTAAGAGATGACTTATTTCTTCGTTGTCTTATAGAAAAAAGTATAAGCGAGACCATCTGTATAATAACCTGTCAGAGATGGATCGATCAAGTCCTGATTGGATGGGCTGAATAATGGGCAGATAACCGTATCTTCGGATACTAAAATCTTTTCTGCTTCCATCAACTGTTTCTGACGGCTTGCCTCATCTAGGTTCTTGTCAGATTCCTGAATCAGTTTATCATACTTCGCATTGCTCCACTTCACATCATTCTGTGCATTGCCGGTCTGGTACATCTTGAGCCAGCTGGTCGGATCATTGTAATCAGCGTACCACTGCATTCTTGCCATCTGCAGCTTACCGTTACGACGTTCATCAACGTATACTTCATATTCCATTGCCTCTAATTTTACATCTACTCCCAGTTTCTTCCACTGTGCCTGCAATACCTGTGCTACGTTTGCCTCATAACTCATTGCCGGATAAGTATATGTGATCGTTGGAAGGCCCTTGCCATCTTTGTAACCGGCCTCTGCCAAAAGCTCTTTTGCCTTTGCGAGATCTTCATCTAACAGATCTCCCTGTGCTTCGCCCCATTTCTTGCCATCGGCTTTGCTCTTGTAATTCTTGCCAACGAAACTGGTACCCGGCTCGCAAGCCGTACCAACGACTGCTGCAATATCTTTACGATTCAATGCCAGTGAAAATGCCTGACGTACTTTAACATCATCAAATGGTTTTTCATTAATATTGAATAAGATGTAGTTTGTCTGTGGAACCTCTCGGATCGACAAGTCATCTTTGCCTTCATAAGATTCTGCGATCTCACTAGGTGCACCCTGCAGGATGTTGATCTCACCTGTCTGATATGCCGATGCTTTTGCCTGATCGTCATCCATAAACTTATCCGTAATCTTTAATACATTGGTGCTCTTTGCATCACGGTAATATTTATTCTTCTCAAAAGATACGTGATCTCCGTCCACATGCTCAGACAAATGATATGGTCCATTACCTAAGTTCTGTTCCGGATTCATATCCCAGTCCTTATTATCATCTGTTGCATATTTGCAATTAGATGGCATATAGGTAGGCAGTTTACAAAGATCTAAGAAGTAAGAACATGGCTCTTCTAATGTAAACTTAATCGTCTTGTCGTCGATACACTCGATGCCGACATCTTTGAAGTCGCATTTTCCATTAAAGCACTTCTCTGCATTCTTAATAACGAACAAGAAGTCAACGTACCAAGAACCATTGTCCGGCTCTAGCGCTCTCTTCATCGTATTTTCGAAGTCAGCACTTGTAACATCCGATCCATCGGACCACTTCTCATCGTCTCTAATATAGAAAGTATACTCTGTCGCATCATCATTGACATCCCAATGATCTGCTGCCGCAGGTACGATCTTTCCTTCCTTATCATAACTTACAAAACCTTCGTAACAGTTCGTCTGTACACTGAAGTACTCGTATGCAGCAGCTCCTGCAGGGTCATACTCACCACTTTCCGGCTGTACCGCATTGATCAGTTCCGCAATTTCTCCTTTGTCATTGGTACTTGTTGCACTGTTTCCTCCACCACAGCCGGTAAGACTCCCTATCACCATTGCCGCTGTAAGTAGTGCCGCCATAATTTTCTTTGTCTTTCTCATAAGCGTTCCCTCCTTGTGTCTCAAACATTGTGTCAGTTGCATTCCCATTACCCTAATCCATTCGCAGACAATGCACTTCGCACTATCTGACGTATGAGCGATGTTTCTAAAACATACTCATTATATCTAAAAGATCCTTAAAGATCTTTTAAGCAATAATTTGTTCAACAGTTTTGCCAACTGCCTTATACTGTGCCAAATTTTTTGGCGAATATAAGTTGCAGGCAACCTGTCTGTTATCATACATATATGTGTCCGGTTTTTTGGACTTACATTCCTCGGTTGCGTACTTACATCTTCCCGCAAACGGACATCCTTTTGGCGGATTGATCGGACTTGGTACCTCGCCCTCCAGGATGATTCGTTTCTTTTCTTTGGCCATCTTTGGATCAGCAATCGGTGCTGCGGAAATAAGTGCTCTCGTATACGGATGCAATGGTTTCTTGTAAACATCATCGGATGATCCAAGCTCTACCATATTTCCCAAATACATAACACCGATTTTATGGCTGATATGATGTACCATTTCCAGATCATGTGCAATGAAAAGATAGCTAAATCCTTTTTCACGCTGCAGCTTTTCAAGCAAGTTGATAACCTGTGCCTGAATTGATACATCCAACGCTGAGATCGGCTCATCACAAACGATAAACTCCGGACGAAGTGCTAATGTTCTGGCAATACCGATACGCTGTCTCTGTCCACCGGAGAACTCATGTGGATATCGTCTGATGTGATCCGGTTTTAATCCAACTGTCTCGATCAACTCCTGTACGATAACTTTACGCTCGTGTGCGGTACCCATATTGTGAATGATCATTGGCTCTTCAATAATCTCTCCAACGGTAAATCTTGGATTTAAGGATGCATAAGGATCCTGAAAGATCATCTGCATCTTTTTGCGATAAGGAAACATTTTACGGTTACTAAGTCCGGTAATGTCAACTCCATCAAAAATAATCTGACCACTCGTTGGTTCATGTACCTTTAGGATCGTACGTCCCATGGAACTTTTACCGCAGCCGGATTCTCCGACAATACCGAGTGTCTCGCCACGTTCCAGCTTAAAAGAAACTCCATTCACCGCATGTACTTTTTGGCCATGTGCTGCGGGAAAGTGCTTTGTTAAATTTTTTACCTCTAATAATGGTGTTGGTTCGTTACTCATGTGCATCCTCTCCCTTCATCACTTCCTGCCAGCGCTCCTTGCTGTGAAGCCAGCATTTGCATTTATGTGTCTCGCCAAATTCTGTCACAAGCGGTGTTGCCTTTGTACAGATTTCCATTGCCTCGCTGCATCGGGAAGCAAACGGACACTGATCACCAAGTTTTAACAGATCCGGCGGTGTACCGGGAATTGGCTTGAGTGGTTCTCTATGATCTGCATTGGAATTAGCAATACTATTTAACAGGCCTTTTGTATAAGGATGTTTTGGATCATAAAAGATTTCATCCGTCGTTCCTTCTTCCATAATATTACCACCATACATAATACTGATACGGTCACATAAGGAAGCAACTACGCCAAGATCATGTGTTATGATAATAACACCGGCATCACTTTCCTCGGTAATCTTGCGAAGCAGATCCAAAATCTGCGCCTGCACGGTTACGTCCAATGCTGTGGTCGGCTCATCCGCCACGATCAGCTTCGGATTACAGGCCAGTGCGATCGCAATAATGATACGCTGTCTCATACCACCGGAAAACTCAAACGGATACTGTTTCAATCTGGATTCCGGTGCCGGAATACCTACCATTTTCATCAGTTCTATGGCACGCTCTCTAGCTTCCTGCTTGCTGCATTTATCATGTGCCCGTATCCCCTCTGTCATCTGCTTCTCGATCGTTACGATCGGATTTAAGTATGACATAGGATCCTGAAAGATCATGCTGATATCGTTACCCCGAATCGCGTTCATCTTCTTTTCATATTCTTTTTTCTCTTTCTTTGTCTTATATTTAACCGGAGAAATGTCTTCCCCGTCGAAGATCATTTCTCCGGCGGTTACGGTACCATTCGGTGCCAGTAATCCCATCAGTGAAAGCATTCCCACGCTTTTACCTGAACCGGACTCTCCTACGATTCCAAGGACTTCTCCTTTGTCAACGGTATAATCTATTCCCCGCAGTGCCTTTACTACGCCCTGCTCTGTCTGAAATTCTGTCTCTAATCCTCTGATCTCTAACAAACTCATATCCATCACCATGCCTTTCTCTCGTTTTTCTTCGCCGTCCAATGCTGTCCAAAATCTCGGACACGTTATATACTGTCCAACATATAGGACACCAGACAAATTGCTTAACGTTTTCTCTTAGGATCCAACGCCTTTTCTAATCCCTCACCAACGAAGTTGAACGAGAAGATCGTGATACAAATTGCAATCATTGGATATACCGTCTGCATCGGATATGTCATGATCAACTGTCTTGCATCCTGTGCTAAAGTACCCCAGCTTGCCATCGGTGCGGAAATGCCGACACCTAAGAAACTCAGCCAAGCCTCGGTAAAGATTGCCTGCGGCACCATCAAAGTTACCGTAACAATGATCTGTCCCATCGTATTGATCAGCAAATGTTTGATCAGGATACGACTTGGGCTTGCACCTAACACAAACGCTGCCATCGTAAATTCCTGTTCTTTCAAACTCTTGACCTGCTGCCTTACGATACGCGCCATATCGATCCAACAGGTGATCGATATACCAAGCATGATACTAATCACGCTTGCCCCAAAGATCAACATGATCAATACAATGTAAAGCATTGCCGGTACCGAATAAATAATATCTACGATTCTCATCATGACCATGTCGACCTTACCACCAACATATCCTGCGATACCACCATAGATCGTACCGACGATCAGATTGATCACGGCTGCCAAACAACCAACTGCTAAGCTGATCCTTGCACCGAATAAGATTCGTACAAAAATGTCTCTTCCCATTCGATCAGTACCAAACCAATGATCCATGCTGGGACTTGCATTTCTCAGTGACATATTCTGTTCGGCATAAGAATATTTACACATCATCGGTCCGAAAATCGCCATCAATACAACAATGATCAAAATGATCGCCCCGGCTACAGCTCTCTTATTTCCGGTAAAATCATGCCATACCGACTGAAGGAACGTTCTGCTCTCTACAGCAATAAACTCGTCGTTTTTTTCATCATCATCTAATTTACGAAATAATTTTGTTTCCATGGCATCCATACGCGTTCCCTCCTTTACAATGTTTTGCGGACTCTAGGATCAACGACCGCACAGATCAGATCGGATAACAAGTTACATATAATAATGATCGCACCGATAAAGATCGTAATTCCCATAACCACCGTATAATCATGGTTGGTGATCGCTGATACGAATTCTTTACCAATACCCGGTATTGTGTAGATCTGTTCGATAACGACGCTACCTGTTAATAAGAATGCAATCATCGGTCCCATATAGGTAATGACCGGAAGCATCGCATTTTTAAGAATGTGCCGGAACAATAATGTCCGTTTGCTGATTCCCTTCGCCTTTGCCATCGTTATGTAATCCTGCTTAACAACTTCTTCATAACTATTCTGTGTCTGTCTGGCAACTGCTGAGATCGGATACAATCCCTGGGCGATAGCCGGAAGCACATAATGCATTGGTGTTGTAAGACCAAGCACAGGGAACATCTTCAGTTCTACACCGAATATAATAAGAAGAAGTAATGCTACGATAAAGTTTGGAACACTGACACCAAAGGTCAATGCCGATAGCCAAACACCTTTTACTGCGTTACTCTTCGCTCGTGCCATCAGGATTCCCGAACTGACACCAACCACTAATACTAATACAAAAGTTACAATACCAAGCTGCAACGTTGGCATCATTGTCTGTGCGATGATCTCATTTACGGATTTACCAACCTTCTTATAAGAGGTTCCCATATCGCCATGCAGCAAGTTCTTACAATATATAATGAACTGTTCTACCGGCGGTTTGTCTAATCCATAAGTTGCTTCCATCTTTTTCAATACATCTCCGGATATATTTTTGGATTGTAACGGACTTCCCGGCATAACCTTGGTCATTGCGAATGTGATCGCGATCAATACGAATAAGGTTAATATACCGAGCAGCACACGCTTTATTATGTATTTGACCATATACATCCACTCCTTTCTTTTGCAAAAAGAAAACGGCAAAGGGACTTTTTTGTCAGCGCCTTTGCCGTTATGATCTTACTATTAAATTTTTGCTTTGCATCTCTCACACAAGCACATTTTTATCATTTATCCAAAGCGGTGTCAACAAAAACTGACGTTTTTTGTAATTTTTACAAACAAACTTGTTCAGATTCCAAATTTTACGTATTTTTTTCAAATGGATTGACTTTTTTACGAACTTCTCTTATTCTTTCCCATATGATTTGCTATTGACTGAATTAATATGTTAATCAATCCAATATAATATACATTTGGATTTCACGAAAATGTATCCGCTGCTCATGCAAGTGGATATAAGGAATGGAGGCTTATTATGAAAGTTGTAGTTATCCCGGAGCCGGTGCTTCAGCCGGACATTACAAAAGAAGATATGGACTTAAAGTGGAACCTGTTAAAAGAATTACCGGAAGTCGATGAGCTGGTAATCAAGCATTTTGACGGCTATCCCAGCAATGAAGAACTTCATCCTGTCATCGCAGATGCCGACGCTGCTATCGGCGTGTGGGTCAACGGCAGCAATATAAATGAAGAATTCTTAAGCAAACATCCTAATCTCAAATATGTTGCAACACTTGGTCATGGTTTTGGCGAATTTGATGTTCCTATGACAAAGGAAAAGGGGATGGTGATCACCAACACCATCTATGGTGCACAGACTATTGCGGAATATGCATGGGCACTTCTTATGGAAGTATGTCATCACGTGGATCTTCATTCCAAAGATGTCAAACGTGTTGATTGGGCACATGCCACCAAAGAAGATTATGAAACCTTTGGCCGTGTATTAACACCGCAGATTGAATTGTACGGTAAAACGTGTGGTATCTTTGGTCTGGGAGCGATTGGTTTTGCCTTTGCCAAGATGGCGCAGGGATTTGGCATGCGTGTGATCAGCTACTCCCGCCACAAAAAGACAGATCCGAAATATGACTTTATTGAGCAGGTTGATTTCGATACGCTGTTAGCGGAAAGTGATGTTATTTCCATTCATGCACCACTAACACCTTCCACGGAGGATACGTTTGATGCTGATGCCTTTGCCAAGATGAAGGATGGTACGATCCTGATCAATACAGCACGCGGTGGCTTGATCGTCGAGGAAGCTTTGGTCGATGCTCTGCAATCCGGCAAAGTATACGGCGCCGGTTTGGACGTAATACGGGATGAACCTCCAAAGGGAGACAACCCTCTGCTGCATCAGGACAATGCTGCAATTACAGCTCATATTGCATGGCTTACCCGCGCGTCACGCTTACGTGCTATTGATATTGCCATTGATAATTTTAAGGCATATCTACGGGGAGAACCTGTATCCGTGATCAATAAATAAACACCCTTATCACAAAGCATAGAAACAGCTAACAGGGGATGTGGCATAAATGCCACATCCCCTGTTAAAGTTATACACTTTTTAGTTATCAACTCATGTTTACAAGCTCATGAATTATGCTTCTGCTGTCTCTTCTGCAGCAGCTTCCTCTTCATCCTCTACAGTATCATTCCGACCTGCTACAACACTTACAACCGGTGCATCCAAACTCGTCTGAATATCAACCTTTCCATCCTTTGCAATTGCAAGATCGCCAACAGTAAGTACATCTCCAATATGCATACCAGTGCAGTCAATCTCAATCTTCTCAACCAGATTTTCTGGTGTGGCTTTATATGCGATCTCCTCCAGATGCTGCTCCAAAATACCTTCTGGGACTTTCTCCTTATTATGCAAAATTACCTCTGCAACAGAATGTACTTTTTCACCTTTGACCAAAGCCTGAAAATCCATTTCCAAAATCTGATGATCCAGCGCATTAAAATCTAACTCTTTGATCAATACATCATAAGTCGTGCCTTCCAGCTCTAAGTACAACTGACTTCCTTTCATGCACTCTCTCTGAATACGATCAGCTTCACCCTTTTCAATCTGCAACGGTATTGAACCTTCAAATTCCTTGCCAAACAGATTGCCTGTCACATAGCCATCTCTTCTGAGTTTCTTTGCCTTAGTTTCCATGTTTCTTCTTTGTACTTTTAAAGTAGTCATTTGTCTGTTCCTCCATTCATACAAATCGATAACATAGGGAAGTTTGCGGAATGTCGATATTAAATTGGCGTTTCGTTTCTCATGTTATGTTTTTTAGTTGCAACTATGGTTTAGCACTTTTTTTCGATTTTGTCAAATCTGACCGAGTAAATTCAAGTATAGTAGTCTGCGTTATTAAATAACTGCACCGCGTTTCCATTTGCCGCTCTTTAATCGCCATGCATTGCAGACGCATCTTGCAAACCAGTCGATCGTCATAGCAATCCAAACGCCCCAGACGCCAAGTCCCATTGGCTGCATCAATCCACCGATCACATAGGCCAAACCAATTCTAAATACCCACATAATGATAATGGAGCTGACCATGACAAACTTGACATCACCTGCCGCACGCAAAATTGATGGTAATGTCCACGCTGCCGGCCACATCACCATACAGCAGGCACTATGATACCAGATTAAAATACGAGCTAAGCGATCTGCCTCCGCAGACAGATTGTACCAGCTTGCAATCGTAGGCGTCATAAAGATAATGACGATATTCAATCCCCATAACATCACATATGCCCATTTCATTAACTTCCAAGAATACTCTTTCACCGACTGATAGTCGCCTGCCCCAACACACTGGCCTACAACAGTTGTAAGCGCTAATCCCATTGCCGCAGCCGGAATTGTGGCTAACAGCTCGATCGTACTTCCGGTCGCATTAGCTGCGATCGCCGCCGTCCCGTAACTGGTGATCAAGCTCTGTGTAAACAGTTTGCCGATCTGGAACATCCCATTATCAATACCACTCGGAATACCAATCCTTAGTATTTTGCCTATAATCTGACCGTCCCAGCCAAACCGAAAATACTTGTCGATATGAAGATCGTATTTTTCATTGCGCAGAATAAATACAACAACGATACCTGCTACCACGCGCGAGATCAGAGTACCGTATCCAACACCTGCGATCCCCATATTATAACCAAATACGAAGATTGCATTAAATAAAATATTCAAACCATTCATAATCGCAGATACAAACAAGGATATTGATGCCTTTCCCATTGATCGAAGCAAAGAAGATGCACCGTCATATACCGCAATAAAAGGAAAAGAGAAACCCGTAATAAAGAAATAAGTAACGGCCTGATCCATAACGGCCTGCTCAACCTTTCCATAAATTAATGTTAAGATCGCACGGTCAAATACGATACACACTGCCGATATGACAACGGATACAATCAGGCAGATCAGTACAAGCTGATTAGCAACAATCTGACCAGTCTTTTTCTTCTTGGCACCTAACGCCTGTGCCGCTACTACTGCGCCACCGGTTGCTAGTGCATTAAATATGTAGATCAACAAATTGCTGATCGTATTGACAAGGGATACACCGGATACTGCGGTATCCCCGGCACCCGACACCATGATCATGTCAGCCATGCCTACAGTAACTGCTAAAACTTGTTCAATAACTAATGGCAAAACTAATGCAATCAGATATTTTTTGTCAAACTGAACTCGTGCTGTCGTCTCTTGCATATTCATTCCTCCATTCTTAAGAAATGTACTCTCGGAGTCTTCTCAAAACGAGTTATTTCGGCTGCATTTTTATAAAACGATTCCGAAACTACATATATCTTGTGTTCTGATAATTGCTAATTGTAAGTAGGCACTCATAAAAAGTCAAATGTTTTGGAAAAAATGTCAAAAAAATGTAAATATTGAAAAAAAAATGGATTTTTTTTGTAATTTTTACATTGCTTTTCTATCTTAATCGTATTAGAATGCAGGGCATAGCAGTCATAAGCAAATCAAAGCATGACCTCACACAGAACACGTTGACCCAGAATTTATGACTAAAAAGGAGTGTTGATTATGCAGAAATATGTAGAATTACTTAGAGAGCCAATGCAGGTAAAACCGGAAAGTTTACGAGCAGCCCGCCAGAAGAGCAGCTCTACACCACCTCATGTGTACCGTCTCAATTATAACGAAAGTCCTTATGGTTTGGGACCGGCATCACAGGCCGCATTAGAGGAAGCAATAAAAACTCCTTATGTGTATCCGGATTGGTTCTCTGTAGAACTTAAAACGAATCTTGCCGAATTGTATGGCCTTAAATTTGAAAATATCGCCGTTGGTCCCGGATCCAGTGCAATGATCAATATGCTTGGAGAACTTTTCATTAATCCAGGTGATGAATTCGTATTTGGTGATCCAAGTTATGAGGCATTTCGTGATGTTGCCAATGATTATGGTGCCGTTCCGGTCGCTGTTCCTTTGGATGATGATATGAACTATGACTTAGACGCTATGTTGGCAGCTATTACTGACAAAACGAAGATCTTAGTTGTCGTAAATCCTAACAATCCAACCGGAACTTTCATCGACTCTGCTAAGCTGGAGGCATTCATCCGTAAGGTTCCAAAGCATGTCATTACTGTAATTGATGAAGCATATATGGAATTTGTCGATGACCCAAATAGTTACAGTATGATGAAGCTGATCAAAGAAGAAATCGATCAGCCACTCATTATCATGAGAACATTTTCTAAGATCTACGGTATGGCAGGACTTCGCGTCGGCTATGTGATCACAAGTCCGGATATGACGGATCATTTCGGTAAATCCAGCAATGCCTGGAATGTAAGCTTCATCGGTCAGAAAACTGCTGCTGCAGCTACGAAGGACCAGGAGCATGTCTCTATGGTACACGACATCAATGCGAAGGAGCGTGAGAAAGTCACTAAGGCTCTCTGCGATCTGGGCTGCCGCGTTTATGATTCACAGGCTAATTTCATACTGTTTAAGGCTCCGATCGATACAATGGAAGTTTATACCAAATTGGAAGAGCAGGATGTGTTGATCGGTGTTCACGTAGGCATGAACCGTGTCAGCCTTGGTAAACCGGAAATGAACGAAAAATTCTTAAAAATCATGAAAGAAATTCTCAAATAAAACTTAAAAACAATTGACATTATAAAAGCAGCTGGCAAGGTATAAAATCATATCTTGCCAGCTGCTTTTAAATCTTTCGTAAAAGAAGCTTTGCCGTTCAGCTTATCTTTGATGGTTATATAATCACACCGTTCAGCTAAGTCAATCGTTCAACGTCATTACATTATGCAGTAAATAACAGCGAATGATCAATGCCATCTCTTCTGCCGTAGCAAAATCCGGCAGTCCCAGTAACTGTTCTGCTTTGCGAATGCGATAGCGCACTGTATTACTATGCTGAAACAACTCCTCCGACGTCTTTGCAAAATCACCATTATTTTTGACATAAGAAATAACGGTTTCCAATAAATTGACATCATGAGATGCATCATACTTTTGCAAAATGGATACGCTTTCCTCTACCTCATGGTATAGCATCGGATTATTTACAAGCGACATAACATATTTGTAAATTCCGATCTGGGAATACGCTGTATCCGTCTGCTCGAAAAACTGTCCGACGATATTTGCATTTTTTGATTTAATGATAGCCTCATTCAAGCGATCTAATGGCAAAATTTCATCACAAATACCAATATGATACGACTCAGGTAAAAAACCCGCCTCTACCAATATATCATTAATATGATGCAGCATATTCTGATAATCCTCCGGTATATTATCTTCCTGATAAGAACAGATCAGCATAATGCCATGCCCCATCTTTACAAAAGAATAATCGTGTACTTTTGTGTCACGATACTGACGGTACATTAACTTGTCAAAATATGTATGGATCTTCAAGTTGTTCGACATATCCCTCGATGTAATATTGGCCGTAATAATACTCGGATGAAAGTGCGGATTGATCTCCAATGCAATTTTTTCTACGGTAGACGGTTTATGTTTTTCGTTCACAATAGAATTTAATTTTTCCTCTGCAATAACATACTGCGCACGCGTCTTCATCGACTCATTGATACATATGATCAGATCTTCCATAAATTGCTCATAAAAAGAAAACAACGGTACATGATACAATTTCGCTAACTTGATAATATCTTCCGGCAGTTCCCGATCCGGCGGAATCTTAATTGCAATACCGGATACCTGCTTTTGGATCAAGGTACGGAGTGTCCCATTGACCAATTCCGGATCAGAATCAGCAAAGAAATAGGATAACAGTACAAAATATCCATAACCATATCCTTCATAATCGATCCGGCTGCTCTCATACTCCAAAATAACCGTCGCATTCACTAAATTATTAAGGTATTTTTCCCCACATATTATCTTAAAGTCCTTAAATAGGGACAGTTCCAAAATCTCGCTAATCTGAATCATAACTATCCTCCACGCCTATACAATCTTATACTTCCAATCATTAGGCATATCTGTGCATTGCGAATCATATTCGCATTTTGTCCGCCTTGGTGTCATTTTGAAAATATTATACCTTGGGTTAATATGCTTTGCAATGCCGAAATACTAACATAGAGATGATCGCCGTCAATCCTTCTGCAATCCAAAACGCATGCCATACTCCCGTCGCTCCTATTGCGTAACTCAACAATATCGCTGCCGGAATGATGATCACAATATAACGGCACAACGAGATTACTAACGATTGCATTCCTTTCCCTAATCCTTCTAATGCTCCGGAGGCTGTCACAGAGATCGCAGATGTTAGAAAGCCTGCACTGATCAATCGAAGTGCCGTTTCTCCAACACGGATCGTCTCCGGAGTATGCGTAAACATTCCCATTAAAGTTGCCGGGATCGTCATGCAGATCACCGTTCCACCTAACATGATCAAACCATTCATTACAATAACAAGTTCAAAGATCTTTTTCACACGCTTGTGTTCTCCCGCACCGTAATTATAACCGATCAGCGGACGCATCCCTTGGATAATGCCATTCGCCGGCAGATATAAAAATGTCTGCAGCTTATAATAGATCCCAAGTACTAAAATATAGGCTTCGGAATACACTGCCAAAATTGCATTCAGTGCAGAGATCAACACGGAAGACAACGCCATATTTAAGGTCGCAGGAATGCCGATCGCGTACAACTTTCCAACCATATGTTTATCCGGCCGTAAATAACTTCTTCTCACATGTACCGACAATGGCCGTATTTTACAGATTACGAAATAAACGCACAGCGTTAATACCTGTCCGATCCCGGTAGCAAGCGCAGCACCTCTGATCCCCATTTTCGGAAAAATTCCCAGTCCAAAAATCAGGACAGGATCTAATGCAATATTGGTGCAGCAGCCGATCAGCAAACTGATCATCGTCACTTTCATACGCCCCACTGCCTGAAAGATCTTCTCAAATGCCATGCTAAGCGAGACGACCAAAGCAAAAGAAAAAGCAATGTCAGAATACTGTATTCCTAAAGCTGCAACCGCTTCTGATCTGGTAAATAAACGCAAAAAAAACGGCATGATCTCAATACTAACTATGGTCAAAAGCACACCGTGCACTGCCGATAAAAGCAGTCCCTGCGTCGTTGCCATATCTGCTTTTTCATAATCCTTTGCACCCAAATAAAAACTGATAACCGCATTCATTCCAACGCCAAAACCAATACCGGCAGCATTGATAAAATTCTGTACCGGAAATACGAGCGATAGCGCCGTCATCGCATCTTCACTGATCTTAGCGACAAAATAACTATCCACAATATTATATAAAGAATTGACAAGCATCGATATCACCATGGGAAATGCCATCGATACCAACAATGAAAATACCGGTTTTTCTTTCATAAATGTTTCATTCATAACAAAATGAGTCCTTTCTGTTATAAAGAGTAACGCTCACTGCGCCTGACTCATTATAACAGAAGGACTCCTAAAAATCATCTGTTTCTAAGGTATCTTCTCAAATTTTACCGTATCATGATACGAAATTCACAACATTATTTCGTCTTTGCCGAAACGACACCGGACCACTTACCAATATTTTTTCCTTTTTTACTGACAGCGCAAATCTTAAAATAATATCTCTTAGATTTTTTCAATTTCTTAATGGTCTTTTTGGCGCTTGTCACCTTGATAACCTTCGTTCCCTTTACAGCTTTGAGTTTTCCGTTCTTTATCTTTGACAGTTTCTTTTTACTTGTACTGTACGCAATACGATAGGTCACATTTTTCTGACTCTTCCAGCGAAGTGATAATGCCTTTTTCAGCTTCTTCACTTTGATCTTCGTAACCTTCTTCGGAGCTTTAGCAGTTTGTTTTGTGCCAGGATTTTTCCCGGCATTATTTATGCTGCCACCGTTATTACCGGTATTATTGTTTCCAGTATTTCCAGTGTTATTTCCGGTATTGTTTCCAGTATTACTGCCACTATTATTTCCACCGTTGTTATCATCTTCTTTCGGCGGATTCAAAATTGCTTCATCCTCATCGACCGGATCAGCTGCAGGCTCTCCGTCTGTCACCACCGGATCAACTTTTTCATAAGAAACCTGATCCATATCAAATGACTGATCCCTGTACTCCTTACCAACAGTCATGCTGTCATCCGTATTGCTGACAGGTACCAATGTGTAACGATAGTCATACACTTTATTGTTTTTCACCAGGTATGGATCCAACGTATCAAATCCACAAGACGCATTACCTGTTCCGCTAACTGCAGCATCGACAGTGACAAACGTTTTGGTAAGTGGCTTTAACTCGTTAACATGTTTTGCTTTGTCGAGCTGCTCCGTCATAAAATGCAAAGCAGATGCATTGACATCCTCACTGCCACAGATCAACATTCCGGTTCCATTTGTTTCATTGTCAAGACGGATCCATTTCACACCTGTCAGATTCCCACAATCTTGAGGTTTTGCAAATGGATAGAACATCTTATTAACCGTAGAAGTATATGCTCCTACCCTCGTATAAGTCTGTCTGTCACAGTAACTTTCATCATCACCATTTCCATACCAAGAGACATTTTCTGTCCCTTTCGCAAGCGACAATCGTGTTCCAACTTTAATAAACTTTTTGACTTTTGTTTTCGTAAAGTCGAGTTTCATACGTACCGTTACCGCCCCAGTATCTTCGATCAAATAACTCATTTCTATCGTTCCCGGAGTCTTTGTTTTGCTGTCCAACAGATAGGAAGAATTCCATTTCGTGGTGAGCATATAATTACCATCTGCACTCTTTCCCACCGTTGGTTCCCCATCTAATGTCAGATAATTCATCATATCCTTGAAATGAGAAGAATCATTGTCAAGCTTTGCTCTGGAAATATTAGGCTTCGGACCTTCTTTCATGAGCAATTGGTCTTTGTAATAATAGGACTCCAGCAATCCCGTATCTAAATTCAACTTGAACCGGAAATCTTTGCCGGATACTACATAATAATGACTCTGCTTCTTGATCTGCACATTCTTTCCATTCAAAGTATGTGCCACTTTTGTACTTTTTGCATCAATGGTGAATTGCGCATACGCAACTTCATAACCTGCCTTCGCCCAGTCTGAAGCTTCTTTCGTCTTTACATGAATATTAAGATAATAATCTGCACCAGACTTAAGCTGTTCCGGCATCACATAAGGAACCGTAATCTTTTTCTCCTCTTTCGGAAGAACTTCATCATTCAGTGTTCCCTGTGAAATGATCCGGTCATTTTCCTGCAATTCCCATGTCACATCATACTCGGACAATTTTGCAGAAATACTTTCGTTGCTTACCGTTAATTCATTATTTGTCAACTTATCCTGATCGGATTTAAACCAAAAGCTCTGGTATTGATATTTCACTTCCTTCAACTCCGGCTGTGGGTCGCGATCTGCAGACACAAGACCATTTTGGCAGAAGTTTTCGTCTCCACCGGTGTCGCCCCAGTCACCACCGTATCCCAGGAAGTATCCATCTAACTGATTCAAACCGCTCTGATGAGCATCTTTACTGCTATAATAATTCCAATCTTTTTCTCCGATCTTGACTTTTCTGGACTGATCTACCCAATCCCAAATAAAGCCTCCAAGCATACTATCATATTTGCGGATAACATCCCAATAATCGCTTAAATTGCCGACCGCATTACCCATTGCATGATCATACTCATTCAGCAAGAACGGCATTTGACTCTTACTTGTACCATAACCGATAATGCTGTCCGGTGTATAATACATATGACTTATCATATCAATTGCCGTAGAGCCTTTGTCTCCACCACTCATACCTTCATAGTGAAGCATTCTGCTATCGTCGCGATCCTTAAAATACTGCACCATATGTGCAAATGCGCCGTTAGCATAATTACCATCTCTTTGTGTCCATCCTTGAGAGCTTTCGTTACCAATAGACCAAAACAAGTTGCTTGTCGTATTCTTAAATCTTTCGTACGAAGCAGTCTGTCTTGTCATTGCAGCCTTTTCAAGTGTTGCTATTGCATCCTCATCTGTGATCAATGCATGCGATTCATTATTCGATTCGCACATTAGATACAGTCCATATTTATCGCATAGATAATACATATAATCATCATTTGGATAATGCGATGTACGGATTGCATTGATATTATTCTGTTTCATCAACATAATATCTTTTTCATACACCTTTTTGGAAATATATTTGCCGGTTTCCGGATCGGTGTCATGTCGATTCACGCCTTTGATAAGAAGTCGTTTCCCATTTAATTTAACGGTATCATAATGGTCGGTTGCATTGTTATACTTTCCATCATTTGTCACTTTTGTCGATGTAAAAGTCAACTTACGAAATCCTACATTTTGACTCACACTTTCGTAATGAAGTTTGGAGCTTTTATCATACAAAGATAATACCATTGTATACAGGTTTGGATGATCACTGTCCCAAAGTTTTGGATCTGTAATCTGCATCTGCAGTGACGTCTCCGTCTGTTTACCGGATGCGATTGCTGCAATATCTTCCTGCGTTGTAGCACATAAATTCCCCTGATCATCATACAAATTAAGCTGCGCGGCCATGTTCGATGATTCTGTTGCAGCATCATTGATCGTCTGCATTTTCACCTTAAGATCAGCTGTAGAATAATCGTCTGACAAATCTGTCGTCAACGTATAGTCCTGTACATGCACTGTAGGTGTACTTGTCAAATATACATCACGGAAGATTCCGCCATCATAGATCATGTCCTGATCTTCCATCCATGTTCCATCACAGAACTTATATACCTTCACGGCAAGTACATTTTCCTTGCCCGGATCATTCAATGCATCTGTAATATCAAATGTGTGTGGATCATAACTATCCTCACTATAACCGATTTCCTTTCCATTAATATATAGATAATATGCCGACTCTACTCCACCTAAAGTAATATAAACCTTTCCATTCTTTTGCAGCATAGAATCTTTCACCGTGAAAGTTTTACGATAAAGACCCACGGGATTTTTCTTCGTTGGTGCCAATGGAAACTCTGTACTTTCTTCAAATGGCATCGCTGAATTCGTATAGATTGAGTGATCGAATCCATAGCTTGTCCAGCTGGCCGGAAGAGTGACCTCTTTCCAGCCGTCTTTCGCATCCATCTTATAGTTCGTATTTTGGAATGCACCGGCTGCTTCTGCTTTTGCCGGATTATCAAATACGGTCAGATCCCAGTCCTGTCCCTCTCCGGTAAGTAACTGGTAATACGACGACTTGTCTCTTGCATAATCTTTGGCACCGGCATATGCAGATGCAATATCTGCATACGGAACCAAATTAGAACTATCCGGCAATGTATTCACCGAAGTAATATCTAAATTATTATCCTCTCCTGTCCATTCTCTGCCGGTAAGAGATTTCCTCGTAATCTTAGCTGCCGTAGAATCCGGCAGTTTTCCGTAATCAAATGCCTCACTCTTAAACTCTGTATCCGCCGCCTTTGCCTTATGTGGTAATGCAATCGACAATTGTGTCGGTAAACTGCTAAGCATCAGCGATATTGCAAGTACACCGGTGCCTATTCGCTTTCCCCATATTTTTTTCATCCTAATCCTCCATTCTGACATACATCATCTTATATATCTGCAAACGCCCGACTAAATAGCCGGGCTTGTTTGCAATTTATTTCTATTTTCGTGTTACACTATACTACCTTGATCGTTACCTTCGCTTGTTTCTTTCCAATCTTAATTTTCAGAACACTTTTGCCTTTCTTAACACCTTTTACTTTAATCGTACAAGTCTTTTTCCCTAAGGTTTTCTTCAGTACTTTAGCCTTGTTTTTTCCAGATAATTTTACACTTTTGATCTTATCTGTTGTTTTCGTATTTTTGAGTGCTGTTGTCAGCTTAAATGTTACTTTCTTGGTTTTTCCTTTTTTGATCACAACTGTTTTTTTCGTTGCTTTGATCTTCTTTACAACATTTGCTTTATTTGTTTTTTTAGAAATTGGAATAACCTTTTTGCTGTTGGTGTCAGGTGTTGCCGTTGGTGTTGCTGTATTCCCAGGTGTCGGTGCAGTTGTTTCTTGTGGTGTTGTCGGAACCGGAGTCGGTGTAACATCAACAATTGGTACTACCGGAGCTGCCTTCACCTCATCGGATGCGCTATATGCATAGCATGCCTTAAAGTTTACATGAATCTTCTTTACATTTGCGATGTCTTCCTGCTTTGCCTCCCCCAGTTGGAATACAAGCTGGATAGACGCCGCACTAATATCAGCACTTGAAATCGTCTTTCCAATTCCATCGGTCTCACTAGCAAAATCAAGTATTGCTTCATAAGTACCACTCTGGTCAATGGTTACCCCTGTTGGCTTACCAGATGCCCATCCTCCGATACCTGTTGCCCAAGTAAGCGGATATGCTTTATCCAGATCATAATTTGTAATGTCAAACACTACTTTTACTTTCGCAGTATCATCCGGTAACTGTGCATCGTCCAAAATATTTTTTTCTCCATCAAATTTTGAAAATAATTTAACCCAATGCTTTCCATTGTCTTTTTCATAGCTGCTTAACTCCTCTTCGTCAGATACCCTCGCCAGATCAAAACTGGTTTCGTGAACTGTTCCATCCTCACTCTGTGCAAACGGAAGCTGTGTTTCTGACGCATGCACAGTCTTTACCACAGTAGCTGCCGGTATCGTCAGTGCTACAGCAAGCAGACCTGCCAAAATCATTTTGTGTGTTTTTTGTAATCTCATATTTTTTCCTCCTTTTAGCGGCTGAATTTTTTATAACCGCTTTTCTTTAATTTTTTCAGGTTCGCTCTTCGCACTGCTGCAGTCGAACCTTTTAATTTAATTTTGTGTTTACATCCTTTGTACGCATTCTGGGACACCTTTGTTAATTTTCCTTTTACAACAAATGTCTTGAGCTTTTTCGCTTTTTGGAATGCATACTTTCCTATCTCTTTCACATTTTTTCCAAGAGTAACTTTGGAAGCCTTAATGCCCTGACACGCCTTCGTTCCAATTGCCGTAACACGATATTGATATGCTCCAATCGTGATCTTGTCCGGTATAACCAAAGCAGCCGCTTTTTTGTACTTTTTGTTCAAACCGGACAACTTAACAGTTCCGGCTTTTTTCATTGTTGCCGCCTTAGTCACTTGATAAACTCCAATATTCTTATTGACCTTCGTTCCCTTTTTCGGGCTGTTCGGACGATCCGCCTTCGGCGTTTGCTGCGGAGCTGCTGTAGGTTTTACGGTTGGCTGCACAGACGGTGTCTGTGTCGGTTTAACGTTTGGACGTTTCGTTGGCTGAACATCCGGTTCTTTTTGTGCATGTTTAGCGCCTAAGATGCCAACCATATCTACCGCCATTGTTCCATCTAATACCTCTACAGTTACTACATGCTTTCCATAAACAAGATCTGTTACTGCAACTGTCATATTCATATTAGCTGATTTTTGTGTATCTTGTTTCGCATGCTGATTTCCATCGACGGTCATCTGCACAGTACAGGTCTTTTTCATCTCTCCTAAGATTTCTAATCCTGTTCCGGTAAAGGTATACGTAAGAGTTGCTCCATTGTCCGTATTTTTGGACACACTTCGCTGATATACATACATTCCCTGACCGTTCGTGTGCAACCATTTGTCATTGTATTCAAGTTTTGTGTTTTTCTGTGCGGACAGATCATATTGTTCCATATTATCTAACAATTCTGTATAATATGGTACATAACCGTCCAGCTTTTTGACCTCCAAATTATCAAACTGTGTATATGCATTGGAACTTCCTAACGCTATTCGTCCTGCAGTGATAGGCTGTTCATCTATATAACTGCCAACCAGCGTATAATTGACATATGCGTTAATCGTATTGCCTTTTCCTTCCAGCGTGATCGTATTCCACTGATTTGCTCCTGCATCAAACTGTGTTTTGGCATCACAGGTACCGGTCACAACTTTTTTGGCTTTACGATACAATTCCCATTTACCATCCGGATATAATTTGAATGTGTAACCGCTTGCAGATGTAATATTATGAGAACCACCCATTTCTCGTATTGCTACAGCCGCATAATTTTTAACATCTTCCCGTTCAAATAAGACATCCACAGAGGCTTTGTAATTTGTCCAGCGGAGATCTCCAATCAAGGTTACCGGAGCACCGGAATTCCAGCTGCCACCCACACCGGTCTCTATAAAATCTGTCTGCTGACGCAGTACATGGTCACCAGACTGTGTCTTATATACTTCAAAGGCACCATTCATGGTATGCGTATAACGTGCCATTGCACCGGTATCACCACCGCGAGACTGGATATAGTCCTCCGTCTCACCGGTAAAACCACCTTTGCCATCAAGCACCGGAACCGTCTTCCCAGCATACTCAAAATCATCTGCATACAGATAATCGCTGTCGACATCCTGTTTACTTCCGGTACGATCCGTATCCAATACCGTTCTTTCACCTTCGACAGGAAGAGCCTTTGTATGCTCTTCATCTCCTGCAACTTGCAGCGTAGTAACTGTCACGGCAGAATAAGGATTAACCTTTACCGTATAGACTCCATTATCATCTGCCTTCGTTGTACCGATGCATTTCATATAATTTTCATTAAAAGCACCGTCATCTGCCGCACGTGTTTCCCATATTTCCAAATTCTGATCGTCAGCAAGCTTCATATCCTTGGTTTGAATCTTATATTCCATTGGATATTCACTATCATTAACGATCATTGTCGAGAAATTATCCTTGGCAGGAGATGCCAGTGTCATATAATTCTCTCCACCGTTACGTCCATTTACCGGATTCGTTCCATCCGCAGTACATTTACTTGCCTGCGGTACAGCACGCCAGATTCCCACTGTATTATCCTCATTTTCCCATCCGGTTACCGCGAATTTGCTTATATGTGCAAGCATGAGTAATCCGGCATCATAGTGGATCCAGCCTGACCACGGATCACGCGCACTCACTAATTCCTTGAAAGAAAACTGTGCGCCCTCATAAAATGATCCAATTGCCGGCTGATAGATTACATGTGATCTTCTGGACTGTACAAAACCTTTGATAAATGTATTTGCCATTTCCAGCGCACTGCCGGTTCCTCCAAGACCTGTTCCTTCTGTCGTTGGATCTTTTACATTATTAGCAGGGCGAAATGCTGAATTAGAAAATGTAGCCTGTGCCTCACTATTCCAAACCTCTTTATCTTTGGTCTGTGCAAGCCATTTCATTCCGCCATTGGAATCATCCCAAGGACTGTAATGGTATCCAACAACGTCTACCGAATTATAAAAATCACTGTCCGATTTCATGGACTCCACAACGCTATCAGACGCTGTTCCGGCTTCATCCGAAACAACTAATTTAATCTTATGATACAACGCAAGTGCTTTCTCATCCGGAATCGTTTCTTTGGTTTCTGCCGCGATCCATTTTGCAAATTTTTTGGTAAACGCTACATCACTGTCCACATCCCATTTTTCATTGATATTTGGATTAATATAATCGACCATATAACCGTACTTTTCGTACGCGTCTAAAATTGTCTCTTTATACCATTGATAAATCTTTTCATCCGTTCCTGCCCACACCGGAGCTTCCCAGCGCAATATACTCACTTTGATTTTAGGATTGATCTTCCTAGCATCAGCAGCTAACTGCCATCCCGGATTGCGCAACACATTTGCCTTCTCTTTTTCTGTTCTCTTCGTGCAAGATTCCGGTCCTGTTGATGTGTTACGATCATTTCCCATTTCCAATTTTACATGATTCATGATCGGATAATTGCCACCAAACAAATACTGCATAAGCTCCGCATATGCCTTTGGCTGCTCTGCCTTATAATCCATAAGCAGATCACTGGTAGAATTACCGCTAAGCATACCAAAGCCTTTATAGGTAAGACCATTCACATTATTTACGGCGATATCATTTCCATCCAAAACAACATTGCCCATTTTCGTTTCGGGCTGTGAAACATCCTGTTTCCCCGTTTCAGACTTCGCAGCCGCATAAGCTTTCTGCGTCGATGCACTGATTGACTGCACTGGCAATCCATTCATCGTAAGTGCGCATGCCAAAACAATGGCACCTATTCGGTTTCCCCATTTTTTTCTCATACCTTGCTCCTTCCGTATAAAATGTTATACTTACTACTCACAAGGTATTATAATTGTCATCCTTAATTCTTTACAATCTGAAATATTTTGCAAACCCTTAAAATATTAGTACATAGCTGGTGCTTACTACATACTTTTTATCCTTTGTTATTCTCTCTTGTATCGTTCAAACATACCTTTTTATCCTATGTGATTATGACTATTTCTATATTCTCTCGGAGAGATTCCCTCATATTTTTTGAACACAATTCCAAAATAATTAGCATCCTTATACCCGACCCTCTTTCCAATTTGTGCGATTGGTGCATTTGTGTCCAGTAATGCAACTTTTGCACTGCTAATACGTTTCATCGCCAAATACTCCATCGGTCTCATGCCAATTTTGTCATGGAATACCCGACAAAAATGCTGGGTAGATATCCCACAAACAGATGCCAACGTCTGCAAACTAATATCATCTCTATAATTCTTTTCCATATACATTATGGCATTATCAACCACTGTTCCTGTGCGATTTTCCTGTTGTACGATCAATAATTTATGCATAAGCAAAATGTATTGATAAACTAACATTGAGCAGTGTCCTGCACCATCTCCCGGTTCTCTTGCAGCAGCCGCAATCTGCTCATAAAGCTTTTTGACTTCTGTAATATCATTGATCGTTTTTACAACATAACGTCCAAACCCTAAGCGTGCCATCATAGCATCCAAAGAATCTCCACGAAAAACCACCCAGTATGTCCTCCAGTCACCATCAATTGGATAATATGTATGCGGCTCACCGGAAGCCACATAAAAAATACTGCCTTTACCGGCTGTGTATTCCTTATCACCAACAATTATTTTTCCTTTGCCCGACATTGTAAATAATATTTGATGAGATATTAATCCTTCCTCTCGATGCGTGTGAAATTCCGGATCTGATATCCCTATTCCGGTCAAATAAACCGGATAACATTCCTGTATTCCAATAACCGGGTAATTCGCCTGAAACATAATAACCTTCTCCTCTCCTATTCATCTGCTTTCATCGTCATTTATTTTTCTCTGAGAGTTATCATTATTATACATGAATAAGTATATATTTGCACCGACAAAAAAATCCTATCTTCCTTTTTGCTAGGCAATTGTATGCCTCCATTCTAATAAGAACGAAAAAAGGAACATAGGATTTTTTATTTTAATTTGTGATGTATTGCATTTTGTAATACGACGTTTCAGCAAAACCCATGGATCATATAATACACATAAAGGCTTGTTTAAATTATGCTTCCTCACCATGATCGCTGTCAGCCAGCGCAGCTGTGATGATTGCCATCGAATATACCTCTGATGCATTGCAACCACGTGACAGATCATTAACCGGTGCATTCAGTCCAAGCAAAATCGGACCATACGCATCAAAATTACCCATACGCTGTGCAATCTTATAACCGATATTTCCGGCACTGATATCTGGGAAAATAAAAGTATTCGCATGACCGGCTACTGTAGACTCCGGACACTTCGTGCGTGCCACACGAGGAGATACTGCTGCATCAAACTGAAGCTCTCCATCGATTGGGAGATCCGGATACTTCTCCTTGGTCTTCTGTGCTGCATTTCGCATCTTATCTACTGCCTCGCCCTTACCGGATCCGTGTGTGGAATAGCTAAGGAATGCTATCTTAGGATCTACATCAAAGATACGGGCACATTTTGCTGTTTCTCCTGCGATCTCGACCAGATCGTCTTCCGTAGGATTAATATTGATCGCACAATCGCCCATAGCAAGCACTTCATTATCACCGGTAGCACTTGGACGAACAAGAATAAAACAGGAAGAAACCAAATTATTTCCAGGTTTTGTCTTGATCAACTGCAAAGCAGGACGAACAGTATCTGCTGTTGAATATGTTGCACCACCAAGCAGTGCATCTGCAAATCCCATCTTTACCAACATTGTTCCAAAATAGTTAGCCTGCTTCAGTACTTCTCTTGCCTGATCCGGTGTGACACCTTTCTTCTTACGAAGCTCACAATATAACTCCACCATTTCATCTATCTTGTCAAACTTCTCCGGATCAATGATCTCTGCACCGCGAATATTAAATCCACTTTCCTCTGCAGCGTCCGCGATACGTTTCTCATCACCGATCAAAATAGGGTGCAGGAAATAGCTTGCAAGTAATCGTGAAGATGCCTCCAAAATACGTGGATCTTCACCCTCTGTAAATACGATCTTCTTAGGATTCTTCTTTAAGATTCCTATTAACTGTCCAAAACCGAACACATCATCATCTCCATTCTTTCGTTTCACTTAATAATATTATAATGGGAGAATTTCTCATAACTCCTTAAATTCACCATGCCCATTGTCTAACATTATGAGGGCGATGTCAAGGGATTTTCTCAAACAATTTTGATCTTTATTTGAGACTTTTTATTATTATACGTGTATACATAAATACGCACTGTCCCTCGTCTTTTTGCCTTGATTTTTCCGGCACTATTTACCGTTGCTATCCTCTTATTGGATGACACAAAACGCAGTTTATAACTCGCACTCCCCTTGCTTAATATTGTCCTTGTCTGTAATGCTTTTCCTTTTTTTATTTTTGCCTTTTGAGCGGTAATCTTTATTTTCTTAGGCGCCTTTTTTACTGTGACACGTATGGTCTTTTTCTTGCCGTCTACCGTCTGAATAACGATTTTGGCCGTCCCTCTTTTACACCCTTTAACCACGCCATTATTCGTTACCTTGGCAACTTTCGTATTTGAGCTGGTCCACTTAACTGCTGCCTGCACCGAACCGCCGGTAACAGTCACCGGAAGAGTGATCTTCTCACCTTTTCCGATCGTATATTTGGCTTTCGCCTTAATCTTGGTCTGATAACGGCCACCGGCATTTGGTGAAACCGTCCATTTCGGCTGTTCTGTCGCATCCGAAGGTGCTGCTGTCGATGTCGGTGTGCTTGACGTCGATGGTTTTGCTGTCGGTGCCGGCGCGCTTGACGTCGATGGTTTTGCTGTCGGTGTCGGTGTGCTTGATGTCGATGGTTTTGTTGTCGGCAGCACCGCAGGTGCTACCGTAGGTGTTGCTGTAGGCGTTAGTGTTGCCACCGGTTCGTCAGCAGGGTTGCCAAATACTTTGATGCAGGCATTATTCAGATCATATTGCACACCATCTACAGATATCGCCGTATTGTCATACCACTTAGCATCTTCCGCGAAATAAGTATAACTCTGTCCCGCTGAGGCACTATAACAGTGTCCATTCTGCGGATCATTTTGTCCCTCCAGCGGAACGCAGGCAGAATCATCTACGGTCGCATATGTAATAACCACCGAAAACTTCTCGCCATCTGCAACGCGAACCTCTTTCGGAAGCTGTACCGTATGATAGCCTGTTTTGGCAAAGTTGCCACTCACACTCGCTTCTTTGATCTGCGTTCCGTTGGTTGGATCTTTCCCTGATACAGAACGATAAATATCTACTGTATATGGCTGATCCTCCTGTACCGTATAAAAAGCAACTGCCTGTAACTGCTGTGATCCATCTGCTGTAAACACATTGGCCGTCTTCACTTCTTCTGGTGAACGAAGCGAATTGTTCCAACCATTGCCATCATATTGAAAGATGGTCTGGTAGGTATCTGCCGAAACACCTTCAAATGTGTAATATTCACAAAGTGATGGATCATAATAGGATACCCAGAAATACCCATTTTCATCTTTGGAGTAATTGGTACCGTAGCTATTTGCAATCAGCCACGCCCCAGATTCCGGAGCGTCCTCACGAAAATCATTAAAATCATCATCCCAACCGACAATTGTGACACAATGATTCGCCTGATCAGGTCCCACCATGTAAGCATAACTGGCGTACACACCATTCGTCTCTTTGTAATATCGATTGGACGGATTATAATACAACGCCACATCCATTGCCCCATGCGTCAATATTGCTTCCTTGATCTCATTTCTTGATGTGATATCGCTTGCCAGATATGGATCATAACATTCGGAGTCTGTCAACTGGATCAACGACTGTGTACGCAGCGAGGATGCCGCATTTTTCATGACAGATGCCATATTAGAAGCCGTATCAAAGGGAGCCTCACTCTCTGCCACAGCTCCCCATTTGTTTGCTAAGACAGCCTGTGCAACATCTGCATTTCCACCTTTATTATAACTTGCTCTATCAGAAACATAGTCACGCGACATATGATCACCATACAATGGACTGGTCGTATCATCCAGGGCATGATAGGCGTACCATGCCAAGTGATTTTCGGACAGATCCGCAGTATCTTTGGTTAAGATCCCCTTCATCAGACAATCAGATTCCAACGCTTTTAATGCTCCAAACGCCCAACAGGCACCTGTATCCTGCTGATTGCGTATTGGCGTTTCCTGCTCTGTTCCACGCGGATCATAGCTCACTGGAAGTGCCATGGAGCGTTTATTCTTAGCCGCAGCAGACGATGTATACCTAGATAACGTGTTGCCTGTATCATCCTGCAGCGAATAGGAAATATGGCCCGCCGTATTTTCCTTGTATACTTTATGATATAGCTCTGCTTGATTGGCCAATTTGGTTATATCTGCTACAGAGCTCTGTGCGGTGTCAGCAGTCATCGCATCTGCCGCCTGGCGATCCCAATTCCCCACCCCAGGCACAGCAAGCGCAATTGCTACTAACACCGCAATTCTTTGTTTCTTTTTCATATGCCACCTTCCTTCCATTCTGATCACATACGTAATTTCATAATAATTGCGCATGATATAATGAGCACTGCGTGCTCATTATATCATGCAAACACGAAAACTATCCCTTATTACTTCTATTATAACATGAAAATCTGTTTAAATTATGTCTCTTCTCATTTTTGGACCCATTTCGCATTCTTGTAACCATATTTATTTTACATAGGCAAATGATTATTTTACTAAAACTTCCCATACCGGAAGTTACTATAAGAACCACATATTGCTTATTATGTCGATGGGCTAATTATATTTTGCAGCCGCTATATATATGAGTCCTGCCATCAAGAAACTATAGCAATTGCTTTGCCGCAATTAGTTTTCAGTTGATAGGAAATTGCTGTTATGTAGCGTGACATCGCCAAGAATTGCTTTAGCAATTCTTGTAGAGCAAAACGCTGGTTTTGCTCTTTTCACAGTGATTTCTAAATTTTGTTGTCTCTGATGATTGATTTACATGCCTTTCGGAAACTCGAAGTCCCGGAAGCAAGGTATTCATCATTTTTGAAAGGGACTTTGCGCTCGTCGTTACTTATGTCTCGTATTTCAGAGACATTAAGTAACGTAACGTAGCGCATCGTAGCGAAAGCGTCCCGTCCAAAAATGGATGATACCTTGCTAAACCGGGACATCTCAGACAATCCTTCAGGCATGTATTCATCAGAGACTTAACAAAATAAGAAATCACTTGAAAACTCTGCGTTCTGCAGCAATTGCTTTAGTATTTTTGATGGCAGGATAATTTACCTTGTTGGCTGCAAAATAGCTATTAGTTTTGTGACATAATAAGCAATATGTGGTTGTGGGGAATTTGAGGTATGGGAAGTTCGTGTAAAAACTTATTATTCGATATACTGGACTACAGCCTGTATTATATGCTATCATAGGTTTTGCAAAATGGAACTACGATGATAATAAGGAGGGTTCACATGTTATCCGAAGAAAAATTATCAAAAATCATCGGTGATATTGCCGATAACTACGAACAGGAAGATTTATTTACAATAGAAAGCGGGCATCAGCTCCCAAATCGAGATGCAGTTATACACATTATCATGGGGCTGCGCCAGATCATGTTTCCGGGCTATTTTGACAAGGAACATTTAGAACGGACGATTCCGGAATACTTTTTAGGACACAACATTATCCGGATCTATGACACGTTGTCTGAGCAGATCCGCTTTGCACTGATCCGAGAAGCAAAGTCACAGGCAAATCTTACAGAGATCAATGAACGTACCGAGGAAATCTGTGAACAGTTCTTTTCTTCTTTCGCACATATCCAGCAGCTTTTGTTAAAGGATGTTCAAGCAGCTTTTGATGGCGATCCGGCCGCCAAGACCAAGGAGGAGATCATCTTCTGTTATCCGGGACTGTTTGCTATTTTTGTATATCGTATGGCGCATGAGCTGTATCGCCTGAAAGTTCCTTTCATTCCGCGTATCATGTCTGAGTATGCGCACGGTCATACCGGTATTGATATCAACCCGGGTGCAGTGATCGGTGAATACTTCTTTATTGACCATGGTACCGGTATTGTTATCGGCGAAACAACAGAGATTGGCGATCATGTCAAGATCTATCAAGGTGTAACACTCGGTGCTTTATCGACACGCAGCGGACAGCTTCTTCGCGATGTAAAACGTCACCCAACGATTGAGGATAATGTAACGATCTACTCCAGTGCTTCTATTCTTGGTGGCGAAACTGTGATCGGCAAAGGTTCTGTGATCGGTGGTAATGCATTTATCACTTCTTCTGTTGCACCGGGCACGCGCGTCAGCGTCAGCAGTCCGGAACTCACCTTCACCGAGAAAAGAGAAAAGAAACCGGGAGACTTATTTGACTAAAATAATAAAGGTGGCGTATTACTGTTTTCACACTACAAAACAGTAACACGTCTATTAATCCAAAGAGATCGGCTCTGATTTTTACGTCAGAACCGATCTCTTTCTTTTCATCATTAATATTATCACGCTGCATCACGAAACTCTCCGCTCTTTCGTGCAAAGCTATATAGACCTTTTTAGATAACTTCTTTGATCGCTGCCATCAATTCCTCATACGTCTCATATGCCGGAAGTTGTGGATATTCTTTCTTTATCGCATCCGTACTCTTGAACAAAAATCCCACCTTACTTGCCAGGATCATGCCAAGATCATTATGACTGTCACCGCTTGCGATCGTGTCATATCCGATAGATTGCAATGCTTTCACTGTTGTCAACTTAGACTGCTCACAACGCATCTTAAATCCTGTAATCTCTCCGTCCTCTGCAACAATGAGTTCATTACAGAAAATGGTCGGATAACCAAGTTTCTTCATAAGAGGTCCTGCAAACTGTGAAAACGTATCACTGATAATAATAACCTGTGTCAGGCTGCGAAGCTCGTCCAAGAACTCTTTCGCACCCGGCAGCGGGTCAATGCCCGCGATCGTCTCCTGAATTTCTTTCAGACCAAGTCCATGCTCACGAAGAATATCTAATCGATAATTCATCAGCTTATCATAATCCGGCTCATCTCTGGTCGTTCTTTTTAACTCCGGAATACCGGTTGCCTCACTAAATGCGATCCAAATCTCCGGTACCAACACACCCTCTAAATCTAAACATACAATTTCCATGATCTTCCTCCTGTATTTTCTGTCATTACAATAATTTTAGTATATGATGTCCTCATCCGCAAGTATTGTTTTTCTATTTTTTACTTCTTAAGCTTCGCCCCTGCGTTGATGATAGCATGCTTCGCTAATACTTCAAGTACATCAAGACAATCGTTTTCCAATAATTCCTTAGTACGTACATGCTGTGCAAGCTCCGGCTCCCGCTTTAATAACGGCAGTTCCGTGCATCCTAGCACAAGACAGTCTGCTCCGCTGGCCAACATATTTTCCGCAATCTGTTCAAATTCCGACAAGTCCGCAGGTCTTCCGGCTTTGATCTGCTTATAAATAATGTACATCAGTCGCTCTCTGCTGTCTGGATCCGGCAATAAGACCTCGATTCCCCGATCACGGATCGCTTGTGCCAAAACTCCGCTCTGATGAACTCCGGTCGTTGCTAAGATCCCTACCTTGCGTGCACCACGAACTGCGAGCTGCTCCGCCGTCTCCTCCACGAGATTGACAATGGGAATGTCTACTGCCTGTGTCAACTGTTCGTAAAAATAATGTGCCGTCACACAGGGAATCGTCAAAAAATCTGCTCCGGCATTCTGCAAACTGCGGGCTGTCTCTACCAGCAATGGAAGCGGACTTTGCGTGCTCTTGCCTGTTATATATGCCGTACGATCCGGACTGTCTGAAATACTTTGCAACAATATACGGGGATGCCCCTGATCAACCATCGTGTCAACCATTCGTGTAAGCAACTCCAAATAATATACCGTCGCCATCGGACCGAGGCCCCCAATGATCCCTATTTTCTTCATACCAATCACTCATGCCTTTCTAATCCCGCAAACTTTGGGCCACAGGCACAAATTTGCCATATGAAAAAACTGTACTATATGCTTTTTCATATTATTTCGAGGCAAAATAACGAATTGCACTCACTTTATTTCCATTCAACATGATCTGCAGCTTGCTGCTTCCCTTTTTGAACGTATACACGCCGAATCTTGCCTTTGCTTTTCCGTACTTTTTGGTGACAGCTTTCAGAGAACTGCCAATGCGGATCCCTTCTTTTGTCACTGCCTTATTGCTGCGAAAACGGATCTCACTGACATATTCTGCACCATTGTTGGTTTTCGAATATGTTTTGAGCTGAAAATCCTTATAGGTATATGTACGATCTTTTCCCTTATAAGCACAACTCTTCTTCACTGTTTTTTTAGATGGTTTGCCGGCCTTTTTGATCAGCTTTTTGGCTGCACCGTTCATCGTAACGGATACCCCTTTGTACTTAAAAACATATCCCTTAGATTTTGCACTGGCTGGCATCGACACGCCTCCTATAGCAACCACTGCCGTTAGACATACTACTGCCAATTTACTCACAATACTTTTTTTCATATTCATCTTCCTTTCCATTCCCAATAACTATGGATCTTACCATATCCGTTAAGTTCCTTTTGTTACATTAATAGCTGCGAATCTCGCCATAACGGTCAAGTTCCTTTTGCTGTGCACGAATCATATTGTCGTGAATACGACACTTTTCATCATACACCTTTGCCAATGTTTTGTCACCTCGATGATCTTTGATCCCATAATCCTTGGCCAAAACATTTCCAAGATATTTGGATAACTTTTCTGCACCACTTAAATTCATATGCAGACCACCATCGTAAGTATCTGTCTCATAATCTATGCCGGTTTCTTTCAGCAATTCATAAAAGTTAATATATGGCAGTTTATTCTTCTTCGCATATTCTACAACCTGTGCATCCTCCGAATCATACCACTGTGGTGCCAAACTCGGTGCCTTGATAAGGACCAGTTGTATATTATTCCTTTTGCAAAGTGCTGTCATCTTATCCAAATATTGCATTGGATATTTACCAAAGACTACGCCGCCGTCAGCCGAATCATCTTCTTTCTCAGTTGTTCCGGCTTCCTGCTCATCAACGGCATCCCATGGATCCGAACTATCCGTCTCCTCGGCATCATCCTCCGGAATATCATCCCACGGATCATAAACATCATCCTCCGCACTGCCGTCTTCCTCTTCACCAGCTGTATCTGCACCACTCATGTCCTCTCCGGCGCTGTTTTTCGTGGAATTCTGTTTCCCCAGCAGCCAAGTTGGATCTGCGACATCCGACTCACTTGCCGGAAGTACGTCGATACGCATATAATAACCGTTGTGCGTTACCTTTCTGGCACTCGCAAAATACGTAAGATCACTACACGATAATGATGTGATCCTGGAATGATAACGCAGGATCGGAAAGATATAATCCAACATATTCTCCCCTTTACACATAGAAGCATTGATCGCATTCCATTTCGTTTTAGACCATTTCATGCCATCTAACGTCATACGGTTATACTCTTCTTTCTGCGGCTCTCCATGTGTCAATGCCTGCACATTATAAACAACCAGTTTTGGCTTTTCATATTTCAGAGTATCCTCTAACATATAATAAGACTGCCATGTGAGCTGCTGTGCATTGCCGCGAATATAACTGGTAATCCCGTAATTTTTCCACAAATAGATCGGATCGAAATTCTCATAGACTTCACAGTCACCTATCATGAGTACATCATGCTTTGTCGTCTCCTGATAGTATTCCGCCGTAAAATTCCCCTCCAAAATATCATCGGCATATTTTGGCTGCACCAGACGCTGCAATACTGCAAATAGCAAGACAACGACTGCAGCGGAAAGTATCCCGACTGCTATTTTCTTTCCTCGTTTCACTCTAATCTGCCATTCCTTTCCGGGTCCGCACACATTAAAACGCAGACACAATTGTTCTTCCAACGGTCAGACCTGCTTAAGGAATACCGTTTCTCCCTTGAAGTTAAAATTGATTGTAAATAAACTGCTGTGCCTCAAATCCTACGCCATAACTTCCCAGCAAAAGTACTGCAAAGAATAAGAGGACAAACAAACCATATCGAATGACATAAGGTTTTTGTGAAATCTTTTCACGCACGCTTCCATTTCTGCCACACATACTGACCGTAAACATTGCGACCACGCCAAATGCTACAATGCAGTAATCCTGCACCGATAATCCCAGATCAAGCAATTCCTTACCGGTAACTTTCGATAGATCGAACTGCGTAAACATATGTATAAACTGCCGAATCGCCCCGCGCACACTGGCGTAAGTATCAAACAGGCGAATACAGCACATCATCAAAAAGGTCCGGATCACCTGAAACGCACGATATCCCCAACTGTTTCCTAATTTCGGAAATCTGTGGTGAAATTTATTATATAATGGCGTGCATTCTTCAGAGATCAGAATGATCACACCATTTACCAGTCCCCAAGCAACAAAATGCCACGCTGCACCGTGCCAAATACCGGTCGCAAACCAGGTAACCATTGTCGAAATATATACTGCAACGCGTCTTGCACCTGCCATGCCAAAATGTTTTTTGGTCGTCGAGGTCAGCTTTTTGAGCGGTTTGCTGATACTCATCGGATAAAAAACATAATCACGGAACCACGTTCCCATCGTGATATGCCATCTGCGCCAATATTCCGCAATATTCTTTGAAAAGAAGGGACGGATAAAGTTCTCTTCCACATGTATGCCAAAAAATTGTGCAATACCGATCGTAATATCAATACCACCCGTAAAGTCCGCATACAACTGTGCTGCATAAAATAACATCCCGATAAGCACATAAGCCCCGGTATAATATTCCGGATCTCCCATCAGCATGCTGATCGCACCACTTAAGCGATCTGCGATCACCAGTTTCTTAAAATATCCCCACAAAATACGTTCTAAGCTAAAGCGAACCTGCTTGCCATCAAAGGAATGTTTTGCATAAAGTGTCTGTGACAGATCCCCATAACGACTGATCGGTCCTTGGATCAACTGTGGAAAAAAAGACACAAACAGTATAAAACGCGGCAGATTTTTCTGTGCGCTGCATTTGCCCCAATATACATCCAGCAGATATGCAACTGCCTGAAACGTATAAAAAGAGATTCCTAACGGCAGGATCAGATCCGCATAAGGCAACTCTGTTCTGCCGGCTGCATCCAAAACGGTATTTACATTGTCGATCACAAAATTGGTGTACTTCAATACAGCAAGTATGCCTAAATTAAAGAGCAGACATACAAGCATGATGCGTTTTTTCTTGCCACCGATCTTTGCCTTGACCGCCTTCTTCTCGTCTCTGGACGGTTTCTCTATCTTTCCTGCTTTAATTTCAGCCTGGTATGACTGCCACTGTCCTTCCTGTCGATCAATACAAACACCGGCAAACCATACCGTCACTGACGTTGCCAGAATAAACAACGGATAAAATGCTCCCGCAGAATAATAAAACAAAAAGTTTGCGATCAATAATAGGATCCACTGAAACCGCTTAGGAATGACATAATATACCGCAAACAATACCAGCAAAAACAGGATAAACTCGTATGAAATAAACAAAACGCTACTTTCCTCCCACCACAGCTTATTCTTCTAACAGGCGAGCAATCATATCGGCAAGGCTGTCAACGGAATTGAAATTTTCAGCAATAAAATCTTTCGCTGTAATATCAACATCAAATTCTTCTCCAAGCTCTGTCACCAACGTGACAAGATCAAAAGAATCCAGTATTTTGTCTTCTACCATTTTATCTTCTGCTTCAAAATCAATATCCTCATGAAGTTCCTTTAAGATTGCTAAAACTCCTTCTCTGATCTCCTCTACATCCATTTCATTGTCCTCCATCTTATTATTATAGTTTTAACTGCGTTTCACAGATCTTCGTTTCTGAGCCGCATAAATTTCCTGCATCTTCAAACGATCCATTTTGCCGTTCGGCGTAAGCGGTAATGTCTCCAACCTCACGATCGCATTTGGGATCATATAACGTGGCAGCCGTTCCTTGAGTTCCACTGTCAACGCTCTCTTGTCAATATCTCCCACATAAAAGAGAACGATTTTCTTTGTCTCCTGTATAAAAATACAGCAACAGGTCTTGATCCCCTCTATCAGATCAACATCTGACTCGATCTCGCCAAGTTCTATTCGGTGCCCCATGTGTTTGATCTGATAATCTTTGCGCGATACAAAGATCAAATCTCCTGCTTCATTCTTCCTTCCTAAATCCCCGGTATGATAAATGCGGTCCGGAAAATATGGATTTAACGGATTCTGTGTAAAGACTTCCGCTGTTTTTTCCGGATTGTTGTAATAACCATGTGTGAGGCAAGTTCCGTGAATACAAATCTCCCCTGTCTCACCATCTTTCACCGGTTCGCCCTGCTCATTCAGCAACAAAATCTGTGTATTTTTGAACGGACGCCCGATAGGGATCACTTCTTTCTCCTCAAATACATGTGCTGCATGATAATAACAGCTCATACCGGTCGCTTCTGTCGGTCCATATAAATTAAAAAACTCTGCATCCGGAATTGTCATTTTCCATAAATTAAACTGTTTGACCGGGAACACTTCACTGCCAAACGCAATGGTATGTAAATGCTTAGGTGTCACTGTATCGAATGTACCAAATGCCGAGATCATTGTCAATGCCGAAACAACCCAGCATATCGTATTGATCTCATGGTCATTCAGAAACTCCACCAACTTGACCGGAAACATAAAACAGCTCTTAGGAATAAGCCAAGTAGTTGCTCCATATTTCAAGGTTGGATATATTTCTTTCATACACGCATCCAAATACAGCGGCGTCTGATTTCCAAAAACGGTACTTTCGTTAAAACCTAATACCTCAGATAAGCTTTCAATGTAATCGATCACACCACGATGATACCCCACAACACCTTTCGGGACACCTGTTGATCCGGAAGTAAATAACACATAGATCGGATCAATATCCAGTGCACCCTCCCGGATCTTAGCCAACACTTCTTCATCCATCTCAGTCTTACTGCAGGTTTCGTATGGCAAAGCCGTTCCTTCAAAGCCAAGCGCAGCAATCTTATCCTTCGTACTCTCATCATAGATCAAATAATTTGCATCTGTATTTTCCAAGATCAATTGCATACGTCTTCGCGGCATCTCTTCATCGATCGGAACATAGTAACATCCCGCGTAGATCACTCCGAAAAAAGCGGCGATCGTCTGCGGACATTTTTTCATATATACGACAACCGGCTCACGATATGCCCCCTGTCTGCTTAGCTCAGTTCCAATACTTTTGGCCTGTTCGGACACCTGTATAAAAGATAATGCACTTTCTTCATCTGCAAAAGCAGTCTTATCCGGTACTCTATCCACTGTATTTTCCAAGTACTCCAGCACATTTGTCTGCATATGTATCCCCCTGTTAGTGTGTTTGCTTTAATATATCTCCACGTCTTAACACTTTTAAGATCTTTTTGATCGCGAAACGCGGACTGCGCTGCATCAAACTGTCCCATTGTTCCATATTTTCATCCGAATTTTCAATCTCGCGAACATACCAGTGCGCCAGCTCTGCTTTTTCATCGATCGTAAGCATATCATCATTTTCCATCCAGCGCATAAACCAAAGCTCACGAATGATCAGAACATTCACTACAGCCATTTTGCATTTAGCAAGCAGTTGTTCATCGTATGCACTGGTGCAGCAGTACACATATAGGAAATAAACCAGCATCTGCTCTAACTCGATCTCATCTTCCTGCTCCGTATATTCTGCCATACGGCCTCTGGACTCTTCTCGAGACATTTCTTCCCTGATATTTAATATACTCTGTAAAAGCGGCGGCCATTCAGGATTCAGTGCTTCCATCGTACTCAACGCAAAAAGCATATCTGTCATGATCGTTGACACCGGCTCCTCATTTTCCTGTCTAAAATATTTTTCATCATAAATAATCTCATCAAGCCTTTTTTCTATCTTTTCATAGGCAGTATCCTCACAATATGCTTTACGGATCTTGCGCAGTTGATGTTTCTCCCGATCTGTAAAATTCGGAAAAAAAGGAAGATTTTTCAATGGAAAAGAAGTGTGCTTACGTTCGGCACGATGATGGATCCGACTCTCCACATCGTGTGCCATTCCAAGTATCATTACCATTCGCTGGTTCATGCTGAATTTACGATCTTGTGCTATTGATAACAATGTGTCTCTGGTCGGCACCAATTCTGCAAACAGTTTGTGGTCAAAAAACGGATCCCACTCTTTGCGGGCATGCACTTCATAACAATCAATGTTTACCGGCTCTTTACGCTCCAGCAGTTGTTTGCATGCGATCGGACACGTCATGGCTAACGAGCGTTCCCTCACATTTGGATATACTTCCTCGTGGCGCGGATGTGTATGGCATGTCTCACATAGCGCATTTTCGCCGAGTTCTAATACAATGTCACATAAATTGTCCTCATTTAAAAATTCACAACGATTATCCTCTCCATGCGGACAAATACGTCCTGTTGAAAAATCAATCTTTTCTGCCATACGTTTTCCTAACGGTCCTTGTACATGCCGATACTTCTTTAATGTATCCGGATCCACAACGATCTGCCAGCGAATACAGCAGCTATCCGGGCACTCATGTCCCGGAACACATTCAAAATCATCAAAATAATCAGGATAATAATATTTCATCGCAATAGCCATACCTTTCTTCTGCTCTGCAGGTTTTTCCAATCAGAATCCCATTCTTGCAGGCATCAATATATACTGTAATACATATAAAATCAACAAATGCACCGGATAAAACCAGTAAAAAACTGTGCGATTTCCTCTGCCTCGTTCGCCATTATACCACTGTATACACAAAAGTGCTACCAGCGAAGCCGGCTGCCAAAAAAGCAGCACTGCAGCTGCCAGATTCCTTTTTGTTTTTTGGTCATGAAAGACATAGAATACTACAATCAGCAAAATGCCATACCACGAGTAATCCACCCGCAGCAAATATGCTGCAGCGCAGCCGAATAATACGATTCCGTACATCGGAATGCTCCAAAGTTCTACTTTGGTGAGCATCCACATGACCAACAATCCGATTACAAACGTAAATAATACGTTCTGTCCATCCAGCTTAACAATCTTTCCATAAATTGCCAAATCATATGGTATCTCCGCCAAAAAGGCAAATCCAAGCATTCTTTGAACGTACTTGCGCAAATTACCTGTATGATAAAATCCTTCCACCAACAAAAAACAAAATAAAGGAAATGAAAGCCGCCCTATATAGCGGCTAAGCGAATACACTGACAACAGTGCATGGCTGCCATACGATAAATAAATCACTCCGATATGATCGATAAGCATCGACAATAAGGCGATCCACTTCAAAGTATTTCCATCCCATCCACGATGGTTGTCCGTGTTCATTCGATCCTTCCCTTTCCTTTAACTCATAAACTCATACTTCCCATACCGCAAATTCGCCACGACCACATATTGCTTATTATGTCGGCAATAAACAAAAAATTTTGCAACCAACAAACTAAATTGTTCTGTCATCCGAGAACTAAGATAATTGCCGCAGAACGAAACGTTTTTCGTTGATTTCTTATTTTGTTAAGTCTCTGATGAATACATGCCCGAAGAATTGTTTGAGATGTCCCGGTTTAGCAAGGCATCATCCATTTTTGGACGGGACGCTTTCGCTACGATGCGCTACGTCACGTTACTTAATGTCTCTGAAATACGAGACATAAGTAACGACGAGCGCAAAGTCCCTTTCAAAAATGATGAATACCTTGCTTCCGGGACTTCGAGTTTCCGAAGGGCATGTAAATCAATCATCAGAGACAACAAAATCTAGAAATCACCAAAAACGGAAATGCGGCAAGGCAATTACTATAGTTCTCGGATGGCAGAAACCACTCTATGGTGGCTGCAAAATGCAATATAGTCATTGACATAATAAGCAATATGTGGTTCAGGCAATAACTTCCGGTATAGAAAGTTTGAGTTATAAATATTACTGTCTAACCTTAATATGGACCTCTCGGAGCTGCTGTTCGGTCACCTCTCCGGGAGCACCACACATAAGATCCTGTGCGTTACCATTCATTGGGAACGGAATGATCTCACGAATATTCTCCTCATTGCGAAGAAGCATGATCATGCGGTCAACACCCGGTGCCATTCCTGCATGTGGCGGTGCACCAAACTGGAAAGCATTATACAATGCGCCAAACTTCTCCTTGAGATCCTCTTCCGTATAACCTGCGATCTCGAACGCCTTTACCATGATCTTCATATCGTGATTACGCACTGCACCGGAAGATAACTCGATTCCGTTACATACAATATCATACTGATATGCCAAAATCTCTGATGGATCTTTTGTCTCCAACGCTTCTAAACCGCCCTGTGGCATAGAGAATGGGTTATGCGTAAAAATATACTGCTTCAGCTCTCTGTCGTACTCATACATTGGGAAGTCATTAACATAGCAGAAACGATATGCATTTTTCTCCAACAGATCCAGGCGGTTTCCAAGTTCTGTACGAATCTGTCCTGCATATAACGCTGCCAGCTCTTCTCTGTCCGCAATAAAGAAGATCGTATCCCCTGCCTGAAGTCCTGCAATCTCAGCGATCTCTGTCTTCATATCATCCGGAATAAACTTATCGATTGGTCCCTTATAGGTCATATCTTCTTTCACTTCCAAATAACCAAGACCGCCCATACCGATAGACTGCGCAAATTTCAAAAGTTTCTCATGTTGTCCCTTAGACAACTTCGCATGTACATTGATGGCACGAACTGTCTTACCGTGGAACGGCTTAAACGTACATCTCTGGAAAAAGTCAGTGACATCCACAATGCGGAGCGGGTTACGCAGATCCGGCTTGTCGGTACCAAACTCCAGCATCGCCTGCTTATAGCTTATGATCGGATATGGTGCCTGAGTCACTTCTGCTCCCTCTGGTGCAAATTTTTCAAAAGTAGCACTCAACACTTCCTCACCAACGCGGAATACATCTTCCTGTGTTGCAAAACTCATTTCAAAATCAAGCTGATAAAACTCTCCGGGTGAACGGTCTGCTCTTGCGTCCTCATCACGGAAACATGGTGCAATCTGGAAATATTTATCAAATCCCGATACCATTAACAACTGCTTATACTGCTGCGGTGCCTGCGGCAACGCATAGAATTTACCCTTAAACTTACGAGAAGGCACGATATAATCACGTGCGCCTTCTGGAGAAGATGCACACAAGATTGGTGTCTGGATCTCCAAAAATCCCATTTCCGTCATCTTCTCGCGGAGATAACTGATGACTTTGGAACGGAAGATCATATTATCGCGCACTTTGATATTTCTAAGATCCAAATAACGATATTTCAAACGAACATCCTCTCTCGTCTCTTTCGAAGTTGCGATTTCAAACGGAAGTTGACGATACACCTTGCCAAGAATGTCTACATGATGTGCCTCTAATTCAATCGTTCCGGTCGGGATCTTCGGGTTGTACGTCTCCTCGTCACGATGTTCAATCTCGCCCTCTACACTGATGCAATCCTCTTTGTTGATACCGTCCAACAAAGAAGTATCGCGCATAACAACCTGCATTACACCATACATATCACGCAGATCAATAAAAGATACACCACCGTGATCACGAATGTTTTCTACCCAACCTGCAATTTTCAGATTGCTTCCAACATCCTGTTCCGTTATGTCGCTCATTATTTTGTCGCGGTAAATATTGTTCGTATTAGTCCTCATAATATCCTCCTTCAAGATGAAATGTACTTTCAAATAAGAACTGAGGGGTTCTTATTCGTAAAAGAACAAAGAGTCGCTTGCGACTCTTTCGCGCTCGAGCGGTGCTGTTTACAGCTAACTTCTTCTCCGCGAGATGCGCATCCTCGCGGAGCGTTTTTTACTTTATAGGAAACGAGAAGTTTCCTATAAAGCAAAAAAAAGTCCGCCCCAAACACACTTGTTCAGGACGAACGTATTGTCCGCGGTACCACCCGAATTACTGTTCTACAGTCTCTCTACGGTCATAATAACCTTTCTGTTTGTCGCACAGCTGCGGCGCACCTACTAATGAATGTCTCACGTTCAGATTGCGGCTGATAAAGTGTTATTCACTAGGATTCCTTCTATGGGGTTCACACCATCCCCCACTCTCTGCAAGCGATTCTCCTGCTACTTCTCTTCGTCATAGCCATATTATGAAAATTCCGCAAAAACCGGAATTTTATGCAAAAAATTAATCATTTAACTCATTGACAGTCTCTGTCAACTGTGCAAGCTTGAACGTAATCTCCTTGCTCACGCTTGCCATTCCCTCTGCCAGCTTCTGAACCTCAGAAGCTACCACAGCGAAACCACGTCCGCTCTCACCGGCACGAGCTGATTCAATGGATGCATTCAATGCGAGCATATTCTGCTTCTTGCTGAATCCAACAATCTTTGATGTACTCTCATTCGCCTCACTGATCTCTTCAGCCGCCTTCGCAATGCCAACTTTCAAGCGTTCCAGCATCTGATTATTCTGATACTCTTGATAGCAGGCACGTACATACATGTTGATCACGTCCCCCAGCAACTGTGCAGACGCTTTGATCTGCTCTTTGGACTTAACACCAACTTTATGCAAAGCCTCAATATAAGCATCTTCATTAATACCAAGCTCTCTGGCAACACTGCGGAACTTGTCATCATCCGGATTCTCCGGTAATATCTGACCTCCGACCACATTTCCAAGAACGGTGCCGTCATTCAACGTGATAGGGATGCCGAAATCCATCAGACCGGCATGGCACTCATAGACACCCTCACCTTCACGGTCACACTTCTCACAACGACGAAGTCCTTCTTCGCTGCCTCTTGTCAGATCAATACAAAATTCCGTGAAATTATAACATTCGCTAATATACTTTCCATCGGCGCCAACTGCTACTGTCGCCAAACCTGTACTCTTCGCCCAATTGTTCATAATTTCTTCGAATTTAACCATATCGCAAAAATCTTGAATCCTCATTGTCATACGCCTCCCGTACTCTATACTGTAACATATATTATAGTGTATATTGTAGCATATATCTGTAAAATTGTAAATCCAAAGCAACCGCTATTTTTGTGCATAACGTTCGCTCTGTGTGCGGATCAGATCCTGATCCTCAAAATAATCGATCTTCATCGCTCTTTTGACCTCAGATAATGTCTGAGCTGCCGTTTCTCTTGCAACATCACTTCCCTTCTTAAGGATGTTGTAAACTTCCGGAATATCTTTTTCAAACTCAGCTCTTCGTGCACGGATCGGAGACAACTCCTCCTGCATAACGTTATTTAAGAAACGTTTGATCTTGACATCGCCAAGTCCGCCTTTCCGGTAATGTTCTTTTAATTCATCCAGATTTGCATAATCCGGCATGTATTCTTCAAAATGCTCCGGTCTGCTAAACGCCTCCAGATACGTAAACACCGTATTACCCTCTATATGTCCCGGATCAGACACTTTAATATGAAGTGGATCCGTGTACATTTCCATAATCTTAGCACGTACATCTTCTTCCGTATCCGACAAATAAATACAGTTACCTAATGATTTACTCATCTTTTGCTTGCCATCTATGCCCGGCAGACGCATACAAGCCGCATTGTCCGGCAACAGCACCTCAGGTTCTACCAAAACTTCATCATAAATACCATTGAACTTACGAACGATTTCCCTTGTCTGTTCTATCATTGGGAGCTGGTCCTCTCCAACCGGCACTGTCGTTGCCTTAAAAGCGGTAATATCAGCTGCCTGACTAATTGGATACGTGAAGAATCCCACCGGAATGCTCGTCTCAAAGTCACGCATCTTAATCTCTGATTTTACTGTAGGATTGCGCTGCAATCGAGACACCGTAACCAGATCCATGTAATAAAAAGTAAGCTCACATAATTCTGAAATCTGCGACTGGATAAACAATGTCGATTTCGTTGGATCAAGCCCGCAAGACAAATAATCCAATGCCACTTCTATAATATTCTGGCGCACCTTCTCCGGATTCTCAAAGTTATCCGTAAGTGCCTGTGCATCTGCGATCATAATAAATATTTTATCGTATTCACCGGAATTTTGTAACTCCACGCGCCGGCGCAATGAGCCAACATAATGTCCTACATGTAAACGTCCTGTCGGGCGATCTCCGGTTAAAATTATCTTTGCCATAATGTTTCATTCTCCTTCAGTCTGTTATTTTATTCCTCACTGTCCATCATACCGCTCCAATACAGAAGATTCTGTATGGCGATCTTGCTCTTCCACCAGTTCTTAGCAACTCCCCAAGCGGCAGGATAACTTTTCCCCCACTCCCAAGTCACTTCCCACGAACCGTCTCCCAGCTGTGTTTTGGCGATAAATTCCAATTCAAACTCTGCAATATTTTTGTTCATTTCATAATACATACTGTCTTTGGCACGCAAAAAAGTCGATGGACGGCAAATATTGACATCCCACATTGTAATGTATAAATTGACATCCTGCGTGATCGTTTGAAATACAACTTCCTTTAAGCGCTTTTCAAACGCTTCCATTGGAAACTCCGCTTCTAATCCTGCCTCTGCAATATAATCATAAAGTCTGCAAAAACAAGCGACCACATGCATCTCTTTACAATCTTTGATCATTAAAAACTGATTGATCGCCTCCGTCGCCACTTCCTTAGCCAGATCATAAAAATCCGTATCCGGATCCTCAAAATACAGAATAAATCCTGCCAGGCCTGCCGTTGGATTGTAATCCGTCGAAAAACGATTAGCCGGAGTGTCCTCCCACCATGAAGCATATGGATAGTGCCACCAGTCCGCATGTGGGTAATTGTTGTTCGTATCGATCGTATGCGCCCAACTATTATCTTCAAACTCTTTGCCACTGCTCAAATATTCCAAAATCCCCTGAATGACCGGATGATCTGCATCTTCGCGCTCCATTCCGATTTCCCAGATGATCTCCGTTGCCTCATAGGTCTGTGACGGTGATGAATGCGGATTCCAATAGTCCGGCTCCAATCCGTAGCCAAACCCACCATCCGTATTTTGGTAACAGGCAAGTGTATCCAAAACCGCCTCACGACTGCCATCCTCAAAGTGGTACTGCCACTTAGCCAGCTCCAGTGGTCGGGCGTTTTTGTACACAAATCGCCTTGCACGATGGTAAGCATTGTCAAATGCTTCCTTCTCCTCTTCCTTCATATGCTTCTCCCCCAAAAATATAATCTGAATCCCTTGATTCATTGCACAGTGTTTTGCCATACTGCAATAGTTTTCCAGAATTTACAGCACATTGAAATATATAATGATAGTATAACATATTTTACAATCATTGGGAAATACTAACATAGAAATTTTTGCCGGGAAAAAATTTGGAAACAGCTAACTTTGCAGTAATGTAAACGTAACACCAAAAGGAGGACGATATCCATGGAAACAAACAGCAAAGAGTTTGATACAATACGACTTTTACAGGAATGTGATGCCGGAAGCAAAATGGCAGTATCCGCCATTGACGAAGTGCTGGACCGCACACAGGACAGCGCCTTAAAAAATCTGTTGTTAGACACCAAACAGCACCACGCCAAACTCGGAAATGACATTCACTCCGAATTAGCGCACTATCACGGCAATACCAAGGAGCCAAGTCCAGTCGCAAAAGGAATGGCATGGGCGAAAACCAATATGAAACTGACATTAGAACAAAGTGATGCAACGGTAGCAAATTTGATCACAGATGGCTGTGACATGGGCATCAACGCATTACAGCGCTGTCTAAATGACTATCCGGATGCCAGTCACACAGCCAAAGATCTGTGTCGACGCCTCATGTCTATCGAAGATACTCTCCGCGAAGATCTTCGCAGCTATTTATAATCACCGGTCGGTACCGGACAGCTGCTCCCGTAAAATACGGAATCCCTGTATAATAATTGTTGGAAGTCCTGCTAATACAGCCACACTTGCTGTCTGCGCCCCTGTCAGAGACGATGCTGCGAATGCACTTCTTGCGGCCGGTATACACAGTACCAATGCCAATAGCAGGACTCCAACACCAAATGCTGCAAGGCTCCATCGGTTGCTGCACAATCCGATCCGTACCAGCGAGTATTTACTGCGCAGATTGAACCCATGAAACAATCGTGCTAACGTTAATGTTGCAAACGCCATCGTCATTGCTGTCTGAACATTATGCACCGGATCGCCTAAGTAGAAAGCCGTAATAGTAACCGCTGCGATCATACTTCCATAGATCAACATATTGCGAATAAAGGAGCTATTCAATAATTTATCCGATGGATCCCGCGGCGCATCCTGCAACAACCGTTCATCAACCGATTCCATGCCGATAGCTAAGGCAGGAAGGGAATCTGTCAACAGATTGATAAACAATAGATGTACAGCTGCAAAAGGTGCCGGCAGCCCTGCCACACAACAATACAATACAGCTAAGATTCCTGCCATGTTACCTGACAGCAAAAACTGAATTGCATTTTTGATATTACGATATACATTTCTTCCATTGCATACGGCCTTGATAATTGTGGCAAAGTTATCATCTGTCAAGATCATCGCTGCTGCATCTTTGGACACCTCTGTCCCTGTAATCCCCATTGCCACGCCGATATCCGCTTTTTTAAGCGCGGGCGCGTCATTAACACCATCTCCCGTCATCGCCGTGATCTTCCCCTTTTGCTGCCATGCGTCAACGATGCGAATTTTATTTTCCGGTGATACTCTTGCATAGACCGCAATCTTCTCCAATTGCTGCAAATGTTCTTCCTCAGACATCGCATCCAGTTCCTGTCCCGTAACCGCAATATCCCCCTCTCCAAAAATCCCCAATTGTTTTGCGATAGCGGTTGCCGTCACCTTATGGTCTCCGGTGATCATAACCGTACGGATTCCTGCACGCTTAGCATCCTCTACCGCTTTTCCGGATTCTATACGCGGCGGATCGATCATTGCCGCAAGTCCTATAAAGGTAAGATCCCTTTCCTGATCCAGTGTCAGGTGCTGGTCTTTTGCAACAGATCGCTGGCCAAAAGCTAACACTCTGAGCCCCTGTTCCGAAAACTGCTGATTTTGCCGCAGGATCATTCGCTTATCTTCCTCCGTGATCGGCTGCATTCCCTTTGATGTCAGAATGTGGGTCGTACGATCTAATAATACATCTACTGCGCCTTTCGTATACACAACATCAGATTGCTCTTCTTCTATTCCGAGATATTTGGTACTCATCAATTTGCGGTCTGAGTCAAAGGGAATTTCCTCCAAACGCTGCATAGTATTGCGAAGCTGTTTCGTATCTGTCAAATTCTGTGCCAACACAAGCAAACAGGACTCTGTAGGGTCACCAAGCTGTTTTCCTTCTGTCAATACAGCATCATTATTTAAGACCGCATTGTATAAAAATGCCTTCTGCACTAAGGAGTCACCCGTCAGCTCCTGCGGATCCACGCAATGTTTATCGAGATACAATTTCGTCACTGTCATCTTATTTTGTGTCAAAGTTCCTGTCTTATCAGAACATATTACTGAGACACAACCAAGACTCTCAACGGCTGATAATTTTTTAATGATCGCACCCTGCACCGCCATTTTCTGCGTTCCCATTGCCTGAACGATCGTCACAATAGAGCTTAACGCCTCCGGAATTGCGGCCACTGCAAGTGCCACTGCAAATAACAGCGCTGGCAGCAGTCCATTGCCTTGATACCACTGCATTCCAAATACCAACAAGCAGATTACCATAATGAGCACCGCCAGCTTTCTGCTAAAATCATCCATGCTGCGTTGTAGTGGTGTTTTGACACTCTTAGTTTGATTCATCAATCCGGCAATCTTGCCCATCTCTGTATCCATTGCCGTCGCAGTTACCAAGGCCTCGGCTCTGCCATACGTAACAAGTGTACCTGAATATACCATATTCACACGGTCAGCAAGAGGGGATTCCTCGGTTATTTCTATATCCTGTTTATCAACATTCGTTGATTCTCCGGTCAATGCACTCTCATTAACCTGCAACGAGTGATTGCACAGTATTCGTGCGTCCGCGGCGACCATATCTCCTGCCTCCAGCAGCAAAACATCCCCGGGAACTACCTGTGTAGAAAGGATTGCACATTTCTTGCCATCCCGCAAAACATGTGCATGCGGTGAAGAGAGCAATTTTAGTGCTTTCAGAGACTTTTCGGCTTTGACGCTTTGAACGGTACCAAGCACCGCATTTAATATCAGCACCGCAAAAATAACAATTGCGCTCTCAACATCGCCCGAAAATAATGATATACCTGCTGCGATCATTAATATCCAGACTAACAGGTCTGCAAACTGCTCCACAAAAATCTTAACTACACTCTTTTGTTCTCCCTCTGCTAATGCGTTTGGTCCGGTTTGAACCAGCCTTTGCTCTGCCTCCGCAGAAGTCCATCCACATTCTGATGCCCCCAGATTGCGCAGTACATCTTCTTTTTTCATTTGATAATATGCCTTCATCATGATCACCCATTCCTTTCCCGCCGACAGCCACTAACCATATGCCCGCGGAGTGCTTTACTCATCAAGAATTACCGCAGCAATTCTTGATGATCTCTCGCTGCGCAATAGCAATTGCCAACAGACAATTTACGATTAAACAATTTGTGATTAACGAAAAAACGAGACTTCTTGTGTACCAAAATAGCACACAAAAAGTCTCGTTCAACGTTTCACGTTCCACAGGCTCCGGGTCTCACGACCGTATTGACGAAGTCCTGCAACATATCCAAAACGATATGCAACTACTCCCCTTTTGCAAGAGTTTCTAGATCTATTCTATTCTCTAATCCTGCAGTTATATCTGCTTAGTCGTATTTTATACGACACACAGCAATTTGGCAAGTACTTTTATATTATAGTTTCTCTCCGGTGAGAAGCTCATATGCCTGTAAATATTTGTCAATTGTTTTATCGACAATATCCTTTGGCAAAGTCCAATCATGTCCATCATTTGCTTTAAGCCAATCTCTGGCAAACTGCTTATCAAACGATGGCTGACCATGACCCGGCTCATATCCTTCTGCCGGCCAGAAACGGGAACTATCCGGTGTCAGCATCTCATCACCAAGTACAATGTTACCATCTTCATCTAAACCAAATTCAAACTTTGTATCTGCAATAATAATACCTTTGCTCAGGGCATACTCTGCGCATTTTTTGTACAAGGCGATCGTATAATCACGAAGCTTTGCAGCATACTCTTCTCCTTTACCAGGGAAATATTTCTCCAAATGCGTAACGCTCTGCTCATAAGAAATATTTTCATCATGATCGCCAATTTCCGCCTTAGTAGATGGCGTATAGATCGGTTCCGGCAGTTTGTCGGATTCTTTCAATCCTTCCGGCAATTTGATGCCACATACGGTTCCGTTCTCCTGATAGCTTGCCCATCCGCTTCCGGTAATATAACCACGAACAATGCATTCGATCGGCAACATTTCTAACTTACGACATAACATGCTGTTTCCGTCAAATTTATCCTGTTGAAAAAACTCCGGCATATCTTTTACATCAACTGAAATCATATGATTTGGCAAAATATCTTCTGTCAAATCGAACCAGAATTTTGACATCTGTGTCAAAACAGTACCTTTCTTTGTCACCTCATTGTTAAGAATGACATCAAAGCAGCTAATGCGGTCTGTTGCAACCATGATCAAGCTGTCTCCATTGTCATAAATTTCTCTTACTTTGCCCTCTTTGATTGGCTTTAATTCCTTCATAATATCCTCCATTCCTTCCTGCAAGTTCGCTTATGTAAAAACCACCATATAACTATAACAGAATCCGCGAATGGGTGCAATAGCCTACACCTCGTAATCCATGCAGACACGATTCTGCGTGTATGGTCTTACATTACCATCTGCGATCTTAACATGCTCAGGATGCGTTGCATAGCCCTTCAATGCATCTGCATTTTCAAACGAACTGTCTAACATGATATCTGCATTTGACGATGGCAGACCTTCCGTCTGCACATGAATCGACAAAAGTCCCGGAATTTTTCCCTGAAGGCTTTCCAATCCAGCCTTGATCCCCTTCTTCACCGTCTGCTTTTCTTCCTCATCCATCTCTTTTAACTGCCACAAAATAATATGCTTTACCATACTTATCCTCCTTAACTTATCCCAAATCAATATCTTCATGCTGCTCTGTAACTTAGCAGCCTGCCGGGAAATTTAGACCTTTTGACACCTTAATCCTATAATACAAAAAAAGGTCTGCCACATTAATAAATGCAACAGACCCCATAAGACAATGATGTTACTTTAATTATTTAGCAACAACTGTGAAAGAGATCGTAAGCTTCTTCTTGAATGCAAATGCTTTAGCATTGTTTGTCTTAGAGTTGTCACCCTGATTACCCCACTTGTTGTAGAAAGATAATCTCCAGTTGTTCTTGCTAGCAGGTTTGTTCTTCTCGAAAGATCCCTGATATACTTTCTTAACTTTTACTTTCTTACCATCAGCCTTAACTGTGATACCAGAGCATTTTACTTTCTTGAAAGAGCCAAGAACATTTACTAAATCTACTGTACATACAGTAGCTCCTGTAACTTTCTTTAACTTCTTGCTCTTGCTGCCTACTTTGTATTTAGCAGGTTTCTTAATTGTAAGAGTAACTTTTGTCTTCTTACCCTTCTTAAGAGTTACATTCTTAGATACAGCCTTAGCGGTCTTGCCGTCACCAGCAATCCAAAGACAATCAGTACCTTTTGCATTACCTGCGAAGTAAACTCTAGCATTTACTTTCTTGGATTTTGCCTTTGCTGCGCTAGCATCCTTTGTAGGTGCTACTGCTACAGAACCAACTGCTACTGCCATTGCCATAGCTACTGCCATGGATTTCTTTGCTACTTTAGAAATTCTCATTGTAATATCCTCCTCAACTTTGTTTGTGAATTTTCTATGTTTTTTATTATACTCTTTTATGCATAATTGTCAATAAATTAAGTTTCCGTTTTTTAATTTTGTTACTATTGTTATATTTCAGAATAACATTTTTATATTTTTCCACAAATTTTCTCTAGGATTTTTGCAATGTATACGCACATTTCACTAAAGTTATTTGACCTCCATTTCTTCGTCGCCTTATACTTAAAGACAAAAGCATTTTCCTATAAAGTAAAAAAATGTCTGGATGCAAGCAAGCTTGCACCAGACATTTTGTTATTGTTTATTGTTCGATCGACTTAACGTCAAAAGATTACTCGATGATTGTTGCAACAGCACCTGATCCTACTGTACGTCCACCCTCACGGATAGCGAAGTTAAGACCCTGCTCCATAGCGATTGGATGAATCAACTCGATTGTCATCTCTACGTTATCACCAGGCATGCACATCTCTGTTCCCTCTGGAAGGTTACATACACCAGTTACGTCTGTTGTTCTGAAGTAGAACTGTGGACGATAGTTGTTGAAGAATGGAGTATGACGTCCACCCTCGTCCTTAGTAAGAACATAAACCTGAGCTGTGAATTTTGTATGGCAAGTAACAGTTCCTGGAGCTGTTAATACCTGTCCACGCTCAACATCCTCTCTCTTGATACCACGAAGAAGAGCACCGATGTTATCACCAGCCTGAGCCTCATCAAGAAGCTTACGGAACATCTCGATACCTGTTACAGTAGTCTTAGTTGTCTCTTCCTTAATACCAACGATTTCAACTTCCTCATTTACATGAAGAACACCACGCTCTACACGACCAGTTGCTACAGTACCACGACCGGTAATTGTGAAGATGTCCTCGATAGGCATCAAGAATGGCTGATCTACTGCACGCTGTGGATCTGGAATGAAGCTGTCAACAGCATCCATAAGTTCCATGATCTTGTCTCCCCACTCGCCGTTAGGATCTTCAAGAGCCTTCAAAGCAGAACCCTTAATGATTGGGCAGCCTTCGAAACCATACTCTTCAAGGTTCTCAGTTACTTCCATCTCTACAAGCTCGATAAGCTCTTCATCATCAACCATATCGCACTTATTCAAGAATACTACGATATAAGGAACGTTTACCTGACGAGACAAAAGGATATGCTCCTTTGTCTGAGCCATAACACCATCAGTTGCAGCTACTACAAGGATAGCACCATCCATCTGAGCAGCACCAGTGATCATGTTCTTTACATAGTCAGCATGGCCTGGGCAGTCAACGTGTGCGTAATGTCTCTTCTCTGTCTGATACTCTACGTGAGCAGTAGAAATTGTGATACCACGCTCTCTCTCTTCTGGAGCCTTATCAATATCCTCAAAGTTCTCAGCCTCGTTACCAGCAACTCTAGCAGCAAGAACCTTTGTGATTGCTGCAGTAAGTGTTGTTTTACCATGATCTACGTGACCGATGGTACCAATGTTACAATGGGGTTTGGTTCTCTCAAACTTTTCTTTAGCCATTTCTAAAAATCCTCCTTTAATTCCTCGACGCCCTATGCGTCATACGGTTTGCGCAAAATCACGCTATGGGCACTATTATAGGCTATAACGCTTGTTTTTTCAAGTATTTTTCTGCAATAATGCCCTGTGATTTCTATATTTTATGAATTTACATTCATATGATAACATTTTTCGACAAAAAATTAGTCGTTTGCCTTATTTGCAAGAACTTTTTCCTGTACGTTCTTAGGACACTGCTGGTACTTCTCGAAGAACATGGAGTAGTTACCACGACCCTGTGTACTGGAACGAAGCTCTGTAGAATAACCGAACATCTCAGCCAATGGTACGAATGCTCTAACAATCTTACCACCACCGATGTCGTCCATTCCCTCGATCTGTCCACGCTTAGCATTCAAGCTTCCAATAACATCGCCCATGTACTCCTCAGGCATTGTTACTTCAACCTTCATGATAGGCTCTAACAGAACCGGATTACCCTTCTTCATAGCATCCTTGAACGCCATAGAACCAGCGATGTGGAATGCCATCTCAGAAGAATCGACCTCATGGTAAGAACCATCCCATACATTTGCATGTACACCGAGTACAGGGAATCCACCAAGGATACCAGCCTGAGCTGCTTCCTCGATACCTTCGCCGATTGCTGGGATGTATTCCTTAGGAATAGCACCACCGACAACAGTAGACTCGAACTTGAATGTTTCCTCACCATTTGGATCCATAGGCTCAAACTTAACTTTACAGTGACCATACTGACCACGACCACCGGACTGCTTAGCATACTTGCTGTCAATGTCAACTGCAGTCGTGAATGTCTCTTTGTAAGCTACCTGTGGAGCACCTACATTAGCCTCTACATTAAACTCACGAAGCAGACGATCTACGATAACTTCCAAGTGAAGCTCGCCCATACCAGCGATGATTGTCTGACCTGTTTCCTGATCTGTATGTGCACGGAATGTAGGATCCTCTTCTGCCAATTTAGCAAGTGCCTCACCCATCTTACCCTGATCATTCTTTGTTTTAGGCTCGATAGCAAGCTCGATAACCGGCTCAGGGAATTCCATGGACTCTAAGATTACCGGATGCTGCTCATCACAGATAGTATCACCTGTTGTAGTGAGCTTAAATCCTACTGCTGCTGCGATATCTCCAGAGTAAACTTTGTCGATCTCGCTACGGCTGTTAGCATGCATCTGTACGATACGACCAACACGCTCTTTCTTCTGCTTTGTAGCATTCAATACATAAGAACCGGAGTTCAATGTACCGGAATATACACGGAAGAATGCAAGCTTACCAACGAATGGGTCAGTCATGATCTTGAATGCAAGTGCTGCAAATGGTTCATCATCAGAAGACTTACGAACAACTTCGTTACCCTCTTCATCTGTACCAGTGATATCAGGGATATCTGTTGGTGCCGGCATATACTCAACAACACCATCGAGCAGCTTCTGAACACCCTTATTCTTGTATGCAGAACCGCAATATACAGGAACTGCCTCACAAGCGATTGTGCCCTTACGAAGTGCTTTTTTCATTTCATCGATAGATGGCTCTTCACCCTCAAGATATTTCTCTAATAAGTCGTCATCCAACTCACAGATCTTCTCTACGAGGTTACTATGCCATTCATCAGCAAGGTCTTTCAAATCATCCGGGATCTCTGTGATCTCGATGTCCTCGCCCTTGTCATCCTTATAGTAATATGCATCCATCTCGAACAAGTCAATCAATCCGATGAAGTCATCTTCCTTACCGATCGGAATCTGAACAGGGATTGCATTCTTGCCCAAACGATCAATGATTGTCTGCACAGACATGAAGAAGTCTGCACCCATCTTGTCCATTTTGTTGATAAATGCCATACGTGGTACATTGTATGTGTCAGCCTGACGCCATACGTTCTCAGACTGAGGCTCAACGCCTGCTTTCGCATCAAATACACCAACTGCACCATCAAGTACACGTAAGGAACGCTCTACCTCTACAGTAAAGTCCACGTGACCCGGTGTATCAATGATGTTGATACGATGCTCTAATGCACCAGGTTTCTTCTTATGATGATCCTCAAGTGTCCAGTGACATGTTGTAGCAGCAGAGGTGATTGTGATACCTCTTTCTTTCTCCTGCTCCATCCAGTCCATTGTGGACGCACCGTCATGAGTTTCACCAATCTTGTAGTTTACACCGGTATAGAATAAGATACGCTCTGTAAGCGTTGTCTTACCAGCATCGATATGAGCCATGATACCAATGTTTCTTGTTCTATCAAGTGGATATTCTCTTCCAGCCAAGACTATTACCTCCTATATTAGTACACAAAAATGATACCAGATCCGCTAAGCAGCGATCTTATTACCATCTGTAATGAGCAAATGCCTTGTTTGCTTCTGCCATCTTGTGCATGTCTTCTTTTCTCTTTACTGCTGCACCAGTATTGTTTGCAGCATCAAGAATTTCGTTTGCAAGTCTCTCCTTCATGGTCTTCTCGCCTCTCTTACGTGAGAAGAATGTCAACCAGCGAAGAGCTAACGCCTGTCTTCTGTCAGGGCGAACCTCGATAGGTACCTGATAGGTAGCTCCACCGATACGTCTAGCCTTAACCTCCAACTGTGGCATAATGTTGTTCATTGCCTCTTCGAACACTTCGATAGCGTCTTTACCAGACTTCTCTGCTACCTGCTCGAATGCGCCATAAACGATTTTCTGAGCAACACCCTTCTTACCATCCAACATGATGTTGTTGATAAGCTTTGTCACAACCTTGTTGTTGTAAACAGGATCTGCTAATACATCTCTTTTCTGTATATGTCCTTTACGTGGCACGTTACTTCCCTCCTTAACATGATTTAGCGAATACTAACAGCCGACACTGCTTCAAACGTATTCTCTAATATTAATTCATCGGTACTCACAATTGTTTAGTGTCCGCACCAGGTTAATCAGTGAAAATTAATCCGGCACTTCCCCAAATTAGTGAATTATTTCTTAGGCTTCTTAGCACCGTATTTAGAACGGGCCTGCTTTCTGTTGGCAACACCTGCTGTATCCAATGTACCACGAACGATATGATATCTGGTACCTGGCAAATCCTTTACTCTACCACCACGGATAAGCACAACGCTATGCTCCTGAAGGTTATGTCCCTCACCTGGAATGTAGCTTGTTACCTCAATACCGTTTGAAAGACGAACTCTGGCTGTTTTACGAAGAGCTGAGTTAGGCTTCTTAGGTGTAGCAGTACGAACAGCGGTACAAACACCTCTCTTCTGAGGGGAGCTCTGTGCTACCGTCTTCTTGTTCAGAGAGTTGTAAGTGTACTGAAGTGCTGGGGAGTTAGACTTCTTGGTAGAAACCTTTCTTCCTTTTCTTACTAACTGGTTAAATGTTGGCATTAATTTCACCTCCTGCGTGTTTTATTCAATATTTCCAAATTGTGGTACTTTTATTCATCGCCTCTTCCGTATCACTATTAGAATAGACAACGGGCTATCGCCTGCACGCCAAAAAAGGGCGCAAAAAAGCACACTCAATTAGTATAACGACGTCACCAAAACTTGTCAATACCCTTTGCATTATTTTTTCTTGTTATTTTGCGATGATCTGTTTTTTAGATGGATCCATTGAAGCTTGCCCTCTTGCAGTAGAAAATAGTTGCGCATTCCCTTAGCCGGAAACAAGCCATCTGCCTGTTTCGACAGCTTGCAGTCCCATTTCTCCACACCGTTCTTTCGGTAGATCTTACATCCTTCTGTCGTAACCATATATATTTCTTTGTCTGCCATCGTAACATTTGTAAATTCTGTGGTAACCTGACGTTCAAATACTTTACCGCCCGACGTGTTAAACAGATACATCCGTCCACTGCCTTTCTTGCTGCCGGCGGCAATCACTCCGATATAACGGTCATCATAAAAAGCACTCAGTATCTCTCGGTTCCAATCTTTTTTGAATACCTGTTTTGGCTTCTTCATATTCTTCCAAAGGCTGAAACCTTTTTCGCTGAAAAGCGCAGCATGATCTTCATCCAAATATTTCACCTCTGCGACAATGCGGTCCTTATACTCCTGCGCACCAACCAGGCAGTTCGTATTTTTGCCCACGTCTGTAAAATCGTAAAATGCCACCTGACTCTTAACTGCGCCACTGGTCACACAGATGCTTGCACAGATCACGCCCGTACCGTCCGGTGACAGATCGATCGAAACCGGGTAGCCTTCTTCTACGTTGGTCGGGATTTCCACGAGAAGCTTTTTATTGTCATCATACGGATTGTATACCTGGATCACATTAGATGACTGATCTTCTAACAATACAGCTACTACGCCCTGTTTGGAGACGCACGCCTGCAAGATCGGATAGTCTGTCGTCAGCTTCGTCCCGCTGTCACTTCCATTGTACACATATAAGGACTTCCCCTGTATATCTGCTACAACTGCATATTCCTCGCAAATATCTAATGCAGGATTCTCCATATCATAACTTCCATTCCACATTTCATTTCCATCACGATCTACTGCTGCCGCTCCGTCTCTGCTGTAGCGAAGCACCCCATTTTGATAGGCACTACATTTCATACCACTGCTTTTTTTTAGTGCGATCGTATTTTTCACTTCGTAACTGCTATATTGATGATTGACGTAAAAATAAATAACCGCTGCTAATATCACTGCCACCAATAGAATACAGGCGATACTCAAAAAAATCGTCCTTTTGATCTCTTGACGACGTTTCGTTACCACCTGAACATCTCTGGCTCTTCCTGCTAAAGTTTCCATTATAATTCCCCATATCTTCTATATATTATTGCTTTCAGATATAGTATAACTGATTTTTACGGTTCGGGCAATAAAATACACTGTCCAATATAGATCTCATCACTATTTTTGATCCGGTTGGTATTCTTGACCCGATCTAACAGGTCAAACGAATGATACTGCCGCCATACGATCTGACTAAGCGTATCACCCTTGCGGACTATATAGCTTTCCATCTGCGAACCACCTGTAACTGATGCTGCCACCGACCGCTCCGGCGCTGTTGTCGCTTTGGAGCCTGACCGAGCTGTCGCCTTCTGTCTTGCGGCGGTCTGTGTTTTTACTTCCTGTGCAGGAGTAGCAGTAGGTTTCACTGCGACAGTATGCTTCGATGTCTCTAAGGACTGCTGTGATGTTTCTCTGCTCTGCGGCTCCACAGACTGCTTTGGCGCCTCGGTACTCTGTGTGCTCTGCAGCTCAGTCGTTTCCTTATCACGCAGTGCATCCGATACAACGAACTCGCGGTTATTCTGTTCCTGTGCCGTTACATAGCCGGATAACGTCTGAATAGATTCTTCCATGGCCTGTATCTTGGAAAGACTTTTCATAAGAAGATTCGCTCCCATCAATACCATAAAAAACAAAATGACACCTGCGCTCCACGCAACCATCTGCATGCGTTCCTGTCTGGTTTTCTTTTGCCGGATCGTACTGCGGATCGCATCCGTGACCTCATCCTCATAGTCTGCTTCCCCGCTGATCTCTTTCTGCTCCCGCAGCATATATTCCTGCATTTGTGGATTTTTGGCAAAATAAATATAATAACCGCTCAACTCTTCAAATGCTCCATCTTCATAAAAAAAGACTTTTTCTTCTTTTTCGGATAAGTCTGCCAAGAATAAGATCCTGCTCATTTCTCCAAATTGTTCTTCCTGAATATGACGAACCTGCTTGTCCACTTTACTGTTCCACATACCAACACCAAGACCCCAGCCAAGCACTTTTGCACCGGCGAAATATTTATGTATGTCCTCGTATAACTTGTCCCACTGTGCATCCCCAAGGGCTCCTGTCTCGGGATCAAGTTCCACCTCTATGCAGCCATATAAAAACAAGCCGTCTTTTGCCTCCTTGATACCCTCTCTTCCCAAAAATACAATAATGGACTCTTCCTGTTTTTCTAAAAAGATCTTGCGGATATCTGTCAGCACATAATCTTCAATATAAATTCTTCTTGCCCCGCCGGTCTCCCCAATCTGCTTTATATTTTCCGGATAGGTTTCATATTCATACACGTTTTTTTCTCTGTTTTTGCTGCCCTGCTCCATATCACACCTCAACCTTTCATTCACCTGTTCTCTATTACCGAAAAGCATTGTAACACGCTCTCCCGTGCACACTTTGTCGAAACAGAGGTGCAAACGCCCCTTTCTGACAACATCTTTCGACGAACAGATATGAACCGACAGCCCCTTTCTGACAACATCCTTCGACGAACAGGTATGAACCGACAGCCTCTTGGAGATACTGACAGCAGTTATGTGACGTTATGTGACGCCATGAAGCACCACATCGCGACAACCGTGCAGATCGTGCAGCACATTCACAGCATCACGTTTCCGCCTCACATGCTAATCCTACAGAAAGGTTACTATGATTATGATAACATCTTCGAAGCAGCAGCTTCAATATTTCAATCCGATAACTCCTCTCTCTATGTCCAATTTTACGGACAGCTTGACAGAACGACTGCAGCAGATCCACACCGTCTCACGTCCCATCATCTTAGTCTGCATTGGTTCCGATCGCGCCACCGGCGATTCTCTTGGCCCATTTGTTGGACACGAGTTGCTGCATCCGTTCCCCACTGACAGGAGACAATCTTTTGCAGACAAGCGCAATAGCAAAACCCGTTTTTCATGCAAAAAAGGACAGTACACTCGTACTGTCCCGAAATCTTCACGCTCTCTTTGGAACTTGCTGACGACATACTCTGCATTTCCAAAAAAGTATTATGTCTATGGTTCTCTGCATTCCCCGGTCCATGCTGTCAACTTAAAAGCAACCTTACAAGACATTTATCGTTCGTTCGATGATCCATATATCATCGCTATTGATGCTGCCCTTGGAGCTAAAGAACACATAGGCACGGTCACTCTAGGCGATGGTGCTCTCTTTCCCGGTATCGGTGTCAGCAAACAGCTCCCCGCTGTCGGCGACATCCATATCACAGGGATTGTAAATACCATCAACTGCCAAAACCGTAACTTAATCTTACAGACAACACATTTGTCAACAGTTGTCTCACTTGCCACCTTCATCAGCAAAGGGATCCGGCAAGCCTTGCTGCAACAGGATCTCACATGTCCGTGCGACCCTCTAGTGCGCGATACAAAGTAACCTCATCAATATATTCCAAATCTCCACCTGCAGGCACACCACTGGCAATGCGGCTGACTTTGATGCCAAGCGGCTTGACCAATTTGCTGATATACGTTGCCGTGGTATCACCCTCGAGATTCTTATTGGTAGCAACAATAACTTCATCAACATCTTTTTGCAAACGCACCATCAACTCGGATAAACGAATATCATCCGGGCCAACTCCTGCCATCGGAGAAATCGCTCCATGAAGTACATGATACACGCCATCAAATTTGCCGGTCTTTTCGTATGCTGCCAGGTCTCTCGTATTTTCCACAACCATGATCTGCCGGTGATTTCTTTTCGGATTTGCACAGATCGGGCAGATCTCGCCATCTGTATATGTACAGCATTCTTTGCAGTAATGCACATTTTTCTTTGCCGACATCATAGCCCCTGACAGCCCTGCCACCTGTTCTTCCGTCATGTTCAATATGTGAAACGCTAGTCTTTGTGCAGATTTTGCGCCGATTCCCGGCAAGTGGGATAATTGTTCCACCAGATTCGTGATCTGAGAACTATACACATCCATAGGAAACCTCCATTCCCCACAGTCCGTAGGCATAGGACTGTCCAATACAAAATCTGTCCTTAGAACAACCCACCAAGACCACCGGTCAACTGCTGCATCATCGCTGCATTTTCATCTTCTACTTTGCGCAATGCCTCATTGGTAGCTGCCACGATCAAATCTTCTAACATTTCAATGTCATCCGGATCCACTACTTCTTCATCCAATTTTACAGACAAAATTTCCTTTTTGCCGGAAACTTTTACAGTAACAGCTCCACCGCCTGCCGTTGCTTCCCACTCTTTTTCGCCCATCTCTTTGGACTTTTCTTCCATCTGGCGCTGCATACGCTGTGCCTGTTTCATCAAATTGTTCATATTGCCAGGCATTCCACCCGGAAATCCACCTCTTTTTGCCATAATAATTCTCCATTCCTTTCTACTTGCAAGCGCATCGCCGCAAATACTATATTTTCACTGCGAAGTTTATCGCATTCATCCATTTCATTAGATCCTACTACTGAATCTCGATTCCGTCAAACTGAATCAGCTCCATCACGTCCGGATACATAGCGTCCGTCTGCGCATCCACCGTGCGGGTCAAGATCACAACCTCTTTTTGGATCAAAGAACCAATGATCCGTTTTAACTGCTCCAGTGCATCTCCCTCTTTCTGCGTAAAATATTCCTCATTCAACGGATCTGTGAACTGAAGTACCAGTCGATCATCATCCGGCACCGGTCTGCACTGGTCAAGCATATTGCGCATGACCGGATCACACATAGCACTGACGTCTCTCCATCTGCCAAGCACCGCTTTAACATCTTCTCCAATTGCCTTTGGCATGATCTTTGGTGTCGAAGCAGTCTTCTCATCCGCCGCCTGTACCGTTTCCGGGACACTTTGCGTCTGCTGCGGTGCTGCAACAATACCTTTTTCCAGCTGCGCCTCAATATTTGCAATACGATCTTTTAAAGTCGTAATATCCTGCTCGGTATCCATCTGTGGCTTACACAATTTGATCATCGCAACCTCTGTCAGAACACGTTTTTGCGATGCGAAACGCAAATTGCCGGACAGATCCGATAATATACGTATATAACGGATCAATGTTTCCGTATCCGCAAGCGTCGCCTCTTCTTTCATCTGCGCTAAACGCTCTGTCGAAACATCCAGCATGTCCTCTCCTTGATCGGATGCAGAAAGCATCATCAACCCACGAAGATACCACACATATTCGTTGACAAACTGTGTAAGATCACGCCCATCGATCAAAATTTCACTAACGATCTCCACGCATCCAACGGCGTCCCCTGCTATCATCTGCCGAAACAAACGGCTGTACACCTCTGTATCTACCGCTCCAAGCACTTCCAGTGCTTTATCGTAAGTCAACGTCTCACCTAAGTTAAAGGCGATGCATTGATCCAATAAGCTAAGCGCATCACGCATAGAACCATCCGCAGCTTTAGCAATATAACGCAGTGCCTTATCTTCTGCCGGGATCTGTTCACGCTGCATAAGATCTTGCAATCTTGCTGCTATCGTATCGATCGAAATTCGCTTAAACTTGTATTGCTGACAGCGCGATGTGATCGTAATCGGTATTTTGTGTGCCTCTGTCGTTGCCAAAATAAACACAACGTATTCCGGAGGCTCCTCTAATGTTTTTAGCAGCGCATTAAATGCTCCCGCTGACAACATATGCACCTCGTCGATGATATAGACCTTAAATCTGCCTTCTGACGGAGAATATTGCACTTCATCGATAATGTCTCGAATATTGCCCACACCGTTATTGGAGGCAGCATCAATCTCGATGACATTCATGGAAGTCTGCGCCGCTATTTTACGACACATCTCGCACTCTCCGCAAGGACTGCCATCTATCGGATGCTCACAATTGACTGCCTTTGCCAAAATCTTTGCCACTGTTGTCTTACCGGTACCTCTGGTGCCGCAAAACAGATAAGCATGCCCGATGCGATCCGCCCGAACCTGATTTCTGAGGGCTGTCACAATATGATCCTGCCCCTTTACCTCGTCAAACTCCCCCGGACGAAACTTTCGATATAACGCTGTATACGACATTTCCTCAACCATGCCTTTCTATCTGTAATCAATACCCCTTATGTTAAGGACAACGCATTAGCGCAGGCCTTTGCGTCACAATCTCTGTCCATTTTTTACAGGCTGTCTCCAAAACAGATACCCATGTCTTTAATTTCTTGGATCAGCGGATCCTTTGGATCTACCATTTTAAGCTTACCGGCTACTTCCTCCAGCGGAACAGGAACTGTTTTGCCATCGCGCATACCGACCATATATCCATACTTCTCATCAAGGATCAATCTGGCTGCCGCAGCGCCCAGTCTCGTTGACAACACGCGGTCATAAGGGCACGGTTCACCACCGCGCTGCATATGTCCCGGTACCGTAATACGTACTTCCTGTCCGGTTCTCTCCTCGATCTCATGTCCGATCTGATAAGATACCGAAGGATACGTAGAATTCTTCCGTTTCGCCTTAAACTCTTTCTTGGACAATTCGGCCTCTTCTTTTGAAATACATCCTTCCGCTACCGCCAAGATTGAAAATCGCTTGCCCTCTTTGGTTCTCTTCTCTAAGGCCTTTACGATGGAATCTATATCATATGGGATCTCAGGAAGCAAAATAATATCAGCGCCACCTGCAATACCTGCATGCAATGTAAGCCATCCAACTTTGTGACCCATAACTTCGACGATAAACACTCTTCCATGAGATGCTGCTGTCGTATGAATACAGTCGATCGCATTTGTCGCAATATTCACTGCGCTTTGGAATCCAAAAGTGATATCCGTTCCCCAGATATCATTGTCAATCGTCTTTGGCAGAGTAACTACATTGCACCCCTCTTCATGCAAAAGGTTTGCTGTTTTGTGTGTGCCATTACCACCCAAGATAACAAGACAATCCAGTTTCCACTTCTTATAATTGGACTTCATCGCCTCCACTTTGTCCAGGCCATTTTCATCCGGAGTGCGCATTTTCTTAAATGGCTGACGCGATGTGCCAATGATCGTGCCACCCTCCGTCAAAATACCGGAGAAATCTTTTGGTTCCATCTTGCGATAGTTGCCATAGATCAGACCCTTGTAGCCTTCCAAAACACCATAGATCTCTACATCCGGGCAGTTTTCATATAATGTCTTGGCAACGCCCCTCATTGTTGCGTTCAAGCTCTGGCAATCTCCACCACTTGTCAAAAATCCAATTCTTTTCATGGTTTTGCTCCTTTCCTGTTTCATGTACGCCCGTAATCTTCAAACGAGGAATTTCGAGCGTACATTTTATTTTAATTTCCAAATATCTTCATTGTACTGCGCAATCGTGCGGTCAGAAGAGAAAAATCCCGCTTTTGAAATATTCACGATCATTTTCTGTGCCCAAGCATCACGATCCTCGTAATCCTTAAGCGCCTGCTCTTTGACCTTAATATAATCTTTGAGATCAAGCAATGTCATAAACCAATCTTTGGTCACGATCTCCATATACAAACGGATCAAACTCTTCTTATTACCAATCGCAAACATCTCCTTGCTAATAATAAAGTCAACAAGTTTTGCAATTTCAGGATCTGCATCATAGATCTTTTCTGCACTGTAAGCTGCCTTGTCATACAACGCAATGACATCTTCACTGGATTCACCAAAAATATAAATATTGTCATCGCCAACAAACTGATGGATCTCTACATTGGCGCCATCTTCCGTACCAAGCGTGATCGCACCATTCAGCATGAATTTCATGTTACCGGTTCCCGATGCTTCCTTAGAAGCGAGTGAGATCTGCTCTGAAATATCTGCTGCCGGAATAACCTTCTCCGCATAAGTGACGTTATAATTCTCTAACATGACAACTTTCAGATACGGACTCACTTCCGGATCCTTACTGATCAACTCTGACAGGCAGAGGATCAAGTGAATAATATCCTTTGCGATCGTATAGGCAGGGGCCGCTTTGGCACCAAAGATCATAGTGATCGGCGTCTTTGGCTTATTCCCCGCCTTAATGTCCATATATTTGTAAATAATATACAATGCATTCATCTGCTGTCTCTTATATTCATGCAGACGTTTGACCTGAACATCAAAGATGGAATGATCGTCGATCGTGATTCCCTCTTTATCCTGCAAATATTGCTTAAATTCTGTCTTCTTGGTCTGTTTCACATTCAAAAGAGCCTTGACAAATGCCGGATCATCTGCAAATTTCTGCAGGTTTTCCAATTCAGAAGCATCCTTTTTATAACCCTCACCGATCATATCCGTGATCAAAGATGTCAGTTCATGGTTACAATGCAGCAGCCAGCGGCGGAATGTGATACCGTTTGTCTTGTTATTGAACTTATTTGGATAAATATCCTTAAACGGCTTCAACTCACTCTTCTCTAAGATTTCCGTATGCAGTGCTGCAACACCATTTACACTAAATCCATAGTGAATATCGATATGTGCCATGTGCACGCGCTGATCCTTGTCAATGATCGCAACGCGTTCATCCCCATATTTTTCTTTGGCCTTAACATCCAGCATCTTGATAACCGGGATCAACTGCGGCACTACTTTCTCCAAATACCAAATCGGCCAAGTCTCCAGTGCCTCTGCCAGTATCGTGTGGTTTGTGTATGCACACATCTTAGATACAATGTCGATTGCTTCGTCAATATTAATATCACGAAGTAACAGCAGACGGATCAACTCCGGAATAACCATCGTTGGGTGCGTATCGTTAATCTGCACGACCGCATAATCAGCCAGATCATGAATGTTACTGCCCTTAGCCACCGCCTCATCAATGATCAGCTGCGCTGCATTGCTGACCATAAAGTATTGCTGATAGATACGAAGCAGTTGCCCCTGATAGTCACTGTCATCCGGATACAAAAACAATGTAAGATTACGGCGGATATCCTCTTTATCGAAGTTAATTCCATCTCCTTCAACAATACTTTCATCTACAGTATCAAGATCAAATAATTTGAGTGTATTACACTGGTTATCATATCCTGTTACATCAATTTCATACATGACCGACTGCACTGTCTGCCCACCGAAAATAACCGGATAACTCACATTAGTACGTCGCAAGACACTCGGATCCGTAATCCACGGATTTGGCGTCTCTTTCTGCAAATTGTTTTCGAATTTCTGCTGAAAAAGTCCCAAATGATAATTCAAGCCGACACCGTCTCCCGGAAGACCAAGTGTTGCGATCGAATCCAAAAAACATGCCGCCAAACGGCCTAATCCACCATTACCAAGAGATGGCTCATTCTCTATTTCCTCAATCTGTGCCAAACTCTTACCATGCTCTTTCAACGCATTGGCTACCTGATCGTAAATTCCTAAATTGATCAAATTGTTTGAGAGCAGCTTACCGATCAAAAACTCCGCTGAAATGTAATAAAGTTTCTTCTTGCCCTGAATCTGACCCTTCTGCTTTGCGATATCTTTCGTCAACTGCAATAATCCTGCATAAATTTCTGCATCACTTTCTCTGGCTGCGATGCTTTGGATCTCATTCTCGTACATAATGTCCTCCATCCGTATTAAATTAACCATTTTCGCAATGTCCCACCCATCGGCAAAACACTCCGATGATATTTTACCACATTTTTTTTGAAAAGAATAGAAAAAAAGAGCAAAACATTTTGCTCTTTTTTCATCAAATAATATACCAGCGTTAACGTGGGAACATCAAGAAAAACAGGACTTTACGCAATTTACCGGCACTGTTTCGAATAGCCTGTACGTATTCTCTCGTCTGTTTCCAGAACTTCTGCTGTTCCTCCGGCGATATATCATCGGGACTATAACCGCTGCGCCAGATCGTCTCGATATACCATTGCCGCTGCTCTTGCGAAACTGCTCCCTGTAAATTGGTTTCTAAAAGCTTCTGCAGCCCCTGTTCACCAGAACCTTTTGGTACGGCATTTCCGGCAAGCCACAATGCATCCATCAGATAAGAGATACTGCGTCCAACCGCAATTTTTCCCTTCTTCCTGCTCGCTGTCACGATCCTATGTTTTCGATTTTCCTGCCGCAGTCTAAAACACAACACGACAAAAATCACAAGCAAAACAAGCAAAATCAATACTATCTGCGGTACTGTCAAATGAACGGACCGCTTCTGTCCATTGTGATGATCCTTGGCGTTCTTTTCGCCCGACACATCCGCTTTCTGCTTTGGTGTTGGAACAGGTGTCGGTTCCAGCGTCTCAAGCGGCTCTTCATCCGGTTCCTGTGTGATAGCTGCCGCTGTCTCCGTTGGCTCCGGTGTGGCACTCTGCGCTTCTGCCGGTGCCGCCGTTGCTGTCGCCTCTGCCGATTGGTCATCTCCTCCATTCCCTGCCGTAGACGGCGTCATATCCCACGGCATCCATCCAAAGTGTTCGCCATATGTCTCCGTCCAGGCATGTGCATCAGAATCGATCACGGTCGCCGTGTACTTTCCGTCTTTCCCCTTATGAAAACTCTTCTTAGAAAGCCGATAACCGGATACATATCTCGCAGGCACACCCAGATCACGAAGTAATATCGTTGCCGCTGTCGCATAATGCTCGCAGTAACCTTTCTTTTGTCCAAACAAAAAGTATTCCGCATAGTCCTGCCCTGCCGGTACGCTGTCAAGCTTCAAGCTATAGGAAGTGTTTTCCGCCAAAAGCTCTGCAACACCATTTACCGCCCACAAAAGATCTCCTTCTTGGTCCGCTGAATAATAACCCTTAAAATATTTTTGGACAAGCTTTTTATATTTTTCTAACTCCGGTGCATTGTAGGATCCATAATGTCTCGAAGCATACTCCGTATATTTCTTTTCTATAGACTGTTCGATACTGCTGTACTCTAACGTATCATCCGAATCGTAATCGTCTTCGTACAAACTCGGATCATCAATTGAGGAAATATATGATTTCTGCTCCGTTTGTGACATTAGATAATAATCTGTCGTATAGGATTTCTTAGCCCGCTTGATCTCTCCATCTCCGATCAGTTTCACGACCGTGTCCGACGAGTTGCTGTCCCCCGTCTTCAAATTTGCAAAATACGGCAAAAACGCCTTGCCGCCAATGGGTGACATTCCATGATATTCCACTGTGATCTCGCCATTCTGTATCGCACTTTGCAGACTTTTTGAATAGGAAGCCTCCACTGCCAGAACTCCATAGTTCTGCCCCCAAAGGTATGTTTGCACATCTTCAAACTGTTCCTTAAACTCTTTGTCGTCTCCCGCAGACCATACACCATTATGATACGTTTCACCGGTAAAACCGCGAAAATACAGATCACTATCCGGTTCAAAGTCCAAGGTGACCGTCATAATCTTTTTGCCGGTGTAATGCGGTGCAGTATTGCTCATGATACCCTCGCCGCCAATGCCACCTTTGCTACGCACAAACTGTGCCGCCTGCTGGATCTTTTCAATCAACTGCTTCTCCAACTTCATCTCTTTACGCTGAAAAACAGCCGAATGCTTCAAAACCGGTTTCTCAATCTTATGTGTTACGACACCACCGACACACATACTTATCGCCAGCAAAATACAGGCAGCAACTAACGCAGGCACGATGTTGTGCGGCATCATTTTGCACCAATGTATTCGAACCATTTTGGTACGCGTTTTCGTACGCTTGCTCTGTTTCCGTATATACTCATATTGTCTGCGCAGCATATTCCAGACACGATCCCGCAAATTTTCTTGAATACTGGTAATATATCCTGACTTTCTGCGAAACATTTTACACAACAACAAAATTACCATGCCGGCAATTAACTGGATGATTGTATTTTTGCCCGGTGCCCTGCCACAGCACAAGCAACCGGAGATTGCCAGATAAACCGGCGTATACGCTAATATCTCCCAAGAAAGCTGCAGCATCATAAATGCCGCCAGATAACCGATCAAGATGCATCCAAAAATAAGCGCCATGTCTGCATGTCCATTCACTTTACGCAAGCTTTCTGCGATCAGCCCACTGCCTGTATAAGCAGAATATCTTTGATTGACCCTGTCTGCAAAATACATCGCACTGTTCATAAGCGCACGGTATTTTACCCAGACAAACAAAGCCAATACGCATAATATTGCAATATGACCGATCACCGCTGCTTTACGGCGATCTATCATAGAAGCCACGGTAAATAGCACGGCTGCGATTCCAAAAATCAGCGCAGCTCTCCCTGTGTGAATCGATGCATCAAACGTTTGGCTCAACATGCAAACCGTTCCGTTCATGATCAAAAACAACCCTGTAACAGCAAGCAGTCTAAGCAGCAACTGCGAGAGAAAACTTCTTTTACTCATCTCGTTTCCTCCCCTCTTGCTCCAAGGCAAATTCTGCAATCTCTTCGCCATCCAATGTCTGACACACTTTATCCGACAAGATCCACTCTGCCGATTGTGATTGTCCATATCTATCCTGATAGGCAATTCGCATTTGATCAATATCTCTGCTGCCAACCAGCATATCTACACGCAGCAGCGCAATACAATCATTCAGATCACCTTCATCTTTTATTTTGCATCTTCCTACCGCATCCTCTAGGCAATACACCAAAATGTGTGCACAGCCTTTTTGCAGCAGCTTAATGGATAGTGAAAACAAAAATGTGATATAAGCAAGAAGCTGTTCTGTATCTTTTACCGGTGCCAAATAAATAACCGGCATAATATTCTGCTCAGAAATAAATTCGTACACCATAATCTCATCCCGCTTCGCCGATAGTTTCCAATGTATATTGTGCATACGATCTCCCGGACGGTATTCTCGAATCTCTGATACTTCCGGTGGATTCTTTTCCATTGATGTACTGTCGTCTCCCTCTTGCTCCAAATGCTGCGTATGATATTTAACTCCCGCCGATATTCCTATTTCATGATAAACCGGCAAGACTGCCAGCACTTCACTTTGATCCAGATTGCGACGCGACACACCGATACTCGTAAATCCAAAGTAATCATAATGTCTCACAGATACCAACCGAAAATAAACACCTCCCGGATATGAAGGCGTCCACTCTCCGCGAATTCGTATCGGCTGTGCCGATCTGCGCTGCAGACCTCCCGGAAGCATGCAGTCTATAATGATCTCCCCTGTCGTATCGTTCAGCACGTGATATGCCTCTACGACAATACGAATACGACCAGATGGCAAAAAGCAGCAATTCTGTGCCAAAACTGCTAATGTCATTTGCTCGCCGGAGGCAACTGTTTCTGTGATTTTGTCAAAAGAAAACCGAAGTTTGCGAAAAAAAAGTAAATGAAAACCTAACAAAAGCAGCAAAAAGCATACGATCCATACTGCACAATAGAGCATCCCCGTACTATGATAGATCAATGCCACATACACTACGACCCCTGCCGTAATGAGTCCCGTAATAAAATTTTTCATCGGTACCCCCCTGCATTTCTTAACGTCTTGCAGCAGTCGGCTTTTTCACGTTCTGCATTACTTCGATCAAAATAGATTCTGCTGATCTCTTTGCCGCCTTTGCTTTTGCGCTTCGCACGAGCCTATGTGCCGCAACATCCAAAAAGATTTCATCGATATCCCCCGGGATCACATAATCTCTGCCATGTAAAAATGCGATTGCTTTGGAAATACGCATCAGTGCAACGCTGCCACGTGGGCTGACTCCCAGCTCGATCAATGGATTGATTCGTGTTGTCTGGCAAAGTTCACACAAATAACGATAAATATCGTCTGCCATATAAATCTGTTCCACTAATTTTTTGCAATACAACAACTGCTCTGCATTGATTACCGGCTGTAACGCTGCCTTGTCATCTTGAATCTGACGTCCTTTGACAATTGCAATTTCATTTTCTAACGATGGATATCCAAGACTTGTACAAATCATAAAACGATCCAACTGGCTCTCCGGTAAAAGCTGTGTTCCAACACTTCCCGCCGGATTTTCTGTAGCAATGACCACAAACGGTTCCGGTACTTTTCGTGTTACACCATCTACTGTCACATTTCCTTCTTCCATAACTTCCAATAATGCTGACTGTGTCTTCGGTGAAGTTCGATTGATCTCATCCCCCAAAAACAAATTGCACATCACTGCTCCGGTCTGATATTCAAATGTTCCCGTCTGTTTCTGATACATCGAAAAACCTAATAGATCGGATGGCATGACATCCGGCGTGAACTGCAGTCGATTATTCTGCAGTGCCATTGTCTCTGAAAATGCCATCGCAAGCGTTGTCTTACCGACACCCGGTATATCTTCCAATAAAATATGTCCTCCAGCCAAGATCGCTGCCATTACTTTACGAACACACTCTTCTTTACCAATTACAATTTGATTTACCTGTGCCAAAACCTCTGCTACTTTCTGCTGACACAAGATCATGTCATCTCTCATTTTTTTCTCCCCTCTTTCATTACGTTATATGCCTCAAACTTTGCACATCAAAAGAAACGGAGAGGCGTAGTCCTACGACTACGCTTCTCCTACATATTCTCACCTGACACAGGCGCAACCCTTTCTGCTCTTCTGAAAAGTTACTACAAAACTCTTCCTCACATCAAATGCAGCCACCCCTGTGTCCAATCTTTTATAATTTGTAAAGCGGGCCATAAGCTGCGCATGCTCTATAATCCTGACCCTCTTTATCCATACCAAATGCATTCCATGCAGCTGGTCGGAAAATATCTTCCTCCGGCACATTGTGCATACATACCGGAATACGAAGAATGGAAGCCAATGTGATCAGATCCGCACCAATGTGTCCATAACTGATCGCACCGTGGTTTGCTCCCCAATTGTTCATAACATCATAAGCTGTCTTAAATGCACCCTGACCCGTTGTGCGTGGTGTAAACCAGGTACAAGGCCATGTATAATCTGTTCTCTTCCACAACTTGTCAGATACTTCATCCGGAAGATTTACGGTATAGCCCTCACAGATCTGTAATACCGGACCCAAGCCTTTGACAATATTGAGACGGATCATAGTAGCAGGCATCTCCGCTCTCGTTAAATAACGGGAGGAGAAACCGCCTCCACGGAAATATCCGGAATCAGCACAGCACCATTCTGTTGCGTCCAGACATGCCTTCTGATCTTCTTCTGTCATCTCCCAGAAAGGTTTCATGACACCATTGCCATTCTCATCTTTCACTTCACCACAAGCATCCAGACACGCTGCACCGGAATTGATCAAATGCAGGAAACCACCTGCCTCTTTCGCAATACCCTCTAACTCATAGCCGGTTGTTCTCTTTACAGCTTCCGGACTCCAATAAGTACGAACATCTGCGAAAATTTGTGCTCTTCCGGTAAGCAGTTTCATGAAAAGCATACCAATACCGTTGAGTGTATCGTTCTCTGTTGCTAAAACATACGGCTCACGCGCTCCATTCCAGTCAAAGGAGGAATTGAGCAGTGCCTCTGCATAATCACCATTCGGATAAAAGTCGGTCCACTGTCTCTGACCCTGAAAACCTGCTGCGATCGCATTATGTCCTACCATCTCTTCCTCTCTGCCTTTCGGAAGATTTGGATTACCGTTCATTAAATCTTTGATAATGCACATCATCTTAACAACAAATTCCCAATCGCGTTCCTTCTGCTCATCGCTTCGTTTCACGATCTCAGGATTCTTATCCCATCCCTCACGGCAATGAGACTTTGTCCAAGACATTGCTTTCTCAAACTCTGCTTCATCGTATATACCTTCTGTCATTCGACGAATGATCTCCACCTCATCAACAGACTCAACACGCATTCCTAAATATTCTTCCATAAAGGAGGAGTCTACGATAGATCCTGCAATACCCATACAGATCGATCCGATCTGCAGCCAAGATTTGCCTCGCATCGTTGCTGCCGCTACGGCTGCACGACCAAAACGAAGTAATTTTTCCTTAACGTCTTCCGGAATCTCCGTTGCATCCGCTTCCTGCACATCTTTGCCATAAATACCAAATGCCGGCAAACCTTTCTGTGCATGTGCTGCCAATACTGCTGCCAAATATACTGCTCCCGGACGCTCTGTACCATTAAAGCCCCATACACCCTTAATCGTATCTTTGTCCATGTCCATAGTCTCGGATCCATAGCACCAGCATGGTGTCACGGTCAATGTAATATCCACACCTGCTTTACGGAACTTATCTGCACAAGCCGCTGCTTCTGCTACACGTCCGATTGTCGTATCCGCAATGATAACTTTGACCGGTTCTCCATTGGAATAACGGATATTCTGACGGAACAGCTCTGCCGCACTCTTAGCCATATTCATCGTCTGTTCTTCCAAAGATTCACGAACCTTAAGCGGTCCTCTTCGTCCATCGATCGTCGGACGAATTCCAATCACCGGATAATCCCCAATTAGTCTGCTTTTTGCCATTTGCTACTACCTGCCTTCCTTGAATATATTCTCACACCCTGATACCTTTTTATTTTACTGCATTTTGGCAGAGAATACAATCATCAGAGACTACAAAATTTCACGGTTTTAACTTATCTATTTTATATAGTTGTTTTTCTTCATATAATGCTTTAGTTTCCAATAATCCGAGACTTTCGCATAATTATCTTCCTCAGGAAGCAACATAATCCTTGACTCTGATTTTTTTACACAACCAACTGTATGTATCGTTTCTTTCTCTCCTGAGATAGTGATTTCTGATGCCATTTTATCTGGAATAAATACTCCATCTTTTCCTATATCTTCCGCATATAGTGCCATCTCCGAATCTATCACATATACGCTCTCACCTTTCTGAAAACCACCAGCAATATTTTTTACCACTTTCAGCTCTACGAGATTACATGCTTGATACGTATTCTCCTGGCTATCTTTTTTGTATAATGTTTCTACTTTTTTAACAGTTGCGACGCACGCCTTCGTCTTCAAAAACGGTAATACACTTTTTGATTTCAATGGAGCAAAATCAATCACTCCTGGTTTTTGTATAGCTGCCTTCTGCGCTGATACTGTTGCTTCTCGATAAAACGTTTCCTTTGTTTGTGTTACAGAATCCACTTGCACCATTATAGGTGCTACCCACAATGCCAACAGAGCTACCAAAGCTACCAAACATACTACACACACAGTTCCTGCAATTTTTTTCCTCATAAGAATCCTCCTCATTTTCATATGGTAGTGTCAAAAAACCACCTAGATTTATTGTTCTAATGCATTTGGCAATAATTCTGCCTAATGCAAAGCAGTAGCCTCTTTTACCACGTTTCTTCATTCACAGTTTTCTCTTTATCTCATTACAGCATCATTCCTCCCCTCTGTTAACTATAACGAACAAACCACAATAAACCTAACAAACTTTTTTTTTTTAAAATTTTAGTATACCTTTTTTTCACTGCTTGCCCCAACTTTTTCTGACTTGCCATCCTTCCATACAACAGCCGTTATATAACTTCGATACGTTCCCTTTTTATTGGCTCTACTTATATGACTATTTAGAAGCCCAAAAGGTTCATTTCATCTTGCAATAAAAGAATTTCACTTTCTATTGTGATAACTTATGAATTTAGTGTAAACAACTGTTGTTTAAGATTCAATGTGGTTTTTGTTTAAGATTTGTTTAAAATTTACCCCGGCAAAGCATACTCTGCCGGGGTTCAATACTGTTGCAGCTTTTTGTAATCCAACTTTCCATTCATCGTACGTGGCAGCTCCTCTATCTGAATATACTTCACACTGCCACGCAGGATCGGATAGCGTTGCAGCACACGTCGTTCCCATGCTGCATCCGGTTCTTTCGTTCCAAATATCCCGATCATTTCCCGCTCTCCGTCCGCAGTCATGACCGCTGCAACCTTCTGTCCAAACATTTTTCCAATCTCTGTCTGCAGTTCATCCAGCCCCACACGCTGACCGCATATCTTCGCATAACGGTTCATACGTCCGGTGATATACAGATAGCCATCCCCATCTATATACCCTGCATCCCCCGTATAGCGAAGCACCGTATATTTATATGATTCCTGCTCTGTAATAAACAATTGGTTCAGACTGTGTGCATATCCCAGAAAAACATTCTTTCCCTCATAAACAATTTCTCCACATCCGTTCTCATCTGCGAGTGAGATTGTCAGTTTTCCTCCGGGTATGACCGTACCGACACTATCGATCTTATCCGGATGTTCATTAAGAAAAAAGCTGCTGATCCTGGCTGTTGCCTCAGTCTGCCCATACATAACCGCCAGATCCACATTTCTGCGTTCAGCCTCCTGCAGCAGATATTCCTTCATACTGCGGCTCATCGCTCCCCCTGCCGTTGTCATCAGCCTTAATGCCTCAAATGTCCGGTCAAACACATGCAGCTTACGGTACCATTCATATGCATATGGCACACCGCTGATAGCGGTTACTCTGTTTTCTTCCAGATAGTCCCAGCATTCCTTATGAAAAATATCGGTTTCCGGGATAAGCAGACAGCCTCCGGCATAGATCGTGGAATTGACCACAGAAAGACCATAAGAGTATGAGACTGGCATAAGCACAGCTGACCGCTCTGTACAATCCATACGCAGAGACTCGGCGATCGACTTGGCATTGGCCGCCAGATTTGCTTTCGTAAGCATCACCAGTCTTCGCCCGACGGTACTCCCCGATGTTGGTATCAGTAACGCCAGATCCTCAAGCCAATGATAAGTAAGTTCAAAGCCGGCATTGCCCCAGCTTGCGATCACATACCCGTTCCACTCACAGGCAGTTTCATAGCATTGATACCTCTTTCTGTTTTCGGAACACTCGGTCTGCCCACCGGAATATTGTGGCAGATTCCGGTTCTTCGGATACACAAACCACTGTGGCCGGTACTCATCCATATATTCCTGCACCTGCTCATCCCGCATTGACGCATTCAGCAGGATCAGCGGGACATTATTTTTCAGGAAAAAGCCATACAACGCAATGGATTCTGCCGAATTATCTGCCAGCAAAAGTGCATGCTGTCCTTTGTGTACGGATATCGGTATTGTCCGGATCAACGATATGATATTCTCTGTTGTGACCATCCTGCCCATCCGTCATCCCTCCCGCACCTGTCTGGCTATCATTTCACAAAAACTGCCTGTATTGCTGAAATTTTCACTCAACAGATCCACATCATCAAACGTAATACCAAAACACTCCTCCACATCAGCAATGATCTGCATCACCATCAGCGAATCCGCCCCCAGATCTTCGAAAATGTCGGTTTCTTCCGTGATCACTATAGGATCTCCGGTCTCCGGATCCGGTTCTACATATCGGCGCAGGATCTCTGATAACTTTTCCAAAATCACTGCATTGTCTGTCATTGTGCCGTTACTACTGCCATCTGTCATTCTATCCATCACTTTCTCTCCCTCTAATTATTTACTCAAACTTCCCATACCGAAAATTATTCTTCGAACCACATATTGCTTATTATGTCAAAGTATACTATGTATTTTGCAGCCACTACAT